>Ga0256406_1000350_pt1 | contig 86174 bp, 64 predicted proteins | sample RumenRJG_03DNA_FD_185986 | JGI IMG/M metagenome (GOLD analysis project Ga0256406, IMG submission 185986) | Bovine rumen microbial communities from Lethbridge, Alberta, Canada - RJG_03 | ecosystem: Host-associated > Mammals > Digestive system > Stomach > Rumen | place: Canada: Alberta | collected...
CGATGTTTACGGACGGCCACAAGGGCCGCACCCTGCAGCCGTTAGACACCTAGGCAAGGAAAGGCGGAACGCCGCTTGGTTTACCCCAGGCTGCACTCGCTCCGCTCGCTTAGCCTGGGGTTACTGAGAGTCAGCCTCTTCGAGGCTGTAAGTCACTGTTGCGCTTGGAGGATGGGGATAAACCCCACCCCTACATTGGATGACAGAGGTTTCCGTGGAGCAAGCGCATCCAGATAAGCAGATGGGGGATTACATCCAGTGCCTCGGAGAGGCACACTCTCAGTAACCCCAGACTAAACGAGCGAAGCGAGCGCAGTCTGGGGGGGACAGATGAAAGGATAGTGTCCACTCAGAGCCTCGGAGAGGTTCAGACACGTAGTGTGTACATACATAAAGCTATCACCATTAGTCCTAGCCAACCATTAGGATATAATGATGAACACTACGCGTATGTGCCGAGGCTATAACCAACTCCCCGCCCTTTTTCTTTTCCTCCCTCAACCGCAACAACGCAACAACGCAACAACGCAACATTTATAGCTATCGCATGTCGGTAAAATCAGAATTGTAAAATAAGGAGAAATAATATAATAATCATATAAAATACTAATTATTAATATATTAAATAATATTATAATATATAATAATGTAATATATTTTTACTCTATAGTCTCATTTTGGCCACATTTTGCCGCCGACGGTGTGGAAACGACCTTATGTTGCGTTGTTGCGTGTTGCGTTGTTGCGTATAAGAAGTTAGGAGTTACGTCCTGTCCAAACGATAAATATACTTTGGGCAAATAATAATTACGCCCCTCGCAAACCATAAATTCAGAAAAATGAGTTTTACGCTTCGTTGTTAACAGATTTTAACTGCAATAGAAACCGAAAATTTGCAAACGCCCTTTTCATGTAGTACCTTTGCACCATAACCTTTAAAAACCCTTCGATTATGCTACACTACAAAGTTTATCAGAACAACTCCAAGAACACCAAGCTCAAAGGCAAGTGGTTCGCCCGCGCCGCCGTCATCGATACCATCACCCTGGAGCAGCTTTCCGAGCACATGGCCAACCACAACACCCCTTACTCCAAGGGCGCCATCTACGGAGTACTCACCGACATGGTAGGCTGCATCCGCGAGCTCGTCCTCGAGGGCAACGCCGTGAAGATCCCCAACCTGGCCATCTTCTCCCTCGGCCTCACCACCAAGGGTGCCGACGAGCGCGACAAGTTCGGTTCCGAGAACGTCAAGTCGGTACACCTCCGCGCACGTTCCACCGGCGACTTCACCCGTGCAGAGCTCACCCGCGCCGCCAAGCTCCGCAACACCAACACCCTCCTCTCAGCAAAGAGCGACGGCTCCGACGACAGCGGCTCCGACGACAGCGGCTCTACGCCGGGCGGTACCTCGGCGGGCGGCACCTCGGCCGGCAACACCAACGCGTAGGGAGCTCTAGGTAGGACCAGGGAGCTCTAGGGGATAACTTCTAACTTTAACTTCTAACCTCTAATTTAAAAGCTTATGTCTGTAGAAAACAAGAAAGCAACCTGGAAGATGGTAATCAATGTGATTATTTCCATCCTCACCGCCATCGCCACGACCTTTGGTCTGACCAGCTGCATGGGCTGGTGAACGAAGTAAAACGGATAAATCCCCGCCCTATGCCGTCAGTTGGGAATACGGGCGGGGATTATTCTATCATCCATGGCATACTCTAAGAGCTTGTCAGTTCCTGTTAGATATAAATCCGTAGATGCATCAATATGATGTCGCTTATTATTGTTTTACGTCCTTGTCAGAGGGCCTGGTGGCAATGATGAAATATATGATAAGTGCGATGTATGCCAGCAGGGAAAGAAGCTCTGACAGATGATTCTCCCACCATTGGCTGTAATCAAAGTCAATGCCTGCGAACTTCAGCAGGGCGGAAACGACACCCATCAGTGCCCCACCGGCAATAAAGCCACTGGCAAGAAGAGTGCCCTTATCTATTCTCTCTTTGTTCACCTTAGCATCTTTAGATCGGCTTCCGACATACCAGTTGAGAGCTCCCCCCACAAGGAGAGGTATATTAAGTTGAATAGGAATGAACATACCGAGAGCAAAGGCCAGTGCGGGGACCTTGCATCTGTCAAGAATAAGAGCAATAATGGCGCCTATGCCATATAAAATCCATGGTGCCCCCTGTCCACTCATGAGCGGCGAAATTACAGCCGCCATAGCGTGAGCCTGCGGAGCGGCAAGTGCATCACCTTTGAAGCCGTATGTCTTATTGAGTAGCATCATCACTCCGGCGACGGTAGCCGCACTGACGATGGTGCCAAGGAACTTAAAGGTCTCCTGCTTCTTAGGTGTCGTTCCAAGCCAGTAACCTATCTTCAAATCGGTAATGAATGAACCGGCCATGGACAGTGCCGTGCAGACGACGCCTCCCATGAGTAGCGCAGCGAGCATACCGGCGTTGCCCTTAAGTCCTACAGCCACCATAACTACAGATGCAAGAATAAGCGTCATGAGTGTCATACCTGATACCGGGTTGCTTCCTACTATCGCAATGGCGTTGGCAGCCACGGTGGTGAAAAGGAAGGCTATGACGGCAACGAGAATGATCGCGACAGTGGCGTGCAGAAGATTGAAGTCCATTACGCCAAAGAAGAAAAACGCATATGTTATCAGCAAAACTACAATAGAGCCGAAAGCGATGATGCGGAAGGATATGTCGCGTTGTGTGCGCAACACTTCCTTGTCATTGGCTCCCTTTCCCTTCATCTCTTTTGCCGCAAGGCCTACGGCACTTTTTATGATGCCCCAGCTCTTTACGATGCCTATTATGCCTGCCATGGCTATTGCGCCGATGCCGAGACTGCGACCGTAATTTGTAAAGATGTCCTCCGGGCTCATAGCTCCTACGGTAGAAGTGACGGTGGGATCCCACTGGTTCAGTACGGTATCAGGGAAGACTATTGCCATCAATGGCACCACAATCCACCATACAAAGATAGAACCGGCACAGATGATGGCCGCATATTTCAATCCTACAATGTATCCCAAGCCAAGGACGGCGGCACCAGTGTTGACCTTGAAGACAATTTTTGCCTTGTCGGCAATCGTCTCGCCGATGCCTATCATACGGCTTGTGACATTCTCATTCCACCATCCGAACGTGGCCACAATAAAATCATAAAGTCCTCCGATGACACCGGCAATGAGCAGTGGCTTTGCCTGGCTGCCTCCCTTTTCCCCGGAGACAAGAACTTGTGTCGTTGCCGTTGCCTCTGGGAATGGATATTTGCCGTGCATGTCCTTCACAAAATACTTGCGGAACGGGATAAGAAACAGTATTCCGAGGCATCCACCCAAAGCCGCGGCAAGGAATATCTTGAAGAAGTCAGCCTGCAGATCAAGCATATATATTGCTGGCATGACGAATATACCGCCGGCAACAACAGCTCCCGAGCAGGCTCCTATGCTTTGGATAATGACGTTCTCGCCAAGAGCATTCTTGCGTTTTGTTGCTTGTGAGAGACCTATCGCTATTATGGCGATAGGGATTGCGGCCTCGAAGACCTGGCCTACTTTCAGTCCAAGGTATGCGGCTGCAGCTGAGAAGAGTACTACCATTATTAGACCCCATGACACCGACCACGGTGTCACCTCCCGGTAAGTCTTGTCCGGACCCATTATAGGAACGTACTCCTCACCATCTTTTAGCTCCCGGAAAGCGTTTTCCGGTAATTCAATGTTTTGCTTTTCCTTGCTTTCCATATCTTTTTGTCATGTTTATATACAATTTTTTCGCATATATTTTGCAAAGTTACAACAAAAAGATAATATATGAAATTTTAATAAGGATAGATTTGATTTTATCCTCTTTTTATTCTCATTCAGATGGGTTAGTGTAAAGACGGCTCCTGTCTTCGTCACTTTTTGGAGATAGGTTTGTAACGTGTTGATAATCAATATTAGTCTACTTTAATATGGGTGTCCAAAAAAGCTTGAAAAGCACTCTGTACCTCTAAAAGGGAATTCTAGAAAATGCGATTCTCACGAGGTGTTTTTGTAAGGCTCACACAGAGACACAGAGACACAGAGAAGGCTTCGCCTTAAAGAGAATACGATGACTTCTGCAATGTGCACGTTTCGTGAACTCTTTACGGCGAAGCCGTCTCTGTGAACTCTATATATAATAAGGTGCCCGTCTCTGATACTCTGTGTCTCCGTGTCTCTGTGTGAGTATTGCTTCAAGAATATTGGTTCATATTATTATTAACGCCAAGAGATGAGCGTGTAGGAGGTGACGCGTCCCGCGTCACAAAACCATATAACCTTGCAAGAAACAATCGCGACGAGAGACGCGTAGCCTCCTATATGGCTTTGTAAGGTGGGTGTCTCTATGACGAATACAGGAAAAGATAATATATGAAATTTAAATAAGGATAGATTTGATTTATCCTCTTTTTATTCTCATTCAGATGGGTTAGTGTAAAGACGGTTGAATTAAACTGATACGTGCTTTGCAATGAACGAAAATGTGCTTATAGTCTTTCAATATTAATGACTGTAAGTACTCCGTTGTCAACTTTAAAATGAATGTCATTCCCGTTAAAGGGCATTCCGTAAACACGGGTAGGGTCGTTTTGGTAGTGTGGACGAGGGTCAAGAGCCAATATCTCCTTCAATTCCGTGGCTTGCTGAGTTGATAACTTTACACTGACGGACTCAGGGATGACAACGTCAAGACAATGCCACTGGCGTTTGTCGGTAAATCCTCCTCGGACATCGGTGTGGGCGTCTACATAAGGAAGATAAGGTTTAATGTCATAAATGGGTGTGCCGTCCATGAGGTCAGCGCCAGACACTATAATGTCGGTCTTGTCTATATCCACAATCCTTACAGATGAAAGGCCCAAGCCGTTTGGACGGAAAGGTGAGCGTGAGGCAAAGACGCCAATACGCTCGTTGCCGCCAAGTCGCGGTGGCCTGACTGTCAGACTCTTGCCGTCGTGTGCCTTATTGGCCGAAAACCCCCATATAAGCCAAAGATAATCGAAGTCATTCAACCCTCGTAGTGCATTGACATCACGATAACTATCTTCGAGGACAATGCGCCCACGAAGTTCGTCCACCAGTCCGCTTTGGCGAGGTATCCCGAACTTCGAACTGAATGGTGAATGGAATATGGCAACAGGCTCAATGGTCTTCATCCTTACTCTACCTTCTCAACTTTTGGAGCAGCCTCTGTTTTACTGCTTGATGCTGCAGGTGTAGTCTTTTCGTTTTCTGTCGGCGTTGCCGACTCGGAATTGCCATCCGTCGACTGACCAGCATCTTCTGATGAAGCGGTATTCTCATCGTCGTCAGCATTTGCCCTGTGCCGTACATTGCCACGGATACTGTTGAAAACTTTCTTTGCTTGTTCCTCTTCCTCCTTATTAGCAGAATCAGCTGCTGCTGTATCACGGCGAATAGTATCCTGCTTTACCACAAGTTCCTTATCGGCAAGATTCGAATCAGGCTCAATCTGAGTACGATAGTATTCAGAACTGCCATTGTGTGTGGCATAGTAAACTACGCTGAAGCCTATCAGAAAGACTGTTCCCGCGATAATGAATATCTTCAGTCCCCTACTTAACTTCGGCCCTTTATCGTTCCTGTTCTCCTTGTTCTCGCTCATGTTTACAGCTTTTGTCGTTCAATGTTTAGTCTTTCAGTGCGTCCTTCTTCTCAATATGGAATGTAGCAGTGGCATGGTCTTCTGGAATCTCAAGTGTAACATAGAGATTATCTGTGTAGAACTTGAAAGTCTTGGAAGTCTTTGTACTGTCTTCTCCAGCCGGTTTCGGTTTACTATACGTAAGTTCGTCAGCCGATGTAGAGATACTCATTGAGGATGTATAAATAATGTCGATGCTCTTCATTGTGTTGTTCAGATAAGTAACGCGGACAAGAGAACTCGCATTGTCACGGCCGTGCCATTCGAAGTCGTCGCCAAAATACATGTTTCCCTTGGTGTAGAACAGCTCATGAGTTGTTCCTCTGGCTTCTTTCTTAAGGGTATAACCTTTTTCTCCGAGTGTTTTCAGCGACCCGGTCTCCGTCAGGGCCTTTACAGCGTCGAGGTATGTATAGTCGCTCTGTGCGTAAGCTGCCGCAGTCATAATGACGGAGAACAGCAACATTATAATTTTCTTCATTGTTTTCTTGTCTTAATTTAAATTGTTGACAAAGGTAATAAGAAATAAAATAATAGGATAAATATTAGAGGTTAAGAAATAATAAAAAGGCCCATCAAGCTTTCATATTGACTTGATGGGTCTTATATTGTCTATCTTGGATGCTTTTTTTTGATGTTATCTGTCTGTTACCGTATACAATCAGTTACGGAATACCAGTCCGTCGCCGAAGCAGTCGATGATTATCGGCTTGTCGCGGTTGACTTTCTCTGCCAGAAGCGACTTCGAGAGGTCATTGAGGACATACTTCTGTATAGCCCTCTTAACAGGTCTTGCACCGAACTCCGGGTCATAGCCCACTTCCGCGAGGAATTCCACTGCTTGTGGAGTCCACTGGAGGTTGAAGCCCTGAGGCTCAAGCATCTTCTTCACACGAGTGAGCTGTAGCTCTACCACACCGCCAATCTGTTTCTTGGTAAGTGGCAGGAACATTATAGTCTCGTCGATACGGTTCAGAAACTCCGGTCGAATGGTCTTCTTAAGCATCTCCATAACCTGAGCCTTCGTCTCGTCGATGATATTCTGACGGTTCTCGTCGTTGATCTTCTCGAATTGCGATTGTATAAACTGACTTCCTAGGTTGGATGTCATGATGATAATCGTATTCTTGAAGTTCACTGTACGGCCTTTGTTGTCAGTCAGACGTCCGTCATCAAGAACCTGCAACAGGATATTGAACACATCAGGATGTGCCTTTTCAATCTCGTCGAAGAGTATCACCGAATATGGTTTACGACGCACGGCCTCAGTAAGCTGGCCGCCTTCGTCATAGCCAACGTACCCTGGAGGCGCTCCGATAAGACGCGAGACACTGAACTTCTCCTGGTATTCGCTCATGTCGATACGGGTCATCATCGATTCATCATTGAACAGATAGTCGGCAAGCGTCTTTGCAAGCTCAGTCTTACCAGTGCCAGTGGTACCAAGGAAGAGGAATGATGCAATAGGACGGTTCGGGTCCTGCAGTCCGGCACGACTACGGCGAACGGCATCAGCCACAGCGTCGATAGCCTCGTCCTGTCCTATGACACGCTTGTGGAGCTCATCTTCGAGATGCAGCAGTTTCTCTTTCTCGCTCTGCATCATTTTTGTAACCGGTATTCCAGTCCAGCGGCTTACCACTTCTGCTATGTCATCAGCAGTAACCTCCTCGCGCACCATAGCTTCTCCGCCCTGTGTCGATTTGAGTTGCTCCTGAGTCTTCTTGATGTCGTCGTCCAGTTCCTTCAGCTTAGAATACCTTATCTCGGCCACGCGCTCGTAGTTGCCCTCACGTTCTGCACGTTCAGCTTCTATCTTAAGATTTTCCTGCTGTTGCTTATCTTCCTGAATCTTGTTGACAAGGGCCTTTTCGCCTTCCCATTTGGCACGTAGAGAATGTTCTTTATCTTTCAGTTCGGCAATCTCCTTGTCCAGCTGTGATATCTTCTGGGTGTCGTTCTCACGTTTGATGGCCTCGCGTTCTATCTCCAGTTGTTTCAGATGACGGGTTATCTCGTCAAGTTCTTCAGGCTCAGAGTCGCGTTCCATTCGCAGTTTTGCCGCAGCTTCGTCCATAAGGTCTATGGCCTTGTCGGGCAGAAAACGGTCAGAGATGTATCTCTCCGACAATTTCACTGCAGCAATACAGGCGTTGTCCTGGATACGAACCTTATGATGGTTCTCATAGCGTTCCTTCAGTCCACGGAGAATGGATATGGCATCCACTTCATCAGGCTCGTCCACCATCACCGTTTGGAAACGGCGTTCCAGAGCCTTGTCCTTTTCGAAGTACTTCTGGTACTCATTAAGTGTCGTGGCTCCTATGCAGCGTATCTCTCCACGTGCGAGAGCAGGCTTCAGAATGTTTGCGGCATCCATTGCGCCTTCTCCGCCGCCGGCACCTACCAGTGTGTGAATCTCATCAATGAAGAGGATAATCTCACCATTTGATTTTGAAACTTCCTTAATCACCGATTTCAACCTCTCCTCAAACTCACCTTTATATTTTGCTCCAGCGAGCAGGGCTCCCATGTCGAGCGAGTAGAGCTGTTTGTTTTTAAGGTTTTCAGGGACATCTCCGCGGACGATGCGTTCAGCCAATCCCTCGACGATAGCTGTCTTACCCGTTCCTGGCTCTCCTATCAGAATAGGGTTGTTCTTTGTGCGGCGTGACAGTATCTGAAGCACACGACGTATCTCCTCATCACGTCCTATTACTGGGTCGAGTTTTCCGGCACGGGCTTGCTCAACGAGATTTGCCGCAAATTTCGACAACGACTGATAGTTTTCATCGCCACTCTGTGTCTGAACCTTCTGCCCTTGTCGTAATTCTTGGATAGCCATGGTTATCTCTTTCTCAGTACAGCCCGCATCTTTCAGAATTCTCGACGCAGAACTGTTAACGTTGAGAAGAGCGAGAAAAATTGGCTCTATGGACACGAATTCATCGCCAAGATGCTGAGAGATATCCAGTGTCTTCTGCAGAACTTTGTTGGTGTCGGAAGAGAAATAAGGTTCTCCGCCGCTCACTTTCGGTAGATGACTAATCTCACTGTTGACTGCGTTCTCAACTATCTGACTGTTGACGCCAACCTTTTGGAATACATAGTTGGTCACATCCTTGCCTTTGTCCATGATTCCGGCCAGAATGTGTACCGGCTCAATGGTTTGTTGACCATTTCGCTGTGCGATGTTCACCGCACTTTGTATTGCTTCCTGTGCTTTAATAGTAAATTTGTCGAATGTCATAATATTGTTCCTCCTTATCTTGTGGTCCTTGTCCACACTCACTCTGGAGAGGAGGATGGCTTCAGACCTAATTGATTTTCTGTTTTCTGCGAACAGATTCTCAAATAGTATGCCTTGGATATACTGCTGACATTATGACATGGTTTAGTGACAAGCTGTCGTGAGCTCTATTCCTCAATATCCAATTTATACGACAAGAGCTATCCTCTCATCGTGAAAAGGATAGCTCTTGCAATATGAGTTTATTAATATAATGTATACAATCCTGAAAAAGGGATATTTTATTCAGCCACTGCGACAACTTTCTTCTTGCGCCATTCGAAGACTACAATGCCGATAATAGCCAGCAGAAGGATGACGGACGCAATGTAAGAGATGGTTTCTGTGACGCTAACAGACTTTGGATGGAAGTCGAGGACAACCTTATGTTTTCCCGGCTTGACATTGACGGCGCGGAGGACGTAGTTAACTCTACCCACCTCAGTAGGCTGTCCGTCGACTGTAGCAGTCCATTCCGGATAATAAATCTCAGAGAAGACGACAACACCGCCGTTCTTTGAGTTGACATCGTAAGTAAGGTTGTTGGGCTCATAGCCGACAAGTGTGGCTGTTGCAGTAGAGTCGTTCTGTGCACTCTTGCCTAGGAACTGCTCAAACTTCTTATCAGCCACAGCCTCATTATGCAGGTCAATCTTACCAATTCCGTCCATCTCCTCGTTAGCGTTGTCCACATAGTCGACCTTATTGACGAACCATGCGTTCCCCATAGCACTTTTGTTCCTTACTGCTATAGGCTGCTGACCCTGAGGACCGACAATGAGATACTTAGTGTTGAGCATGTTAAGGACCGGCATGTTATTGTTCTTGTCAGTAACCTCCAGCATCTTGTCAGAACCTTCGCTGAGGTTCTGTGGCGCAAGGGTCTTGTTCATGTTCTGCATCTCCGGTGCTATGTAGTGCTCTATGAGTTCATTGTAACGGCGGAGCTTTGCGGCGTGATAGCCTCCGATGCTCTTGTGGTAGTAAGATGTGTTGTTCTCGTTAAATGTGTTTGTCGTCATGTTCAGCACACGATAGTCCACACCACGGTCCCTAAGAATCTCATTGTCGGCCTGGGTCTTGGCTATCGGCTGGTCCACATCGTCTTTCAGCTGGAACATTCCATCGTTTAGATAACGCTTGTCGACGGCCCACATATCGATGAGACACAGGGCAATGACGCAGCCGACGAAGTACTTGCCCTGCAGCTTCTTGGCCTTGAAGAGTAAGAGCAGGACAACGCCAATGAGAATGACGATGATGCTGCGCATGCAGTCGGCACGGAATATAGCCTCTCGGAGACTGATTATATTCGACTTCAACGGGGAGAGCTGGTCGGCAGGGATCTGTGAGAGAGCCTGGTTTTCAGCACTTGATATGAAATCAAAGAATACACCCGGCATCATCCAGAATACCAGTGCTATGCCGGCAGTGCAAGCCAGACTTATCCAAAGATATTTCATGTGCTTGGCTATGGAGTCCGGGTCGTCTACAATCTTCTTCAAAGTCATCATCGCTAAGAGAGGTATGGTAAACTCGGCAATGACAAGGATGCTGGCGACTGTTCTAAACTTAGCATACATCGGTATGTAGTCGAGGAAGAAATCAGTGAATCCCATAAGATTCTTTCCCCATGAGAGGAGGATAGAAAGAATGGTAGCCGCTAGCAGTGCCCACTTCATTGGTCCTTTTACGATGAACAGTCCTAGAATGAAAAGGAACAAAACGAACGCACCGACATATACCGGACCGCTCGTTCCAGGTTGCTCACCCCAGTACTGTCCGAGGCTTTGGTAAACCTGCTCATACTGTGGATCGCCCTTCTCCTGTACTATGGCGTTGTTTATCATCGGCTCCGACGCTCCACCTTTGGCGTTAGGAATGAGCAACGTCCATGTCTCGCCTATGCCATAGCTCCACTGAGTGATGTAATCGCGTTCAAGACCGGAGCTGGTTTGATTCTTTGGGTCAGTCTTGCTGACTAGCTCACTCTTTCCGCGCATTGACTCTTTCTGATACTGCCATGTGTGATAGAGGTTCGATGCGTTGATGGCTATTCCTATCACAGCCGCGATGACACAGACTAAGCTGGCCTTAACGAACTGTGGCATCTTCTTCTCACGGATGGCATTCACGAGGAAGGCAATGACCATGAACAGAATGATGAACAGATAGTAGTACGTCATCTGTGCATGGTTGGCGTTGATTTCAAAAGCCGTGAATATGGCCGTTACGACCAGTCCCCACAGATATTTCCCTCTATACGCCAGAACTATGCCTGCTATCATTGGTGGAAGATAAGCCAATGCCATGACCTTCCAAATATGTCCAGCTGCAATGATGATGAGGAAATAGGACGAGAATGCCCATATCACTGAGCCCAATGCAGCCAGCGACTGTCGGAAGTCGAAGGCGCGCAACAGAATGTAGAATCCTAACAGATAAGCGAAAAGATACCATACATATTGTGGCAGCCAGAGGTGATAAGCCTGCTCTACATGTGTCAGCACCGATGTACTCTTGTATGACGGCGCAATCTGATATGTCGGCATTCCGCTGAAAACGCTGTTTGTCCAACGGCTTGTCTCGCCGGTCTTTTCTGTGTACTCCTGTAAATCGCGGCCCAATCCTTTTCCGGCAGTATTGTCGCCGTTGCCAAGGACCTCTCCGTGTGTCATAGGGACGAAGAAGTAGGCCACTGATATTAAAACGAAAAACGCTATTGCCAGTATGTCCGGCAAACATTTCTTACTGATGTCCGATATATTCATCGCTGTAGTTGTTGTTTTCTGTTTATTCTACATGATATTTTTCGATGTCGTGGAATCCGTTGAGGAAGTCATGGACGTCCATGCGTCTCTTTCCTGACAGCTGCATTTCGAGTATTTCTAATACTCCGTCGGAGGTGCTGATAAAGAGGCGGCCCTTGGTGGCAGTCATAGTGCCTGGAGTCTTATTCGACTTAACATCTGTCTTTCTCGTCTTGTATACCTTCAGAGTACGTGTAGGCGACTCATCGAGTGACTTCATTTCCGTCCACGCACATGGATAAGGGCTCAGTCCTCGTATAAAGTCATAGACCTTCTTCGAAGGCTGGTTCCAGTTAATCTTGCATGTCTCCTTGAAAATCTTTGGAGCCGGATGGAGTGGGGTAGTGCCGTCAGTAGACTGCGGAATACTGTCCACATGTCCGTTGCCTTCAATGAGCCTGTCGATGGTCTCCATGGCAGCCTGAGCTCCAAGCCGCATCAGTCCGTCGTAGACATATTCCACATCAGCATCGTCTGGGACAGGGAACTTCTTTTGAAGAATAATCCTTCCTGTGTCTATGTCTTTGTCGAGGAAGAACGTGGTAACACCCGTCTCCTTCTCCCCGTTGATGATAGCCCAGTTTATCGGGGCCGCACCGCGATACTGCGGCAGCAGAGCCGCATGGACATTGAATGTTCCGAAACGTGGCATAGCCCATACCACCTCTGGCAGCATGCGAAAGGCTACGACGACCTGAAGGTCAGCCTTATAACTGCGGAGCTGCTCCAGGAAGTCGGGATTCTTCATCTTCTCCGACTGTAGCACGGGAAGCCCCTTGCTGAGTGCGTACTCTTTTACTGCGGAAGGCTGCAGATGGTCCTGATGTCGTCCGACGGGCTTGTCAGGTTGGGTAACGACAGCCACGACATTATAGCCGCCTTCGACGAGAGCCTTTAGCGACTCCACGGCGAATTCTGGCGTTCCCATGAAAATTATGCGTAAATCTTTCTTGTTCATATCTTATTCTTCACTTAAGTCGGCAACAATCTGACGGTAAGTGCCATACATGTGTGTGCGGGTGATATATCCCTTCAGGCAGTTACTGCTGTCGAGTACGGGCAGCATCTGGGCACCTGTCTTGTCGAATTTTTTCATTACGTCATTGGCATTGTCGCTCTCATGGAGCACCGCTGGTGGCTGAGTCATGAGCTGAGCTACAGTAAAGCGGTGGTAGAGCTCTGTGCGGAAGATGACATGACGTATCTTGGTGATGTCGATTTCGCCAAGAAGATGGTCAGCGTCGTCGAGCACTGGGATGTAGGAAGTGCGGCTCCGGCTGATGGCATGGACCAGCTTTCCCATTTCCATATCTGGCTGAACGGCTGTATAGTCTTTGTCGACGAGATCGTTGAGACTCATAAGGGTGAGCACGGAGCGATCCGTGTGGTGTGTTATAAGTTTTCCCTCCCGTGCCAGACGGATAGCGTAGATACTGTGCTTCTCGAAGATCGAAATAGTTAGATAAGCCGAGATGGCAACAATGATAAGTGGAATGAAGAGCGAGTAACCGCCGGTGAGCTCAGCTATAAGGAATATTCCTGTCAGAGGAGCGTGCATGACGGCCGCCATCACTCCTGCCATCCCATATAGTGTGAAGTTGCGCTCGGGAATATAAGTGCCGATTTGATACATGTTCCAGATGCGGGCGAAGAAGAAGCCTCCAAAGCCTCCAATGAACAGTGATGGCGCAAAGGTACCGCCGCATCCGCCGGCTCCATTGGTGGAACTCGTCGCGAACACCTTCGTTAGCATTACCAGTCCGACATAGACGAGGAGTAGGTTGTCGTTGCCCGCGAACATCGATCCGTTCATTACTGTGTCCCAGTCGGCTGTTGTCTTTCCTTCTATGAATATGGAGAGGGAGCTGTAGCCTTCACCATAGAGTGATGGGAAAAAAAATATCAGACAGGAGAGCACCAGGCCGCCGACGAGCAGTTTGGCGTATGGATGAGCCGACAACTTTGAATAGCCACTCTCACACCAAGTCATCACTCTCATGAAATAAAGGGAGATAAATCCGCAGAAGATTCCGAGTAGGATGACGGCCGGCACCCTGTCGAGGACCCATTGTCCGTCCATCTGAAAATGGAACATAGGCGTAACTCCCGTGAAGAGGCTGGCGAAGCAAGTTGCCGTTACCGACGAAATCATTATCGGCAGTAGTGATGCCATCGTAAGGTCGACCATAAGAACCTCCAAGGTGAACACCAGTCCGGCTATCGGGGCCTTGAAGATACCTGCGATGGCTGCTGTGGCACCACATCCTACGAGCAGCATTAGCGTCTTGTTGTCGAGATGGAAGAGCTGGCCCAGCCGTGAGCCAATGGCAGAGCCGGTGAGCACTATAGGAGCCTCCGCTCCCACAGAACCTCCGAAGCCGATGGTGATGGCCGATGCCACTACCGATGACCAGGTGTTATGCGACTTCAGTCGGCTTCTGTTTGTCGATATGGAGTACAGCACACGTGTGATACCATGTGATATATTGTCCTTGACTACATACTTTATGAACAGCGAGGTCAGCCAGATACCCACTACAGGGAAGACCAGAAACAGTAAGTTCTCACTGTTGGCAGAGAAACCTGAGACCAGAAGTGTCTGAATCTGGCGTATGAGCCAGTGCAGCACTGATGCTGCGAAAGCCGCGAGAATGCCAACGATGAACGCCAGGAGCAACACAAACTGGTTGTCGCTAATATGCTTTACACGCCAATCAATAATTCTTTCGAAGAGTGTTTTCTCCTCCTCTATTCCTACAGCATTGGCATCTATGGTTGCAGCATTCATCAAAAACTAAAATGATATATTATATATAATGTGTGATTATTTTCTTATTACGTTTACTGTTCCGTCAGCTCCCAGCTTTATGATGCTTGACGGCTTATGGGGTTTCTTCTCGTCCCGACGGCTCTCGCAAACATAGTCGACGGCATTAAGCAACTCTGGGTCTATGTCGCAGTAGTTCTGTGCCGCTGGCATGCCACTGATATTGGCACTCGTGGAGACGATAGGCTTCTGGAAGCGGTAGCACAGCTCATGAGAGAACTTCTCCTGGGTGATGCGCATGCCGATACTCCCGTCCTCGGCAATGAGGTTCGGTGCCAGGTTGACAGCGTTGTCGAGAATGATTGTCGTTGGCTTTGTCACCGCGTCGATAAGGTCCCAAGCCACGTTGGGGATATTTCTTACGTAACGCTGCAGACGCGCATCGGAGTCGACAAGACAGATAAGGGCTTTCGAGTCGTCCCTGTGCTTTATCTTATAAACACGGGCTACGGCCTCTGCGTTGGTGGCGTCGCAGCCTATTCCCCATACTGTGTCGGTGGGGTAGAGAATCACTCCACCGTTTCTCATGCATTCTATTGCTTTCTGAATATCTTCTGACTGTTTCATAATACAGATAGCAAAGGTAAAACAAAAAAGGGAAAGTGCAAAATACTTTCCCTTTTTTCTTTTATATTGCCGTTAAAGTTTCGGAACTTATCATCTCTCTTTCTACAAATCCCAGCCGATTGCGGAGGCACCGAGCACTGCCGCACCTGCATCGTCGAGGGTGCTGACGAGGAACTTGGCCTTTCCGCGGAAGATGTTCATCACGTGCTTGTTGTATTCCTCTTCCAACGGTTTCATCAGCAGGTCGCCGGCCTTTGTCAGACCACCGAAGAAGATGAACGCTTCCGGTGAGGCGAAGGCGGCAAAGTCGCAGCAGGCATCACCAAGCATCTTTCCTGTGAACTCGTAGACGCGGCGGGCAAGAGGATCACCCTTGGAGGCAGCTATGCTCACGTCGAGTGATGTTATCTTCTCAGAGTCGAGCTTACGGAGCAGACTGTCCTCGGTGCTCTCTATGAGGAACTCGCGTGCAGTGCGGGCCACACCCGTTGCCGAGCAGTAAGCCTCGAGACATCCCGTACGTCCGCATCCGCAGGTGCGTCCATTCTCTCGTACCATCGTAACATGTCCGAGCTCTCCTGCGAAACCGTCAGAGCCATAGACAAGCTGACCGTTGATGACTATACCTGAGCCTACACCCGTTCCAAGGGTCAGCATGACGAAGTTCTTCATGCCACGGGCAGCACCATACTGCATCTCGCCGACGGCAGCAGCATTGGCGTCGTTGGTCAGACCCACGGAAATGCCGAGGTGGTCGCTGAACATCTGAGCCAGAGGCACTATAGTCTCATGAGCCCATGATAAGTTAGGGGCATATTCGATGGTACCCTTATAGAAGTTACCGTTAGGAGCACCGATACCCATGCCCTTTATCTGTCCGATACCACCTACTTTTTCTATTATAGGTTGCAAGCTTTTTACTCCGGCATCAACAAAGTCTTCTACTTTCTTGTATGCCTGTGTCTTTATTGCACTTGTGGCGAGTATCTCACCACGTTGGTTTACAATCCCGAAGACGGCGTTTGTTCCGCCTAAATCTAAACCGATTACATACGGCTTGGGCTGCTGTTCTTCCATGTATATGATGTCTTTAGTTAGAAAATTCCAATGGCAAAGATATGAATTTTTACGGACGTAACAAAGTTTTACCAATGAAATTTGCATATTTCGCATTATTTTTGCAATTTTGCAGACCAAATTATGAACTCACTTCTCCAATCATACTTTCAGATTGACATACTGGAACTCATCATCAAGGGCATGATAATCGGTATCGCCGCATCGGCCCCCATGGGTCCGGTAGGTATTCTCTGTGTCCACCGTACGCAGAAGAAAGGCCGTTGGTTCGGATTCGTTACCGGCGTGGGAGCGGCTTGCAGCGATTTTATCTATGCCGTGATTACGGGTATAGGTCTGAGTTTTGTGCTCGACTTCATCAATAATCCGGTGTATAAGTTCTACTTTCAGCTCGCCGGAGGACTGATGCTCTTGGCCTTCGGATTATACAGTATGCTGAACAATCCGTTGCGCAATGCCCATAACGGCAGTAACAAAAGCAAAGGTACGCTCTGGTATAACTGTTGGACAGGGTTCCTCATAACGTTCAGCAATCCGCTTATCGTACTGCTGTTCATGGCCCTGTTCAGTATGTTCAACTTCGTGGTGCCCAACCAGCCATTGATGATGTGCGTCGGTTATGTCAGCATCATCGGCGGAGCTGTCCTCTGGTGGTACGGTCTGACCTGGCTTATTGACAAGATTAGGGAGAAATGGGATGAACAGGGCGTGGTTATCATCAACCGCATCATCGGTGGTATAGTGATAATCTTCAGCCTGATAACTCTTATTGGTACCATTTTCAATATTTATTTGTTGCCGATAAACATCGGAAATAACTAACAGACTGTAAGGACTATGTTTGTAGCTAAAGAATTAAGGAAGAAAAGTATTTCTGAGTACTTATTATATATGTGGCAGGTTGAGGATATCATTCGCGCCTTCGGGTGCTCCCTTCCCGTCATAGAGAAGAATTATATTAGCCGTTTCGATTATACTGACGAGCAGAAAGCCGAGGAAACCGACTGGTTCGGAAATCTTATAAGAATGATGAATTCGGAAGGCAAACGGGAGCAGGGCCATCTCGATATCAACAGAATAATAATGGGCGACCTCGTGGACCTGCACAACCGGCTGCTGAAGTCGAACCGATTTCCTTTTTACAGTGCTGAGTATTACAAGGTACTGCCGTTTATCGTAGAGATAAGGAGCAAGAACAAGCGTGCTGAGGCAAAGATAAGAGAGCAGGGCAGCACGGAGACTCCATTGGCGGAGGCCGATGCCAACGAGAGCGAGATAGAGACATGCTTCGACGTGCTTTACGGTATCATGCTCCTGCGGCTTCAGCATAAGCCGATAACACCTGAGACGGAGCATGCCGTGAAGGAGATAACAACCTTTATAGGCATGCTTTCCGACTATTATGAGCAGGATAAGGAGGGGAAACTGAAGTTTGAAGACTGACACTTTTCTTAAAGAAGATAGATAACAAAACTTTTTTACGATGAATATACTTGTTACAGGAGCCAACGGACAATTGGGCAACGAGATGCAGATTGTCTCCAAGAACAGTAAGGATAAATACATCTTTACGGATGTCTGCGACGGCTATGAGAAACTCGACATCACCGACCTGGACGCTATCCGCAGGATGGTGGCCGAGAACGACGTGAAGTGCATCATCAACTGTGCCGCGTGGACGAATGTCGACAAGGCCGAGACCGCCGGCGACATCGTCGAGACCCTCAACGCCACGGCACCGGAGAACCTCGCCAAGGCCATGAAGGAAGTAGGCGGACTGCTGGTGCATATCTCTACCGACTACGTCTTTGGCGGCGACCCGTACAATACTCCTTGCCGTGAGGATCAGAAGGGCACTCCTACGGGTGTCTATGGTCTTACGAAACTTCACGGAGAGCAGAAGATACAAGCTGTGGGCGGACATTATATCATCATCCGCACGGCGTGGCTCTATTCCGAGTTCGGACATAACTTCGTTAAGACGATGCTGAACCTCACAGCGACGAAGCCGCAATTGAAGGTGGTTTTCGACCAAACTGGTACTCCGACTTATGCCGGCGACCTCGCTGAGGCTATCTTCGACATCATCGACAATAGAAAATTTGAGGGTCATGACGGTGTGTATCACTTCTCGAACGAGGGCGTCTGCTCATGGTACGACTTCACAAAGAAGATAGCTGAGCTTGCTGGACACGACAGTTGCGACATTCAGCCCTGTCACAGCAATGAGTTTCCATCGCCCGTGACACGTCCGGCATACAGCGTCCTTGACAAGACCAAGATTAAGGAGACCTTCGGACTGAAGATACCGTATTGGGTCGACTCGCTGAAGAAGTGCGAGGCCAATTTGCTGAAAGAACAAAATTGTTAAACATTATCTCCCGTGCTGGGGGACTATGACAAGAACAAATGAACGAGAAAGAAATATCACGCCGGAGAACTTTTGCCATCATCTCGCACCCTGATGCGGGTAAGACTACCCTTACCGAGAAGTTCCTGCTTTTTGGAGGACAGATACAGGTGGCCGGGGCAGTAAAGAACAATAAGATTAGGAAAACGGCTACTTCCGACTGGATGGACATAGAGAAGCAGCGCGGTATCTCCGTGTCGACATCTGTCATGGAGTTTGACTATCTTCCCGACGGACAGACTGGAGAACCCTATAAAGTGAATATCCTCGATACTCCGGGACATCAGGACTTTGCCGAGGATACTTACCGTACGCTTACCGCCGTCGACTCGGCTATTATCGTGGTCGACTCGGCCAAGGGTGTGGAGGCACAGACGCGAAAGCTTATGGAGGTGTGCCGCATGAGAAACACTCCGGTGATAATCTTCATCAATAAGATGGACCGTGAGGGACGTGACCCCTTCGACCTCCTAGACGAACTTGAGAAGGAGCTGAGGATAAAGGTGCGCCCTCTGTCGTGGCCTATCAACCAGGGCTTTCATTTCAAGGGTGTCTATAATATTTATGAGCATCAGCTGAATCTCTTCACGCCCGACAAGCAGCGTGTTACCGAGAAGGTGGCCGTAGATGTCGATTCTTCCGACTTGGAGAAACATATCGGTGAGGAGGATGCAGAGAAGCTGAGGGAGGACATGGAACTTGTCGATGGTGTTTACCCCGAGTTCAACGTCGACGAATATCGCAGCGCTGAGGTGGCACCGGTCTTCTTCGGTTCGGCATTGAACAACTTCGGTGTTCAGGAACTGCTCAACTGTTTCGTTGAGATAGCTCCGAGTCCGCGGCCGGTGAAGGCTGAGGAGAGAGTGGTGAAGCCGACAGAGCCGAAGTTCACGGGATTCGTCTTCAAGATAACCGCCAATATAGACCCTAATCACCGCTCCTGTATCGCCTTCTGCAAGGTGTGCTCGGGAAAGTTCGTTCGAAACACACCTTATTATCATGTCCGTCTCGACAAGACCGTGCGCTTCTCGTCACCTACGCAGTTCATGGCTCAGAGGAAGAGCACCGTCGATGAGGCTTATCCAGGCGATATCGTGGGACTGCCCGATAATGGCATATTCAAGATTGGAGATACCCTTACTGAAGGCGAGGACCTGCATTTCCGCGGACTGCCGTCGTTCTCACCGGAGCTCTTCAAATATATAGAGAACGACGACCCAATGAAGTCGAAGCAGTTCCAGAAAGGAATAGAGCAACTGATGAACGAGGGTGTGGCGCAGCTATTTGTCAATCAGTTCAACAACCGCCGCATTGTCGGTACAGTGGGACAACTGCAGTTTGAGGTCATACAGTACCGCTTGGAGCATGAGTATAATGCAAAATGCCGCTGGGAGCCAGTATCGCTATACAAGGCTTGCTGGATAGAGGCAGAGGACGAGAAGGAACTCGAGGACTTCAAGAAACGCAAATATCAGTATATGGCCAAGGATATGGAGGGACGTGATGTCTTCCTCGCCGACTCCAGTTATATGCTTCAGATGGCAGAACAAGACTTTGAGGGTATTAAGTTCCACTTTACCTCAGAGTTCTAAGTGCCTCAGGTCTAGAAGACAAACTTATCCTTCCAATAATGGCATATGCTTCTGAAATTATATAAAAAATCCCCAAAGGAGATTATCCTTTGGGGATTTTTTTGTTTTATTCTTCGCGACGCTTTTCTTATTAGAGCATGAAACTATTCAGGGTCTCGGAGATGTACTCTTTCCAGTAACCAGGCTAAAGGAGTGAAGTGCGTGCAGCCTGTGGATTTAGACGATGGAAGAGTTTCATTGTCTTTATCAATTTTATGACCATGAATGGTGCCATTCATTTGTTCTATAAAACATCAAAAATATTTACACCAAAATAGGTGTAGTACACTTGCATTGCAAGTGTACGGAAAATACATCGTAAATGTGCCCCTTTTACAAAAAAGTATACGGAAAATAGAACGCAAGTGTACGGAAAATGCAATTCGCTGGGTTACAGTGTGTTACAAGGAGAATTTTAAAAAGCTTGAATTTGAATTTTATTTACATGTTTTTCTAGGATAAGGTCATTACCTAATAGGAACTTTAGGGAGCTATAAGTCCCAAAGCTAAAGTTTCCCACTTGGAGAACCCCTTTATAAAAAGGCTTTCCCAAAGGGTATGCGCATCTTTAACTTTTCAAAAAACTTTTTATGAGCAGTAGAATATTGCATTATCGGACTTCTCCTTTTAAGGTCATTTGCCCTTTCACATTTATTAAGCACTTGTTAAACTACTTTGTTTATGGGCATCCTGCTATTTGAACTTTTCAGAAACCCCTTGTTTATGGGCATTTTGAACAAGTGGGAAACTTTAGTCCCAAAGGACCTAAGCTCCCTAAAGTAAGAATAGAGACTTTGAGCTATAAGACCTAAAGGGTCCAATACTCCCCAAAGCACCTATCGAGCAATTAGTCGATATTCTTCAGAATTGCGAGCAGATGATCCCATACCATTTGGACTGTTGGGATATAGAGGCACTCGTCTGGAGTGTGGACATTGCGCAGTGTCGGTCCGAAGCTTACCATGTCTAAGTCAGGATACTTCTCGGAGAACAGTCCGCATTCGAGTCCAGCGTGTATGCCTTTTACTATTGGCTCCTTACCGAAGAGCTTCTTGTACTGTTCTACGGCAATCTTCACAAGCTCAGAATTTGGGTTCATCTTCCAAGCTGGATAGCCGTCGGTCTGTGTGACCTGTGCTCCGGCAAGCTGGAAAGCTGCTTTGACAGTGTTTGACATATTCTGGAGGTTGCTCATGACGTTGGAGCGCTGGCTGGAGACTATTTCTACGCAGTTGTCGGAGCTCTGCACACTGGCGATGTTGCTGGATGTCTCTACCATCCATTCTAGAGCCTTGTCCTGACACATGGCGAAGACACCGTTGTCGACAGCCTGCAAGGCCCGAATCATGTTCTCTGAGACGCTCTTCGGGATAACCTTCACGGCGTCGGCAGAGGCAAGGTTCCATACCATGGTGGTGTCGGTAACGTGGAACTCGTCCTCAACGTCCTTTGTGTAGACATTCCAGTCGGCTTTTACCTCTTCTTTCTTGTCAGAAGGAACGGCAAAGACAATTTTTCCGTCGCGCGGTATGGCGTTGTGCATCTTTCCACTGTTGAACTGTGCCAAGCGGAGGTCCATCTTCTCCTGCTCGTTGTAGAGGAAGCGAGAGAGTAGCTTTATGGCGTTGGCGCGCTTCTTCTCGATGTCGTCGCCGGAGTGGCCGCCGTTGAGTCCCTTCACTGAGCCTTCAAGGAAGAAATAACCTTCGGGTGCGTCCTCGCGCTGGAAGTCGAACTCAGCGATAGTGCTCTTTCCGCCGGCGCAGCTGACGAATATCTGTCCCTCTTCCTCAGAGTCGAGATTGATGAGATACTTGCCGGTCATGAAGCCCGGTTTCATTCCGAAGGCACCCGTGAGCTGTGTTTCCTCATCGCGGGTGAAGACACATTCTATCGGTCCGTGCTCTATATCGTCGGAGTCGAGGATAGCGAGCTCTATGGCGTCACCGATACCGTCGTCGGCACCGAGCGTGGTGCCCTTGGCGTGAAGCCATTCACCGTCGACGTATGTCTGAATGGCGTCTTTGGAGAAGTCGAAGTCGACATCAACGAGCTTGTCGCAGACCATGTCCATATGGCTCTGCATGACAACCGTTGGCTTATTCTCCATGCCGGGAGTGGCTCCTTTGCGGATGAGGACGTTGCCGGTCTCGTCAACCTTAGTCTCCAGTCCATGGCTCTCGCCGAAGTTCTTAAGATATTCAATCATTTTCTCCTCGTGCTTCGATGGACGGGGAATCTTGTTGATTTTTGCAAATTGCTCGAATACACGAGCGGGTTTTAATTCGCTGTTTGCCATTTTATGTTTAATTTATTTTGTATTGTGTTCAAATTACCTTACCTTTGCACAAATATATTGCAAAAGTACGAAAAATGATAAAGATATTCTTTCTTAGCGTGTTAATAATTGCTATAGCACTGGCTTTATTGTCAGTCCGGGTCATTCTTCTGAAGAACGGAACAATGAAGTCGCAGCACATCAAGGACAATGCCTATCTCAAGAGCAAGGGCATCCACTGTGTCCTCGACCAAGACCGTGAGGAGAGAAGAAAGGCCGGGGAGAAGGCTCTTTGTTAATGATCCCTGAAGCTACAGCTAACAATATTATATTGAACAATAAGAAAATACAATTAATAAATAATGAAAAAGATTCTTTTCACAATGTCTGTTGCAGCGATGCTTGGTTTGGGTATGACATCATGCAACAACCAACCACAGAAGAACGATACCCAGAGTTCGGAGAATGCGGCTGCAGCGCAGGGTGCCGACGGACTTAAGATTGCTTACGTTGAGGTCGACTCCATCATGAGCCAGTACAACTACTGGAAGGATGTTACGAAGCTCATGCAGGGCAAGGAAGCCAACATACAGAAGACTCTCCAGGGTAAGCAACAGACTCTCCAGCAGGCCGCTGCCAACTTCCAGCAGGGTGTGCAGGCTAACAAATACAGTCAGGACGAGGCTCAGCAGATACAGGCTAACCTCCAGCGCCAGGCCCAGGAGGGCGACGCTCTCCAGCAGCGTCTCGGTGCAGAGTATCAGAAGGAGGCTGCCGGCTATAACAAGGCTCTCTCCGACAGTATCCATCATTTCCTTGCTGAGTATAATAAGGACAAGAAGTATTCTATTATCTTCGCTAAACAGGGTGACAATATCCTTTATGCCCAGAATGCTTACGACATCACAAAGGAGGTTGTAGCTGGGCTGAACAAGCGATATAAGGGTATGAACAAGAAGTAATTAACTTCGTATTCTTTTTTTTCCAAGAGTAGGGTGGGGCGTTTTCCTCACCCTTTTTTGTTGTCTGTTGGACAAGGGCCCCAGTATCTTCGCGTGCCAAGTCAGCCAGTGAAATGCTATTGGTCGAACGTTCTACCGCGAAAACTGAGATTAACTAAAAAGGGACTCCCCCAGCAGTGCGGGGAAGTCCCTTTGATATTATAAAATGGTTACTGTCAGAAGATTAGATAATCTCGCTCCAGTCCTCCTGGCTCTTACGGATGTAAGTCTGATAACGGCGCTTAGCAGCCTTCTCAGTCTCAGCGTAGAGCTCCTCAGCCTCGTCAGGACGAACCTTCTTCAGAGAAGCGAAGCGAACCTCACCGAGGAGGTAGTCGCGGAAGTTCTCCCACTTCGGAGCCTTAGAGTCAAGCTGGAACGGGTTCTTGCCTTCCTTGGCAAGCTCTGGGTTGAAGCGCCACAGCTGCCAGTATCCGCACTGTACGGCCAGCTCTTCCTCGTGCTGAGAACGGTTCATGCCGCGCTTCTTGCCGTCGGCTTCCTTACCCTTGATGCCGTGGTTGATACATGGAGCGTAAGCAATGACGAGTGATGGGCCTGGATAAGCCTCAGCCTCGCGGATAGCCTTCAGAGTCTGTGCGTTGTCGGCACCCATAGCGACCTGAGCTACATAGATGTAGCCGTAGGTTGTCTCCATGAGACCGAGGTCCTTCTTGCTGACGCGCTTACCGGCAGCAGCGAACTGTGCGATAGCGCCCAGAGGAGTAGACTTAGAGGACTGACCACCAGTGTTGGAGTAAACCTCAGTATCGAGTACCAGGATGTTTACATCCTCGCCGGAAGCGAGTACGTGGTCGAGACCACCGTAGCCGATGTCGTAAGAAGCACCGTCGCCACCGATAATCCACTGAGAACGCTTTACGAGATAGTGGTCGAGCGTCTTGAGCTCCTTAGCGACCTCGCAGCCAGCCTCGGCATCCTTCTCGATGAGAGGCTTCAGCACTGCAGCAGCAGCCTTTGAGCCGTCAGCGTCGTTCTTGTTGTCAATCCACTGCTGAGCAGCAGCCTTGAACTCGTCGCTGGTCTTGTCGTCGGCAATCTTCTCGTTGAGAAGCAGTGTGATGCGGTTCTTCATCTTCTTGTTGCCCAGTGCCATACCGAGACCGAACTCGCAGAAGTCCTCAAACAGAGAGTTGTCGAATGCAGGACCCTGACCCTTAGCGTTGGTTGTGTATGGAGAAGATGGAACAGAAGCGGAGTAGATAGAAGAGCAACCTGTAGCGTTGGCAATCATCTCACGGTCACCGAAGAGCTGAGAGATGAGCTTCACGTAAGGTGTCTCACCGCAACCGGAGCAAGCACCTGAGAACTCGAACAGAGGAGTAGCGAACTGTGAGTTCTTCGGGCTCTGCTTGATGTCGACGAGGTCCTGCTTAGAAGCAACGTTCTTTACGAGCCAATCCCAGTTCTTTGCTTCTTCAACCATTTCCGGAGCGTCAACATTGAACGGGATCATCTTCAGAGCCTTCTCACCGGTCTCGCGGTTCTTGCCCATGCAGACGTCGGCGCAGTTGCCGCAGCCAAGGCAGTCGAGGACTGAAACCTCAATGCGGAAGTGCATGCCCTTAAGAGCCTTAGGAGCCTTCACCTCGAGGGTAGTGCCCTTGAAGCTCTCTGCCTCCTTGTCGTCGAGAACGAACGGACGGATAGCAGCGTGAGGGCAGACGAATGCACACTTGTTACACTGGATACAGTTCTCTGGATTCCATACAGGAACCATGGCCTCAACGCCACGCTTCTCGTAGGCTGCTGTTCCGTTCTGCCATGTGCCGTCGACGGTGCCGTTCTTTACGAAGTCACTGACCTTCAGGAGGTCGCCGGACTGTGCGTTCATAGGACGAACGAGCTCCTTGACGAATGCCGGTGCGTCGTCTTCCTTCTTGTCGTCTTCTGGCAGGTTAGCCCATGCCGGGTCAACGGTCAGCTCCTTGTACTCACCACCGCGATCAACGGCAGCGTAGTTCATGTTGACGACATCCTCACCCTTCTTACCGTAAGACTTGACGATGAACTTCTTCATCTGTTCTACGGCCAGATCCTCAGGGATAACCTTTGTAATACGGAAGAATGCAGACTGCAGAATGGTGTTGGTGCGGTTGCCCAGTCCAATCTCGCGGCCAATCTTGCTGGCGTTGATGTAGTAAACGGTAATGTGGTGCTGTGCGAAGTACTTCTTGACGTGGTTAGGAATGAAGTTTACGAGCTCCTCACCGTCGAAGATAGTGTTGAGCAGGAAGGTACCATTGTCGCGAAGACCACGTGTCACATCGTACATGTGGAGGTAAGCCTGTACGTGGCAAGCCACGAAGTTAGGCGTATTTACGAGGTAAGCAGAGTGGATAGGCTCGTCACCGAAACGCAGGTGAGAACATGTGAAACCACCTGACTTCTTAGAGTCATAAGAGAAGTAAGCCTGGCAGTACTTGTTGGTGTTGTTACCAATAATCTGCACAGAGTTCTTGTTGGCACCTACAGTACCGTCTGAACCGAGACCGAAGAACTTTGCCTCGAAGAGAGAGTCACCGCCCATAGGAACTTCAGGAACTTCAGGAAGTGATGTGAAGGTAACGTCATCGACAATACCTACAGTGAAGTGGTTCTTTGGCTCCGGAAGCTCCAGGTTGTTGAATACGGAGATAATCTTTGCAGGTGTGGTGTCGTTAGAGCCCAGACCGTAGCGTCCGCCAACGATGAGAGGCTTGCGTGGGTCGTCGTAGAGAGCGCTCTTCACGTCGAGATACAGAGGCTCGCCCTCTGCTCCCGGCTCCTTTGTGCGGTCGAGGACTGCGATACGTTTTACGGTGTCAGGGATAGCCTTGCGGATAGCCTCAACAGAGAATGGACGATAAAGGTGAACAGCCACCATACCGACTTTCTTGCCCTGTTTTGTCAGGTAGTCGATAGCCTCACGAGCTGGCTCCGTAGCAGATCCCATCAGAACGATGATGTTCTCAGCGTCGGCAGCACCATAGTAGTTGAAGAGGTGATACTCACGGCCGGTGATCTTAGAGATCTCACCGAGGTATTTCTCTACAACAGCCGGTACCTTATCATAGTACTCGTTGCAAGCCTCACGGTGTGTGAAGAATGTCTCCGGGTTCTCAGCAGTACCACGGGTTACAGGGTGCTCTGGAGAGAGAGCACGGTCGCGGAAACGTTTTACGTAATCCATGTTGAGCAGCGGACGGATATCCTCCATGTCCATTTCCTCAACCTTGTGGTACTCGTGTGATGTACGGAAACCATCGAAGAAGTTGATGAATGGTACTTCTGTCTCCAGTGTTGCCAGATAAGGAACTGCTGACAGATCCATAACCTCCTGGACAGAACCGGAGCAGAACATTGCGAAACCTGTCTGACGGCAAGCCATGACATCCTGATGGTCACCGAAGATACACAGAGAATGAGAAGCCAGTGTACGTGCGGAAACGTTGAATACGCAAGGAAGCAGTTCACCGGCAATCTTATACATATTTGGTATCATCAGCAGGAGACCCTGAGATGCGGTGTACGTAGAGGTGAGAGCGCCAGCCTGAAGTGAGCCGTGAACGGCACCGGCAGCACCGCCCTCAGACTCCATTTCCTGTACGGATACGGTCTGACCAAACAGATTCTTACGACCCTGAGCAGCCCATTCGTCGACATGCTCAGCCATTGGAGACGACGGAGTGATAGGGTAGATAGCAGCAACCTCAGTAAACATGTAGCTTACGTGAGCGGCAGCTGTATTACCATCACAGGTCACAAACTTTTTTTCTTTAGCCATTTTGTTTAATTATTAAAATGAATATTGTTTTTATAATGTTTTGGTATTTGCCAAATAATACTTATATTTTATTATGTATGTCTAATTATCTTTGTTGTATGTCTTCGTCTTATCACCTCCCCTTTACGGGTCTCGTCAGTATATAAACCCGAAAAGCCAAAGCGGTATCTTGTTTTCCTTTCCTATTTCGGTGTGGTAACGGGCGTAGATGACATCGTTGCTGTACCTTACCTTTCTGTTGTTGGCATCGCAGATGCGGAATTTATATTTGTCATCGATGATGTAGTATCCCGGCTTCTGACCAACGTTTACCTTGTGGTCCTTTCTTAGTGTTCCGACAAAGAAAGTCTCCATGACATCCTGTTCTGTGAATGTCATCGGGTAGATGACGTATTGGAGATTGGTGTTGTGGAGCATCACTTTAGCCGGCTTTTTGGGGAACTCTTCGCCAACGGGGTATATGATATTGACCAAACGTGCCTCAGCAAGGTATTTGATATAGTTCATCACGGTTGCCCGGCTGGTGTTGATGTCCTTTGCGAGATTACTGATGTTTGGGGCTTTAGGACCGGCAATAGCCAACTGGTAGAACAACTTCTTTATCTTTGACAGATACTTTAACTCAATCTGTTTAATTAACAGTATATCAACCTCTGTCATCATGTTCATGGTCTTCAGTAGATTCTCTGAGAAGTTTCGATTTTCAAGGAAGAAAGGATAGAAGCCGTGATGAAGATAGTCTTGGAAATATTTCTGTGGGCTGGCCATAGGCAGTATGGTCTTCAAGATGGACTCATAGTCAGAGAGTATCTCTTTTAGGGTGTAGGTCTTGAAGTTGTTGCCGGTCATAAGATTGAGGTACTCGCGGAAAGAGAAGCCACGAAGGCTGTAGCTCTTTACTATTCCGTTAAGTTCCGGGTTTTCTTCCTTTAGTCTCATGACGCTGGAACCGGTGAAGATAATCTTCAGCCCAGGATAATAATCGTAGCACTGGCGCAGCTCCTGACTCCAGTTTGGCTGCTTGAACACCTGGTCTATGAGCAGCGTCCTGCCTCCATGTCTATAGAACTCTCCTGCGAAATCGCAGATACCGCGTCCCTGGAAGTAGAAGTTGTTCATGTTGATGTACAGACACTGGCGGTCGCGAGTGTCGAAGTGTTCCTTTGCGTACTGAAGGAGAAATGTGGTCTTTCCTATGCCTCTTGACCCTTTGATGCCAATGAGTCGGTCGTTCCAGTCTATCTCATCCATTAGGGTGCGACGGACAGGAGCGTTTGTGTGTTCCACTAGATATGTATGAGTACGAAAGAAAGCTTCCATATTTGTTTTAGTTTTCCGACGTGCAAAGTTAATATATTATTCTGTTATTTGCAAACTCAAGATTGCAAAAAATATATTTTTTTATTATTTTTGCACTCTGAATTAAAGAAATGAAAAAGTAAACGATGAAGTTGCATGTTTTTAATCCTGAGCACGACATAGCTCTTGCCCATGATGACCAATACTTTACGGCTCCGAAGGTGGCCAGAATGCTTCGTGAGGGTTGCGACTTTTTCCCTGCGCTGTGGGCCGGTGAAGATGATTGTGTTCTCGTTGGTGATGTGAACGCAGCTGAAGAAAAACTTCGAAAGTCATGTGTGGAAGTGAAGGATGTGAGCTTCATCACACAGTCAGACTTATGTTTCCTGTCGAAGGATACTGTCGTGGAACCTTGGGGATGGGACAGTGCCCTATGCTTCCAACTTACCAAGCACGGGTTACCGGGAGTGTGCTTGCCTGATGACGGATATTTGCGTGATGTCAGGATGTTGAGCTGTAGGACGTTTTCCTCAAAGGTGTTGTCGATGCTGAGGAAAGAGATTGACAGTAATTCTACTTTTACTATAGGAGAATCATATTATATCACTGATATAGATGAACTTGTATATTATATCCATGATTTAGGAAGATGCGTGCTCAAGGAACCGTGGAGCTGTAGTGGGAGAGGAGTGCGCTATGTGGCTTGTGAGCCTGTCGTGAGTTCGGCGGTCAGATTTGAGCCTCTTGCTATGCCGCTTCTTAACTGGGCACGGAATATCATCAAGCAGCAAGGAGGAATTATGTTAGAGCCCTATTATAATAATGTGAAGGATTTCGGGATGGAGTTTCTCTGCAATGCTGAAGGAGTAGAATACCAAGGATTGTCGGTCTTCAGTACTGAGAGTGGGTTCTATCATGGGAATATCGTTGCTTCAGAGGACTTCAAGTTGCAGATGTTGTCACAATGGATAACCGCAGAGCGGCTTCTCATGGTAAAAAAAGCAATAAAGGACATTTTATCTGAAGAGATGGAAAATCGCTACTGTGGACCGTTTGGTGTCGACATGATGATTGTAAAATCAGACGATGGCTCCATTCGTCTGCATCCTATGGTTGAGACTAATGTCAGAAGGACCATGGGGCATGTGGCGTTGTCTTTGTTTGGGAAGTTGCCTTTTGATGCGGCAGTGTTGAGTCTCTCTCGAAACGACTGCATTGTAAGCCGTTGCGATAGTTTGTTGTGAGCTTTTGAGGCGTCGGAGGAGAAACAGTTCTTATGACGGGAGTATTATAAAAGACGCGCTGAAAGAATTGAAAAGACGCTCAGAAATAACAGTACATAAATCCTCCGGAAGGAACAATAAAAAAACGCGCCGGAAAATACCGGCGCGCCTATCTGTGTTTTTGCTTTTCTTTTTAGTCGAAATCAACGTACTTCATTACTGTTCGGTAATATTTCTGTGTGGCACGGACGGAATATCCTGTTCCGCCCTTCCACATGCGGATAGCTTTCTCAACATTGTTGCCTGGATTGTAATAAGACATGAAGATGTCGAACATTTCGCGTGATTTTTTCTCACTGTAGCGGTCTTTCAGCGTGTAGCGCTTGCGGCTTCCACGCTTCTGGAGAATCTGATTTACGGCTTTCACTACCACTGGCGACATTTGTAGTACTCCAACGTACTGACCGTTTCTTGCCCAGGCGTTTCCTCGGCTCTCTACGTGGATGATGGCATCCACAACCGGGTCCCAGTCGAAGTCATTGTTTTCGCTTGCGGCACTGACGTTTGTGACGGCAGATACCATAATGATTAATAATGCTAATACTCTCAGTTTTTTTAAAAATCTCATCATAAAATGTTTTATGGATTCTGAACGTCAAGAACTACGACTACTGCATGTCAGCCACAATAGTGCTGACAGGAGAAAGCGAAGTCTTTATTATATGAACCTGAAAGGCTCTTGCCCGAGTACAAAAATGCAAGCCTGAATACAACACAGCCTTTGCATAAACGTAAAAACGGCGTTCACGACACAGTCCTATGTGAGATAGAGTTACTTCTGTGTCTGGAATCCAGTTATCAATTCGGTTGCAAAGGTACAAAAAAAATGTCAAAACGCCAAATGGTTACACTCTTACTGTTAATTTAATTTAGATTTGCGGCTTAATTTTGCATAAGTGGAAAATACGCCGTATCTTTGCAAACAAAAGGCTGAAGCCTTGCAAGCTTGGCAACGAAACAACAAAACAATATTATAATTCATTAAAGATTAGTTACAATTATTATGGGACTTTTACAGGGAAAGGTCGCACTTATTACTGGTGCGGCACGTGGCATTGGTAAGGCCATAGCACTTAAGTTTGCTGAAGAAGGCGCCGATATCGCATTCACAGACCTCGTTATTGATGAGGAGCACGGTGGCTTGGAGACTGAACGCGAGATTCAGGCTAAAGGCGTTAAAGCTAAAGGCTATGCCGGCAATGCGGCTAACTTCGAAGAGACAGAGGCTCTTGTCAATAAGATAAATGAAGACTTCGGTCATATCGATATTCTTGTCAACAACGCAGGTATTACTAAGGACGGTCTGATGCTTAAGATGACAGAACAGCAGTGGGACGCCGTTATCAACGTGAATCTGAAGAGTGCGTTCAACTTTATCCACGCCATTACTCCTATTATGATGCATCAGAAGGGCGGAAGCATTATCAATATGGCTTCTGTCGTGGGTATCCATGGTAATGCAGGCCAGTGTAACTACGCAGCGTCGAAGGCTGGACTCATTGCTCTTGCCAAGAGCATCGGTCAGGAGATTGGCCGACGTGGTATACGTGCAAACGCCATCGCTCCAGGATTCATCGATACGGCCATGACACAGGCTCTTCCTGATGACATACGTAAGGAGTGGATAAAGAATATTCCGCTGCGCCGCGCCGGTAAGGTAGAGGATATTGCAAACGTTGCCACATTCCTGGCTTCGGACCTCTCAAGTTATGTTACGGGTCAGGTCATACAGGTTGATGGCGGAATGAATATGTAATGAAGGTTCTCTACGAAGATAACCATATTATTATAGTCTATAAGGAGAGTGGCGAGATCGTGCAAGGCGATAAGACCGGCGACCGCCCACTTTCCGAGACGGTAAAAGAATGGATTAAGGCGAAGTACAACAAACCAGGGAATGTCTTCCTCGGTGTTGTGCATCGCCTTGACCGTCCTGTATCCGGTCTCGTGGCCTTTGGAAAGACGTCGAAGGCTACGTCGAGGTTGAACAAAATGTTCCGGGAGGGTAGTGTTCACAAGACTTATTGGGCCATCGTTCAGGGCTGTCCAAAAAATCCAGAGGCAGAGTTGACTCACTGGATAGTCCGCAATGAGCGGATTAACAAAAGCTTTGCCTACGATCATGAGGTGGAGGGAGCGAAGAAAGCTGTCTTGGATTATAAGGTTATCAGTCACGGGGATAACTATTCCCTGCTTGAAGTAAACTTGAAAACGGGTCGCCACCATCAGATACGTTGCCAGTTGTCAACTATCGGATGTCCTATTCGAGGCGATCTTAAGTATGGGGCTCGTAGGAGCAATTCTAATGGAAGCATCAGTCTTTTGAGTCATAAAATAGAATTTGAACATCCTGTGAGTCATAAGCTAATCAGTGTCGTCAGTCCTTTGCCTGATGACAGATTGTGGATGGCTTTGGCCAAAGGATTGGAATAGGGTGGGGACTGTCAGAGCCGTCATATTGTTCTTGTTCTTTGCAGTGGCTTCGAATGCCAATGCGCAGGACGTGAATTGGACAGACCATATGTCCAATCTGTCTCCCGACAGCATTCCTGCACGCGTCAGTGAGGATAACACTGTAGGTCATGAGCCTGAGGTGGTAGGAATTGGAAAAGCTATATGGGGAGAGCATTTTTATGGCTATCCTTCATATGATGAGAATGGCGTTGACACAGCGCATCAGGTTATTCTCCTTATCGGTGATTCTATGCTTGACGGCTTGGGAAGTAGATTCGTTGATTATGCTGCAGAGAACGGTGATGTGTTTCATGCTGTGATTTGGTATGGGAGTAACTCCAAGCATTGGGCTACCACTCACGATTTGGAATACAGTATCAACCGCGTTCATCCCACATTTATTATTATGAGTCTAGGAACAAATGATATGGGCTATTACGATTATGATCGCCGGCGTGGATGGATTGACGATATCATAAAGACCTTTGGCAATATCCCCTTTGTATGGATAGGCCCTTTGCCACGGCGTGGCTTCCGTAATCCGCGAATTGTCAGCATTATTAGGGAGAAAGTAGGCGATAGGCGTTTCTATGACAGTTCAGATACTTATTGTGCCCGCATTGACGGCATTCATCCCACATTACTATCTGCAGCAAAGTGGGTTGATGCGATAGCCCGATGGATGAGTGCTCCGGGGCTCACGGCCCATCCCATAAAGATGGATTATCCTCAGCATCATGTCCGATTTATAGCTGACGAGAAACACACAATGAAATATCATGGGCGCAGGTAGACTAGCCTAAAGAGATGTATCTTCATTCTCACTCGCAGCTTCTATGTTACGCATCAGTCCGGAATATTTTGCGCGTTTTACTGCCGAACCCTTGAATAATTTTCTGTATTTCTCTACATCGAGGTTTAGCCAGTCGTTTTTTCTCATATCCAACAACTCTTCATTAGGTTGAAACTCTGGTTCTGTGGTTGGAGTGGAGAATCTGTTCCATGGACAAGACTGCTGACATCGGTCGCAACCGTAGATGGTGTCACCCATGGCTTTCTTAGCACCTTCTGACAGTTCCCCTCGATTTTCTATAAGTTGGTAGCTGAGACAGAGCTGTGCGTCGAAGGGATTTGTTGACAGAGCATGTGTGGGGCAGTTGTCTATGCATCTGTGACATCGTCCGCAACGGCTTTCTATGGGCTTGTCATATTCAAGTTCTATGTCTACGAATATCTCACCGAGAAAGAACATTGTTCCGGCATGAGGAATGATGAGGAGATTGTTTTTGCCAATCCAGCCTAGTCCTGCTTTCATTGCCCAGTATCGTTCAAGGACGGGAGCCGTGTCGACGAAGACACGACAGTTTTCTATACCCCATTGGAACGTACTGGCCAAAGTTCTTAGCCGTTCTTTTATCACAACGTGATAATCATGTCCAAGTGCATATGCAGCGAACTTATAACCTTCCTCCTTCTGTGATGCTGATGGTGCATAGTTCATGGCAACAGATATGATGCTTTTCGTCCCCGGAACTAACAGTGTAGGGTCAAGGCGCTTCTCAACATTACGGTACATATAGTCCATGTCTGCGAAGCAGTGCTTGTCCACACGTCTGAGATACGTTTCTCTTTCTTCTCCTTCTACGGGTTCTGCCTTGGCAATGCCACACGAGAAAAAACCGAGACGTCGTGCCTCGGCTTTAATAGCTTCTGACATCTTGTGGAGTTTGTCCTTCTTGGATTCTCCGTGAATGTCATTTACGTCTGAGGTGTAATCTGTGTTAGTCAAATCGTAATTGATTATGGTATCTTCTTAAATTCATATCCCTGCTCCTTGAGCCATTCTATACTCTCGGGTAGAGCTGTCTGCAACTTGTAGATACTCTTTAGTGAATCGTGGAATGTTATAATGGATCCGTTACGTGCGAACCGCTTGACATTGTTTACAACATCATCGGCAGTAAGGAGCTTCGAGTAGTCACGAGTTACTAAGTCCCACATGACAATAGTGAATTTCCGTTTCATCCACCAGTAGACGGCATGTCGCATCCAACCGTGTGGCGGACGGAAGAGATGGGCGTGGATAAGTTCGTTAGCATCATGAACGTCGACGTAATAGGTTACAGCCCAGTGCTTCAACGAGCCAAGATGGTGATAGGTGTGGTTGCCAACTTGATGTCCTTCTGCAACAATCTGCTTGTACAGTTCCGGATATTTACGGACGTTGTCGCCTACCATGAAGAACGTGGCCTTGATGTCGTATCTCCGAAGTGTATCTAGAATAAACGGCGTACTCTCCGGAATAGGTCCGTCGTCGAAGGTCAAGTAAACGGAATGATCGTTCTTGTCCATTCTCCACAGGGCATTAGGATAAATCCATCTCAGCCATTTTGCCGGTTGTTCTATAATCACGTTCTTATGTCTTTAAGTTTCTGATAAATAAAAAATGAGGAATGGAGAGCGATAGATAATTAGTTCGCAACAAACTGTTGCTTGCCAAACACCACGGAACTCCTCATTCCTCATTATATCAAGATTAGTTCATCTTTCCGCCCTTGTGCTGATAGCGGTTGACATATTGTGCATACGACACCTCATGCTGTTTGCTCCAAGCTTCGTCGTATTGTGCCGTTATCTTCAGCAGGTTTGTCATAGTATAGCCCAACTCCATCTGACATTCCTGCATGTCCATGCTGAAGGCATGGTCATTAAGACTCAGATAGTAGTTAGCGTACTGTGCGGAGTTTTTCCACAGAGCATCAACAATTTGGCGTGCTTTAGTCTTATTGCCAACGGCATACCAGTCTTGTGCTATCTCAATATCACCGCTCAGTGGGCTTACTGGAACATTGTAGTAAGGAATTTCCTTCTCAATTTTCTCAAGAACCTTCTTGGCACGTGTCATATCATGACGGGCTATGAGGTTCGTGGCAAGTGAAGCCATGAGACGACGGTGTGTGTAACACATACGCATTACCGTCTGGTCGATGTAAAGTCCCTTGCGTGACAGTCCACCGAAGCGGAAACGATTCATAACAGCGTCGTAAGTCTTGTCTACATCCATCTTGCCGTCTTGGCCTGAGACGATGTAAGGAACGATACGGCAAGCCAATCCTTCCTGAACTTGGTTGTTCTCTAGGCCTGCATAAGCATCACTGCCAACGGTGGTGGCGATGTACAGAGGACGTGTCCAGTTGGCATTTGCCAACATCTCGAGCATCATAAGATTATTCTTGTACAGAGCTCTTTGAGTATTGCCATTTTCGTCGGTCAGTGAGATGACCATGCGGTCAGGAATGGAATCGCCAGGAAGCATCATGCCACTCTTACGGACGGCATTCTTGTCGACAGTCATGTAAATAGTGTCGGTAGGAATAACGTTAAGAGCATCATGCATCTCCTTGTCTGAGTTGAATCCTAAGAGGTTGAAGAGTATCTTCTTCTGCTGCGGTGTGAAGTCGTTACGAACCCAATATTTAAGAATGTTCTTAAGTTCGTATGGATTATCACCGAAGACTTCCTTAGCCTGTTGCGGATAATTCTTGTACATATCTGCAATATCGTCCTTCATATCAGGATCTACCCGCACATATTCGTTCGTGCCGGTTACATATTCCAGACGGCTCCAGGTGATTGGCACAGGTGTAGATTTGTATGCTGGACGCAGCATCTGGTCGATGTACCAGTCGGTGCTCAGATATGAGAGATTGCAGACACGGAAGTCATCGCCTTGACCTTCTACTTCCTGGTTGTACCACAGAGGGAAGGTGTCGTTATCTCCATTGGTGAAGATAATTGCATCGCTCTTAGGCTGCAGACTCATGAGATAGTTTCGTCCGAAGTCACGGCATGTGTAGCGGTTCGAGCGGTCGTGGTCATCCCAGTTCTGGCTTCCCATCTGTATAGGTACAAACAGTGCTAGGATAGATACAATTGCTGCGACAGCTACAGGCTGTAGCTTAAGTTTCTTCAGCCAGTCTACGATTGCCGCAACACCGAGTCCACACCACATAGCAAAAGCGTAGAAAGAACCTGCGTAAGCATAGTCACGCTCTCGTGGCTGACTTGGTGTCTGGTTAAGGTATACGACTATGGCTAGGCCTGTCATAAAGAACAGGAAGCAAACTACCCAGAACTGCTGGATGCCGCGTTTTCCGCGGAACGCTTGCCAGAACAGACCGATGAGTCCAAGAAGTAGTGGCAGACAGTAATATACGTTGTGGCCTTTGTTACCACTTGGGTTCTTAACAGGGTCGTAAGCCTTCAGTTGATCAGGTAGCTGACTCTGGTCTCCATACATTGCATTGTCGATGAAAGGAATACCGGTTATCCAGTTGCCGTGCTCTGGTTCTCCGTTGCCTTGAATGTCATTCTGGCGTCCGCAGAAGTTCCACATGAAGTAACGCCAGTACATGAAGTTGCACTGGTATGAGAGGAAGAAGCGGATGTTCTCACCCTGAGTAGGAATTTCTACACCGTCGCCGGCATCATGCATGGATACACCGCCCATCCAAGACTCATATTGGCTTGCGTGTGCCTGATCGTACATACGTGGAAAGAACATATTCTCAGCGTATTTGTACTTATCCTTGCTTGTTGGTGAGAAGTATGAGTCAGGCTCATTAGGACTAGCTTTCTCCTTTTTCTCATAGATAGGAGCACCTTTCTCGGTGTCAGCAGCCTGCATTCCGTTGCCCACTGGATGGTATGACAGCTGTGATGTATAAGCTTGACCGTAGAACAACGGACGGTCTCCATACTGGTCGCGGCTAAGGTAGTTGCCGAGAGTGAAGATATCCTCCGGAGAGTTCTGGTCCATAGGAGGATTGGCTGTAGAACGTATTATGATAAGGGCATATGAAGAGTAGCCAATCATCAGCATAAGCATGCAGAGCAGCGCTGTATTCTTCACGCGAGATGTGATAATCTTGCGACCTTTCATCAGTACGAACCAAAGGATGGTAAGTACGACCACGCCCGTCACAAACGCTTTCCAGCCGAAGCCATAAAATGGAATACCGAGCAGTGCTACAGCAACGAGAAACGAGATATTCTCGCGCTTGAGGCTCTTACCGGTATACGTCTCATATATTGCCCACACGACACCTGCTACAAGTACAAGAATGTATACTATCGTACCTGTATTGAACGGCATTCCAAGAGTATTGGTAAAGAAAAGTTCAAACCAACCGCCGACGGTGATGATACCAGGAACAACTCCATAAAGGACCGCTGCTACTAAAACAAATGATATGAGCAGGGCGATGATGGAGCCTTTAAGGTTTGCGTTAGGCCATTTTCTGTAGTAGAATACCAATACTACTGCAGGTATGCACAGGAGGTTCAGAAGGTGGACTCCTATAGACAGACCTGTCATATATGTTATGAGAACCAGCCAGCGGTCGCTGTGCGGCTCGTCTGCATGTTCCTCCCATTTGAGGATAAGCCAGAATACGACGGCAGTGAATGCCGATGAATATGCATAAACCTCACCCTCAACAGCAGAGAACCAGAAAGTGTCGCTGAAGCAATAAATGAGTGCACCCACCAGTGCGGATCCTTCTATGGTAATGGCTTTGCTCAGTGATGGTACATCTCCGTCCCGTACTATCAGACGACGTGTAAGATGGCTGATGGTCCAGAACAGGAACATGATACATGTTGCGCTCAGTAGGGCACTCATGGTGTTGACCATCTTAGCGGCGAGTGATGGGTCGTTGACTAATTGTGTGAAAAGATTTGCCGTGAGCATGAAGAATGGTGCCCCAGGTGGATGGCCTATCTCCAATTTATAGGCCGTAGTGATGAACTCAGGACAGTCCCAGAAGGATGCTGTCGGTTCAATGGTAGAGCAATAGACGAATGCGGCTATGACAAAGACAACCCATCCGGCTATGCAGTCCACTAATTTAAATTGTTTCATTATTAGACTTAAAATATTGATGAAATTTCGAAATAATCGGTGCAAAGGTAAGAAAATTATTGATAATTGACAATTGATAACGGATAATTATGATATCCTTTAACGTTTAGTGGCATTATTAAGGCCTGATGGTGGTATAAAGTATTTTTTTAACGGTAACAGAAGGTTTCTTTCAATTGAAGATAAGGCCAACTCCTGCTATTAATATAAGGTATCGCAGAAGTTTTCCGATGAAGATAGATAGTATTGAGATGAACTTATTAGCACGTGTATAACCTAATAGTATTGTTATCGCAGAGCCTATTATCGGCAGAAAAGCAAAGAAACCTATCCATGCTCCATGATTGCCCATAAATCTGCGGGCTTTTATAAGGCTCTCTTCCTTCACGTGAAGATATTTCTCTACCCATTCAAGCTTTCCAAGACTGCCTATGAAGTAATTAAAAACAGAGCCAAGGACATTTCCTATAGTGCCATAGATTATCAGTGGGACAGGCTTAAGCCCTGCCGCGAGCAGGCCAAGCATCACTGCTTCCGAAGAGAATGGAAAGAAACTGCCAGCAAGGAATGCTCCTAAGAGCATTCCCCAATAGCCGTAATCCATAAGAAAGGTAGAGATAGTGTCCATTGCTCCAGTAAATTTTATTCACGCCTTAAAGATATAGCTTGCGTTGTGATGTTCGTTTGTTGTCTATCTTTCCTTGTCTATGGTATGAATATGTTGAATGCACAAATGGCTGTAGCTATTGCCAACAATACCTTAAAATAGGCATTAGTCCATTTCGTCTCGGTAAGGGCTATGAAATGGCCTATAAGCGGGGAGGTGTTGATAGCCATTATGCTGTAGAGGAAAGCAAAATGTTGTGGCTGCAGAATGACGAATGTCAAAGCTAGCACGTCAACTGTTATGAATGTCTCATAGAACATTCGTGTTCTGATATTGTCCTTGTGTGCTGTATTGGCATAATGGATCATACCGGTGATAGTTATCAGAACTATGAATGCAAATGTAATGACTTGATGGGAAGTGAGAATGGTGTAGTCGGCGACGTTTCCAAACTTGGCTATATCTGTAAAGTGGTCCGCAAAAGCTTGCATATCGTACGTATATGCATACCAGGCCAGGAGAAACCAATATGGTGTCAGGACTCCAAGTAATGAAGCAATAAAATTCCGAAAGTTCAGTGCGAGTATGTTGGTGGACGTAACAACCCACAGTACCGGAAGGAAGAATAGTATCTGCACCCAGAAGACGCTGGCCAGTCCGATGGCAAGATAAGCGTAATAAATATATCCAGGTGAGTTCTTGTCTTGATAACAGTGGAATAGAAATATATAGAAGATTGCAGAGCAAAGGCTTACAAGTGCCGTCCTGATGTCGGAAAAGAGAAATGTTGCTATACAGGTGATAACGAGGAAGGAACACATTATCATACGGCTGTAGATGCGGATTAACGCATTAATACTGTTAAGCTGCCCCATCATTACAGAAGTCATGGCGAGACAAACGAATGCCACAAGGTAATCCGGTTTCAATGTCATTAGTCCTGCTGCCATCCAGATGATTAATGATATGACCCCCGTAGCGAGTGCAGACCAACGGCTTTCGGCAATACGGTTCTGAAAGCGTTTCCTCTTTATAAGTTCCTGATACAATTTAAGTCGAAAATTAAAATTAAAAAGAATGAAAGGACAATATACAGTTCTCGATGTGCAAAGTTAAAAGGGATATTAAAGTGAAAAGCCGTTGTTATTTAACAACAGAGCTTTCCACTTAATTCTTGGTTACAGATCCTGACCGATATCTCTTCTGAAATACCTATCCTTGAAGTTAATCTTCTGGGCCTCTTTGAATGATTTCTGTAAAGCCTCATCCTTATCCTTGCCGTATGAAGAAACTGCTATGACGCGGCCACCGGCCGTGACAACTTTGCCATCTTTCATGGCTGTACCTGCGTGGAAGACAACAGAGCCTTCAACATTGTCGATGCCAGAGATAGGATAACCCTTAACATATTTTTGGGGATATCCGCCGCTGACAAGCATTACGCAGACGGCTGAGCGGTCGTCGAACTCTATCTGCCGCTTGTCCAGGTCGCCATGGGCAACACCCTCAAAGAGATCCACGATATCGCTCTTGAGGCGTAACATTACTGTTTCAGTCTCCGGGTCGCCCATTCGACAGTTGTATTCTATTACCATAGGATTGTTGTCGACATTGATGAGTCCGAAGAAGATAAAGCCTTTGTAGTCGATGCCATCTTCCTTAAGTCCATCTACTGTAGGTCGAATGATACGTTTCTCCACCTTATCCATCCATTCTTTCGTTGCGAAAGGGACAGGTGACACAGAACCCATACCTCCGGTGTTGAGACCAGTGTCGTGTTCGCCTATGCGTTTATAGTCCTTCGCCTCTGGAAGAATCTTGTAATGTATACCGTCTGTGAGCACGAACACTGAACATTCTATACCACTGAGGAACTGCTCAATGACAACCTTTGCAGAAGCGTTACCGAACATTCCGCCGAGCATATCCTTAAATTCCTTCTTGGCCTCTTCCAATGTCGGGACGATGAGCACTCCTTTTCCGGCTGCCAGTCCATCAGCCTTCAGAACGTATGGAGGTTGCAAGGATTCCAGAAATTTCAGTCCTTCTTCTACCGTTGTGCCGTCAAAGGTCTCGTAAGATGCTGTCGGGATGTTATGACGCTTCATGAAACTTTTTGCAAAATCCTTAGAGCCCTCAAGTTCTGCGCCGGCTTTTGAAGGGCCGATGACCGGGATGTCCTTTGTCCGTGGATCGCTGTTGAAGTCGTCGGCGATGCCACCAACGAGTGGAACTTCCGGACCTACGACGAGCATGTGAACATCGTTTTTGGCGGCGAAGTCTTTTAGGCTCTCAAAGTCATTTACATCAATTGGTACATTTTCTCCGACATTATTTGTGCCAGCGTTTCCCGGCGCGATGTAGAGTTTTGAGCACTTTGGACTTTGGGCTATCTTCCAGGCTAGGGCGTGCTCGCGTCCTCCTGAGCCTAATAATAATATTTTCATATTGATCGCCCCCGTCCCTACTTAAAGGGATTATTCTGAAAGGCCTGCGGGGGAACAGGGAATGTTATTTTTCGTTAGTGATTACAATGTTCATGCAGTCTACTTGAGGACTTGTCAAAATCTCAAGATTCATTACTCGTCTTCCTTGACGATATGGCATGGCTTGAGATAGTCTTCGAAGTATTGTGTTATTCTCTCATGCAGATGAACAGACTGATGACCTCTCATGTTATGAGGTTCACCAGGATAAACAAAGAAGTCAGGTTGTGTGCCTGCCGCAATGCATGCTTTAAGGAAAGAGAGAGCGTGCTGCGGCACTACCGTTCCGTCATTTGTGCCGATGATAATCTGTAGTTTCCCACGGAGATCCTTTGCCTTAGACAGAAGAGAAGTCTGTGCGTACCCCTCTGGATTGGTCTGTGGAGTGTCCATATAGCGCTCACCGTACATAACCTCATACCATTTCCAGTCGATGACCGGACCGCCGGCCACGCCAACCTTGAACACGTCCGGGTAATTGGTCATAAGTGAGATTGTCATGAATCCGCCGAAGCTCCATCCGTGTATACCCAGTCTGCTCATATCAGCATACGGAAGCGTACGAAGGAAGTCGACACCCTTCATTTGATCTTTCATCTCTTCCTGTCCCAGATGTCGGAATGTAACCTGTTCAAAGTCTTTTCCGCGGTTCTCACTGCCTCGGTTGTCGAGGATGAAGAGCAGATATCCCTTTTGAGCCATGAAAGTCTCCCATGAACGACTGGCCCAATGCCATCGTGCGTCAACGTTATGCGCATGGGGACCACCATAAACATATATAATAGTAGGGTACTTCTTTGTCGGGTCGAAGTTCACAGGTTTTACCATTCTGTAATAGAGATCGGTAACTCCGTCGGCAGCCTTGATAGTTCCTGTTGAGAACTCTGGCTGGGTATAGCCCTTCCATGGATCTGCAGCTGTAAGGTAAGGTGTCCGATGACCGTTTTCTGTGTCGATTATCGCAATTTTTCTAGGTACTGTCGGCTCAGAATAGTTGTCGAGAATATATCGTCCTGAAGCACTCAAGGAACCGTTATGCCAGCCTTTGCCGCTATTGTCCATCAGTGCGCGCTTGCCGGTGTTAACATCAACAATCCATATATCCTTTTGCAGGGGGTTAAGTTCGTTGCTCTCATAGATGATGGAATGATGTTTTGTGTCGTATCCTAGTACATTCATTACCACCCATTTGCCGGAAGTAATCTGTCTGATTTGCCTGCCGTCTTTGTTGAAAAGATAAAGATGGTTGTATCCGTCCTTCTGACTTTGCATTACAAATTTATCAGAGTCCCACGGAACAAAGCAGATTGGGTGGAGTGGCTCCACATATTTTTTATCAGTCTCTCGATAGAGCTCTGAAATTTTGTCGCCTGTGATGGAGTTGTAGCTTACAAGTCTGCAGTCGTTCTGGTCACGGTTGAGCTCAAACATATATATGGTCTTCTCATCTGGCCCCCATGCGATGTTCGTGAAATACCGATCTGTAGGGTCTCCTGCCTTCAGGTAGACGGTCTTACCTGTTCTAAGGTCATAGACTCCTACTGTTACTTTGTGACTTGTCTCTCCGGCCATAGGATATTTGTCAGGTGCAGCCTTTGCTATTCTGCTTTCCCCCTTCTTTGGTGTCCAGTCTAATTCCGGAATATCAACGAGGGGATAGTCAGTAACCATTGACTGGTCCATTCTATAGAATGCCAGTCTGTTGCCTTTCGGACTCCAGAACAGTCCTCCGTCGATGCCGAACTCATTACGGTGTACGCTCTGTCCATAAACAATATCGCGTGAACCGTCGGTAGTAAGCTTAGTCAGCTTCTTGTTCGCATCTAACACATATAGCTGGTCCCCAGCTACAAAGACTGTTGCAAGCGAGGCACTGTTCCATAGTGATGTCTGTTGCGGTTCGCCGTAAACGTCAGGATTCTCATCAGCCTTCAGCACACCAGACCGCCATACTATTTTCTTTTCTTTGAAGTTGTAGAGAAACCGTTCTTTGCTGTTGCTCACGCAAATCAAAGGCTTGTCAGGATAAGGAAATGTAGCATGATACAAACTTCGTATGAGCGTAGAGTCTGCAAGTTTGGCGAGACTGTTTATCTCCTCAAGCGTTACTATACGCTTCTCCTTTCCGCTGTTTTTGTCTATTTCAGCAACGTAATCGAGTTCCTGTCTTATTAGGCGGTCACCCCACCATGTTGTGTATCTGTTTTCTGGATAGAACTTGTAGGCATTCTCACCACCAAAGTTCAAATCCTCCAATGTGAATTGCTTTTCTTGCGCTTGCATTGCTGACGGGATTAGGAGCGCCATGGCCAGCATGACTCCGACTCCCTTTAATGATAATTTTATTGACATTATTGAAATTGTATGCATTGATAGTATGACAGCTTATTACAGCTCATCGTCGTCCATAAAACTACTTCCCTTCCGGTCATTGAAGCGCTTGCCTTTCCCGCCGAAACGGTTGTCCTTATCTCCGAAAGACCTTCCCTTATTGTTGAAGCGTTTGCGTTTACCGAATGTAGGCCGTTCATCGTCATCATTGTTGCGGAACTTGTTCTTGAAGCCTTCTTTGGACCTGCTGAAGTGGTGATCGTCATCATGACGTCCTGGTCCCAGTCCACGCATCTTATGGAATGTGAAACTGCGTATGTCGCCATCTTCATTACTTTCCTCATCGTCGAGCCGCTGTTTGAACTCACGGTTCTTCTTGAAACGGTGTTTCTGTGCCATCTCCTGCTTTTCCTCTTCGGTTTTGACAATGCCACCCTCGTGGCGGAAATCCTTCATGTTACCGTCGAAAAGAACATATTTTCTGAACTCGCACTCCAGTGAACCATTATAAAGAGGAATCTTTATAGATGGTTTCAGTCCGATGGCTCGGAAGCACTCCTCGCGGTAGGAGAGTACCCAGGCTTCATTACCTTTGAAGGCATTCTTAAACCGTTCTCCTATCATACGATAGGTACCAAGGAGGTTATCGGTTGAAATACGCTCACCGTAGGGCGGGTTCATCACAATGATGCTTTTTGCACTGGGTTGTTGGAAATCCTTGAAGTCCTGCTGCTCTATCGTTACGTCCTTCGACAGTCCGGCAGCCTTGACGTTCAACCGTGCTGTATTGACAGCCTTCATGTCAGCGTCATAGCCATAGATATGGTGCGTGAACTCCCGTTCCTGTGAGTCGTCGTTGTAAATCTCATCGAAGAGGTCGGCGTCGAAATCGGGCCATTTCTCGAAGGCAAACTCCTTGCGGAACACTCCCGGTGAAATGTTGCGGGCAATGAGTGCGGCCTCGATGGGAATTGTTCCTGAGCCACACATGGGGTCAATGAAATCAGTGTCACCTTTCCATCCTGTCATGAGTATCATGCCTGCTGCCAACACCTCGTTTAGCGGCGCCTCTACCGATTCCTGTCTGTAGCCACGGCGATGCAGACTCTCTCCTGAAGAGTCGAGCGACAGAGTGGCATTATCCTCAGCTATATGTATGTTCAATCGTATGTCGGGATTAGCTACGGAGATGTTAGGACGTTTTCCGGTCTTCTCGCGGAACTGGTCGACTATAGCGTCCTTGACCTTATATGTAACGAAACGTGAGTTACGGAACTCATCGGAGTAGACGACAGAATCTACAGAGAACGTCTTTCCTGGCAGGATATATTTGCTCCAGTCTATCTTTCGGACCTCTTCATACATATCCTCAGCAGAACGAGCTTTGAAACGTGCTATCGGCTTCAGTATCCTTATGGCTGTATGAAGTTGGAAATTTGCACGGTACATCATCTCCTTGTTACCGGTGAAGGATACCATGCGGCGTCCTATCTCTACATTGTTGGCGCCAAGTTCGGTGAGCTCGCGGGCAAGAACCTGCTCAAGACCCATGAAAGTCTTGGCGATAAGAGGGAATTCTGCAGTCTGCTTGTTCCCTTCCGTGTTTGTAGAAAGCTGATTAACCTGCTGTGTGCTTACTTCGTTTGTCTCTGGGGTGTTGGTCTCGTTATTCATTTTTATTTCGTGTTTTCTATTATACTATGAAGAATGATAGTCGGCGCTTATATTCCTCCGCCTTGTTCGAAGAAGATGTCGAGCTTATCCGGCTTGGCTGTACGGTATTTTTTAGTACCTGATTTCATGTCCCGAGTAACCCATACATTGGCACCAACGATACAGTTGTCGCCAATATGTATCCTGCCAAGGATGGTGGAGTTGGCGTAGATGATAACATTGTTTCCGATGATTGGATGACGGGGTATGCCTTTGATGGGTTTACCGTTCTCGTCAAGAGGAAAGCTCTTTGCTCCTAAGGTGACACCCTGATAGAGTTTCACATTGTCGCCTATGATACATGTTGCTCCGATGACTACGCCCGTGCCGTGGTCAATGGTAAAATGCTTGCCTATTGTTGCTGCCGGATGGATGTCAATCCCCGTTTCAGAGTGAGCCAGCTCCGTCATCATACGGGGTATAAGAGGCACCTCCTCACGGTAGAGCTCATGGGCTATGCGATAGTTTGTAAGGGCTTTGATGACCGGATAACAGCAGATGACCTCACCCTCGTTGATTGCTGCTGGGTCTCCTTCGAAGGCTGCTTCTACATCACTGCTGAGCATTCGACGTATGTCTGGATAGCGTTTCAGGACAGTCAGAGCTATAATCTCCGCATTCTTTCTGCACAACTCTTGCTCTTCAAACGAATGCGAGCAGTGGCAATCCTGGTTGAAAAGCAGGCCTGCCATTATCTGCCTTGTCAACAGCTTGTGAAGTCGCTCCATGTTCACTCCGATATGGTATCTCACGGTGCTTTGTTTTACATTAGAGTTGCCGTAAAAGCCAGGAAAGATGACAGAACGTGACAGTTCGATAATCTCCTCCAAGTCACGGCCAGATGGTAGTGGGTCGCCGTCGCGATGCTCATGGAATATGCCTTTCATCGACTGTTCTGTTGACAGTTCCTCAATGGTGTTTGTCAGCTGCTCTGTTATGTCGGTACTGCTCATGTTCATCAATGCGAATTTTTTCTGCTACAAAGTTACTACAATTATTTTCTATCACCAAAAAATCAATCTGTTGCGATGGTTAATGGATGTTAAACAGTTGTGCAAGTATGTAACAGTCTGTCAACTATGCGCTTAGATTATCGAGAAAAAGCAACAGGCGATTGTAGACGTTAACCTCACTCACACCCGAGTCGAAGTCGAGGCTTAGGAAGTTGAGCTCAGGATAGAGCATGTGGAGTTTCTTTTCGATGCCTTTCGAAATGATATGATTTGCTATGCAACCAAAAGGCTGCAGACTGACCACATTGCGCACGCCGTGGCGGTATAGTTCACTGACTTCGCCGGGCAATAACCATCCTTCGCCGAACTGCGCAGCCATAGAGACAATTTCTTTTGCATCTTTCGCTTCATCGTATATGCTCGTGAACGGATGCCAATAGTCGAAGCCAGAGCAGGCCTTGTTGTATTTCTTCTCCCATCTTGCTATGAGTGCGTATAGTGTGTGCATAACAAAATCGGGCACGGAAGAGTCGGAGAGGCAGAGCCGTTTTTGTTCTTCTACGTTCACGAATTCCTGAAGGAAGAACGGCGAAATCAATGGTGGCACCACCTCTACCCCCTTTGATATGAGCTTCTCCTCGATGTATTGGTGCGAGTAGTAATTGAATTTGAGAAATATCTCACCTACTATTCCTACCTTAGGACATTCCTTCTTAGTGGCATAGGAGCCGAACTCCTCAGCGGCCTTATGTGCTAAGGCCACCAAACCCTTGGAGTCGTTATCGGCAATATGGTCGCATGCGAGGTGTAGGTATTTGGCTTTCAGCTTCTTGCTGATGCCGGGTACAGTCTCACGGACAATGGTGGCGTAGTACAACTTCGACATGACATCGCTAAACAGCAGAGTGTTTGTGGTAATGGTTGAGAGTTTCAGCCAAGGATATTCGAAGCCGTCCTGCTCATTGTTCTCTCCGTTTGTGGTTACGCCAAGTGCTATCAACGGAACGTTCTTGAAACCGTTGGCAATCATGGCCCGTTTGATAAGTGCTGTGTAGTTCGTGGCCCTGCACTGTCCTCCTGTCTGGGTCATTACGAGCGCCGTGTTGTCAGTGTCATACTTTCCTGACTTTAAGGCTTTGACCATATCGCCTACGATAAGCGTAGCTGGGTAGCAGACCTCATTATTGGCATAAGCGAGGCCTTCTTGTGCGCTGTCGGCATTGCTTGGAGGTAAAATCTCTATATCGTATCCGGCTAGCTTCAGCAGTGGCGGAAGGAGCGGAGAGAGAAACTCTGTGAAGAACGGAGCAAGAATCTTACGATGGCGGTCAGCTTTCGTGAAGGCCTTGGTTTTTTCAAATTCTTTTTCCTTACCTCTACGATTATTGATTTTCAGAGAGTCGACGAGACTGCGAACACGTAATTTCAGACTTCCAACGTTAGATACGTCATCGATTTTCAGCAGAGTATATGGTTTACCATGACGTTGCAGAATGTCTTTCACCTCATCCTGGATAAAAGCGTCAGGACTACATCCGAAACTTGTCATTTCCACGAAATGCACATCATTGGGTTGCTCGGCCGCCCACTGTCCAGCCTTGATGATACGGTTAGCATAAGCCCACTGTTCCACGAGGTATGTGTCGCCACGACCTGTATCGTATTCGTCGCGGACTATATCGTCAGTGATGACGTTCACGCCGAGTCCGGCAATCATATCCGACAGCTTGTGCTGTATGAGAGGATCACTATGATATGGACGTCCTGCAAGGAGAATTGTCAACTTTCCTTCCTTGCGGGACTTCACCAGTATATGTTCGTTGATGCTCTTTATCTTGTTTTCGAATACGCGCTGGTTGGCAAGTGCACGCATGTAGGCTACCCTGGCTATGCTTTTATTCACTCCGAGGGTCTTCAGATAAGTGCGTATCTGCTTCCATAGAAGTTTGTCGTTGGCAAAGTTTATCACCGGAGAGTCCATCTGTGTCTTAAGGCTCATGGAGCTGCGCACCACGTCGCTGTAAGCTGATACTATTGGACAGTTGAAGGAACCGTCGGTGCGTTTGTCGTCCTTGTGCTCATAAACTACATATGGAAAAAAAATCCGGGTTATGCAGCCTATATTATTTGGTGAAGATGAATCATGGGTCTCCCCTTGTGCCGCCGGATTATAGCCGTTGGCATCTGCTACGTTCACGTTCCTTAAGGCAGTAAGTTTCCTGTCCAGTTCTGCGATATGGGAATGGACGAGTTTTGCTGGAAAACAGATATTGTCGGACATGACAGACCGAAGCTGGCTCTCATAATTGTGATATGTCGAAGGCGATGACAGAATCACATGGAATCCGCAGGAGGTGAATAGGGTGTGCCAGAAAGGATATTCCTCATACATGCCGAGTGCACGCGGAATACCTATGGTAACATTAGAACCACTGTCATGTGAGGTGCTGTTTGTGTCCATATTTGGACTTCCATTGTAGTTGTCATTATCAGTGTCTTCACTCCTGTCAAAGAGCAACTTGTACTTATATGTATAGGCATTTTCGCCCGTTACATGGTTCTTTCCGTAGTTGTTGAAGACACGTTCGCATTTGTTGCCGCTATAGAAACGGTTGCCACCTGCGAACTTGTACTGGCTTACATAGCAGTGGTTCTCACATCCCTTACACTGTAGTTGTCTTGTAGTGTAAACGGCTCCGGCAAGAAGGTCTTCAATATGTTGGACAGTCTTACTGTTGGAGGATGACGAGCCTCCCTTAATGGTGTTAGTATTCCGTGCCTCATTAATGGCATGCAGCGCACATCCATAGGCTCCCATAAGCTCAGGCATGTCGGACCGAGCAACGGAATGACCGGTGAGAAGTTCGAAGGCACGCACTACAGAGTCGTTACGCATTGTGCCGCCTTGCACGACAATATTTTTGCCGAGGTCGTCGTTACCACGAAGTTTCAGCACTTTGTACAAACAGTTCTTGACAACGGAGTAGGAGAGCCCTGCACTGATATCAGCGACGGACGCACCTTCCCTCATCACCTGTTTAACCTTCGAGTTCATGAATACTGTACAACGTGTTCCGAGGTCGCAAGGAGCGTCGGCGGTGCAAGCGATATTTGCAAAATCCTGTATTTTATAGTCGAGGTTGTTAGCGAAAGTCTGAAGGAATGTGCCGCAACCGGAGGAACATGCTTCGTTGAGTTCCATGCGAACGACAACACCGTTGTCGACGAATATCGCTTTCATGTCTTGTCCACCGATGTCAAGTATGAACGTCACATCAGGCATCAGACTACGTGCCGCCTGGTAGTGTGCCATTGTTTCGATGATGCCTTCATCGAGGTTAAAAGCTTTCTTTATCAACTCCTCACCGTAACCGGTTGAGCAGCTGCCGATGATTTCGAGAGATGTATTATTATCTTCCGCCTTCTTCTTTAGTTTCTTCAGCCCTTTCTCCACAGCACCGATGGGGTTTCCAAGGTTCATGGAGTAGTCGGCAAAGACGACTTTCCTATCTTCGCGTGAAGCAATAATCTTTGTCGTCGTGGAGCCTGAGTCGATACCGATGAATATCTTCTCGGTACTGTTCTTACTCATCTCCGCCATTGGCATGGCATACTGAAGCTTCTCTTCTCGCCATTGCTGGTGTTCTTCTTCGCTTTTAAATAGTGGCTTCAGCTCACTGTGCCAGTTCAGGGTCTTGTTCGTGTTTAGTCGTTTACGGAGCTCTGAAAGGAGCAGGGATGCTGATTTCTTGTCGTCAGCTTCCTTATTTTGGATTTGTCCAGCCCTTATTGCGCATCCCATTGCCGGAATGAGATTACTGTGGCCGTTGACGATGAAATCTTTGTCAATGTCAAGCCCAAGGTAATCGGCAAATGCTTTTCTAAGTGCCGGCATAAAGGTCAGGGGACCACCACAGAGCAGTATTGGCGGTTCATAGTCGCAACCATGACTCAACGTTGTTACGGTCTGGACAGCGATGGAATGAAAGATGCTTGCAGCGATGTCAGCCTCGGGAATGTTTCTCGACATGAGGTTCTGGATATCTGTCTTGGCGAAGACCCCACAGCGGGCGGCCATGGGATATACGTGCGTGGCCTTCATGGCAAGGTCGTTCATGGTACCGTTGTCTACGCCCATAAGCACAGCCATCTGGTCAAGGAAGGCACCGGTGCCGCCGGCACAGTTGCCGTTCATACGAAGCTCTGTCTGTTTCCCGTTGAAAAAGACCACCTTGGCGTCTTCTCCACCAATGTCGATGAGGGCTTTTGCCTCTGGATGAATGGTCCGGGCATAGACCGTTGATGCAACAACTTCCTGGACGAACTCCGCTTTGAGCTCGTCGGCGGTGGCCATACCGACACTTCCAGTTACACAGATGCTTACCGGAATGTCGCCAAACTGATTGTATATCTCATTGAAGTACCTGTTTACTAATTCACCCACCTTAGCGTGGTGGCGCTCGTAGCGCGAATAGACAAGTGTGTTGGCCTCATTGAAAACAGCTATCTTTGCGGTTGTCGAACCTACGTCCAGTCCTATTCTAAAGATTTTTTCCATCATGTTCAGTCTTCCTTTCTCACGACTTCGAAATGCAAAATTAATAACATTTTAGCAGAAAATACAATTTTCAATAGGAAAAGCTAAGTGATTTATGACATTTTTGAATAATATCAAAAGAAAAAGGTGGGGCAGCCTCACGGCAATCCCACCTCCATACGAGTAAATTTAAAGGTATGAATTTACTGAATGTATACCAATTTCTTTATCCGCGTTTATGACAGTTTTGTCACGATACCTGCCTTCGTCGTAGACAGAAAATCCACTATCTTACGTATCTGCGGTCCATCGGGTACCTGCTGTTTTATCTGCAGGGTTGCATCGAAAACCGACGTTTGTCCACGGAAAACCAAACGATAGGCATTGGCTATATGCTTCAAGACCTTGTCGTCGGCACCTAAGAGACGGCCTAGAGTCGTATTCACTCCACCGTACTTCAGAGGGTTACCACCGAATATGGCATAAGGCGGAACATCCTTGGAAAAAGTGGTGCCGGCTTGCAGCATAGCACATTCACCTACACGTGTACCGGCGTTCTCAATAACACCTGTAGAGAAGATAACATTACGGTGAATCTCGCAGTTTCCGGCAATCTTTGTGCCGTAGCCGAAGACACAGTAATCTGATATTTTCGTGTCATGGGATATGTGCACACCTTCCATAAGGAAGTTCTTATCACCGATTACAGTCTGTCCGTCAGAGTGTGTGGCACGGTTAATGACAACATTTTCGCGGATAGTGTTGTTGTTTCCGAGGATACATGCGCTGGGTTCTCCGTGGAACTCGAAATCCTGGGGAAGAGCAGCGATGACAGTGCCTTGGTGTATCTTGTTGCCATTGCCCATACGTGTGCCGTTGAGAATGCTCACATAAGGATATATGATGCAGTTGTCACCGATGACTACATCGTCCTCAATGTAAGCGAACGGATATATCTTGCAACCGTCTCCTATCTTAGCGTTGGGGGAGACTGATGCTTTAGGACTTATTTCACTTGCCATAGTATTTCTTCGTTTAATTAGTTTCTACCTCCACCAAGAGCATAGTAGAGATTGACTACTGACTGCATCTTGGAGAACTGGTCTTGGACTTGGGAAATCTGCGCGTTGAGGAGATTCTGCTCTGCAGTAATGACCTCAAGGTATGTACTCGAGCTCTGCTTGTACAGCATCTGTGTCTGCTCAACGTTCTTCTTAAGCACTTCTATCTGCTGGCGTTCCAACTTGTCGTTGGCATCGGCAGTGTTGTAAGATACCAATGCGTTGCTGACTTCAGAACCGGCAGCGAGCACACTCTGTTGCCATGTGTTCAGGGCCTGCTGATACTGGTCCTTGGAAACACGGAGCTGGGCGCGAAGCTTACCCTGCTGGAAGATTGGCTGTACCAGAGAGCCAACAGCATTGAGTAGAAGCTTGCCTGGGTTGACCATGCCGTTGTTATTGCTCCAACCACCTGTTCCGGTGATGGTCAGTTGTGGATAGAACTGAGAACGGGCACTCTCGATACCATAGAAGCAGGAGGCCAGTGCCATCTCGTTTGCGTGGACATCGGGCCGGTTGTCGAGGATGCTGGCATCAACGCCACCTGATAAACTTGATGGCAGGCTCTGGTCTTCAAGTTTACCGCGAGCTATAGCGTGGGCAGGCTCTCCAAGAAGAAGGCTTAATGAGTTCTCAGCCTCACGGATGGACTGTTTAAGAGTGTTGCTTTGTGTGAGAACGCTGTAATAAGCGGCCTCAGCACTCTGCACACTTGTGGAACGTGCTGAGCCATACTCCATCTGAAGCTTCATCATATCCCATGTGTCTTTAGTCAAATTTTGCATGTCGGAGACAATTTCCATCTGACGGTCAAGGCTCAGAAGGGTATAGTAGAGATTGGCAACGTTACAGATGAGTTGGGTTTTCACGGCCGTCTGGTAGTCCTGACTCTGAAGCAGTGCTGCCTGAGCAGCACGCTTCTGTGCCTTGATGTTTCCCCAGAGGTCAATGTTCCATCGTGCAACGATAGGAAGGGTATAAGACTTTACTGTCTCGGAATGGGTTCCGAAGTGTGTGAGTGTTCCCTCCGGAGTGAATGCAACTGTCGGCAGGAAGGATAGCTTGGCGGAACTGAGCTGTGCTTCAGCCATGTCAACGTTGAGTATGGCATTCTGAAGGTTGGTGTTGTTCTCCAGGGCCTTCTCGATGAGTGTCTGCAGCTGTGGATCTGTAAAGACTTCGCGCCATGGCAGATTGCCAAAGTCGTTGTTGCCTTCAAGAGTTGTGTTGTCGTTTACCGGGTCACGGACTATGCCCTGAGTCGTAATGCTGTCAGGACGCTCGTATTTCCCGTAGAGCGAATCGCTCCACTTCTTGACACTCCCGCAACTGCTCAGGGCGAGCAGTGCGAGGGCCGATATTATAATATTTCTACTTTTCATATTTTTAATCCTCCTTTGAAACTATGCCTTTTGCCTCAAGTACTTTCTTAGGAATGTACTGAGCGAGTTCACGTTCAACGCCTTTGTTCTCCTCATCGTCGAACTTCATAGGACGTATCTTCTCCTGCAAGTGCTGGAAGAAGGCGAACAGAGCCGGAACGACGAAGATCTGACATAATGTACCGATAAGCATACCTCCTACGGCTGCTGCACCTAGAGTCTGGTTGCCGTTACGTCCTACACCGGATGCGAACATCAGAGGCAGCAGACCGATAATCATGGCCAGTGATGTCATTAGGATAGCACGCAGACGGGCTGCCGAACCAAGTATTGCAGCGTAGCGTATAGCCAAACCTGTCTGACGACGCTCAAGAGCGTACTGTACGATGAGGATGGCGTTCTTTGACAGCAGACCGATAAGCATGATAAGAGAAATCTGCATGTAGATGTCGTTAGAGTGACCGAAGATGTCAGTGAACAGGAATGCTCCTGCAAGTCCGAACGGCAGTGAGAATATTACTGCCAGCGGCAGCAGATAACTCTCATACTGTGCACTCAGGATCAGGTAGACGAAAACCATACAGAGGACAAAGATAAGTGCCGTGGAGTTGCTTGACTCCTGCTCTGAACGGGTCAGACCGGAGAACTCATAACCATAACCTGTAGGAAGGGTCTTGTCTGCCACCTCTTGTACTGCCTTGATGGCATCACCGGATGAATATCCGTCAGCTGCTGAGGCATTGACCGTGATGGATGTGAAGAGGTTGAAGCGAGCTATATTCGACGGGCCATAGACGCGGCGGAGGGTTACAAACTCTCCTACAGGAGACATGCCGTTGCTCGTTCTTACATATATATTATTTAAACCGTTCTCGTTCATACGGCTTTCCACATTACCCTGTATCATCACACGGTAGAGCTTACCATAAGCATTGTAGTTACTTGCATAGAGTCCGCCGTAGTATCCCTGCATTGCACCTAAGATGGCAGCAGGTGATGTTCCTGCCTGCTTAGCTTTAGCTACGTCGACATCCACCATATACTGAGGGTAGTTCGGGTTGTATGATGTCATGGCGTTGGCAATCTCCGGACGTGCGTTCAACGCCTTCAGATAATCCTGCGCAACCTGGAAGAATTTGTTAAGATCACCGCCCGTTTTGTCCTGAAGTGAGAATGTCAGACCGTTGGTAACAGAGAAGCCAGGAACCATTGGCGGAGCAAAGGCAAGAATCTGTGCACCTTTGAGAGTCGAGGTCTGCTTGTATATCATACCCAAGACAGAAGTGGATGTAGTCGGGTCGACGAACAGTCCAGCGATGCCTGCTCCTGTGAACACACTCTTGACGCGATCCCACAGACCATATTCACGCTCTGCGAATGGTTTGAGTTTGATAATGAATGTTGCCTGGTCAGAACCTTGGCCGGCTATGAAGTTGTAACCTACAATTTGCTCGCGGCGCTCGATATACGGGTTGGAGGCAAGCATTGCGTCAACCTTGTCTGCTACCTTCTGCGTCTCCTCCTGAGATGTGCCTGGAGGTGTTGACATTGTTGCGAACAGTGTACCTGTATCCTCATCAGGAACAAGTCCTGTGCGTGTTGTTGACATCAATACGGCAAGGCCGATGATGCCAATTATTACTGCCAAGGCTGGAATGACCGGACGATTGATAATCTTCTCTACGCCTTTGCGGTACTTGTTCTGTACCTTTTCATACTGTACGTTGAAGCCATCATGGAAGCGGTCTATGAAGCTCTTCTTTTTCTCTCCTTCCTCTCCATTCTTTGGTTTCAGGAATGCAGCACAAAGGGCAGGGGAGAGGGTTAGGGCGTTGACAGCGGAGATGACGATTGACACGGCCATCGTAACACCGAACTCACGATAGAATGTTCCTGATGTGCCACCAATGAACGACACAGGCACGAACACTGCAGACATTACAAGTGTAATGGATATGATAGCACCTGATATCTCGTTCATTGCGTCTATGGCTGCCGTTTGTGCCGACTTATAGCCTTGGTCTAGCTTGGCGTGAACAGCCTCAACGACCACGATGGCATCATCGACCACGATAGCAATAGCCAGCAACAATGCCGACAACGTCAGAAGGTTTATCGAGAAACCAAATATCCACAGGAAGAGGAATGTACCTATCAATGCCACAGGAACGGCAATCATAGGGATGAGAGTTGAACGGAAATCCTGAAGGAATATGTACACTACGAAGAACACCAGAAGCAAGGTGATGATAAGTGTGCGTACAACCTCATGGATTGATGCGAACAAGAACTCTGTAACATCCTGCTCAATGGTATACTTCATCCCTGGGGGCATACTCTTCTGTGCCTCTGCAAGGGCTGCCTTAACGTCTGTCGCAATCTCTGTAGCATTAGAGCCGGCAATCTGTTGGACCATACCCATTACGGCTTGCTTGCCATTGTTCTTCAGGAATACGTTGTACATCAATTGACCCTGCTCAACTCTTGCCACATCACGCAGATGAAGTGTCTGTCCGTTGAGGTCGCTCTTAATGACGATATTGCCATATTCCTCCGGGGTCTTGAGTCGTCCTTTGTATCGCATGACATATTCGTAGCTCATGTCGGAGTTTTCACCGAATGAGCCAGGGGCAGCCTCGATGTTCTGTTCTGCAAGGGCTGCAGAGATGTCGGACGGTACTAAACCATAGGTTTTCATCTTTGCCGGGTCAAGCCAAATACGCATAGAGTAGTCTGATGTGGAAGGACTCTGCACATCACCCACACCATTGATACGCTTAAGCATCGGCACGATGTTGATGTTGTTATAGTTGGTAAGGAACTTGCCGTCATAACGTCCGTCGTCCGTTGTCAGTGAGTACATGATAACGTTGGACGTCTGACGCTTTGACACCGTAACACCAACACGGGTTACCTCGGCAGGCAGCAGGGCTTGTGCCTGCGATACACGGTTCTGTACATTGACAGCGGCCATGTCCGGGTCGGCACCTTGCTTGAAGTATACGGTTATCATAGCCATACCTGAGTTGGTGGCGGTAGAGGTCATGTACGTCATGTTCTCTACACCGTTGATACTTTCCTCAAGAGGTGTGATGACAGAATTCAACACCGTCTGAGCGTCTGCACCGGTGTACGATGTAGACACCATAATAGTTGGTGGTGCTATGTCAGGATACTGTTCAATAGGAAGGCTCACAAGTCCTATCGTACCAAGCAGCACGAAGAATATGGAGATAACCGTTGAAAGTACCGGTCGTTTTATGAATCTTGAAAATGACATATTCTCTGTTAAGTATTAAGTTTTTGTTTATAAGTCTTTTACGACTAATGGTCTTGTGTACATAAGTTCCATGAACGCAACATAATAAGCCATAAGAACTTACTTATCCAAGAACCACAGGGCAACTTATTTGTCGTCGTCCTTTCCTGTCATTGCGTCAATGAAGCCTCCTGCTGAACTCTGCTTTCCGCCGAGCTTTTCAGCCTTTTTGATATCCTCGTTGTACTGTGCTTCTGTAACGGCTTTTATCTCAGCACCATCCTGAAGGCTTGACAGTCCTTGAGAGACAATCTTCTCACCCATCTTCAGTCCGCTTGTAACGATATAGTTCTTTCCGTCGTTCTGAGGGTTAACTTGTATCTCAGTATAGTGAACCTTGTTGTTGCCGTCTACCTTGTAAACGAAGATCTTGTCCTGCACCTGAGAAGTAGCACTCTGTGGTATTACAATGGCATTGTTGTTGCTCTGTGCGACAACGATAGAACCTGAACCGCCACTCTTGAGCAAGTGCTCTGGATTGGCGAAGCGTGCAATGACACTCACAGTACCAGTAGTGGCATCAATGATACCACTGGCTTTGACAACCGTTCCCTCGTGGTTGTAAATAGAGCCGTCAGCAAGCTTCAACTGTACTGGTGGAAAGTTCTTGATGGCGTTCTGTATGTTACCGTCCGTACGTGCAAGCTTCAGGATGTCAGACTCCGTCATTGAGAAGTAAACCTCAACGGTGTTGTTGTCAGAGACAGTTGTTATAGGAGTAGCCGAGGATGGACTGACAAGTGCACCCACCTTGAAAGGAAGGCTACCCACATAACCGTCGGCTGGACTCTTGACATAGCAGAAGCTCAGGTTCTCTTTGGCAGTGGCCAACGCAGCCTCTGCCTGTTTTACCGCCGCGCGTGCTGCCTCGACCTGCATACGTGATGAGTTGAGAGATGCTTCGGCAGTGTGATAGGAGTTTCTCGATGTCTCGAGTTCATAACTTCCTATTACCTTGTTCTGATAGAGTTGTTTGCTGTTGTTGTAAGTCAGACGTGCAGTATTACACTGTGCCAGAGCTGAGCTGACTCCAGCTTCTGCTGTCTGAACCTGAGCACGGGCTGAGTTTACACCAGCCTCGGCCTGGCGCACAGCTGCCTGGTAAGTCTCATTGTCGATAACGAAAAGCACCTGACCAGCACTGACGTGTTGACCCTCTTGAACATTAAGTCTTGTGATGAATCCCGATACCTTCGGGCGTACTTCGACATCCTGAATACCTTTGATAGTTGCAGGGTAGGTCGTGTTCAGTTGCGCGTTTGATGCGCCGATGGTAATCACAGGATATTCGTTGCTTGTTGGCAATCCCTGCTGTCCACCACCACAACTGGTAAGTACTGCTGCCGTAAAAAAGGCAGCAAATAACATAGAAACGTGTTTCTTCATACCTCTATTTATAAATCAATGAATATTTTACTATATTTTACTAGCCTGTCTCCTTATTTATAAGTGGAGAAGTTTACAGGAATTAATTCCTAACTTTATTATCTTTTTTTGTCCTTATAAGACTTTTTATATTGAAAACTCAAAAAAGCTTTTTGGTTTTACTGCGTGCAAAATTAGTAATTATATTCTTTCTATCTCACAATCACCGCTTATATTTAACAAAAATTATGTGGCTTACTGCTATTTGAGACTTTTGTCTCTGATATTTTTACAGTCATTTTAGTTATTGTACGTTGTCGTCTATTTCAAGAGGTTGATTATCCAGATTTAGCTATAATTGGACTAATTCCTAAAAATAAAAAATGTATCAGCAGACATGAATAATAATGTTTATGAGCTGAAGAGGTGACTTGACCACCCAGACAAATTGAAGAGATGTGTTCCTTTGTTCAAGATTAATGTAAATATATTTCAACCACAGTCCTTTCGTGATTTAGCTTTGCTACATGTTGATAATCAAGGGATTATATTTTCCGTACACTTGCGTTGTATTTTCCGTACATTTAGCTCGTAAATGTGGCCCTTTTACCTTGTATTTTCCGTACACTTACAATGCAAGTGTACTACACTTACTGAAGTGTCATAATTTTTGATAATTCTTTATCAAATCAGTTGAAGAGAGCAGAGGGGATTTTCATTATCCAGTACTTATGTCTTTATACTGTTATAAATATGCTTTGTATATGAAACTTGGCTAAAAAAATATGTTTTACAGCAAAAGATTTGTTGAACTCGGAAAAAGTGTGTAAATTTGCAAGAGTCTTTGTTCCGTACCTTAGGGTGTGCCACGGTGCAGCCTTCGTTCGGATAAAGTCATGAGCCATATCCAAAAAACTACCTATATAAGAAAATGAGACAGCTGAAGATAACCAAATCTATAACGAACCGTGAAAGTGCTTCTCTTGACAAGTACTTGCAGGAGATAGGGCACGAGAAAATGATCACCACTGAAGAGGAGGTGGCATTGGCCCAGCGCATACGTGAAGGAGACACCAGGGCCCTCGACGAGTTGACGCGCGCAAACCTACGTTTCGTCGTTTCGGTGGCAAAACAGTACCAGAACCAGGGACTCAGTCTTCCGGACCTTATCAACGAAGGCAATCTGGGACTGATAAAGGCCGCCCGTAAGTTTGATGAGACCCGCGGCTTTAAGTTCATCTCCTATGCCGTATGGTGGATACGTCAGAGTATCCTGCAGGCCATCGCGGAGCAGAGTCGTATCGTCCGCCTGCCCCTCAACCAGGTGGGGTCTGCCAACAGGGTCAGCCGTGCTGCCAACAGGTTTGAGCAGGTCAATGAGCGAAGGCCGAGTGCTGAAGAGCTTTCAAGGGATGTTAATCTTCCGGAAGAGAAGATAAAGGCGGCGATGAAATCACATTCGAGGCATCTGTCGGTTGATGCACCGTTTACAGATGGCGATACCAACACTCTTCTTGATGTGATACCCAACAAGAATGCTCCCAGTGCCGATAAGGAACTTATCTATGAGAGCCTTCAGGAAGAGATATACCGTGCCTTACAGCTGCTAAGTGGCCGTGAGAGAGAAGTTATAGAAGCATTCTTCGGTATAGGTCAGCCAGAGATGACTCTTGAGGAAATAGGATATAAGTACGGACTTACGCGTGAGCGTGTCCGTCAGATTAAAGAGAAAGCTATTCGCCGTCTGCGCCATAACACTAAGAACAAGCTTCTTAAGTCGTTTCTCGGATAGGTAGCAAAAGAAAAAATTATAAGAATTAAAACATTATAAAAATAATATATTATATGCGATTCGTCAGATATACAATGACATTCTGCCTGCTTCTCTTAGCCCTTGCAGTATCAGCGAAGGGCAGTACGAAGCAGATTGTTTATATGTTCGGTTTTTCCGCTTCGTTCAATGACTCCATAGTATACTTCACTCCTGTTCAGCAAGTGGAAGCATACATAGCCAATGACCGGACACATTTCCTTCTTAATCGTGATCAGTATTCCTATCAGCTGCGTAATTTCTTCGATAATCGCGGACAGTTGAACCGCACATGTGTTACTGTTTTCTCCACGGACAAAGCAAAGGCGGAAAAGAAGTATGCAAAGATGAAGGAGAAGTATACTAATAAGTTGAAGAACCGCTTTGAGGTCACCTATCTTACTGATGATGACTTCAAGTTCACTACTGTTAATCCTGATGAAGGGGTTGAATTTGTTAACCCTCACAAGGCAGAGGTTAACGCAGCCAAGGAAAACGCAAAGATGGCTAAGGATACAAGGATGGGGCATGGCGGTCGTCCAGATATGAAACCGGCAGGTAAACAAGGTGAATAACGGAGATGGTCAGCATAAACCATTTCAGAATAGCGGAACACAATATACGTATTGTGTTTGAAGACTCAGAAATCAACAGTCTTGCGCTGATCGATTCTTTCCAGCCTTTTAAGGTCGATAAGACTGATGAAGACCTGTTGTTTCAGTTGACCGTTGATGATAACCTCCAACCTGTGCCAAAAGAACGCCGGCACCGTATTAGAGCGTTTGACAGCGGTAACGGCGATACTATCGTCGACAGGCTTGATGATGGCGGATACCAATATATAATAAAGGATATCAACGGAAGAGGTTGTTGTCTGCTCATTACCGATAAGGATTTCTATAACTGCCGTTGCGCTCTTAATGGCAATTTCGTTATGCGCGACTATGGGTTGAACAGTGCTCTGATGCTTATCATGGCGTTTGCAGGTTCAAGGAAGCAGACTTTGCTTATACATGCCTCACTTGTCAGATGTGACGGATACGGTTATGCGTTTATAGCCAAGAGTGGCACAGGCAAGAGCACCCAGGTAAGTATGTGGCTGAGATATATTCCTGGTTGCGACCTGATGAACGACGATAATCCAATAGTACGCATCATCGAAGGAAAACCATATATTTTTGGAGGACCATGGAGTGGTAAGACACCTTGCTATAGAAACGTAAAGGCACCTTTAGGGGCTGTCACACGTATCGACAGGGCTAGCGCTAACTCCGTCGAGAAGCTTAGCCCTGTGGAAGCGTTTGCCAGTTTCCTTCCAAGTTGTTCATCCATGAAATGGGATACGGACATCTATAATGCCATTTGCGATACAGTCACTAGGGTCGTGGAGACCACGGGCATCTATACTCTTCACTGCCTTCCTGACAAAGAATCAGCAGAGATATGTCACAAAGCTATTGCATTATCATAATACTGTCAGTCCTAGCTGTCGCCCTACTGGTGATGGCGGTAAGGATGCATCGTTCCACACAACAAACATTATCTAAATTGGACGAAGTAAAATTCAGCAATGCCCAGTTTCTTCCACAAGTTGTCAAACTGATTAACGAGGGCCATACCGTAACCATTAATCTAAAGGGCTTTTCCATGCGTCCTTTTCTTGAGAACGACCGCGACAAAGCTCTCCTGACTAAGCCTGTTCATCCTGTAGTCGGTGATCCGGTGCTGGCGGAGGTGAGCCCAGGGCATTTCATACTGCATCGAATAATAAAGATAGACGGTGATAGCGTTACGCTCCGTGGCGATGGTAATCTTGGCATTGAGCAGTGCCGCATGCAGGATGTCTGTGGTGCCGTTGTCGGCTTCTACCGTAAAGGACACAAGAAAATCGATCGTACCGATGGCATGAAGTGGCGTCTATATTCTTTTTTCTGGACGCGACTCTATCCAATCCGCCGGTATCTTCTCGCTGCATATCGTAGGCTATGGATACCAATTTTCGGTCCGCTATAATCATATAGAATGCACGTATATAATCAACTAAGAATTAATATAAATCTAAATATTCAGATATGAAAACAAAACCTGGATTTAATATAAGAAATGTTTGCGGACAAGATCTCATTGTTGCCGAGGGTGAGGAGAACATAGACTTCAGCAATATCATCAGTATGAACGAGACTTCTTCTTATCTGTGGACGAAAGTCCAGAAGATGGACAGTTTCACCGTTGACGATATGGTCAACCTGTTGCTTCAGGAATACGAGGTGGACAGAGCAACGGCCCTTTCCGATTGCTCCCTGTTGGCGGCTCAATGGAATAAAGCCGGGATTATTGATGGTGATGATATTCCTGACATTGACATCAATGATGATGGCACTTTAAAAAATGATGATGATATCGTTGTACCAGGAAAGCCTCTTGAATCATTTGAAAACAAAGAAACGAAGAAGAAATGTCTAATTGGGCGTCTGTTCCATAAGAACAGATGACTTCATTATCTGCTAGGATTTTTGATGTGATAACAAATATATGATAAAACGACAGCCCCGTCGTCCTTCCGATGGTTCGGAAGACGACGGGGCTGATGTCTTATGATGTTTATAGTATTACAGATTTTCAAAGAACCACTCTGATATCTGGCGAAGCAGATGATTTCGTGTGTTGCCGCCGAAAATGCTGTGGTTGCGGTTTGTGTAGTAGTTTTCCTTAAAGTCCTTGTCAGCCTGGACAAGGGCTTCGGCATATTCAAATGTGTTTTGCGGATGAACATTATCATCGGCCATACCATGGCAGATTAAAAGCTTTCCATGCAGAGCCTTTGCCCTTGATATTGGGTTTAAGGCATAGCCGTAGGGGTTCTCCTCCGGCGTTCTCATATACCGCTCTGTGTAGATGGTGTCATAATACTTCCAGTTCGTTGGAGGTGCCACGGCTACTCCGGCCTTGAAGACTGGACGACCCTCACTCATGCTCATCAACGTGTTGAAGCCACCGAAACTCCATCCCCAGATGCCTATACGTGTTGAGTCTACATAGTTCTGCTTTGCCAACCAGACTGCTGTTTCAACCTGGTCTCTTGATTCCAAATCACCAATCTTTAGATAAGTGCATTTCTCGAAGTCAGCACCACGTCCACCGGTACCACGCCCGTCAACACAGACGACGATGTATCCGTGCTGTGCGAAATAATAATCGTACATTCCACCATTACCCATGGAACCTGCTCCCCAGTTGTTTATCACCTGCTGGTTGCCAGGACCACTGTATTGGAACATCACTACCGGATACTTCCTGTTTGCATCGAAGTCTGCAGGCTTCACCATCCAACCGTTCAGCTGCACGCCTTCTGAGGTCTTAAACTTTAAGAACTCACGTGGACGGAGATTATATTTCTTAAGTTTCCCAACAAGTTCATTATTATTGAGCACCTCGCGGACAACCTTTCCATTAGTGTCAATGATGGAATAGACATAAGGATGGTTTATATCGCTGTAGACATTGAGGAAATACTGATGGTCACCGGAGAAACTTGCAGAGTTCCATCCTGTGGCTTTCGTAAGATCTTTTGTTCCGTTAAGTCCTATGATACTTATCATACGGTCCATAGGAGTGGCTCCTACGGTTTGCACATAAGCTTTTCCGGTTTTCTCATCATAACCGTAGACAGACGTTATCTCACGTGAGGAAGGCAACTTCTTTATCAACTTACCGTCGTTTCCATATAGATATAATCCCATGACACCATCACGGTCGGAAGGCAGCAGTATCTGTTTCTTGCCAATGACGATACCCTCCATAGCCTCTTCCTTAACATATTTCGGATTGGTTTCCTCAATGAGCAAGGTGCACTGGCCGGTTTTAGGATTTGCAGAATAAATCTTCAGGGCATCCTGATGACGGTTCATGGTGAAAAGGATAATCCTGTCTGCGTCTTCAGTTTGCCTTATCCGGGGAATATATCCGTCGGCATCAAGCGGAAGATTATATTTTATTGTCTTACCGTTAGTGAGATCATAACGCCATGCCGAGACTTTGGAATTCTCCTGACCGGCCTTAGGATACTTGTAACTGTATAGTCCGGGATAATCGGAGTACTCTTTTCTCTCAGGGTCCTCACCCTTGAAGATTTGCAGAGAGTAGGTCTTGACTTTGCTCTCGTCATACCTTATCCAACTCAGCGACTTGGAGTCTGCACCCCAGGCGAGTGCATTGTTGAACGAGAATTCCTCCTCGTTGACCCAGTCGGGAAGTCCGTTTATAACCTTGTTAACCTCTCCGTCCGTGGTAATCTGATGTTCGCCCTTCGCATCAACAATGTAGATATTGTTCTTTCTCACGAAGGCTATCTTCTTTCCATCAGGTGAGAAGGTCGGTATTTGCTCAGCACCGTTTTCGGAGAGCTTCCTTAGCGACTTGTCCTTTACATTATATATATAGTAGTCCGCCGTGAAGGAACGCCGGTAGATGGCTTTGTAATTAGTCTCCAAAAGAAGATAATTGCCGTCGCTTGTCATCTCGTAATCGTCGAAAGCATCAATACTTTCGCCTTTGGTATTCGCAAGGTCGAAGATAACGCGCGTCTGTTTACCCGTCTTGAAGGAGTAAGCCACGACCTGCTTACCGTCCTGGGATATCTGAGCATACTCGGAGGTGCCCTCAATAGGACGCATGCCGGAGATGCGTTTTGCGGCGAAATCGCCGTCGGTGAATGCCTTTACGGTTATCGAATCACCAGCATGGAGAAGCGATGCCGTCAAAATAGCTGCACACATAAGTAAGAATCGTTTCATTTTCATTGAGTTTTATTATTGCAAAAGTACGAAAAATTAGTATCTTTGCAAAGAAATGCAACAATTATATAACGATTTTGGTCATTGGATACGCCGGCAGTTTCCCTTCAGGGTGCAAAAGATCTCGGTCGACGCGGGCTTTTCCTGTCCTAACCGTGATGGAAGGTTGGGAACGGGAGGATGCATCTATTGCGACAATGAGACCTTTAGTCCGGCATACTGCAACCGGAGGAAAAGTGTTACAGAACAGCTTGAAGATGGAAAGATGTTCTTTGCAAGCAAATATCCAGATATGAAATATCTTGCTTATTTTCAAGCTTTTACAAATACTTATGCTTCTCTCGACAAGCTTAAGGCCCTCTACGAAGAGGCACTCGGCGTGGAGAATGTCGTCGGAATAGTAATAGGAACACGTCCAGACTGTGTCAGCCCTGATTTGCTCGATTACCTGCAAGAACTCAGCAACCGTAGTTTTGTGCTCGTAGAATATGGCATTGAGTCAACAAATGACGAAACCCTTAGTTTCATAAACCGTGGGCATGACTTTGAATGTAGCCGTAAGGCTGTGGAGGAAACGAAAAAAAAGGGAATCCTTACTGGTGGACATATCATCCTGGGATTGCCGGGTGAGGATGAACAGGAAAGTTTCCGTCAGGCCGGTATTATATCATCGCTTCCTTTGGATATACTGAAAGTTCATCAGCTGCAGGTCATTCGTGGCACACGGTTGGCACGGCTCTACGAAGAAAAGCCTTTTCATCTATACTCTGTTGATGAATATATCCATCTTGTAGCCGGCTACATTCAACGTCTGCGTCCAACTATTGTATTAGAACGGTTTGTGAGTCAGAGTCCTAAGAACCTGCTTCTAGCACCGAAATGGGGACTGAAGAATTATGAGTTTACCAATCTTCTCAACAATTATCTATTAAGAAATAATATTACTCAAGGTGAACTCTGCAATTCCTGAAGCCATGTTATTGTTATGTAGACTGTCGTAAGGAAAACCAAATGTTTTTCCTCTTTAGTTATTATAAATAAAAAATGATGGAGTGGGGGACAGATGTGTCGTTTGTACCTTTACTTACCAATAATGGTTTGGAGATTGTCTGTATGGAGCAACTGCTCGATACTGATCTTTGGGTGCTTCTTCATATAACTTGACACCTTATCTATGTTGTCTCCGCTAAAAAAATTCTGTCCCATGGCCTGATTTGCTACCCATTGGATGCGAGCAGCCTGAAGGTCTCGCTCCAGTTGGCTTCTGAGTTCAAAGCTTCTTAGTGGATATTCGCTCATGAGGTAAAAGAATATACAGTCTGGAACAATATATTCGCGTGTCATTGTGCGGCGCTGTTCCAAAGAATAATATGACTTGTAGCCGGGATAGTTCTCACCAAGGTACTTATCCAACGATATACCTAGGGTCTGATTACCGACGACAACGCTCTGGTCCAAAGCCGTAAGCTGGGTGTAGATACGCGGAATTTTTAGGTCCGGCAACATTTTCTTCAACTTTATGAAGGCTGTGTTGAGCTGAATGTTGATAGAATCCATATTCGCATACTGTGTCTCTGCAGCTGTCATTAGGGTCTGAAGACGTGGATCCTGATAGAAACCTAGAAACTTATTGTTTATCTCTGGGTCTGTCGCATCGCCAAGCTGAAGCACATCCTCGATTAGTGCACGTGTCTCCATTGGATATTCCGTGTTCATCTCCTGAAGAGCTGAATAGTCAGCGGTGGTGAGATAACGATATTCCAAACGGTCATAACGCTCCACTGAGACCAGAGGAGCGTCCTCGCTATCGTATGCCTTGAACTTCATCTGACAGCCGACGCATAAAAGCAACGCTAAGAATAGTATGGAATATAGTTTTTTCACAATGAGTTTTGCATGTAATACAGAAACGATGCAAAAGTACTAAATTATATTTTAAAAGCAAAACTATTTGCTAAAAAAGTTAAATTTAAACTTATAAAAAATCCTTTTAACTTTAAAATAGTGAAAAATCAGCTACCTTTGTACATAGATAGGGCATCAAATGTCTGAATTTTCATTAATGTAGAAAATACGATAACAAATAAACTAAGAATGAACAAACGAAAACTAACAACGATTCTACTGTCAACAGTTGCTGCCTTAGGCTTCGCTGCCGAGAAGCAGTTCACTGTTGTAGTAAAAAATCCATCTGCTGAAGCAAAGGAAGACGCGCCGGTGGTCGTCAGACTGACGAAGGATAATGCGTGGCAGAGTGCCATCGTAACGCTTGATGGTAAAGAGGTTCCATCACAACTTGATGACCTCGACCAGGATGGGTGGATGGATGAGCTTGCATTTACCACAAACATCGGTAAGAAGGAAACACAGCGGTTCTCCGTAACGCTGAAGGACGAGGAGTCGTCGACGGTCTACCCTAACAGAACCTTCGCTGAGATAGTGCTCCGAAATCCTAAGGTTAAGGATAAGAACAAGCATAACTACTACGTTCAGGAGCTGAGTCTCAACAAAGAATGCTACGACCCTTACCATCTACCGCATCATCATGGTGTAGCTTTTGAGAATGAGTTGATAGCAATGAGAATATATTTCGATGAGAGACAGACAATAGACCTCTACGGAAAGTACAACAAAGGACTGGAACTGAAAGAAACACAGTTCTATACGACAAAGGAGCAAAAGGCTAAAGGCTATGGCGATGATATCCTATGGGTCGGTAATACGTTTGGTTTCGGAGCCCTTCGTAGCTTCAGCAACGGTAAGCCGGCAATGCTTTCAGATGTCAATAATCGTGACCAGCGCATCATTTCGTTTGGTCCGGCACGTACTATTGTCGAGGTGGTGGATCGCGGTTGGAAGCCACAAGGCAGTAATAAACGTGTAAATCTCACCATTAGGTATACGCTTTGGGCTGGGCACCGTGACATGGAGGTCGATGTCCACATTTCTCATCCAGCGAAGGGCGTGGGCTTCTCTACGGGTCTCATCAACATGAAAAACTCGCAGGAGTTCACCGACCATAAGGGACTCCGTGGTATGTGGGGCTCAGACTGGCCTACAGGCAAGGCTGACTCTGTGAATTGGAAGATAGAGACCATAGGCATGGGAATTTATATCCCAGACAGCATACGTTTAAAGGAACTGCCTGCTGATAAGGATAACTATGGATTCCAAATAGGAACAGAAGGTCAGGACATGCATTATATGCTTACCTACAGTTCAGATGATGAGTCCTACGGGTATCACAATGCCAAGGACTGGTTCAGTTTTCTCAAGGAATGGCGTAGGGAACTCGACCGGCCAGTGGCAGTGACCATCGCGGAATAAGAGGCCTTTACCGAAAGATAAGTTTATTTTTGCATAGCAGGAATAGGGCCGAAATAATTTGAAGAAACAAAAGGTACGATATGATATTCTATTTTTCTGGCACAGGAAATACAAAATGGGCTGTACGGGAGCTGGAAAAAGCCACTGGAGAGGAGAGCGTCTATATCCCTGACGTCCTTTCATCCGACTGTCGCTTTGAGCTTCAAGCCGACGATATGATAGGCTTTGCATTCCCGATACACGGATGGCGTCCGCCATTGCTCGTCCTTAAATTCATTGAAAAACTGAAGATGGATTTCAGTGGACATTACTGTTACGCTCTCGTCACTGCCGGCGACAGTATTGGTCTCGCTATGGACTACTTCTCACGGAGTCTCTTCAGCAAAGGCATGCATCTCGATGCGTGTTTCTCGCTCATAATGCCGGAGAGCTATGTGGGACTCCCATTTATGGATGTGGATACTGTGCAGCGTGAGAAACAGAAGAAACAGAAGGCCTCCAGCGACCTACAACGTTTTATTGATGTCCTTCTCAAGAAGCAGAAAGGCTTTAGTGAACTTATCCTTGGTCCTCTGCCGTGGTTCTTCTCTGGCCCTGTAGGCGGCTTTTTCGTCAGACACATCATCACCGATAAGCCTTTTCGCGTTGACATGGAGAAGTGCATAAGTTGTGGAAAGTGCGAGAAGGTATGTCCTGTTGACGATATACGCCTTTCGCATGTCAACGATGGAGGTCCGTTGGTACCCGTTTGGCAGCATAATGGCAATTGTCTTACCTGTTTCTCCTGCTACCATCATTGTCCTGTGAAAGCTATCGAGTATGGGCACCGGACGAAGCATAAGGGACAATACTTCTTTAACAGGAATACTAATATGAAAGGCTGACGCCATTGAACTCATTTAACAGGGATGTTAAGGAGAATGGCTGGGCGACTTTGAATTCATTTGATAGGAATGCTAAGAAGAATGACTGACGGCTTTGAATTCATTAACCATTGGTCAGACAGGTGAAAATTAACTAATATAAATGATATGAAGAAGATTTTATTGACTATCTGCTTTGCGATTGTTTCGCTCGGTGTGTTTGCTGTAAAAGCGATCACAGCGCCTATAACAATAATACAAAGCGACGGAACACCGATCACCGTTTTCCTTCATGGTGATGAAGATTTTAGCTGGTATACAGATGCTAAGGGCAACATTCTGGAGCGACATGGCAACGACTTCACAAAGATTGCCATGAGCAAGGAAGAATTCTTTGCCAAGGCCCGGCTCGCACGCAGCAAGAATATGGTTAGGAGGATACCCATCGGCACCAGGACACCGGCTTACTTCCCGCATGTAGGCTCACCAAAGGCCCTCGTCATACTTGTACAGTTCCCAGACTCTTCTGCCACCGACTCCACTTCCCATTTTACTAGTTCTGATCCGAAGAAGACATTCAACGACTATCTGAATGCCAAGGGAGAGTTGACTAATTATGGCATGATGGAGAACCGCAATTATGGAAGTGTTTACCAGTATTTCAATGATATGAGTGGTGGGCTGTTCACTCCGCAGTTTGATGTTGTGGGACCTTATACAATGTCTCATCTCTCGTCATATTATGGTAAGGATAAATCTTCTTCTTATCATGACATCAATCTAAGGGAGATGGTTGCAGAAGCTTGCGATTCTGCCAATAAATACGTTGATTTCAGCCAGTACGACAATAATGGCGACGGCACTGTTGATCTTGTATATATTATCTATGCAGGTTACTCACAAAGCAACGGCGCGCCTGATGATGCTATTTGGCCACAGGCATTCTCGCTTAATAGTGGAAGTTACGACGGGAAGAAGATTGGCTTCTGTGGTGTAAACAATGAATTGAATTATTCTCCAGGCTATCTCAGTAAGGCTCCCTATAAAAGAATAAATGGAATAGGACTGTTTTGTCATGAGTTCTCACATACTCTTGGCCTGCCGGACCTCTATTCGGGCCTCGCTGTTGACAATCAGGAAATGGAATATTGGGATTTGATGGACGGCGGAGAGTATACCGACAATGGATATACCCCCACTCCTTATACTCCTTGGGAGAAGGAGGTCATGGGCTGGACAACACTAAAGTCCCTGGCTGACGACTCCGTTAAGGTTTCCTTAAGTCCTGACAGCGCTTTGAAGATCGAAAGCGACACTACACAGTATGTTATCCTACAAAACATGCAGAATGAGGGATGGGCTTCAAAGATGCTTGGCCATGGACTGCTCGTTTACAGAATTGACTACGGAACCCGTACTGCCGTGAACATGAGTGATATGCCTAATGCTACTTCAGGCAAGCCGGGAATAACTGTAATCCCTGCCGACGGACTTCTTATCAGTTCCTACAATGTAGACAAAGGTAAATACAAATTTTCAGAATATATCGAGAGCCAAGCTGGTGATCCGTTCCCTGGTTCCCAGAATGTTGACAGCTTGCTTCAATTCACGCTGAATGATGGCGTGATTATTAATAAGCCGTTATACAAAATTACAGAAGAAACATCTGGCGACGTTACCTTCTATTACTTGAAGAAACCGTCTTCTAATGTTTCCACAGGAATCAACGGCGTTAGTGTTCTCCCGCAAAATTCTGACAACCGCATTTTTACCATTGACGGTCGATTTGCCGGCACTGATGCAAGTATCCTTCCTCGTGGCATTTACATTATAAATCATAAAAAAATTGTTGTCGGTATCTAACTGACAACAATTCTTCAAGCCTTTCTAAAGGCAATTGAATGGATGTCCAGACTATCAAATAGACTGGACATCCATTTTTTAATATGATGCTGTACAAGGGATGCCAAGCGCTATCACACGGTCGCGAATACTGTCAAGTTCCTCGTGTGTAGCTTTCTGAAGGTCGTGATCAGGGGTCTCACGGTCTATGGTGTAGACCATCACCTCTTCAGGAGCTATGTCTTTGACGGCGTCAAGCCATGGCTTGACAAACCTCTCGTCGGTATTTGAGACATTGATGGTGGTGTCCAGACCTTCAGCTGTCCTATAGCTGAATGTGCCATGCATGAACATTGTCTGAATGATGGCATGGCCTTTGAATGACCGGATGCCATCTATAATCTTCCTGACATCATAAGTAGGGTAGGTGGGGCGGTCCACATTATTTATATATAGAGGGTCAACGGTGTCGAGCTTCAATATGTTGTTGTCGACCTTCATCAACGCGTCGTGAACCTTTGGTCGGTCGATGAATGTGGAATTGCTCAGAACAGAGACCTTCGCTTTCGGACAGTACCTGTCGCGCAGAGTGATGGTGTCGTCGATGATACCAGCAAAATCTGGATGTCCTGTCGGTTCTCCGTTACCGGCAAAAGTGAGGACATCCGGATGTACGCCTTCAGCATGCATCTCCGATAGTTTCTCTTCCAGTCCTTTTGCCACTTCCTCACGCGTGGGACGACGCTTCTTTGGGCGGAAATCCTCATTGAATCCACATTCACAATAGATACAGTTGAAGGTGCATATCTTTCCGTCAGAAGGCATGAGGTTTATTCCTAAGGATATGCCCAGACGACGGCTGTGGATAGGACCGAATATTGGCGATGGATAAATTACCGTGCTCATTGTTTTTCCTTTCCATGACTCCCGCAAATGGGAGAATATTTTAAAAATAAATTATGTTTTTGCAAAGGTACTAAAAGAAATCAGACCTAAGTTATCATGAAGCTTGATTTTTGTTTAAACTGTAAATAAACGATAATTTATTTTGTCTTTCTTTTGAAATAAAGTACCTTTGCACCAAATTTGGCTAATTATACCTGAATAAATGGAGAAAAAAAGAAATAAGTCGAGTGAGCGCCGGCACGGACTGCAGGTCGCTACCCTTTGTATCAGTACTGCTATGGTGCTGATTTTACTTGGGATGGTAGTGCTTACGGTGTTTACAGGCATGAACCTGTCGTCATACGTTAAGGAAAATCTCACTGTTACCATGGTTCTTAGCCCCGATATGTCGGATCAGGAAGCGCAAAGGCTTAGTCAGCTGGTAGCCCAACAACCTTATATCGAGAAGACCAACTTTGTAAGTAAGGAGCAGGCACTTAAGGAAGGTACCAAGGAACTTGGCGCCGATCCGTCGGAGTTTGCCGGCGAGAACCCGTTCACTGCTGAGATAGAGCTCCAGCTGAAGGCTAATTATGCCAATAATGATTCCATAAAGAATATCTCTGCGCAGTTGAAAACATACAACGGCGTTACTGATATTGACTATAAGCAGGACCTTATAGACACTGTCAACAACACCCTGGGTAAGATTGGACTTGTGCTAATCATCCTTGCGGCACTGTTGACCATTGTCTCGTTCTCACTTATCAACAACTCTGTAAGACTGAGTGTCTATGCTCGCCGTTTCTCTATTCATACTATGAAACTGGTTGGCGCCTCATGGGGTTTCATCCGTCGTCCGTTCCTCAAAAGCTCTATCCTTTTAGGACTACTCTCAGCATTTATCGCACTTGTGGTGCTTGGTGTCGGGATGTATGCCCTTTGGAAGTATGAACCGGATATCACCACAGTGCTCAACTGGGAGGTGATGCTTATCACGGCATGTGTCGTTGTCGTGTTTGGCGTAGCGATAACGATGCTTTGCACTCTTCTGAGTGTTAACAAGTTCTTGAAGATGAAAGCTGGCGACTTGTATAAGATTTAATGTCTTACCGTTACAGATTTGAATGAACGATTTTTTACCCGAAAATAAAATATAATTCCACAATAAAGACTTATGGATAAAAAGAATCTTGAAAAGAAGGAAACGGCCGTCGAGTCCGTTGATAAAAAGAACCTCGCATTCGGCAAGTTGAACTTCATCCTCATCGCTATTGGAGTGGTTGTGGTCCTTATCGGCTTCTTCCTTATGGCCGGTGGTCAGTCAACTCCTGAGAAGTTTGACGCCTCAATCTTCAGCGCCGTCCATATTAAGGTGGCCCCCGTGGTAACACTCATCGGCTTCCTTTCTATAATCGTTGCAATAATCATTAAGCCCAAGGATAAGTAAATGACGCTCATTCAGACTATTATTATTGCTATCGTGGAGGGATTGACAGAGTTCCTCCCTGTCTCGTCAACTGGTCACATGATTATTGTACAGAACCTGTTGGGCGTTCCTCAGGGTGATCCTTTTGTTCATGCTTTCACGTTTATCATTCAATTTGGTGCTATACTGTCCGTTGTGGTCCTGTATTGGAAACACTTCTTTCGTCTTGACCATACTCCTGCACCAGTAGGCAGTACGTCATGGCAGAAGTTCAAGCATAAATGGTATTTCTATTGGCTTTTGTTTGTAGGAGTGTTGCCAGCTGTTGTCATTGGACTTTTGGCTAAGAAGAGCGGACTGCTCGACTGGTTGCTTGACAGTGTGGAGGTAGTTGCTGTCAGCCTTGTTGTATGGGGTGTCTTTATGTTGTTTTGCGAACGTATATTCAATAAGGGAAAGGATGAGAACAAGCTTACTGAAAGCCGCGCTTTTAAGATAGGTCTGTTCCAGTGTCTTTCTGTCATTCCAGGAACAAGCCGTTCCATGGCCACCATTGTCGGTGGTATGCAACAGAAACTTACACGAAAGAATGCCGCTGAGTTTTCTTTCTTCCTCGCCGTTCCTACTATGGCCGGTGCAACATTGCTCGATCTCATCGACATGTTCAAGGAAGACACCACATGGGCAACAGGACATAACATCATGCTTCTTATCGTTGGTTGCGTGATAGCCTTCATTGTGGCTATATTCGCAATGAAGTGGTTCGTCGGCTTCCTTACGAAATATGGCTTCAAGCTTTTCGGTTGGTATCGCATCATTGTTGGTGGTATCATCCTCGTGTTGCTTTTCACCGGTCACTCACTTGTAATGGTCGACTAAATGAACTTCAAGGAAGGGGTACTGATACCCATTGACAAGCCGTATGGCGTTACAAGCTTCAAAGCGTTGGCACATATCCGCTATCTATGTACTCAGGCTAACGGTTCAAAGGTTAAGATGGGCCATGCCGGTACACTGGACCCTCTTGCCACAGGAGTGCTGATACTTGTTACAGGACGTATGACAAAGCAGATAGAAACTCTGCAGACTCATACGAAAGAGTACACAGCTACGCTACAGCTTGGTGCCACTACTGACAGCTATGACAGGGAACATGAGGTGAACGCTATTTATCCAACGGAGCAGATAACGGAGGAACGGCTGAGGGAGACACTGACGCAATTTGTTGGCGACATCGACCAGGTACCGCCGACATACAGTGCCGTGAAGGTGAACGGTGAGCGTGCGTTCAACTATCGCCGAAACGGTGAGGACGTAAAGTTGAAACCGAAGCATATACACGTAGACGAGATAGAGCTGACAAGCTTTGACATGGAAAAGATGCAGGCCTCCATACGTGTTGTTTGCGGCAAGGGTACCTATATCAGGGCCTTGGCCCGTGATATAGGACGTGCCTTGGATAGTGGTGCTTACCTTACAGCACTCAGAAGGACACGTGTCGGCGACATTAGCGTTAAGGACTGCATAAGTTATGACAACTTCCAGGAGTGGCTTGATAAGCAGGACATAGAACATTAAAGGTAAGATCAATAAACCTCAACAGTGAATCATTAATAGAAACATAATATATGAAGCTATCACAATTTAATTTTAATATGCCCGAAGATGCGGTTGCTCTCTATCCGCATGTTTCTGAACGGACTATAACACGTAGTGATGGTACTAAGCAGACGTTTACCGTTACACGTCGTGAGGATGCAAGGATGATGGTGCTGCACAGACAGTCTCAGACCATCGATCTGTATAACAAGGATGTCAAGGGTGAACCTAAGGAGGATGACTACATAAAATTCAAGGACCTTGTAAACTACTTCGACGAGGGTGATGTTATGGTGTTCAATGACACTAAGGTCTTCCCGGCACGCCTCTACGGCACCAAGGAGAAGACCGACGCCAAAATTGAAGTGTTTCTGCTCCGTGAACTGAATGAGGAGATGCGGCTCTGGGATGTTCTCGTTGAACCGGCCCGTAAGATACGCATAGGCAACAAGCTTTTCTTCGATGATACGGGGACGATGGTGGCAGAGGTTATCGACAATACCACAAGCCGAGGACGTACTCTCCGTTTCCTTTACGACTGCCCTCATGACGAGTTTAAGCGTGAGCTTTATGCTCTTGGACAGGCCCCACTGCCACATTATATTATTGACCACGCCCACGCGGAGACCGTTCCCGCTCCTACAGCCAATGATCCTAAGGCCGTGAAGACGGTAATGGTGCCTGACCGTCCTTACCGTGAGGAGGACATGGATGATTTCCAAACCGTCTTCGCCAAGAATGAAGGTGCCGTGACAGCCCCGGCAACCGGTCTTCACTTCTCACGTGAGATGATGAAGATGTTGGAGATAAAAGGCATCACCCCGGCCTATATAACACTCCACTGCGGATTGGGAAACTTCAATCAGATAGAGGTTGAGGACCTGACAAAGCATAAAATGGAGTCGGAAAAGATGATTGTCAACAAGGAAGCTTGCGACATTGTTAACAAGGCCAAACTGGAAGGACGCCACATCTGTGTAGTGGGAACCAGCGTTGCTAAGGCCACGGAGACCGCCGTCGGCACCGACAAGTTGCTTAAGGAATATGAGGGATGGACCAATAAATTCATCTTCCCACCTTATGAGTTTGCCTTGGCTGACTCTATGATGTCGAACTTCTATCATCCGGAGTCGACACTTATGATGTCAACTTGTGCGTTCGGTGGTTATGATTTGGTGATGAAAGCCTACGAATTAGCCGTGAAGAACGGATATAAGTTCGGATGCTTCGGTGACGGAATGCTTATCCTCAATGACTAATACGCACACCGTTTATCTGGCTCTCGGCAGTAATCTCGGCAACAGGCACGAGACTATTGCCAGAGCTATAAGAAAGATAGGGGTGCTCATCGGTGATGTGGTTCGGCAGTCCACCCTGATAGAGACTGAGCCTTGGGGCTTTGGAAGTGAAAACAAGTTTGTCAATGGGTGCATATGCGTGACCACAGACCTCTCTCCACGTGAGCTTCTTCAGATGACCCAACTTATAGAAAGGGAGTTGGGAAGAACGGAGAAAAGTAGTGAGGGCGTGTATCATGACCGAACCATCGACATAGACATCCTTTTGTATGACGATCTTACAGTCGATGAGCCCGACCTTAAGATACCACATCCTCTGATGAAGGAGCGCGACTTTGTCATGATACCGCTACGTGAAATACAGAAATAGTTATTGCACGATAAAAGTTACACAAGCTAATGAAGTGCAACGTAACTGTATAACACTTACATTATTGTCATGATTTTTGATAGTTTACGTTGTTTTATAGAGCCATTTTTATCTCAATGGTTTAAGTTAGTATTGTTTTCTAAATAAGATAAAATAAAAAAGGGAAGACTTAAAATAGCCTTCCCTTTTTATGTTTCTTTTTCCTGATTACTTACGCAGACCAAGAGCCTTGATGATAGCACGGTAGCGGTTGATGTCGCGCTCATAGAGATAATCGAGCAGGCGACGACGCTTTGCTACGAGCTGAGTCAGCGAGCGAGTAGTAACGAAGTCCTTGTGATTAGCCTTTACATGCTCTGTAAGGTGCTTGATACGATAAGTGAACAGTGCAATCTGGCTCTCTGCAGAACCAGTGTCGGCAGCATTCTTCTGTATGCCATACTGGCTGAAGATCTCTGCCTTCTTCTCTTTGTTTAAATACATTTGTTTGATTAATTAATGTTTTGCAATAACATCCTTCCACCGCATGCCCGCCATTAATCACAACGTGTAGCGGTGTCAAATGCTTCGGATTATCCGAATTTTGCGCCTGCAAAGGTACTTATTATTTGTCTAATACACAAATAAAACGGACGGTTTATTTTGTATTGTGCTCATTTTACTGTACCTTTGCACTCGAAAATTTTCAAGAAAGCTATTTTTTTAAGGTATAAAGATGCAAAATATTCGTAATGTAGCAGTAATTGCACACGTCGACCACGGTAAGACAACACTGGTCGACAAGATGATGATGGCCAGCAACTCCTTCCGTGATGGAAAAGACGAGAGCGGCGAAGTTCTTGACTCCAATGACTTGGAGCGCGAACGAGGCATAACGATTCTGTCTAAGAACGTTTCCATTAACTGGAAAGGTACTAAAATCAACATACTTGATACTCCTGGACACTCTGACTTCGGTGGTGAGGTGGAGCGCGTGCTTAACATGGCCGATGGATGTCTGCTTCTCGTTGACGCCTTTGAGGGTCCGATGCCACAGACACGTTTCGTCCTTCAGAAAGCCCTTCAGCTTGGTCTTAAGCCAATCGTTGTGGTTAACAAGGTTGACAAGCCGAACTGTCGTCCGGAGGAGGTTTATGAGATGGTGTTCGACCTGATGTGCGATCTCGACGCAACTGAAGAGCAGCTTGACTTCAAGGTCGTATACGGTTCCGCAAAACAAGGTTGGATGGGTCCTGACTGGCAGCATCCTACTGATAACATCGATTATCTTCTCGACCTTATACTCGAAGAAATTCCGGCACCTAAGTATTTGGATGGTACTCCGCAGATGCTTATCACATCCCTCGACTACTCGAGCTATACCGGCCGTATTGCTGTGGGACGTGTTCACCGTGGCACTCTTAAAGACGGAATGAATATCACCGTATGTCATCGCGATGGCAGTCAGGAAAAGACAAAGATTAAAGAGCTGCATACCTTCCAGGGCGTTACTCATGTTCGTGTACCGGAAGTGAAGAGTGGCGATATCTGTGCCGTTATAGGTCTTGAGAATTTTGAGATTGGCGATACCATTGCCGACTTCGAGAATCCAGAGGCTCTGCCCCCTATTGCTGTTGACGAGCCTACTATGAGCATGCTCTTTACCATCAACGACTCACCGTTCTTTGGCCGCGAGGGTAAGTTCTGTACATCACGTCATATATCAGACCGACTGAAGAAAGAACTTGAGAAGAACCTGGCTCTGCGCGTGAAGCCTGTAGAGGGCTCTATGGATAAGTGGATAGTAAGCGGACGTGGTGTGCTGCATCTCTCCGTGCTTATCGAGACCATGCGTCGTGAGGGGTATGAGCTTCAGGTGGGGCAGCCTCAGGTTATTATTAAGGAGATTGACGGACAAAAGTGTGAGCCTATCGAGGAGCTGACCATCAATGTACCGGAAGAGTTCTCCAGCAAGATGATTGATATGGTGACACGCCGCAAAGGTGAGATGACAGCCATGGACAATGAGGGCGACCGTGTAAATATTACCTTTGACATACCGTCGCGTGGTATCATAGGACTGCGTACAAACGTGCTTACCGCCTCACAGGGCGAAGCTATCATGGCACATCGTTTCAAGGAGTATCAGCCATGGAAGGGCGAGATTACACGTCGTACCAACGGCTCCATGATTGCCCTTGAGAACGGTACGGCTTATGCCTACGCTCTTGACAAGCTTCAGGACCGCGGTAAGTTCTTCATCGACCCAGGTGAGGAGGTCTATGGTGGTGAGGTCGTCGGTGAGCATGTTCACGACAACGACTTGGTAATCAACGTCACAAAAGCTAAGCAGCTGACCAATGTCCGTGCTTCCGGTTCTGATGAGAAGGCACGCGTGGCACCAAAGGTACAGATGAGCCTCGAGGAGTGCATGGAGTATATTAAGGGCGATGAGTACGTTGAGGTTACACCGAAGAGTATCCGTATGCGTAAGATTATCCTTGACCACCTTGAGCGTAAGCGCGCTAACAAGGAATAAAATTTTCGGTTAATAGAACCTGATAATCATAACTACGGAAGGAAAAGCTGGTGATAAACGTCCGACTTTTCCTTCCGTTTTTTTGTATTCTGCCTTAAAGATAATCTTTTGCCAGTCGAATAATGGGTTATTACACCTTAAGGCGTTACTGCTATTCCCTCGTGATATGGATTTTACATTTTGTCCCCTGAAAGTTGCAGGACGCACTGCTGAGACAGTTTAAAAATATCGTATGTTATCTGAATGAAAATAAAAAAATTCGTTTTATTTTGTATTGTCTTTAGTTTGCAGTATCTTTGCAATCAAATTAAAAAAAATCATCATCCATGAACTATAATATTGAGAAAGTAACGACTCTCATTGGCGCACGCAGGTTTGGTACTGCCGATGCTAACATCGGTTTCCTGCTTACCGACTCGCGTTCGTTGTGTTTTCCTGAGGAAACACTGTTCTTCGCTCTTCGTTCTGAGCGTAACGACGGTCATAAATATATTGACGATTTGTATCGTCGTGGTGTCCGTAACTTCGTAGTGGAAACACTCCCTGAACACTGGGAGGAAAAATATCCAAACTCAAACTTCCTTAAAGTCGTTGGAACTCTGGAGGCTTTACAGCGTCTTGCCGAACGCCATCGTGATGAGTTCGACATACCAGTCGTGGGTATCACCGGCTCCAACGGCAAGACCATGGTAAAAGAGTGGCTTTATCAGTTGCTCTCACCGTCGTTGGTAGTGGTACGCTCACCGAGAAGCTATAATTCGCAGGTTGGAGTTCCATTGAGTGTGTGGTTGCTCAACGAGCAGACAGAGGTTGGTGTCTTTGAGGCTGGTATCTCCCAGCCGGGTGAGATGCAGGCTCTGCGCGACATCATCCAGCCTACCATCGGAGTGCTGACAAATCTCGGTCAGGCCCATCAGGAGAATTTCCCGTCGATGGCCGCAAAATGCAAGGAGAAACTGACGCTCTTCCATGATACTGATGCCGTTGTATATTGCATGGATGACGAGCTGGTAACACGCTGTATGTCGGAGTTCGCTTATCATGGCGAGCAGATGGCGTGGTCTTTCACGAATCCTAAGGCAGCATTCTATGTTAAGGGTATTAGCAAGAAAGATATAAACACTACTGTTACATATATATATAATGGTAAGACTGAGGGCTCTTATACTCTTCCGTTCATCGATGACGCCAGCGTCTCCAACTCAATAGCCTGTGCTATCGTAGCACTTCATCTTGGCGTAACGCCTGAACAGCTGGCTGAGCGTATGGCGAGACTGGAGCCAGTGGCAATGCGCCTTGAGGTTAAGGAGGGACAACATGGATGCACACTGATAAACGACTCTTACAACTCGGACATCAATTCCCTTGACATTGCCCTTGACTTCATGGCACGCCGTCCGGACCATAAAGGAAGAAAGCGGACGGTGATACTCAGCGATATCTTCCAGAGTGGGCTGTCTGACAAGGAGCTGTACCATGAGGTGGCTGATTTGTGTGAGCGTCGTGGTGTGGAGAAATTCATTGGCATAGGAACCCATCTGATGGCCAACAGTGATGAGTTTAAAAACATTGGAGAGAAAATATTCTTCCCAACGGTAGATAAGTTCATTAAGAGTCCCGAGTTTCACGACCTTCACGATGAGGTAATCCTTATAAAGGGCGCACGCGACTTCGGTTTCGATCATCTGACCGAACTTCTTGTACAGAAAGTCCACGAGACGGTTCTGGAGGTGAATCTCAGCGCGGTGGTAAAGAACCTCAACTGGTATCGCTCGTTCATGAAGCCAGAGACAAAGCTAGTATGCATGATCAAGGCTGATGCTTATGGCGCAGGAGCCGTGGAGATAGCAAAGACATTGCAGGACCATCGTGTCGATTATCTTGCCGTAGCCGTTGCTGATGAAGGCGTTACCCTTCGCCGTAATGGCATAACGTCAAATATAATGATTATGAACCCGGAGATGTCGGCATTCAAGACAATGTTCGACTATGAGCTGGAGCCTGAGGTTTATTCTTTCCGTTTGCTTGACGCACTTGTCGCCGCAGCACAGAAGGAAGGCATTACCGGTTTCCCGGTACATATAAAACTGGATACTGGCATGCACCGTCTGGGTTTCAACCCGACAGAGGATATGGATAAGCTGATAGACAAGCTGAAACATCAGAACGCCATCATACCACGGTCTGTGTTCAGCCATTTCGTCGGCTCCGACAGCGATGACTTCGATGCATTCTCTGCAAAGCAATTCAAACTCTTTGACGAGGCAAGCCGTAAGTTGCAAAGTGCTTTCAAGCATAAGATACTGCGTCATATTGACAATTCAGCAGGTATAGAACATTTCCCGGAGCGTCAGCTCGACATGTGCAGACTGGGCTTGGGACTTTATGGCATCAACAGCCGCAACAACCAGATAATAAATAATGTGTCAACTCTTAGGACCACTATTCTGCAGATGCGCAACGTGCCTAAGGGAGATACTGTAGGCTACAGCCGTAAGGGAAAGATATACCACGACAGTGTTATAGCTGCAATACCTATTGGCTATGCTGATGGTCTGAACCGTCATCTGGGAAACCGCCACTGTTACTGTCTTGTCAACGGAAAGAAAGCGGAGTATGTTGGAAATATCTGTATGGACGTAGCCATGATAGATGTTACCGGTATCGACTGTAAGGAAGGTGATACGGTGGAAATCTTCGGTGATGACCTGCCGGTAACCGTACTCAGCGACGCATTGGATACTATACCGTATGAGGTACTGACAACGATAAGCAACCGCGTCAAGCGCGTATACTTCCAGGACTAAATGATACTGCTTAATTAGCAGAGTTGAAATAAAGAAACCGGGTGGAGCTTTGTAATTACTAAGCTTCACTCGGTTTCAACTTTTGATTATCATTTTATGTAAACTCGTTATTTATCGTTTAAATATAAAATTTCCCGCATTCATTTTTTCTTTATCTAAATAATTCTTATTATCTTTGCAACCAATAATGCTTTATCAGAAAGCTAACAAACTAATAAAACAAATCGAAAAATAAACCTAATGGAACAAGTCTTTAGTTATGTCATCAGCTTTGGCGCATCTGTGATGATGCCAATCATATTCACTGTAATAGGATTGTGCATAGGAATGAAATTTGGAAAAGCCCTAAAGTCTGGCCTTTTCGTCGGTGTCGGCTTCGTGGGGCTGGGTATTGTTACAGCTCTTCTGACCGATAACTTCCAGACACCGCTAAAATCAATAGAGGATATCTTCAGTCTTAATCTTAGCGTCTTTGATATGGGATGGCCCGCAGCTGCCAGCGTAGCCTACAACACAGCGGTGGGGGCACTCATCATTCCGGTATGCCTTGGCATCAACTTCCTGATGCTTATCACTAAAACAACACGGACGGTGAACATAGACCTCTGGAATTACTGGCATTTCGCCTTCATCGGTGCCGTGGTCTACTTCCTTACCGGCCAGAGCCTTGCATGGGGGTATTTTGCAGCCATCATATGCTATATTATAACTCTCGTGATGGCAGACCTTACAGCGAACAAATTCCAATCCTACTATAATCTTCCGGGAATTTCCGTCCCGCAACCGTTCTGCCAGAGTTTTGCACCTTTCACATGGGTCATCAACTGGCTTTTGGATAAGATACCGGGATTTAGCAAACTCGACATTGATGCCGAGGGACTTAAGAAGAAATTCGGCGTTCTGGGAGAACCTATAGTCTTGGGTGTTATCGTTGGTGGTCTGATAGCTGCAGTGGCTCATGTCGGCGATTTCTCCGATTTTACAGGATATATGGCTAAGCTGCATGAGACACAACCTAATGCTACCACTACGGACGGTGTGATGAAAATAGCCAAGGACATACTCTTCCTCGGTGTTACCATGGGTGCTGTCATGGAGCTTATCCCGCGTATCACAAAACTGTTTATTGACGGCCTGATGCCTATCTCAAATAAGACAAAGGAACTCGTTGACAGAAAGTTCCATGGAAAGAAAGTATTCATCGGCATGAGCCCCGCTTTGGTCATTGGCCATCCTACGTCCCTTGTATGTACCCTGCTGCTTATCCCGACATATATTGTCGTGGCAGTGTTCCTTCCTGGCAATCAGTTCCTTCCACTGGCATCACTGGCAGGACTGTTCTACCTGTTTCCTATTATGCTTCCTTACACCAAGGGCAACGTCATAAAGACATTCATCGTAGGACTCGTGGCCCTTGTAGTAGGCTTGTGGTTTATCACCGATATGGCCCCGGACTTCACCAGCGCCGCCAATCAAGTATATGCTGCTACACAGGACAAGGCAGCTCACGTCCCTGACGGGTTCCAGGCAGGCAGCATGGACTTCGCCTCTTCTCTCTTCGGATATTGTATATATGCAGCCATGAAATATATCAAGTGGATAGGCGCGGCAATACTCGTTGCTATCACCGTTCTGATGATGTACTTCAACCGCCGTGCCATCATCCGGGATGAGCGCAAGGCGGCAGCATCTGCTTAACATTCCAAGGCGGTAGAGGTTGTCTATAGTATCTATAGCTCCTATAGTATCTATAGCTTATAAACGCCTATAGAAGCCTATCACTCCTCCGATAATAAAAATTTAAAAAAACTAAGACAGAAATATGAAGAAATCATTTATGACACTGGCTCTTTGTTGCTTTGCTTATCTGGGCTTCGCTCAGTGTAGCTTCAAAGGCTATGAGGTTAAGGCCGAAAATGCCTACACCAATTACAACGTCCGTTGGGCTACAGGCCCTGAGGACGCAAAACACTATACCACGGACCGCCTTCGCAAGGAGTATCTCATTGAGAAGGTCTTTGCACCTGGAGAGGTCAACTGGACATATACCCTTTTCGACCGGTTCCTCATCGGTGGAGCAGAGCCTACGGCGACGCCGCTTAAACTTACCTCCATCGCTCCTCTCTATGTTGATGAGAGTAAAGGGACAAGTGGTCGCAATCTGCTCGACAACCGTGAGCTCGGTATAATAAACATCGGTGGAGAAGGTACGGTAACTGTCGACGGCAAGTCATATAGCCTCGGATTTCAGGAGGCACTCTATGTGGGCCGTGGCGCAAAGGACATCGTGGTAGCAAGTAAGAATGCCGCTGAGCCGGCAAAGTTCTATATGAACTCAGCATGTGCACAGGCAACTTATCCGACAAAGAAGGTTACTCTCAAGGAGGCAAAGAATATAAAGGCAGGAAAGATGGAGGAGAGCAATGACCGTGTAATCCATCAGATGATAATCGACGGTGTGGCAGGCGTCCACACATGTCAGCTGCAGATGGGAATAACGGAACTAAAGCCAGGCTCAGTGTGGAACACTATGCCGGCACATACTCATCTGCGCCGTATGGAAGCCTATATGTACTATAACGTCCCTAAGGGGCAGAAAATACTGCACATCATGGGAGAACCACAGGAGACCCGTCCTGTATGGATGAACAATGAGCAGGCTGTCATCTCACCGCAGTGGTCCGTACATTGCGCGGCAGGAACAAGCAACTATACTTTTATCTGGGGAATGGCCGGTGAGAATCTTGTATACACTGATATGCAGGTCGTACCTATTCCTTCATTGGAATAATTAATACGCAAACTAATAAAACAAAACTAATATGTCTTCTATTAAAACAACAAAAATGACTAATTATCGTTGGGTCATATGCTTCATGCTGTTTATGGCCACAACGATAAACTACATGGATCGTCAGGTCCTTTCCCTGACATATCCTGGCGATGGTGGCATTGAGTCGGAGTTCCACTGGACCGATGAGAACTATGGTATCATCACGATGGTGTTCTCCTTCGCTTATGCTATCTGTCAACTTATTTCCGGTAAGGTAATCGACTGGCTGGGAACAAAGAAAGGTTATTTCACTGCCATCGGCGTATGGTCGCTTGGTGCCTGTCTGCATGCTCTTTGCGGCGTGGCTACCGAAGCTGTTTACGCTGACCAACTGACGGCAGCTTTCGGCACTACTTCCCTTAAGGCAGCAAACGCGTTGGCGGCCTCCGGCGATTTGATGGTTGCCGTGGCCACGACAAGTATGTTCTTCTTCCTTGCCGCACGATGCGTACTCGCGCTTGGAGAGGCGGGTAACTTCCCGGCTGCTATTAAGGTGACGGCTGAATACTTCCCTAAGAAGGACCGTGCTTTCGCTACATCCATTTTCAACAGTGGCGCTTCCATCGGTGCATTGGTAGCACCATTCACCATCCCTATTCTTGCAAAGTGTTTCGGCTGGGAGATGGCGTTTATCATTATCGGTGCTCTTGGCTTTGTATGGATGGGCTTCTGGGTGTTCGTATACAAGAAACCGAATGAGAACCCACATGTCAATGAGGCTGAGCTGACATATATCAATCAGGATGCCGATTCCGATGAGGATCCGGCAGACGCGAATGATGAGGGCCCGAAGATACCACTTTGGAAAATCTTTACATACCGTCAGACATGGTCCTTCGTCGTTGGAAAGTTCCTCACTGATGGCGTATGGTGGTTCTTCCTCTTCTGGACACCGGCATATCTGAAGGCACAGTTCAACATTAATCCTACCGACACATTGGGTATGGTGCTCATCTTCACGTTGTATCTTATTACAATGTTGAGCATCTTGGGTGGTAAACTGCCTAATTACTTCATCAACAAAGGCATGAATCCTTATGCAGGACGAATGAGAGCTATGCTTATCTTTGCTTTCTTCCCTCTGGCTGGTCTTCTTGCACAACCCCTTGGCGACAAGTTCGGCACACCATGGTTCCCGATAATACTTATTGGTATCCTTGGCGCTGCTCACCAGAGTTGGTCTGCAAATATATATTCCACCGTAAGCGACATGTTCCCAAAGTCAGTTGTAGCCACCGTTACAGGTATCGGCGGTATGGCCGGTGGACTGGGCTCTGCTGCCATCAATGGTATCAGTGGTGCCCTGTTCACCTATGCGGATGAGACACAGATGCAGTTGCTCGGCTTCACTGGCAAGCCAGCCGGATACATGATTATCTTCAGCTTCTGTGCAGTGGCTTATCTCATCGGATGGGTCATCATGAAGGCTCTCGTACCAAAGTATAAACCAATCATTGCAAAATAGATATAACCCTTTCCACTGCCCGTGAGGGTCGGGAGAACAAGAATATACAAAATATTTTTCGGCGGTCTTCTTTATAGAGGGCCGCCCTTTTTATTAATTTTTTGTATCTTTGCAGCAAACTTTTAGAGGTCTTTAAAACAAAGGCACGATATAACTGGGGGATGCGTTCTTCGAACGCATTTGAAAAAGCGCTCAAACATTACGATTTTCACTAAAAAGTGATTAGCT
>Ga0256406_1000351_pt1 | contig 86174 bp, 71 predicted proteins | sample RumenRJG_03DNA_FD_185986 | JGI IMG/M metagenome (GOLD analysis project Ga0256406, IMG submission 185986) | Bovine rumen microbial communities from Lethbridge, Alberta, Canada - RJG_03 | ecosystem: Host-associated > Mammals > Digestive system > Stomach > Rumen | place: Canada: Alberta | collected...
TCGACACCGACATGCTCGCCGTCCTCGAGGACCTTCTCGACACCTGGCCCGGCACGCTCCTCATGGTCTCGCACGACCGCTTCCTCATGGAGCGCGTGACCGACGACCAGTACGCGCTTCTCGACGGCCACGTGCGCCACTGCCCGGGCGGCGTAGACGAGTTTCTCGACCTCCTCGACTCTCACGGTGGCGCGGCAGCCCCTTCCTTCGCGGAGTGCGCTTCGCGAAACTCCGCTACGGAAGGGCCGGCCGCGCCTAGCGATTCGACGGGTTCGAAGGATGCACCTCTGTCGAACCAGGAACGCAGGGAACTCAAGAAGCGCTTTGACGCCGTTACTCGCAAGCTTGAGAAGACCGAGGGGGAGCCGGATCGGCTTCGCGCGGCGCTCGCAGAGGTTGACCCGACCGACTACGAGAAGCTCGTGGCCGCGCAGAAGGCCGTTGATGACGCCGTGGCGGCGCGCGAGGCGCTTGAGGACGAGTGGCTCGAGCTCTCGGAGACGCTGGGGATCGAGTAGGACCTCGGGCGCGCCATACAAAACGTGAGCGGTGCCGTAACGAAAGCTGTATGCGCACCATGGCTGGGCAACCCTATCATGGATAGGCTGCCAGTCTGAAGGAGGGGCATGAGGTGGGCGATATTCTTCGAAGGTTCGTCTTTCCCAAGTACCGGGGGAAAATCGTTGTGGGCACGCTCTGCAAGGCAGTCGAGGTCATCTTTGACCTTATCACGCCGGTCATCGTGGCCAGCATGATTGACTTTGGCGTCAGCAACCGCGACCAGGGATACGTGGTTCGCATGTGCGTCCTGCTCATCGTGCTTGCAGTGGTGGGGTTCTGCTTCACGCTCGTCTGCCAGAAGATGGCGGCGATCGTCTCGCAGGACTCCGGCACGGACATCCGCCACGACCTCTACGCGAAGGTGAACCAGCTTGCCCCGGCAGACCTCGACCGCATAGGCACGCCCTCCTTGATCACGCGCATCACGAACGACGTGAACCAGGTGCAGGTCACCGTGGCCCTTGGCATCCGCCAGATCATTCGCTGGCCCATACTCGCGATTGGCTCCATGGTCTGCGCCATGCTCATCGACGCCCAGCTCGGGCTTGTGTTTCTCGTCTGCACGCCGGCAATCGCCGTTGTCTTCTGGCTCGTGATGTCTCGTTCCGTACCCCTCTTCGGCGAACTCCAGGGGCGACTCGACGAGGTGAGCCTCGTCACGCGCGAGAACCTCTCTGGCGTTCGCGTCGTGAGGGCCTTCAGGCAGGAGGGCCGCGAGGACGAGCGATTCCGCGAGGCCGCCGATGCCCAGACCCTGACGGCGGTCACCATCGGCAAGCTCTCGTCGCTTCTCAATCCGGCGACGCTTCTCGTGATGGACCTTGGCATCGTCGCCATCCTCTGGATGGGCGGCGTTCGCATAGACGCCGGCGAGCTTACGCAGGGCGAGGTCATTGCCTTCGTGAACTACATGACCCAGATGCTCGTGTCCATCGTCTACGTGGCCAACCTCGTCATCACCATCAACCGAGGGACCGCCTCCGCCAAGCGCATCATGGAAGTCCTCGATTGCGAGCCCCAGATCACAGACGAGGGGACCTCTGAGGTCCGTCTTGACCGCGGCACGCTCACCTCGGGCGTTGCCCTTGCCCTCGACCACGCGTGCTTCTCGTACGAGGGGTCCCCTCGCCCCGCAGTGGACGACGTGACGCTCCGGCTTGGCGCCGGCGGCTCACTTGGCATCATCGGCGGAACGGGCTCGGGCAAGTCCTCCCTCGTGAATCTCATCCCGCGTCTCTACGACGCCACGTCAGGGGAAGTGCGCGTCTTTGGGCACAACGTTCGCGAGTATCCGTTCACCCAGCTGAGGTCGCTCGTCTCGACCGTGCCCCAGCAGGCGTCACTTGTCTCGGGGACCATCCGCTCGAACCTCTGCTGGCGCGACGAATCCGCGACTGACGATGAGCTCTGGCGCGCGCTCAAGCTGGCCCAGGCAGCCGACTTCGTGCGCGAGAAGGACCGGGGCCTCGATGCGATCGTCGAGGCGGGCGGGAAGAACTTCTCGGGAGGCCAGCGCCAGCGACTCACGATAGCGCGCGCCCTCGTGGGCCACCCGCGCATCGTCGTTCTCGATGACTCCGCCTCCGCGCTCGACTTCAGGACCGACGCGAGCCTGCGCCAGGCGCTCCGCGGCCTTCGCTCGGAGCTTACCTGCGTGATCGTCTCCCAGCGCGTCTCCGCGGTCATGGCCTGCGACCAGATTCTCGTGCTCGACCACGGCCGCATGGCCGGTCTGGGCTCCCACACCGAGCTTATGAGGAGCTGCCCCATCTATCGTGAGATCTGTCTCTCGCAGCTTCGCCCCGAGGAGGTGGGCGCATAATGGCCAACCCGTATGCCGCCAGCACAAGCGCTGGCGCGATCATGGCAAACGTCCGTGGCGACCTTGGTGACGACGACGGTCCCAACGGACGCCTCGACGAGAACGCGCTCTCCACGCAAGAGGTGACGAGAAGGATCCTCGCCTACACCAGGCCGCATAGGGTCTCGCTCGTTGCGTCGTTTCTCGCCTCGGCCGTCTCCGTGGTCCTCCAGCTTTACGTGCCCATTGTCGTGGGACGCGCGATCGACTGCATGGTGGCCGCGGGTGACGTTGATTTCCCGGCGCTCGTGGCCCTACTCCAGCAGCTCGCGCTCGTCGTCGTGGCGGCGGCCGTCACCCAGTGGCTCTCTGGCTACTGCACGAACAGGCTCACGTACGAGACCATACGCGACCTGCGCATAGACGCCTTCGCGAGGTTCCGCGACCTGCCGCTCTCGTTCGTGGACGCGCACTCGCACGGGGATCTCCTCTCTCGCGTGGTGAACGACGCGGACCAGGTGGGTGACGGCCTGCTCCAAGGGCTCACGCAGCTCTTCACGGGCGTGGTCACGATCGTGGGGACGCTCGCGTTCATGTTCTCGATATCTGTGCCCGTTGGCCTGGTCGTCGTGATCGTGACGCCCATCTCCATGCTCGTGGCCTGGCTTATCGCGCGCTACTCCGCGCAGAGCTTCAAGGACCAGCAGGCGCTGCAGGGCGCCCTCGGCGGTTATGTCGAGGAGATGGTCGGAAGCCAGAAGCTGGTCTGCGCCTTTGCGTTTGGCGACCGTGCCCAGGCGGGCTTCGATGACGTGAACCAGCGCCTCCAGGGCGTTGGCGAGCGCGCGCAGTTCACAAGCTCGCTCTCGAACCCCGCCACGCGCCTGGTGAACAACATCACCTATGCGGTCGTGGCCGTCGTGGGATGCGTGTGCGTCATCTCGGGGTGGCCGAGCGTCCTCACCGTGGGACAGGTCCAGACGTTCCTCTCGTACGCGAACCAGTACATGAAGCCCTTCAACGAGATCTCGAACGTAGTCACGCAGATCCAGACCGCCTACGCCTCTGCCCGGCGACTCTTCACGCTCATCGATGCGCCTGCCCAGAGCCCGGATCCCTCCGAGCCCGAGGTCGACGAGGACCCCAAGGGCGCCTTGGAGTTCTCGCACGTGGACTTCTCCTACGTTCCCGAGCGCCCGCTCCTGCAAGACATCTCGTTCGTCACCGAGCCAGGCCAGACCATCGCGCTCGTTGGCCCTACGGGATGCGGCAAGACCACCCTCATCAACCTTCTGCTTCGCTTCTATGACGTTGACTCCGGGCAGATTCTGGTTGACGGGCACGACACGAGCGACATGCGCCGAGAGGATCTTCGCTCGCTCTTTGGCATGGTGCTCCAGGACACGTGGCTCTTCCGGGGAACGGTGCGCGAGAACATCTCCTACGGGACGCCCGGCGCGACCCTCGAGGATGTTGTTGCCGCCGCCAAGCGGGCGCATGCGCACAAGTTCATCGAGCAGCTGCCCAAGGGTTACGACACCTTGCTCGGGGAGGACGGCGGCTCTCTGTCGCAGGGGCAGCGTCAGCTCCTCTGCATTGCCCGCGTCATGCTCGCCGACCCTGCGATCCTCTTGCTTGACGAGGCCACCAGTTCGATCGACACACGCACCGAGCTGCAGGTCCAGGACGCCTTCGACCGCATGATGGATGGGCGCACCTCGCTCGTCGTGGCTCATCGTCTCTCGACCGTGCGCGACGCGGACTGCATCCTCGTCATGAAGGACGGTCACATCATCGAGCGCGGGACGCACGACGAGCTGCTGCGGCAGGGCGGCTTCTACGCGGGCCTGTACGAGAGCCAGTTCGAGGGCACGCGCTAGCGCGGGGACGAAAGCGTCGAGGAGGCGTTCCTCTCCTTTGGGACTGGTCCCGCCGGTGCCCGATGACGCCGGAGCGGGGGTTCCCGACGGGATTCCGTACGAGAAGGGCCTTCCGGCGCCGAAATGACGCCGGGAGAAAGGTTTCGTACGCGTCCGCTGCGAAAGTGCACCCTCCGGCGAGAATCTGACGCCGGGGCCGTGTTTTTGTACGTGATTGCTGCGACAACGGTCCTTCCGGCGAGAATTCGGCGCCGGAGGGCTCGTTTCGTACGGGATTTCGTACGAGAAGGCCCCTCCGGCGTCGAAAACGCGCCGGAAGCGAGGACTCCGACACGATTCCTTGCGAGAGGGACACGGGTCGTCATCCGATAACGCCGCTCGCCGGGAAGGAGCGCCGTTCTTCGGGGGCGCACTACCGTCCGTCCACGATGCCGGTGAACTCCGTTCGCGCTGGCGGATAATCGGCCACGGCGATGGGCCGCGTTGGCCGCGCCACGTCCGCCCATCGGGAACGAGGAGGGGTCGATGCAGGAGAAGGAACGCCGCTACGACGTCGTGGTCATTGGTGCCGGCGTCTCCGGCTGCGCCACGGCACGAGAGCTTGCGAAGACCACGGCGAGCGTCTGCGTGGTCGAGAGCGAGGATGACGTCTGCTGTGGCACGTCCAAGGCCAACTCGGCCATCGTGCACGCCGGTTACGACGCCATGCCCGGCTCGCTCATGGCTCGACTCAATGTCGAGGGCAACTCCCTCATGTACGAGCTGGCAAAGAAGCTGCAGTTCACAGTCAAGAACATTGGCTCCCTCGTCGTGTGCACAAGCGAGCGCGACATGGGAGGGCTCCGCGAGCTCTTCGCGCGAGGTGTGGCCAATGGTGTGCCCGACCTCCAGATTGTTGACCGAGACACGCTTCGTTCCATGGAGCCCAACATTTCGCCGAATGCCGTCGGCGCGCTCTGGGCGCCAACGGCCGGCATCGTTGATCCCTTTGGGCTGAACGTTGCCCTTGCCGAGAATGCCGCAGCCAACGGAGTCGAGTTCCTCTTCAACGCCCCTGTTACGGCAATCGAGCGCATGCCCGAGGGCGGATTTGCTCTCGATACTCCACGCGGACGCATTCTCGCCCGCTGCGTGGTGAATGCTGCAGGCGTCTACGCGGACCAGATTCACAACATGGTCTGCGAGGACAAGCTGGAGATTATCCCGCGCCGCGGACAGTACATGCTTCTTGACACCACTGCAGGCAACCACGTGCACCACGTGGTCTTTGCGCTTCCCTCCAAGATGGGCAAGGGCGTGCTCGTCTCGCCCACCATCCACGGCAATCTCATTGTTGGCCCCACAGCCGAAGACATCAAGGACAAGGAGGGCACCGACACCACGGCGGCCGGCCTTGCCGAGGTGGCCGAGAAGTGCGGCATCACCGTGGCCGACGTCCCCCTCCGCGAGGTCATCACGTCTTTCTCCGGTCTGCGCGCGCACCGTGCCGAGCACGAGTTCCTCATTGGCAAAAACCCTTCGGCGCCTGGCTTTGTGGACTGCTCCGCCATCGAGTCGCCGGGCCTCACGGCATCCCCTGCCATCGGACGCATGGTCGCTGGCATCGTGACAAACATGCTTGGGCTAGAGAGGAAGCCCGCTGACGAATTTGTGGACACGCGACACGGCATCCCCAACATGAACGACCTTTCCTTCGAGGAGTGGGGAAGTCTCTGCGAGAAGAACCCCCTCTACGGCAGAGTCATTTGCCGGTGCTGCCATGTGACCGAGGCGCAGATTGTGGATGCCATCCACCGTCCCGTGGGAGCTCGCTCGCTCGACGGCGTCAAGCGGCGCACGGGGGCCTGCATGGGCCGCTGCCAGGCCGGCTTCTGCACACCCAAGATCATGGAGATCCTCTCTCGAGAGCTCTCCGACGTGACCATGGAGAACGTCACCAAGGCAGGTCCTGGCTCCGAGTTCATCGAGGGCCATGTGAAGGACTCCATCGCAAGGGAGGACCGCGCATGAGCGACTACGACGTCATCGTCATTGGGGGCGGGCCTGCGGGCCTTGCCGCCGCCACTGCCGCGCGCGGGGACGGCAGCCGCTCGGTCCTGGTCATCGAGCGCGACCAGAAGCTCGGCGGCATTCTCAACCAGTGCATACACAATGGGTTTGGCCTCATCACCTTCAACGAGGAGCTCACCGGCCCCGAGTACGCCGATCGCTTTGAGATGCTCGCACGTGACGCGGGCGTGGAGTTCCTTCTCGATACCATGGTGCTGGACGTCTCGCCTGACCGCGTGGTCACCTGCGTGAGCGAAGCGTGCGGCATGCAGCGTATTACCGCAGGTGCCGTCGTCCTTGCGATGGGCTGCCGCGAGCGGCCGAGGGGAGCGCTCAACATCCCTGGGTTCAGGCCGGCGGGCGTCTACACTGCGGGCACCGCCCAGCGCCTGGTTAACATCGAGGGCCTCATGCCGGGACGCGAGGTCGTGATCCTGGGCTCCGGTGACATTGGCCTCATCATGGCCCGTCGGATGACGCTCGAGGGAGCACACGTTGCGTGCGTGGCGGAACTCATGCCCTACTCGGGCGGCCTCAAGAGAAACATCGTCCAGTGCCTGGATGACTTTGGCATCCCGCTCCTGCTCTCGCACACGGTTACGCGCGTGGAGGGAAAGAAGCGCGTCGAGGCGGTCTGGATTGCCCAGGTGGACGAGAAGGGCCGGCCAATCTCCGGCACCGAGAAGCGCTATCCCTGCGACACGCTGCTTCTCTCGGTGGGGCTCCTTCCCGAGAACGAACTCTCCCGTTCCGCCGGCGTCGAACTTTCGCGCGTCACCCGCGGACCGGTGGTCAACGAGAGCCTCGAGACCAGCGTTCCCGGCATCTTTGCGTGCGGAAACGTCCTGCATGTGCACGACCTTGTTGACTACGTGTCCCAGGAGGCTACCGCTGCGGGGACGGCTGCGGGTGACTGGGCAGATGCCCACGCTGATCAGATGCCGCGCGACGAGAAACACGGCATCCCCGTTGTCGCCGAGGGCGGCGTGCGCTACACGGTGCCGCAGTCAGTCAACCCCGAGCGCATGCCGGAGAAGCTCACCGTTCGATTCCGCGTCGGAGGCGTCTTCGAGGACAGGCGCATCTGCGTGTACCTGGGTGACGAGCGGGTCATTTCCAAGCGGCGACCCATCCTCGTGCCCGGCGAGATGGAAGACGTCACGCTCAAGCGCGAGGACCTTCTCGCCAGGCCGGGCATCGAGAAGATCGTCGTGACGCTCGAGGAGGCATAGGCATGGAGACGAGAACGCTCACCTGCATCCGCTGCCCCCGTGGCTGTTCCGTGACCGTCACCCTGGCAGACGACGGGTCCATCGCGGGCGTCACGGGCAACTCGTGCATGCGTGGTGACAAGTACGCGCGCGACGAGGTGACGCACCCCGTTCGCGTCGTCACCTCCACGGTGCCCGTCGTGGGTTCGGCTACGGAGAAGATGGTCTCTGTCAAGACGGCGGGAGACGTTCCCAAGGGCCGCGTCTTCGACGTCGTGCGGGAGCTCGCCCACGTGACGGCGACCGCGCCGGTCCACATAGGAGACGTTATTCTCGCCGATGTTGCTGGCACGGGTGTGGACATCGTGGCGACCAAGGACGCCTAGCCGATATGTTCGGGGCCGCCAGCTGCGGCCCCGGATGCGTTGCCGAGGCTCTTCTCGTCACCGACCTTTCGTAGCTTATCGCCATTTTAAAAGGTGGCCGCATTTGCCCAGGTAAAGCAAACCCGTTTTAAGAAATGGCGATAAGCTATGAAGCGAGCGCTACCTATCCTTCGGCTCGGGCGAGCCATTGAGGCTTCCCAATGGCTTCCAGCTGGACAGGGGCCTCGTTCGCGGAATGCCGTAGCTGTCCAACAGTCGCTCGAAATACGCCTTGTCCTCGACTTGACCCGGCGTGAAGCGGACCACGCTCCGGCCGCCAACCGTAAGTCGGGATTCGCGTTGCTGCTCTCGGACAAGAACCCCAATTGCATCTCCTCCGGTAATTGAGGCTTCCTTGTACTTGAGGAGACCGTCCATCTCTCCGATTACCGTCCTCGAATCGTCGATGTCCCACGAGAAGTCCGCTCGGTACCGTTTGCCGGAGACGGGATCCTGGTAGGGAACCTGCAGATCGGGAACGGCGAAGCCAAGATCAATCATTGCTGCTCGTGCCACAGACTCTCCCCAGCTTTCCGATCGTCCATCGGCAAGATTCGCAACAACTCGAGCGTTGCGAATGCCCGGCTTTCCCTTCTGCGACGCCGCCACCAGTGCCTCAAGGCGTTCGCGCGGCTGGTTTGTCTTTCTAAGGTAGGAATCGGCCACGGAAAGTGCCGCAGGGAAATCAAGCGTCCGGAGGCAATCCACAGCCGTCCTATCGAGCGAGGTGGCTCTCATGCCGTCGATAACAACCACGTCGCATGGCGAGATGTGCGTCCTTCTCGACCATTTCGAAGGCTTGCATGTACCTCCACCGAGTTTTGCGATGTCTAGCGGCCACATGACCGACGGGGGCACCGCAAGGTCGTGGACGATTGCAGCAGATGCGCCAACGAATATCCAGCTGGGATGCAAGTGGCCAAGCGTACGCATGACGCGTCGGACCCGTTGGCTGGGAAGGAGCCGCTTCCAGACTTCGCTACTGGCATACAGTCCTGGATAGGGGCTCACAAGCTCTCCCTTGCGCTTGAGGTACGTGAAGCGGTTAGTCTCCGCCCTGTTTGTCGGCGCGACGCAAAGGCCCCGGTACTCAGCGAATTCGAGCCTCTTCTTGCACTCCTCCCTTGTCTCTCTGCTCACAGCAATCACCCCCCTACCTTCCCGATAGGGGAGAGGATACCTAATGAAGCACCAGCTTAGAGGCTCATTGCCTGTCAGATTGGTGAGAGATTCGTGTCAGAATGGACATCAGTGTCCAAGCGCGTCCAAACTATCTCGTAGGTTATCGCCATTTCTTAAAACGGGTTTGCGTTTCCTGGGCAAACGTGGCCCCCATAGTAAGAAATGGCGATAACCTAGGGGAGAGCGAGGAAAAAACACGCTACCGGTACCGTAGCGAGACCTCCAGGAACTCCGTCCTGCCGGCGATGTAGTCGGCGTATGCGGTCTCGGGGTCGCGTCCGTGGTAAGCGGCGCAAAATCCGCACTGGTCGCAGTCGGCAATGCAGGGGAAGCGCTTTTGCACATACGCTCTCCGCTCGTCCTCGGTGGAACTCGCAATCTGCGGTGCGTTGTCCATTCGTACTCGCCCCCTGCACGCAAAAGATGCCCGTCCGGTGCGGGGCATCATCGTCTGTGGCTCAAAGGGTACCATGTGCTCGTACCCTTTGAGCTACGGAGGACACCATGACCATCGACGCAGCGTCGACCGCCCTGCTTGTGATTGACATTCTCGTGACCGAATCGCCCGATGCGGTCTACGCCACCAACCCCGAAGAGGAGGCCCTTGTCGCCAATGCCGCCCAGCTCACGCGTGCGGCGAGAGGAGCGGGAATGCCGGTTCTCTTCCTCTGCGACCAGCACATCCCCGGCATCGACCGTGAGCTTTCGCTCTGGGGCGAGCATGGCATGAGGGGCGAGGCGCACCCGCATCCCGCGCTCGAGGCGGGAAGCGGCTCTCGCGACTTCGTGATCCCCAAGCGCCGCTACTCGGGCTTCTTCCAGACCGACCTCGACCTCACCCTGCGCGAACTTGGCGTCAAGACCGTGATTGCCGTTGGGGAGGACACAAACATCTGCGTGCTGCACACGCTCGCGGACGCCTGGAACCTGGGCTACAGCTCGATCGTGGCATCCGACGCCACCCGCACCTTCCTCGTGGGCACTCAGGAAGGTGGGCTCGAGCACATGCAGCGCTGCTTTGGCACGACGGTCGCCACCACAAGGGAGATCCTCGCGGCCCTCCCCGATCCTCACGAGAAGCGCTAGGGGGACGCATGGCAGAGAGAACCTTCCCCAAGGGCAAGAAATCCGTCTCGGACTCCCTCACCGAATCGATCAAGTCCGTTCGCTACGAGGACATCAACGGCGTCAACCGTCTCTTTGGCGGCAGGCTCATGGAGTGGATCGACGAGACCGCAGGGATCGCTGCGCGCAGGCACTGTGGGGGAGACGTGACAACCGCCTGCGTTGACCAGCTCACCTTCAAGCACCCCGCGTACCTCAACGACGTGGTGGTCATCGTCGCGGCGGTGACCTACGTGGGCCGAACGTCCATGGAGGTTCGCGTGGACTCCTACGCCGAGGACGTGCGTTCCGGCGAGCGGCGTCTCATCAACGTGGCCTATCTCACGGAGGTCTGCGTGGACGACAACGGCAAGCCTACGCCCGTCGAGTACGGCCTTTCCTTCGAGACGGACGAGGAGCGCCGCGAGAACGAGGACGCGCTCAAGCGCATCATCTTCAGGAAGACGCGTGCGGCCGAGGGGTTCTAGGCATCATGCGAGAAACTCGAGGCTCGGGGTCCAGTCAAAGGTGGCGAGAGATGCGGCCGGAGAGGGTCGCGCGCCGGACTTTGGGGATGCGTCCCAGGGCGCTCGTCGTCGTACTGTGCGCTGCCTTCGCCGTGGGTATCGCCGTGCTCGTTTTGACAGCCGCTCCAATGCAAAGGACGTCTGACGTTGACGAGTTGTCGGCTGTTGACGTCACGGGCTCCCAGCGTGCCACCGCCTGCGACGGGGAGGTCGTGCCCGTAACGCAGGCGCCCGAGTCGACTCCGAAGGATGCGTGGCGGCAGGGCTCGATGCCCTACCTCTACCAGATAGACCCGCAGTACAGGGATGTGCCGTACAGCGGCGAGACGCTCGAGAAGCAGGGGTGTGGCCCTACGGCACTCTCGATGGTCTACGTTGACCTTACTGGTGACGCGTCCATGGGACCTGCGGAGATGGCTGCCTTCAGCACGGCAAACGGCTACTCGACCGAGGGAGACGGCAGCTCCTGGCTCCTCGTGTCCGAGGGGGCCGAGAAGCTCGGGCTCTCAAGCAGCCAGGTGGCCGTCACTCCGGATGCGATGGCTACAGAGCTCGGGGCCGGGCGTCCGCTCATCTGCGTGATGGGCCCAGGTACCTTCACCAAGGTGGGTCACTTCATCGCGATCGAGGGGCTTGACGGCGAGGGGAAGGCAATCGTACACGACTCCAACAGCCGCGCGCGGAGTCTCTGGCGTTGGGACCTCTCGACCATCTGTGCAGAGGCGCAGGCCGTCTGGAGCTTCTCGGCTGCGTAACGGGATGGGTGCCCGGGAACCCGCTACTCGAGAAACTGGCTCCTCAGCATGGCGAGGCCGGTCTTGGTCTTGAAGACCTTCTCCGCTGCGGATCGAGCCATGCGCCCTCTGGCCTCCGGATCCTCCGGGGCGTCTTCGTAGATGTTGACAAGGAAGTCGGCCTCTACAAGAACCTGCAGGTCAAGATCACGAATGTTCTGGTGGCTGTGGTGATGCGCCACAAGCCAGCACACGCGCTCGACCTCCTCCGACCCGTATCCAGCCTTCTCGAGGAGAGGGCGGGCCACGCCCGGGCCAAGCTCCTCCTGGTGCTTGCCCGAGGTGTCATGGTATATGCGCTCTGACTCGTGGATGCCGCAGTCGTGCACGATGGCGGCCGCCTCGAGCGTGTGCAGCGACGCCTCGTCAAGGCCCTCCGCGATGCCTATCGCCCTTGCCAGCGCGTGCACCTTGACAAAGTGCTGGATTCGCCTTGGGTCGCCCTTGTCGTAGTCGAACATGGCAAGCTCGAGGGCGGTATGGTCTGCCGGGGTCATGGTCGTATGGCACCTCTCTCGTACTATTGCGGGCGTGCCGCCAATCATATGCTTGGCGGTCGAGGCACTCCGCTAGCAGCGCGGTATTGCCTCGCGCCAGAAACCTTTCCCGTTGGCAGGCTCATTTCCGCACACACCTGTTAGGATATGTTGAGAACTGATCGAGACAGCATCGCTGGGGCGCATCGAGGGCAGGTGCGCTCCGTCGTCCCTACGGTTGGGGCCGCGGGGAAGGGCTTTGCGTGCGTAGCCACTGGAGAGGAAGCGCATGGAGGAAGTCAAGGTAATCGAGCTCAAAGAGAGTGTCTTTGCCGACAATGACGCCGAGGCAGACCGCGTGCGAGAGGACCTTAAGTCTCGCGGGCAGTTTCTCCTCAACGTCATGAGCTCGCCGGGCTCGGGCAAGACAACCACGCTCACGCGTCTCATCAACCTTCTTAAGGACACCTACCGCATTGGCGTGATGGAGGCCGATATCGACGGTGCCGTTGACGCCGACCACATCATCTCCCAGACGGGAGCGCGCGCAATTCAGCTCCACACGGGCGGCATGTGTCACCTGGATGCAGGTATGACGCGCACGGGCATCGATTCTCTCGATGCCACGGGGCTTGACCTGGTCTTCCTTGAGAACGTTGGCAACCTCGTGTGCCCCGCCGAGTTTGACACGGGCGCCTCAAAGAACGCGGTCATCCTCTCGGTTCCCGAGGGCGACGACAAGCCCCTCAAGTACCCCCTCATGTTCGAGAAGGCCGACGTCGTCCTTCTCAACAAGATTGATGTTCTGCCGTACTTTGACTTTGACCTCGACACCTTTGTGGGCTACCTGCGGCAGCGCAACCACACCTGCCAGCTCATCAAGATATCGGCCAAGACGGGCGAGGGCATGGACCAGCTCGCCGATTGGGTTCGCCAGCAAATCGAACTCTGGAGGGCGTAAGAGATGCCGGAACAGTTTGAACAGCCCCGCTCGATCTATCAGAACGAAGCCGAGCGCAATGCCGCCGTGGCCAAGCTCGGGCGCAAGATCACGGATGTTGTGAAGCACAAGATTGGTGGCATCAAGACCGACGACCCGGAGTACTGGGGCCTCAAGGAGGTCCTCTCTGACGAGATGGTCGACCTTGCCAACCGCATGAAGCTCCGCCAGTTCTATGACTTCGACCAGATGATGGCTCTTGCGCCCGAGATTGAACCCGCGCACCTGCAGGAACTCCTCGACCAGATGAGCGTCATCGGCATCATCGAGTACGACTACGGAGACCACTACAACGACGACGGCCCCATCGCGGACGCCCCGCGCACCAAGCGCTGGCGCCTGCCGTTCTTTGTGCCCGGCTCTGCAGAGCTCTTCAACTCGAGCAAGGACCGCATCGACAAGAACCCCGCGGTCGCGAACTTCTTCGAGCGCATGACCTTCATCCCGCTTGCGGGCATCACGCAGATGGTCCCTCCCGGAGGCGACGGCATCGGCATGCACGTCATCCCCGTCGAGGAGGCCGTCAACTTCCAGAACGAGGCCGTCAAGCTCGAGCGCATCTCCTACTGGCTCAAGAAGTACGAGGGCCACATCTCCGCCGGCATCTGCTCGTGCCGCTACTCCCGCACCAAGCTGGGCGAGGGCTGCGCCGACGACCCGGACGACTGGTGCATCCAGGTAGGCGACATGGCCGACTACACCGTGGAGACCGGTCGCGCCCACTACATCACGACCGAGGAGGCGCTCGAGATCCTCAAGCGCGCCGAGGACAATGGCTTTGTGCACCAGATCACCAACATCGACGGCGAGGACAAGATCTTCGACATCTGCAACTGCGACGCGAAGATCTGCAACGCCCTTCGCACGAGCATGCTCTTCAACACGCCAAACCTCTCGCGTAGCTCCTTCACGGCCAAGGTGACGCCCGAGAGCTGCGTCGCCTGCGGCCTCTGCGTGGAGTCCTGTCCCGCCGGTGCCGTCAAGCTTGGCCAGAAGCTCTGCCGCTCAAACGGCGAGCAGCCCAAGTACCCACGCGCCATCTTGCCTGACGCCATCCACTGGGGCAAGTACGCCTGGGACGAGAACTACCGCGACACCGCTCGCATGCACAACACCTGGCCTACCGGCTCTGCCCCCTGCAAGGCCGCTTGCCCGGCGCACGTGCCCGTCCAGGCCTACCTCCAGAAGGCCAAGGAGGGCAAGTACCAGGAGGCCGTCGAGCTCATCCGCACCATGAACCCGTTCCCCGCCGTGTGCGGCCGCATCTGCAACAAGCGCTGCGAGGACGCATGCACCCGTGGCACCATCGACGAGCCCGTCTCCATCGACGCGGTCAAGAAGTTCGTGGCCGACTACGACCTCGCGCAGGCCGAGCATGCCGTGCCGGGGCGCGCCGTTCCCTCGGTCCACGACCACTTCGACCAGAAGATCGCAATCATCGGCGCAGGTCCTGCGGGCCTCTCCTGCGCGTACTACCTCGCGCTTCTCGGCTACTCTCCTGTCGTGTTCGAGAAGCACGAGCAGCCCGGCGGCATGATGATGTACGGCATCCCCTCCTACAAGCTCGAGAAGGACGTGCTTCTCGCCGAGGTCGAGATTATCAAGAGCCTGGGCGTCGAGATTCGCTGTGGGGTCGAGGTCGGTCGCGACGTCACGCTCGACCAGCTGCGCGAGCAGGGCTTCAAGGCCTTCTTCGTGGCCGTTGGATGCCAGGGCGGCAGGCGGCCCGGGGTTCCCGGCGACACCGCCGAGGGCACCGACGTGGCCGTCCACTACCTCGAGGATTCCATGGCCAAGGGCAACCCTGCGCTGGCTGGAAACGTCGTGGTCGTTGGTGGCGGCAACGTCGCCGTCGACTGCGCGCGCAACGCCAAGCGTCGCGGTGCAGAGGCCGTCACGATGGTCTCGCTCGAGCAGCGCGACGAGATGCCGGCCACCAATGCGGAGATTGCCGAGACCCTCGAGGACGGCGTGAAGGTCGAGAACGGCTGGGGGCCCAAGGAGGTCCTCACGGACGAGGACGGCCACGTGGTCGGCGTCGTCTTCAAGCGCTGCACCCAGGTCTTCGACCCCAAGACCAAGCGCTTCTCGCCGCTCTATGACGAGAACGACACCATGACCATCGCCTGCAGCCAGGTCGTCTTCGCCATCGGACAGGCCATCGAGTGGGGAGGCCTCCTCGACGGTCGTTCCGTCACCTTCCACCATGGCAACTATCCTCAGGCAGACGCCCTCACCTTCCAGACGGCTGACCCCGACATCTTTGTCGGCGGCGACGTTCTCACCGGCCCCAAGTTCGTGATCGACGCCATCGCCGCCGGCCACTACGCTGCGGAGTCCCTGCACCGTCGCGTCCAGGACGGCGCGAGCATGACCATCGGCCGCGATCGCCACAACTACCTCGAGTTCGACAAGGATGATCTGCTCATCGAGTCCTATGACAACGCCGGCCGTCAGGAGGAGGGGATGGACCCGGAGGGTGCGGACCGCTTCCGCGACGTCCATCGAACGCTCACGGCGGAGCAGGTGGCCGCGGAGACCAAGCGCTGCCTGAGCTGTGGCGCCTCTGTCGTCGATCCCAACAAGTGCATTGGCTGCGGCATCTGCACCACTCGCTGCAAGTTCGACGCCATCCACCTCTACCGTGACCACCCCGAGATGACCGACATGCGTGCCGCAGAGGACAAGGTAGGCGGGCTTGCGGCCTATGCCATCAAGCGCGCGGCGAGGATCGTTGCCAACTCGGGCTCCGAGGAGGCAAAGGTCATGCGCGAGAAGCGGCGGGAGTACAACCGCACGCACAAGGACTTCATGGAGACGCATCCGTACACGGGCAACTCGAGCGAAGAGTCGCGCGAGGAGAACGCGTAAATGCACGAGCTGGGAATAGTCGTGCATGTGATCGACATGGTCGAGGAGGCTGCCCGCAAGAACGGCGTGAGGAAGGTGGTGCGCGTTGACCTCGAGGTGGGCGAGGTCAGCACCATCGTGCCCAGCTACTTCCGCGACTGCTTCGAGTGGGCGAAGCTCCGCACCGAGTACATGCGGGAGTGCGAGCTTAACATGATCATCGTCGCGGGGATCTCCTACTGCCGCGACTGCAAGAAGACCTACCGCACCACCGAGTATGGCAAGGCCTGTCCCGTCTGCGGGGGTCACAACACCTACCTCGTGACTGGGCGGGACGTGATGGTGAAGGACATCCAGGCTGTATAGCGTGCGGCCCCGGGCAAAGACCTGGGGCCGCACCCGTTCTTCTCGCCCCTGGCGGAATCGTCTCCATAGCTTATCGCCATCTCTTAAAACGTCTTCCTGTCAACAGGCCAAACGCATCAATCGATTAAAATGGCGATAACCTTTGGAACGAGAAGGGCAGAGGTCTGGAAAGGCTATGCAAACGAGGAGGAAAGTATGACTCGAGCGGTTCTCTTTGACCTTGACGGCACCCTTACTGCGTCTGGCGAGGGAATCGTCAGGTCCGTGCAGTACGCACTTGAGCAGATGGGACGAGAGGTGCCGGACCCATCCGCGCTCACGGTCTTCATCGGGCCTCCGCTCGTCCAGGAGTTCATGGACTTCTCGGGCATGACGCATGACGAGGCCTTCAGGGCGCTCGAGCTCTATCGAGAGCGCTACACCACCGTTGGCCTCTTTGAGAACCACCCCTACCAGGGAATCGTTGAGCTTCTCGGCTCTCTGAGGGCGGCCGGCATCATCACCTGCGTGGCCTCGAGCAAGCCCGAGCCCTTCGTGCTGAGGATCCTCGACCACTTTGGGATGACGGAACTCTTTGACCAGGTGGTAGGGGCCACGCTAGACGAGAAGCGCACGGCGAAGGCAGATGTCATAGACGAGGCGCTCGCACGGCTGGGAATGCGTGACGAGAAGGACTCCGTCATCATGGTGGGCGACCGGGCCCAAGACGCGCGGGGCGCGCTGGCCGCCTCCGTGGGGTTTGTCGGCGTCACCTATGGCTACGGCACACGCGGGGAACTGCTCGACGCCGGCGCGCATACGATCGTCGACACGGTCGATGAGCTGGGGCGCGTTCTTCTCGCCTAGTTTGTTGCAAATTGAAGCTAACTTTCGCCTGCGGTTGGCCAGTGCTGACTGCGGGCGCTTGTTGCCAAAGTGGTCTCTATAATCCTTCCAATCATGTGGCATGCCAGCCTCGAAATGCTAGTGGCTTTAGGCTGATTCAAAAGCCGCATGGGGCCGATTCGGTTATCGAAACCAAGCAGAGAACCCCACTCTCCGTTGGCTGCCAATTGGTGCCCGTTCGCGGGCACTTGAATCCGTGGGACTTCTCACGAATACAAGCCAAGCCGAATATCTGTCACGTGCGTTTTACCTGCGCGTATATGGAATCTGGCAATGGTTGCTTTAGGGCAGCGAGAAGCCTTGCGAGGGCTGGCCGATCGGCCCAGACGTCCTGTGCTGGCGCCCCAGGGCAGCCATGGAGAGGAGAGGGGAATGGCAGATACCGAGACCGCAGCCTCCGGAGGGATGAAGAAGGAGCTCACGCTCTTCAACTTCTTCACCATCGGATTTGGTGCCATCATCGGCACCGGATGGGTTCTGCTCGTGGGTGACTGGATGGTGCTGGGCGGAGGCCCCATTCCGGCCATGATCGCCTTTGCCATCGGCGCGATCTTCCTTGTGCCCATCGGCATGTGCTTTGGCGAGCTTACGGCTGCGATTCCTATCTCTGGCGGCATCATCGAATATGTCGACCGCACCTTTGGGCGAAAGATGGGCTTCCTCACCGGGTGGATGCTGCTCCTGGGCAATGCCCCTCTGTGCCCCTGGGAGGCCATCGCCATATCCACGCTGCTCACTGACCGCTTTGCCGAGTTTCCCGCGCTCGCGTGGCTGCGTTCCGTGAAGCTCTACACCATCATGGGCGCCGACGTGTACCTGTGGCCGACCCTCATCTCGCTGGCGTTTGCCGTGCTGGTGATCGTGCTCAACTTCCGTGGCGCCGGGGCTGCCGCAAAGCTCTCCACCTTCCTCACGAAGGCCCTTCTCGCCGGCATGGTGCTCGCGATGGCGATCTCCTTCGCCACCGGATCCCCCTCGAACGCGCTTCCCGTGTTCTCCCAGGTTACCGATGCCGCAGGCGGCTCCTTCACCGAGGCGACCTCTGTGTTGGGCGGCATTGTGGCGGTGCTGGTCATGACGCCCTTCTTCTACGCCGGCTTTGATACCATTCCACAGCAGGCGGAGGAGGCGTCGGCGAACCTCGACTGGAAGAAGTTCGGTCTGGTCCCGGCAATCGCCCTGCTCGCCTCTGGCGTGTTCTACCTCATCTGCATCTACTCCTTCGGCACCATCATCGACTGGCACGAGTTCGTGCGCTCGTAGGTACCCGCCCTGGCGGTTCTTGAGCGCATCAACATCTTCTTCTACGTCGCAATGCTCATCATCGCAACGCTCGGACCCCTGGGGCCCATGAACTCCTTCTTTGGTGCCTCCACGCGCCTGATGCTTGCCATGGGCCGCAAGGAGATGCTCCCCACGTCCTTCGCGGAGATCGACCCAAAGTCCGGAGCCCCCAAGACCGGCAACATCGTGATGGCCGTCCTCACGCTGGTCGGACCCTTCCTTGGCAGGAACATGCTGGTGCCCCTCACCAACGTGGCGTCGCTGGGCTTCATCTTCGCCTGCACGATGGCCGCCTGCGCCTGCATGCGGCTGCGCAGGACGGAGCCGGACCTGCGTCGTCCGTACAAGGTCAACGGTGGCAAGGCCGGGATCGCATGCGCAATCGCAGCCGGCGCCATCGTGATCGCGCTCATGGTTCTGCCCTTCAGCCCCGCTGCCCTCAATGGCGTGGAGTGGGCAATCACCGCAGGCTGGGTTCTCATCGGCGTTCTCATCTTGGCACTGTTCGGCAACAAGCATGCCGCAGGCAAGCAGGCAAAGGCAGACGTTTCATAAGCTGGCTGGCTTGCACTAACGGGCTATATCGCGCGAGAAGCGCGACTGGCGATACGCGAGCAATGGGACTCGCACGAATTGGAGGTAACGGTATGAGCAAGATCGCTTTCAAGGGTGGCAAGCTCGTCGACGGCACGGGCGCAACGCCGGTCGAGGACAGCCTCGTGCTGGTAGACGACAAGAAGATCGCCTACGCCGGTCCTGCCACCGAGGTTCCCGAGGGATACGAGGTGCGTGGCATCGCTGGCCGCACCATCATGCCGGGCATCGTCGACACGCACATCCACTTCTCGGGCAACCTCACCGACAACGACAATGACTGGGTAATCGAGACCGTCGCCCAGAAGCAGGCCTGCGCCGTCAAGCAGGCGTACGACGCCGTGACCCATGGCCTCACCACCGTCTGCGAGATTGGTCGCAATGGCATCGTGATTCGTGACCTCGTGAACATGGGCGTCATGAAGGGGCCGCGCATCTATGCGACCGGCCTGGGCTTCTGCCGCACCGCGGGCCATGGCGACTGCCACAAGCTGCCCTTCGAGATGTCAAAGACTGGCCACCCCTGGGGCGACCAGGTGGACGGTCCGTGGGAGCTTCGCCATGCCATCCGCATGCGCCTGCGCGAGAACCCGGACGCCATCAAGATCTGGGCAACCGGTGGCGGAATCTGGCGCTGGGACTCCGGTCGCGCCCAGCTCATGAGTACCGAGGAGATCCAGGCAGTCTGCGACGAGTGCGCGATGGTGGGCATTCCCGTGTGGTCGCACTCCTATAACTCCATCTCTGCCGCATACGACTCGGTCCGCTTTGGCTGCGAGCAGCTGATCCACGGCTTCGAGCTGGACGACAAGACCATGGACCTCATGGCCGAGCAGGGCACCTTCTTCACGCCTACCGTTGGCTTCCTGCCCAGCTGGTATGCCACCTATCCTCCCGAGTGGACGCCCGAGCTGGACAAGTGGCCCGGCATGGACAACGCCGAGAAGGGCATCGCGCGCTCGTACGCAAACCTCAACCGCGCGTACAAGCTTGGCGTCACCCTCACCGTGGGCTCCGACTCCTTCAGCTTCTCGACTCCGTACGGCTATACCACGCTGGACGAGGTCTACGCCTGGGTCGAGCACTGCGACATTCCCGCCATGGACGCAATCGTTGCCGCTACGCTCAACGGCGCCAAGATGGTCCACCACGAGGACGAGTTTGGCTCGCTCGAGAAGGGCAAGTATGCCGACCTGCTGGTTGTTGACGGCGACCCGCTGGCAAACATCCGCGACCTCACGCCCGACAAGATGGAGGTCATCATGAAGGAGGGCGACCAGATGATCAAGGGCGCCCTGTAGGCGTCCAGGAGCCCAACGGCTTGAACTGATTTCCCCCCAGGGGCCCATCACGCGAGCGTGATGGGCCCCATTGTCTTGGAGCAGTCACCGCGCAAAGAAGAGTAGAGTTACGGACGCAAACTTTGCGGCCGCGGCGAATAGGAGACGTGCGTGGAGGGGAACATCCGCAAGCTCAGGGCGTTCGTTGCGAGCGCTCGAGTTGGCAGCTTCACGCGTGCGGCCGAACAGCTGGACTGCACGCAGTCCACGGTGAGCCGCATGGTCGCAAGCCTTGAGGCCGACTGGGGAGTTCAGCTTTTCCATCGCCGTGGCACGTCCCTTGTGCTCACAAGCGAGGGACAGGCCCTGCTGGATGATGCGAGCAGGCTGTGCCGTACCTATGACGACCTGTTCAATCATGTGGAATCACTGCATGGGCTGGACACGGGGTCCATTGCGATCGCAGCACCGTCGAGCATCGTCGCGCGACGACTGGCCAAGCCCCTTGGGACGTACGTTCACAAGCACCCTGGGATACAGGTCAACATCATCGAGTGCACGTATGGCGAAGCGGAGAGCCTCATGGAGAGGGACGAGGTCGACTTCGCGTTCGTGCCACGCCGCATGCAGGGCGAGGAGCTCGAGTCAAGCCAGTTCGAGCGAGACGAGCTGGTTATCGTCGCTCCGCCAAGCCATTTCTCGAAACCCGGGGCGATACCCATAGAGGCCCTGGTCGACGAGCTGTTCGTCGCAGACACCGAGACGGCGCCGCTGCTCCAGCGCGAGCTTCGCCATTCCAACGTGCGCTGCGTTACCTCCAACACGTCGGCGATACTTGCCATGGTCGAGGCTGGCCTGGGTATCTCCCCTCTTCCAAGCCTGGCTCTCGAGGGGAGCGGCACCCACCTCGACATACGGCATCTGGAGACCCCTGCATGGCGCAGCATGTACCTCGTCCACCACCGTCGGGCAGATCTAAGCCTTGCGGCGCGGGCTTTCCTGGAGATCCTCTAGCCCATCAGCTCTTGGATGGCGGCCTTTGCTTCGGAGTAGCTTGAGGTCCAGCTGCCCTGGACCATATGGGGCTTTCCGCCACCTCGACCACAAAGCCTTGCGTTGAGCTCCTTGCAGGGACCCCTAAGATCCTTGTCGGTAGATGCCATGACGTATGCAATGCGAGGGACATCGCCCCCAACGGGGGAGAGGCCTGCGCACACTGTCGCGGGGGTGCGCTCGAGCACCTGCTCGCACAGGTAGCGGAGGTCATCGACGTCGAGCCCCGGAAGGCAGCACACCGCGAGCGAGCCCACGGAGTCCAACGTGGCCACGTACTGGTCGAGCTGCCTGCGGCCCGCCTGCTTGAGCTGGTGCTTGAGGTCGTCCTTCTCGGCAGCGAGGCGACGGACCGCATCGGGGACCTCCTCGTCAGCAACCGTGAGGAAGTTGCTCGTCTCGCGAAGGGCCGCCATTGCCTCCTCGCAGGCCTCGAGCGCCCTTCGTCCGCAGAGCAGCTCGAGGCGCGTCCGCTGCTTCTTCGTGGTGATCCGCAAGACCTTGATGAGACCGACCTGCCCCGTGCTCGAGACGTGCGTCCCACAGCATGCGCAGGAGTCGACGCCAGCTATTCTCACCACACGGATCTGTCCCTCGTGGTCCTTCTTGCTGCGATAGTCGAGCGAGGCGAGCTCGTCTGGCGAGGGGAGAAGGGCCTCCACCCGCACGTCCGCGCGTACGGCGGCGTTGGCACGGCGCTCAACGTCGAGGACATCCTCGGGCGTGAGGACTCCGTCGAAGTCCACCTCGATGCACCGTTCGCCCATGTGGAAGCCCACATTGTTGTAGCCAAAAAGCGCGTGCACGATGCCCGAGACGATGTGCTCGCCGGTATGGGCCTCCATGTTGTCGCGGCGCCAAGCCCAATCGAGCGAACCGTGGACAGATGCGCCAACGGGAAGGGAGGCGTCAACGAGGTGGATGACCTCGCCCGCGCCCTTGCCAGGTATGGCCTCGCGCACGTGTGCCACGAGCGCGTTCTCGCCGGAGCCGACCGTCAGCGTACCGCGGTCACCGGGTTGGCCACCGCCTGTTGGGTAGAATGCCGTCTGGTCAAGCTCGATCGCGAACCCTTCGTCTACGGGAGTGCATGACGTAACCCTCGCGTCGAATTCCCTCGCATAGGGTTCCTTGTAATACAGCTCGTCAAAGGTTTCCATGACCGGCTTCCTCCGTTTGCCTGCGTTCTGTGCGGTTTCTCTCAGCCGCCAATGATAGGCGCGCCTCTCGGTCTGCGGTCCATGCGCAAAGAGACTCTACTCAAAAGAGAGGCGCTGGCAACAAATGGCGGAGCACCGCTCCACGGCGATTCTCGTTACATAGTTGGTTCCTTTGGGCCCCCATCTTGCCAATGGCGTTAGCATGGGGTGTCACTTGGGAACGGATGGGTCTCGCTCGGAGGCACAGATGGACGAGAAGCAGCTTGCACAGGGAATCCTTGACCTTGTTGGCGGTTCGGACAACGTCGAGGCGGTGACTCACTGTGCGAGCAGGCTTCGCTTCACGTTGAAGGACACCCAGAAGGCAGACGCCGACAAGCTGGAGGCCATGGATGGCGTACTGGGCGTCGTCGAGAAGGGCGGGCAGGTCCAGGTCGTAATCGGGCCTGCCGTCGAGTCCGTGTACGCGCCCCTCGCGTCTCTCCTCAGCAGCTCTTCCTCCATTACGGTGAAGGCGGTGCCTGCCGAGAAGGAACACCGCACCGTGATGGCGAGGGTCTTCGACTACATCTCCGGTGCGCTCACGCCGCTTCTGCCGTTGTTCGCCGGTGCCGGCATTCTCACCGCGGTGCTCATCATCCTTGCGGGCGTGGGCGTGTGTCCCGCGGACAGCGGGCAGTTTGCCGTCTGGTATGCCGCCGGACATGCCATCTTCTACTTCCTGTCAATCTTTGTGGGCTACTACGCCGCGAAGAAGCTTGGCGTGACCCCTCTCGTGGGAGCCATCATCGGCGCGGCACTCCTCGAGCCCAACTTCACGGGACTGCAGAACGGAGACCCCAAGAGCTTCTTCTCGATTCCCATCGTTGCCATCGACTACTCGTCGACCATCGTGCCCAGCCTGCTCGCCGTGTGGGTCACGAGCTTCCTCGAGCGCTTCCTCAACTCCCACATGGCCAAGAACCTTCGGAGCTTCCTCGTCCCCGCAATCGACCTCGCCGTGATGGTCCCCCTCACGGTGCTCGTGCTTGGTCCCATCGGCAACACCGTGGCAAATGGTGCCGGCACGGCCATCAACTATCTCGTGAGTGCAAACATGGTCGTTGCCGGCATCGTGATGGGGGCGTTCTGGGGCCTTCTCGTCATCTTTGGCGTCCACTGGGCAATCATCCCCATCATCATGGCAAACCTCAACGCCAATGGCGGGGATCCTATCTTTGCCCTCGCTGCTGCCAGCGTCTTTGCATGCCTCGGCGTTAGCTTTGGCGTCTTCCTCCGCACCAAGGACAAGGGCTTCAAGACGCTTGTGGGCTCCTATCTCATCTCCGGCATCCTCTCTGGCGTGAACGAGCCCCTGATCTATGGTGTCATCATGCGGTACCGCAAGCTCATTCCCATGGTGGTCGTGGCCGGTGCTGTTGGCGGTGCCGTGGGCGGCCTTGGCAACGTCCAGCTCATCGTCTTCAACTTCCTGGTGAATGTCTTCACGCTTGCCTCGTTTGCGCCTATTGGTTGGTTCCTTGCAGAGGCGGCGGTGAGCTTTGTCGTTGCGCTCGTGCTCGTACTGATACTTGGCTTCGAGAGCAAGGGTGACGAACCCGCACGCGCGGGGGAGTCAACGCCTGAGAAGGTCGCGTAGCATGCGGGTCGCCTTTGCCCAGCAAGACGTCACTCCTGCTGTTCCCTGTGCCATGGACGGCTACGGCAGGAGAACCGCCACGGGCGTGCACGACCCCATTGGCGTGCGCTGCGTCATTCTCTCCGATGGGGAGGACGAGGGGCGCAGGGCACTCTGCCTCTGCGTGGCGGACGTCTTCTTCCTGGAGCCTTCGCTTGCTGAAAGGGCTCGTAAGGCGATCTCCCTGCGCACTGCTCTTCCCAAAGAGGCCGTGCATGTTGCCGCAATCCACACCCACTCGGGGCCAAAGGTGAGCAACCTCGCAGACCCAGGCTGCCCGCCAGACCAGGCGTTCATTGAGTCGCTTATCGAGGCTATGTCTTCTTGTGCCGAGAGGTGCATGGCGAAGCTGACCGGGCAGGAGGACGCAACTGCACGACTTGGCACCTGCGACCTCTCTGGCCTCTTCACGAACCGCAACGGCATTGATGCCGGGTGCGACACAACGGGAACTGTGCTCAGCTTCAGTGCCGGCCAAGCTGGACAGCGCATAGACATCCTCCATGTGGCCTGCCATCCAACGGTGCTACATGGCGAGAACCACTTGCTCTCGACGGACTACGTCGGTGTTCTGCGCGAGAGGTACGAGGCGCTGACCGGCGCATACGCAGTTGTTCTCGTAGGCGATGCGGGAGACTCGAGCACGCGGCTCACACGCCGTGGGGAGGGCTTCGACGAGGTCGAGCGCATCGGACTCGAGATGGCTCGGCGCTTCTCGGCGCCAACTCTCGGCGAGGTCTCGTTGAGTCTCTGCGGAACGAGCGAGGTTCCCGTTCATCTGGACTACGTGCCAGCAGAGGACGAGACGCTTCTCTCGGCGGAGCGCCTCCTGATTGGGCTTCTCGCCGATCCGGACGCCGCCGAGGCATCGGGCATCGCCGCACGCGAGGACGACCTTTGCCAGATGTTGGGCATAGTCGAGGCCAAGCTCGCTATTCCTCGCATTCGCATTGACTCCGCTGCAACGCTGGTCAACCTGAGCAGCATAAGGTTCGTGTTTGTTCCCGCCGAGGTCGTGTTTGCGTTTGGGGAGCAGTTGAGAAACGCCTCGACGGTGCCTGTCCTCGTGTGTGGCTACGCAGACGGCTACCTCGGCTATGCCGTCGACCGCACGGAGTTTGGCAGGTATTTCGAGAGCTACATCACCGTCTTTCCCAAGGGCGCGGCAGACGAGTGGTTCTCGCGAATGGCAACGGTAATCTCGGGCTAGTTATGCACCTTGACTCTGCAGTCTATAGCGGTTGGCGCTGAGCTGTCTCGGCCCCCATGGGCGCCTGCTGGACCTGGCGCTCCTCCGCCGCAAGCTCGTGGAGAATCGACCACGCCATGGGAATCGTGACCAGGAACGTGATGACGTCGGTCACTGGCTGGGCGAGCTGAACGCCGAGAAGCCCCAGGAGGGGAGGCAGCACCAGGACCACGGGGCCTAGCACCAGTCCGAGCCTGCAGGCGCCCAGGATGGTAGCACGCCACATGCGACCCGTTGTCTGAAGCAGGAAGTTGGTGATCATCGCCGTTCCCGTGAGGGGAAGCGTAAAGCTCTCCACGCGCAGGGCGAGCGTGCCTATCTCCAGGACTTCAGAATCGCTCGAGAAGAGCCCCACGAGCTGCGGGGCGAGTGCGAACGTCACGACTCCGAGAAGCGCCACGGCAGTGAACGCCGTGCGCACGGAGAATCGGTACCCCGCACGAATGCGCTCGTAGAGCTTTGCCCCGTAGTTGTAGCCAATCACGGGCTGGAATCCCTGGCCAATGCCGATCTGCACGTAGTTGCCTATGCTCGCAATCCGCTGCACAATCGCGAGCGCCGCGATGGCCGCATCGCCAAAGGGCCGTGCCGCCTCGTTCAGAAGCGTCGTCGCCACCCCGAGCATGCACTGACGCACGAAGGAGGGGAGGCCTCCGTTCACGATCTTGGTGACCATGGCGCGGGTGGGCCTTCTCAGCCACTTTGGAGAGAGCGGGGTTATCCCCACGCGCTGGATCTGCCAGACGAGAATACAAAAGCTGATGAACTGACAAATCACCGTGGAGATGGCGCTGCCGGCAATGCCTAGACCAGCTCCATAGATGAGAAGCGGCTCCAACGCGATGTTGATGAGCGCGCCCGTCATGATGGCTATCATCGAGTGGAGCGCCTCGCCCTCGAAGCGCAGCTGCATGTTGAGCATAAGCGAGCTGCACATGAAGGGTGCGCCGAGGAGGATGATGCCTACGAAGGTCTTGGCGTAGGGGAGAATCGTACTCGTCGAGCCTGCCACCAGACAGATCAGCTCGATGAAGACGTTGCCTAGGATGGCGATGAGCGTGCCGAGAAGGAGCGTTGTGGCAAGGCCGTTGGTGGCCATGACGCAGGCGTGATTCCGGTCGCGGGCGCCAAGGTAGCGGGAGATGGCGTTGCCGGTGCCCTGCCCCATGCCAAAGCCCACGGCCTGGATGGCCGTCATGACAACGAACGAGATGCCGATCGCCCCTTCGGCCGAGGTGCCGAGCGACCCCACGAAGAACGTGTCGCAGAGGTTGTAGATGCTGGTCAAGAGGTTGGAGACAATGGAGGGTGCGGCAAGGGAGAGGACGAGGGGCCTTATGGGCTCCTCCGTCATCTGCCGATACTTGGTTGTTGCTGTGTCTTCGTCTTGATTCATACGATGTATGGTAGTACCTCCAGGCGGCATGATTGCAACGGCGAACGGCATTATCTTTAAGTTGACACAGGGGAGAAGGATGGACTCGGTAGGGGAGAGCGGCCAGAACCAACAAGAGGGGCGGCCTAGCGATGCGCGAGGTGTCCTCCGCACCTACTTTGGCTACGACTCCTTCCGTTCTGGCCAGGAGGAAGTTATATCCTCGGTCCTATCCGGCAGGGACGCCCTAGCCGTGATGCCCACGGGTGCCGGCAAGTCGATTTGCTACCAGATTCCTGCGGTGCTTCTCGGCGGTCTCACGATTGTCGTGTCTCCGCTCATCTCGCTCATGGGTGACCAGGTCCGTTCCCTCAAGGAGGCTGGCATCCGAGGCTCGTACCTCAACTCCACGCTCACGCCGCGCCAGCAGGAGGTCGTGATGGCACGTGCTATCGCGGGCTGGTACGACCTCATGTACGTTGCACCGGAACGCCTTGCTGACCAGCGCTTCCTTGCCTTTGCACAACAGGTGCGCATACCGCTCGTTGCCGTGGACGAGGCGCACTGCGTGAGCCAGTGGGGCCAGGACTTTAGGCCGGCGTACCGTGGCATCCCGGACTTCGTCGCCCGGCTTCCGCGTCGTCCCGTTGTCTGCGCACTCACGGCCACCGCCACAGCGCGGGTGCGGCAAGACGTCTCGCGACTGCTCGAACTGCATGACCCCCTTGTCCAAGTGAACGGATTCGATCGGCCCAACCTGCGCCTCTCGGCCTTCGAGCTCACGCCCAAGGAGCGGACGCGCTGGCTTCTCGGCTATCTTGCCGCCCACCCCACATGGTCGGGCATCGTCTATGCGACCACGCGCAAGAAGGTGGACGAGTTGGCAGAGGCGCTGCGCGAGGCGGGAATTACCGCGGTGAGCTATCACGCCGGGATGGATAACGAGGAGCGCACCGCCTCGCAGGACGCCTTCGTGTGTGACGAAGCGCGCGTGATGGTCGCCACCAACGCGTTTGGGATGGGCATCGACAAGTCTGACGTGCGCTTTGTTGTCAACTGCGGTCTGCCTCTCTCGCTTGAGGAGTACTACCAGGAGGCCGGTCGCGCCGGGCGCGATGGCGAGCCGGCGGAGTGCTACCTTCTCTGGAGCCGTGGTGACATCCGCACCTGCCACTTCTTCATCGACAACACCATGTTCCCGCCGGAGATGACGCAGGCCGAGAAGGACGGGCTCCTGCGCAACCGCGAGCGCCTCCTCTCGGCGATGATCGGCTATGCGATGAGCGACTCCTGCCTGCGGGCGCGCGTGCTTCGCTACTTTGGGCAGGATGTGTCCTCGCTCGTCACGGCGAACGGCTCTTGTGGTTGCGGTGGCTGCTCCGTGTGCCTGAAGACTTCGGCAGACGAGTACCTGCGTGCTGCGCGGCCTCGCAGAGCCTTTGGCGCCACGGGTGCTAGCGGCTATCGTACACGCGAGCTTCCCAGCGAAGCCGAGGTCACCGATGAGGATGAGCGGCTCTTCCAGCGACTTCGCGGGGTGCGCAAGCGGCTGGCGGACGAGTTCCGCGTGCCTCCGTACATGGTCTTCTCGGACGCCACGCTTCGTGCCATGGTGCGGCGCCGTCCCTCAAACGAGGAGGAGCTGCTCGAGGTCTCCGGCGTTGGCCAAGCCAAGCTCCGCCGCTATGGCGACGTCTTTCTCGAGGAGATCAACCGATAGGTGAACTTGCGAGACGCTGCGGCTGGTTGCGGCGGGTGCTGCGGGCGCCGAAGGGACCGTTATTGTCAGCGACGCTGCCAGAATGCGCCCTCCGGCGAGAAAATGACGCCACAACAGGGGTTTCATACGCAATCCCGTACGAGAAGACCCTTCCGGAGTAGAAATGACGCCGGAGCGAGGGTTACCGACAGGATTCCGTACGAGATGTTCCCTCCGGAGTAGAAATAGCGCCAGAACCGGGGTTTCAGACGAAATCACGTACGAGATGCGCCCTCCGGCGTCGATATGACGCCGGAGGGGGGGTTACGTACGCCGCTGCTGCGGAAAAACGCCTTCCGGTGCAGAAAAGGCGCCGGAGAAGAACTTGGGTACGTGATGGCTGCAACAACGTGCCCTCCGGCGTCATTTTCTCGCCGGAGGGCACACTTTGGACGTGAATGCTGCTAAAACCACTGTTCAGGCGTCAAAATCTCGCCGAAAGGCGCGTTTCAGCGAGAGCGGCGGGATTACCCAGCTACGGTGACGGTGCCATCCTCGGCCACGCTCACGTCCATGCCGTCGTGAACATAGTCGAGAAACTCATCACCCAGCTGGTCCACGACGACAAACGGGTGCTCGGTCCAGTTCTTCGCGAGAATGGCGCCGGCGGCCGCCAGCGGGTCAATCGGCTTCGAGAAGAGCATGCAGGCAGGGCCCGCCCCCATGTCGCACGCGCACATGAGGACCATGCCGCCCGTAGTGGAGCCGATGGTCTGCGGCAGACAGATCGCCGCCCCCTGCAGAGGCTTCTTGTAGAGGTCGGGGTTGTTCTGGTCGGAGCAGGGCGCCTTCACGTTCTTCAAGATGAGGGGCTGCTGGTAGCTCGCGAGCGTGTTGAATCCACCGTGGCTCACCAGGGCCTTAGCGCTCGTGGTGCCGGCAACGACGGCACGTCCCTTAAAGGTCTTCTCAGCCATTAGTCGATCCTTCCCCTCGCGATGATGCGGAGCAGGTCGTCCTCGTCAAAGTAGCGGGCGCTCGTGTAGGTGCGCAGCTTGTTCGAGCAAGTCACAACCGGAAGGTCGGTCGCGGGGTTGTCCATGTACATGAGCGGGCAGATGTAGGTGAGCTTGGCGCCGGTTGCGAGGAGTTTGCGCTTCTCGGGCGTACCGTCGAATGCGGCAAGAACGTCTGGCGCGCTCGAGACGACCGTGGGGACGGCGACCTTTGTGCGGCCCTCGCGCGCGAGGGCCTCGGGGATGCGGTGCGCCCAGTCCTTGAGCTGGTCGAGAGAGCAGTGCGGGCATCCGATGAACGCAAGGCGAGGCCTGGCGTCGGGCTTCTTCCAGATGTTGGGGTAGTTCGCCTTCACGCGCTCGAGCTCGGCGTCGTCGATCACATAGTGCTTCGCGCCCTCGGCCACGAGTGACTCGCCGAGGTCGGCCGCCTCTGGGGTGATTCCCGCAACATGGTAGAGGCCAACCGCACCGTTCGACGCCGTCGCCGCGCCCATGTCCTTGAGGTAGGCCTTCGCGGCGTCGTCAAGGGTTCCGCCAAGCCAGTGGTCGAGCCCTCGAATGTAGGGGACCTCGTCCATGACCTTCATGCCGATGGCGGAGCCCAGCACCTGTGCCTGGGGCTTCTCGCTGCACTGCACGTCCACGACCCACGTTGCCTTGCGGCCCTCGTCGGTGAGGAAGCCAAACTCCGGCACCTCGCCCACGATGTTCCCAAAGAGGTCGATGAAGCCGCTGTTCCTGTTGCAGCGCGCGCCCAGCACGGAGTTGGCATAGACCACGGCAGACGACTCCGCCCAGCTCAGGATGTCGCCGCGCTTGGGGGTGTTGCCTACCTCGGGGAGGTAGCAGGCGCAGGTGAAGGCATTCTCGTCCTTGAGGCCAACCGCACGGAGCTGGCGCTCGTAGGACTCCTGCTTGCTGTAGGTGACCGCTCCCACGACCTTCTGCACGAGGCTTGCCGGTACGTCAGCGTTGTCGATGGGGCGCGGGTCAACGGTGAAGGGCTCCTTCGTCTTGAGCCCCGCATCGATGAGTTCGTCCATGAGTCGGAAGTTGGCGTTGAGAATAGAAATGCCAAAGCTCGTCACCAGGTGACCCGGCGCGGTGACCTTGACCATGCGCGTGGCCCCGAACGCCTCTCCGTACTCGACGAGCGTCCGCATCACCTTCGCAAGCGTCTCCCCCTGCTTACCATCGAGGATGTCTCGCTCCTCTTGGGTCAGCTCCATTGGCTGGCCTCCCTCCTTTGTTACGTTCTTCTCGGTTTCTCTAGACGCGCGATGCCGCCTCGTAGGCGCGCCAGATCACGGACCTCAGGTTGCCCACGCCCGCGCAGTCGCCGACCAGCTGCACGTGGCGACCTTCGGGCTTGGCGACGGGGTCGGGCGTGTAGCCAACGGCGCTCACAACCGAGTCGCACTCGACGCGCTCAAGCGTGCCATCCTTGTGCGAGATCTGCACCCAGCCCTCGCCCACGGCGCGAACGGTAGCCTCGAGGTAGACGGGGACCTTCTTCCAGGCAAAGAACTCGCGCAGGTAGCTCGAGTTGGCGAGGCAGACGCCGTCCTGTGCCACAAGGTCGTCCTTCATCTCGATGATGACCGGCTCCTTGCCAGAGAGGTAGAGCTCGAGCGCGACCTCGCAGCCCGTGAGGCCGCCGCCGATGACCGCCACGCGCTGGCCTGCCTCCGCACCGTCGAGGTAGTCGAGCGCGTCCATCGCGCGCTCCGCCCCCTGGACGGGAAGGCGCTTGGGCGTGGCGCCCGTGGCCACGATAACGTAGTCCTCGTCAAGCTCCTGGACGTCGATGACCTCGCGATTGTAGTGGATCTCGACCCCAAGGGTCTCCATCTGGCGCTCGTACCAGGCGAGAAGGTCGCGGAGCTTGCCCTTGAAGCTCGCAGACGCGGCCTCCTTGAAGACGCCGCCCAGATGGTCGGACTGCTCGTAGATGACCGGCCAGTGCCCGCGCAGGGCAAGCACGCGCGCGGCCTCCATGCCACCGATGCCGCCGCCCACGACGGCGACGCGGCGAGGCGCGGTCGTTAGCCTGATGTGGTGCTTCTCGTACTGCATGGTCTCGGGGTTCACGGCGCAGCGCGAGAGGTGCAGCGAGTCCTCGAGCGTCTGGGTGTTGGCGTGGCCCTTGTAGTGGCACATGTTGAAGCAGCCGTTGTGGCAGCAGATGCAGGGGCGAATGTCCTTCTCGCGCCCCTCGACGAGCTTGGTCACCCACTCGCCGTCGGCAAGGAACTGGCGAGCAAAGCCAACGGCATCGAGCTTGCCCTCGGCAACCGCCTGCGCGCCCACGTAGGGGTCCATGCGCCCCGCGCACACGACGGGAACGTCCACGAAGCCCTTGATGTGCTCCACGTCCGCGAGGTTGCAGTTCTCGGGCATGTAGATGGGCGGGTGCGCCCAGTACCAGGCGTCATAGGTGCCGTTGTCGCAGTTGAGCATCGCGTAGCCCTCGTTGGCGAGGTAGTTTGCCGCCCACTCGGACTCCTCCATCGTGCGCCCGACCTCAACGTAGTCCTCGCCGGGAAGCGCGCCCTCGCGGAAGCCCTTCGTCCGGCTTACCACCGAGTAGCGAAGGGACACCGGGAAGTCCTCTCCTGCTGCGTCGTGTATAGCATGGACGATGCGCACGGGGAATCGGTAGCGGTTCTCGCGCGACCCGCCATAGATGTCGTTGCGGTGGTTCACGTAGGGGAGCGTGAATTGGTCGAGGAGGTAGCCCTCGTGCACGGCGTGCACCTCGACGCCGTCGACTCCTGCGTCGCGAAGCATTTTTGCGCAGTTCGCGAACGCCTCCACCAGGCGGTCGATCTCGCCGATGGTCATCTCGCGGGAGGGCACCTTGTCAGACCAGCGGTTGGGCGAGGGAGACGCCGTCGCGCAGATCTTGTCGAGGTCCATGAAGGGGCGCGACAGCGCGCGGAGAAGCGGGTTGGTGTAGAGCTGCTCCATGGAGTCAGAGACGGTGAAGCTGCGACCAAAGCCGGCTGTGAGCTGCACGAGCATCTTTGCCCCCGTGGCGTGCAGCTGCTCCATGAAAGGCTTGAGCTCCTCGTACATGGCGCGGTTCTTGTCCAGCCACTGTCCGCCGATGGGGTTGTAGACGGGCTGGCATCCAGGGAGGAGCAAGCCCACGTTGTTCTGGGCGCGCTCCATGAGGAAGCGCGCGCCGTCACGGTCGAAGTGGTTCTTCTCCATCCAGCCAAAGATGTTGGTGCCGCCCATGGACGTCATGACAATGCGATTCTTGATCTCGCATCCGCCGATGTTCCATGGGGTGAACAGTGGTTCAAGCCTTGGATCCATATCGTGCCCTCTCTCTTAGCGTGTGCCCATCATAGTGCACGTCACGAGCAATCCAGTTCCCAGAAGCGCTCGCTTCCGACAAGCGACTCGAGTCCCTCCTCGGAGACAACCTCCCACGCAGGCGAGACGCCCCCAGCGTCGCTCGGTCGCGCCCTGCCTCGCCTGTTCAGCCACACACACGGCATACCTGCGGCATGCGCGCCCACGACGTCCGTGTCCCACGCGTCGCCAACGTAGACGCAGCGACCGGGCTCCGTCCCCATGCGCGCACACGCATAGTCGAACAGTGCGGGGTCCGGCTTTGCGAGGCCAACCGCCTGGGAGACAAAGACCGCCTGGCGCTCCACCCAACGCCAGATGCCGAGGATGTCGAGCTTCTCCTCCTGCAGCCCCGCATCGCCGTTCGAGATGATTCCAACACCCAGGCGTGCGCGACGACGGCACTCCTCGAGCACATGGGTCATGGTGGGGGAGAGCGACATGGCCAAGCCAGACTCCGTGGCATAGACCCGCTGCGCCTCGACCGCCGTCGCGTGATCGATGGTGACGCCAAAGTCGGCGAGCGTCTGCTGCATGCGGAGGGCGTACTCCTCGCTCGTGGGGACCCGGCCAGCCGAGAAGGCCGCGAAGATGGGGGCGCTGTGCCTCCTGCTTGCGTCGTAGAGCTTGGAGTCCGTGGCGCCGGGCACGTCCCCACATGTGCGCCTCACTGCGTAGGAGAATGGCTGCGCCTGGTCATAGAGGGTGTCGTCGATATCGAAGAAGACTACGTCAACGAGGCTTCCCGTCACGTCGGAGCCGCTTGCCGCCTGTCCCATGAACCGCCCCTCTCGCCAGAGTCGTAAGACAAAGTCTAGCAGCCCGACACGCCGAGAGAAGACCGAGAGTAATTCCCACCGTCCCCCTAGGTTATCAAAACGTAACGGTTACGGATTCCCGTCATCTCGTGGCTATCATGTTGAAACACAAGCCGGCCGACAGTCACGATTACGTGCGACTATCGGCTGGAAAACCGCGATGCACAAGAAGATGGAGTGATCTACATGGCGCGCGTGTACAACTTCTCCGCCGGCCCCGCCGTACTTCCGGAGGAGGTGCTCTCTCGCGCGGGCTCAGAGATCCTCGACTACCAGGGCTCAGGCATGTCCGTCATGGAGATGAGCCACAGGTCAAAGGTCTTCCAGGGCATCATCGACAAGGCCGAGGCGGACATCCGCACCCTCATGGGCATCCCCGAGAACTACAAGGTGCTCTTCCTGCAGGGTGGCGACTCGCTCCTGTTTGCGACCACCTTCATCAACCTTGCCCCGCACCGCAAGGCTGACTTCGTGATTACGGGCAACTGGGCGAAGAAGGCCTGCCAGGAGGCGCAGATCCTGGGTGACGCCAACGTCGTGGCAAGCTCTGCGGACAAGAACTTCACCTACATCCCCGACTGCTCTGACCTGCCCATCCGCGATGATGCGGACTACCTCTACATCTGCCAGAACAACACCATCTACGGTACGCAGTACCACGCCCTGCCCAACACCAAGGGCCATATGCTCGTCTCCGACCAGAGTTCGATGTTCCTCTCGGAGCCGGTCGACGTGACCAAGTTCGGCTGCATCCACGCGGGCGTCCAGAAGAACGTCGGCCCAGCAGGGGTCCAGATCGTCATCGTTCGCGAGGACCTCATCCCCGACGACCTTCCTGGCGTCCCCACGATGCTGCGCTTCAAGACACAGGCCGACAAGGGCTCGCTCTACAACACGCCCAACTGCTGGGGCATCTACATGTGCGGCCTCGTGTTCGAGTGGCTGCTCGAGAACGGCGGGCTTTCCGCCATGCACGAGAGGAACGCCGAGAAGGCCAAGGTCCTCTACGACTACCTTGACGCATCCGAGCTCTTCCACCCCACGGTGACCGATGCCGCAAGCCGCTCGCTCATGAACGTCCCATTCGTGACGGGCGACAAGGACCTCGATGCGGAGTTTGTGGCCAAGGCGGCGGAGGCCGGTCTCGTGAACCTCAAGGGTCACCGCACTGTCGGTGGCATGCGCGCCTCCATCTACAACGCCATGCCCAAGGCTGGCGTCGAAGCGCTCGTCAACTTCATGGATGGCTTCGAGCGGTCGCACAAGAAGGCCTAGTCCCTCTCGCCGGTGCGTCCCTGTCATCCATCCCAAATACGAAGGAGCCTTCCATGTACAAGGTTCACTGCATGAACAACATCGCCAAGGCGGGTACCGACCGCCTAGGTGCCAACTACGAGCTCACCGACACTCTCGAGGACGCCGACGCCATCATGGTGAGGAGCGCAAGCCTTCACGAGACAAAGTTCCCCAAAGGCCTTCTCGCCATCGCCCGCGCCGGTGCAGGCGTGAACAACATCCCGGTAGACCGCTGCGCCGACGAGGGCATCGTCGTCTTCAACACTCCCGGCGCCAACGCAAACGCCGTGAAGGAGCTCGTCTTTGCCGGGCTGCTCCTTGCTAGCCGCGACATCGTGGGCGGCATCGAGTGGGTGCGCGCCAATGCGGACGACCCGGACATCGCCAAGCATGCCGAGAAGGCCAAGAAGCAGTTCGCGGGCCACGAGCTTGCCGGCAAGCGCCTTGGCGTCATCGGTCTGGGTGCCATTGGCGCCGCCGTGGCAAACACCGCGACGCGATTTGGCATGCAGGCGGTTGGCTACGACCCGTACCTCTCGGTATCTGCCGCCTGGAACCTCGACCGTCGCATCGAGCACGCCGACGACCTCTCGCGCCTGGTTGCCGACTGCGACTACATCACCATTCACGTGCCCGCCATGGACTCCACGAAGAACATGGTGAACGCCGAGCTCATCTCCCAGATGAAGCCTGGTGCCGTGGTGCTCAACTTCGCCCGCAACACCATCGTCGACGAGCGTGCCATGGCCGCGGCGCTTGCCGATGGCCACATCGCCCGCTACGTGACGGACTTCCCCAACCCCGTCTCCTCAGACATGAAGAACGCGATCGTCCTGCCGCACCTTGGCGCCTCGACCAGCGAGGCCGAGGAGAACTGCGCCGTCATGGCGGCCGAGGAGCTGCGTGACTTCATCGAGAACGGCAACATCGCGCATTCGGTGAACTTTGGCGCCGTTGACCTCGGCCCCATTGCCTCCGGCGAGCGCCTGGCCCTCATCCACCAGAACGTGCAGGGCATGATCGGCAAATTCTCCCAGTACCTTGCCGACTCCGGCATCAACATCGAGAACATGGCAAACAAAAGCCGTGGCGCCATGGCCTACACGCTCATCGACATCGCGGGAGAGGTTCCCGCAGACGTGATCGACCACCTCGCCAAAGCCGAGGGCGTTCGTCGCATCCGCGTCATACGAGCCAACTAGAAACGGCTGCACTGGGTGACAGACAGGCCCCTCCCGGATGCCTCCGAGAGGGGCCTGTTACATAGCGAGCGATGCATTGGCCCGGCGCTTGGGTCGTCTACTCCATGAGGGACTGGTACTCCGCCGCCACGGCATCGAACTCCGAGTCGTCCTCGATTGGCACGATGTCATTGGTGCCATCGTCGTGCTCGACGTAGCCGTAGAGGTAGAGAGACTCCTGGTTGCCCTCTGGGGCGAGCGCGATGTACTCCCTGCCGTCATAGGGGAAGATGCCCAGCACGTCGCACTTCTCCGAGGTTCCGTCATCGTACTCGAGGGTTATGGACTCGGGGTCATCCTCGGCCCAGCCGCCTTGGTCCCCAAAGCCATAGTCGTCGTCTCCCTCCAGCTCGTCATAATCGAGCTCGGCGTCTTCGAAGTACTCCTCGTCTTCCGCCATGGCTTCTCCTTCATCCGGGACCGAGCGCCTGCTGCATTCATAAGCAGAGTTTATCTGCAGAATCGTGTCCTGCTGGTGAAAGGCTTGGGTTCTCGGCGAATTGCAGGAATTACGCCGTCTACCATGGGCTTGGCAATAAATCCCAGCCATGGGCGGTAGGAGGGCATCCATGAGCGGCATCAATGTGTATTCGCATTACGCAAACGAGGGGGACTACCCGGACCTCGACTACGCGGGCGCCGTCGAGCGGCTCTCGCGCGCAATTGCATGCAAGACCATCGACCATGGCGAGAAGACCGAGCGGGCTCCCTTCGACGAGCTGCACGCACTCGTCCGCTCGTCCTTTCCCCACGTCATGTCCTCATCGAACTTCGAGGAGGTGGGACGAAACCTTCTCATCACCTGCCCCGGAACGGATCCCTCCCTGCCATGCGTCTTGCTCCTCGCCCACCAGGACGTTGTCCCCGTTGTTCCCGGGACCGAGGACTCCTGGGTACACGGGCCCTTCTCCGGCGACGTCGACGAGACCCACGTCTGGGGCAGGGGAGCCCTTGACATCAAGGACATGCTCATGGGGGAGCTGGAGGCGCTCGAGTACCTCCTCTCGCGAGGCGAGCGGCCCCGTCGCACCGTCGTGTTCGCCTTTGGGGCAGACGAGGAGACCTCCAGCTCTGGGGCAACGAGATTGGCAGAGCTTCTTGCCGAGCGCGGCGTGAGGGCCGCATGGCTTCTCGACGAGGGAACGACCACAATGGCTGACGGCGGCATGTGGGGCGCGGCTGGCCGCGTACTCTCGGACATCTGCATCTCGCAGAAGGGCTACCTCGACCTGCGGCTTGCTGCGAAGGCAAGTGGCGGCCACTCCTCAAACCCCTTCGGCGGGACCTCCCTCGAGCGGCTTTGCGTCGCCGTCGCCCGAATCGCAGAGACCCGCCCCGCGCCGCGTCTCACCCCCATCGTGCGGGACACCTTCCGCACCCTCGCGCCCCACATCACGGAGGAGCCACTCCGCGCCCTTGTCAAGGACGTGGATGCCAACGCCGAGAAGATTGCCGCCGTCGCCGCCGGGCGACGCGAGCTCTACCCGTTTGTCGTCACGACGATGGCGGTCGACATGCTCGAGGGGGGCTCCTCTGCCCCCAACGTGATGCCTGGTGACGCAAGCGCGACCATCAATTTCCGCCTGCTGCCAGGCACCACGCACGAGGACGTGCTCTCATGGGTCGAGGGTTGCCTCGTCGGGACGGGGGTCACGGCAAGCGTTCTGCACTACACCCCTGCGGGGAGAATGGACTCGACCGAGGGGCCTGGGTATGCGGAGGTCTCCGAGGCGCTCACGCACTTCTATAGGGACGTCGACGTGATTCCGTCGTTTGTCTGCGGGGGGACGGACTCCATACGCTACGAGGGCGTCTGTGGCTCAATCCTTAGGGTAATCCCCTTCAGGCCAACGCCCGAGGAGGAGGCAACGGGCACGCACGGTGTGAACGAGCGCATCTCCCGGCGAACCTACGCGCAGGGGATTCGCGTGCTCGTCCGGCTGCTCGAGAGGACGATTCTCTAGGACATGGGGCTGCCCGAGCCCGAACGTGCGGCGTTGGCAGCGCGTGAGGCCGGCTCACGCAGATGGGGTAGTATTGGAACCTCAGGGCTGCCACTGGCCAATGGCAGCCGGGTCGGATTTGCTCAAGAAGGACGAGACGTGTCAAGAAAACTCGAGAACCTCGGTTCCCAGATCAGAAGCGTGACAGACTCCGATGCAGAGGCGGCGCAGCGTAGTGGCACCTCGACCGCACCGGTTGGGACGCCGGACAACCCCTCCTTCAAGGTCCTCACCGTCGCTAACGTCATCACCGCCTGCCGCCTTGCCCTCACGATCGCCTTCCTAGTTCTGTTCGTTCAGGGCATGAACCGCATCCTCGCGCTCGGCTTCTATGCCATTGCGGCTATCACGGACTTCCTCGACGGCCAGATTGCCCGTCGCACGCAGACCGTCAGCTGGCTTGGCAAGGTCATGGACCCCATCATGGACCGCGTCCTGCTCTTCACTGGCGTGCTCGCCATCGTGCTCACCGGCGAGCTGCCGGCTTGGGTCGCGGTGCTGGTTATCGGTCGCGACTGCTACCTCGCCGTAGGTGCCCTCATCCTCCAGAAGTACCGTCGTCGTCCCGTCGACGTGGTCTACATAGGCAAGGTCACCACGGCACTTCTGCTGTTCGGCTTCTGCGACCTGCTCCTGGGCGCCCCCGCGATTCACGGCCTCGGGCTCTGCGACGTCTCCTGGCTGCCTGGCCTTAACTCCCAGTCAGCTGCGCTTGGTATTTTCTTCGTGTACGCCGGCGTGGTCTGCTCGGTGACAACTGCGACCATCTACACCCGCGAGGGCATCAGGATCAGGCGCGAGGCGCTTCGAGAGCAGGAGGCCGCCAAGTGACTCGAGGCCGTCAGGGACTTCTCGTCCTCATTGCCCTTGTCTGGGCGCTTGTCCTTGCACTGCCCCAGAGCGCACGTGCAGAGGGGTCCCTTTCCGAACCCTCTCTCAGCGAGGCACAGTGCGCCATTGTCGAGGACTCCGAAGGCAACGTGCTCTACTCGAAGAACGCGGACAAGCAGATGCCCATGGCCTCCATCACCAAGGTGATGACTGCCATGGTGGCGCTGGACTCCGGCATGGACCTCGACTCACCCTGCACGATTCACGCATCCGACTTGGGAGCGGACTCCCAGACCGCGGGGTTCGTCGAGGGGGACACGCCAACCCTGCGACAGCTCCTCCGCGTGATGCTCGTCTATTCTGCCAACGACGCCGCCCTCAACGTGGCGCTCAACGTTGCCGGCTCCGAACAGGCTTTCGTTGACAAGATGAACGAGAAGGCCCAGGAGCTGGGGATGACGAACACCCACTTCGAGAATCCCCATGGCCTGGATGCGGACGGTCACTACTCCACCGTGTCCGACCTTGCCCTTATGGGCAGGGTTGCGCTCTCCGAGTACCCCTTCATCGCCGCAACCGTCCACACGCGCTCTGTGACGGTAAGCGTTGCCGGTGCGCAGAGGACCTTCTACTCGACAGACGAGCTCCTGGGAACCTACAAGGGGATCCGTGGCATCAAGACCGGCTACGTCGCAGGCAGTGCAGCCTTCCTCGGAGCATGTCAGAAAAATGGTGTCGAACTCTTCACCTGCGTGCTTGGCGCCCAGACGAGCGCCGGTCGCTTTACGGACACGGTCGCGCTTCTCAACTGGGCGTACTCGAACTACGAGAAGCAGACCGTCTCGCGAGGCTCGTGGACCGTTAGCGTGAGGCCCTATGCGCTCAACTTTGCCATGACCTGCCTCGTGAGCCCCAGCTCTGACGAAGCCGCCGTGGTCTGGCCTGAGGGCGGCGGGCTCTCGTACAGCACGACGATGCTCCAGCGTCACCTCCTGGTCGAGAACGGACAGCCCGTCGGCTCGACCTCGTGGGCGCAAGACGGGAGAGCCGCAGGGTCCGTTCACTATGCCGCACGGCTCACGCTCGGCAGCGTTCCTCGAGTGAACGTTTTCACCTTGCCCCTCTATGGGTATGTCGCATAAAGACGAAGAGGTTGGCCTGCACCGCCAGGCCTCAAAGGGGGTTCTCGTGTCAGATGAACAGGAAGAGGGGAGAGGTTCCTCTCCGCATACGATAAGGGGGACGCTCTACCAGGAGCACCTTGTTCTTGGTGCGAGCTTTGGGCGTGCCGAGGACACGGGGCTCGTCTTCCCGATCCGCTATCCCGGGGAGGGGCCACTTGAAGAGGCGCTTGAGGGTGCGGTTGTGTCCGACCTCACGGGTGCCACCTACCGTCTGGTGTCCGGGGCTCACCCTCAGGAGCTTTGCGAAGCAGCGTTCTGCGGAAGAAAGCTGCGGGTTGGGCGGTGCGCATTCGAGCCTGCGCTCACGGGGGACGGGGCAATCACCTCGGTTCCCCTTCTAGCCCGTACCGGCGAGCACGAGTACGTGGTCCTTGACCCGACGAGCCGTGGTGCTGTCGTGGCCGGATGGCTCACCTTCCTCTCGCAGGTGAGAAGCAACGGAGTGGCTCCCTATGAGGGGACCACCGTTGAGGAGGCAAGCGGCATGCTCGTCCCCCTCCTCGTCATGGGCAGGCGGGCGAACGAGCTTCTCGCTGACTACTTGCCACAAGCCGCCCGGAACCTGCCCGCACGTGGCTCCGTAACGAACGTCTCGCTTGACGGGCACATTCCTGCACTGCTTGTTGGCCTTCCTTTCGGCGAGAAGGGCGTTGCTGCCTACGCGCTTCTCGTACACCAGGCTGCTGCTCGCACCGTGTGGCGGAGCCTTCTCTCGTTTAACTGGATTGAGCCCGTTGGCCGCGCAGCCGTGCTTAGCGCCTGGTCGAGCCTGCCGTGGTCGAAGGCGCTCGATTCCAGCGACGTCGTCGAGCTTGGCGAGCAGGACCTGCGCGCCTGGGGGCTTCTGCGCCCAAGAAGCGACTTCGTGGGCGCGCGCGGAATCAGCGGAGAATAGGGGAGCGCATGAAGTACGCAATCAACGCCGCCCAGGCACCCGACGCATTCGGGTCCTGCTCACAGGGCACCACCGCAGGTCGTTTTGTCTACACCTCGGGCCAGCTTCCCGTTGGACCAGACGGCAAGACGATCGTGGGCGCAAGCGTCGCCACCCAGACCTCTCGCGTCATCGACATCATCGAAGCCATTCTCGCTGAGGTTGGCTGCACGCTCTCTGACGTAGCCCAGACCACTGTCTATCTTGCTCGCATTGAGGACTTCGATGCCATGGACAGGGTCTTCTCCGACCGCTTTCCCCAGCCCGCGCCGTCTCGCTCCGTTGTGGCGGTCTCTGCCCTGCCGCTAGGCGCGCTCGTCGAGATGGACTGCGTGGCCTGCAGGTAAGCGGTATCATGTTAGAGCAATGATTACTCGAGGGGAGATTTGATGCAGCCCACCAACAACCACGCCACCGACATGGGGGCAACGGAGATATTCCGCATGCCTTCCGCAGACGCCACCGTCCCCGACCTCATGGCCGAGGAGAAGCCCGCTCATCCCACGCTGACCATCGTCAAGGGGCCCCAGATTGGCGAGACGTTCGAGCTTGACGCCCCCATCATCACCCTGGGTCGCGACCCCCGCAACAGCGTCTTCCTGAACGACATGACCGTCTCGCGGCACCATGCGAAGATGGACCTCTCGGCCTGCCCGCAGGGAAGGGCGACTGTCGAGGACCTCGGGTCCCTCAACGGCACCTGGGTCGACGGTGCCATCGTGAGCAAGGCTTCCCTCAAGGACGGCTCCACAATCCAGATCGGGACGTTCCGCATGGTGTTCCACACGAACGCACGTCCGCGCAGGATCGACGCCGAGGGCTAGGCCATGCCTGACGCCGGATACCTCACCATCGGCAAGGTCGTGAAGCGGCTGCAAGGCCTCTATCCCGACCTCACCATATCGAAGGTCCGCTACCTCGAGGACGAGGGGCTTCTCAACCCGTCGCGCACTCCGGGGGGCTACCGCCTCTACTCGCAGCGTGACATAAAGCGTCTCGAGACTATTCTCTACCTGCAGAAGAACCGCTTCCTTCCGCTGTCGGTGATCAAGGACGAGCTTGAGCGCGAGGATGCTGGAGAGCCTCACTCCGCTGCGGCAGAGTCGGCGGTCGAGGCCTCTCTCGTTGGCCCCGTGGACGAGGAGGTCGCGGAGAAGCTCCACCCCCTCGATAGGATGCCCGAGGTCGCAGGGGTCTCTGTGAGCTTCGTGAGGCAGCTCTCCGAGGCCGGCGTCATCACGCTCAAGCGCTCACCGCATGGGCGAGACCTCGTCGACGGCCATGACATCGGCCTCATCCGTACCTGTGACGAGCTTCGGCACTACGGGATAGGGCCCAAGAACCTGCGGCAGTACGTGAACTCGGCAAACCGCGAGTCTGCCATGTTCGAACAGGCGCTGGTGGTCTATGCAAAGAAGGGTGGCGGCGTCGAGACGGAGGTCACCGACGAAGCCCGCGAGCGCTTCGATCAGGCCTTCTCGCGCATGCTTGCCCTTACCGACGTCGTGCGCACCGAGCTTATCCGCCGGCTTGTGCATCATTCTTTCAAGGACATGGATAGCTAGAGCATGGCCAATCCCTGTCATAGCACGCTCAGAAGCAACGAGGAAAGGAACCGCACGTGTCTGATTTCGACTACGAGAGCCGCATCGTGAGCATTCCCGACTACCCTGAGAAGGGCGTCATCTTCAAGGACATCACCCCGCTGTTCGCCGACCCCGACGGCCTCGTGCACCTCGTTGACGACATCGCTGACCACTTCCTCGGCCGTGGCATCACCAAGGTCGTAGGCGCCGAGGCGCGCGGCTTCCTCGTAGGCGCACCAGTTGCCTACAAGCTTGGGGCCGGCTTCGTCCCCGCGCGCAAGCCCGGCAAGCTTCCCCGCGAGGTGTACTCCCAGTCCTATACGCTCGAGTACGGCACTGACGAGCTGCAGATTCACAAGGACGCCCTCTCCTCGGACGACGTCGTCCTCATCGTCGACGACCTCGTGGCCACGGGTGGCACGGCGGCGGCAACTGCCAAGCTCGCAGAGCAGTCCGGAGCCCGCATCGAGGGATTCTCGTTCATCCTCGAGCTCACGTTCCTGAACCCCCGCGAGGTCATCGCCAAGGATTACCCCAACCAGGAGGTTTACACGCTCATCCCCGTCAAGTAGCCACACGTGCTCTTGTCACAAGATACTTGGCCGCTCGCGAACGTGGGCGGCCAAGTTGCTATTTCATGCTTGTTTTGCTTGGCCCCACGAGGGCCTTCTGCCCATCGTATGGAAAGACGTGCCGTTCGCAGGCGCCTGGCGTAGAATGGACCCCAAGCGTCGAAAGGACTTACGCAATGACCCATGCAAGAAGAATCGTCACAGCGGGACTGGTTCTTGCCCTTGCCACGCCATGCACGCTCTCGCTTGCGCCAACCATCGCCATGGCAAGCCCGCAGGATGACCTCGCCGCTGCTTCAGCCAAGCTCGACTCCCTCGGCACCGCACTCTCCTCTCTGCAGGAGCAGCTTTCCTCCGCCACCTCAGAGCTCGAGCAGACCGGATACGAAATAGCCAACACCGAGCAGCAAATCTCAGACACGCAGACGCAGTTGGACGAGAAGCGCCAGGAGCTTGGCACGCGCATGAAGAGCTCGTACAAGTCTGGCCCCTCCAACGCGCTCGACCTGATTCTCTCCTCCGCCTCCTTCGAGGAGCTCTCGTCAAACATCTACTACCTCGACAAGGTCTCCGAGTCCGATGCCGAGGCAATAGCCGAGGTCCAGACCCTCTCAAACCAGCTCGAGCAGCAGAAGAGCGACCTTGAGCAGCAGCAGGCGGACCAGCAGTCCCAGGTGGACAGCCTCCAGTCGCAGACTACCGACTACCAGAACCAGGTCGCCGAGGCTCAGGCGTACTACGACTCCCTCAACGAGGAGGTCCAGGCACAGCTCGCGGCTGAGGCTGCCGCAGCTGCAGAGGCCGAGGAGCGGAGCTCCGTCACCACGGTCGTCCAGGCCATCCAGACCCAGGAGACCATCAACTCGAACGGCGGAGACACCACCCAGAACGCCTCGAGCAACAGCAACAACGGCGGCACCATCTCCAATACGGGAAACACCTCAAACGGAGGGTCGAGCAGCAACACCAACTCGAGTTCGAGCAACACCTCGAACTCGAACACCAACACGAACAGCAACTCGAACTCCAACGGCAGCTCCCACTCAAGCAGCAGCACGAGCACGTCCAACGTTCCTTCGGGCGGTGGGGTCTCCGCAGCGCTGGCGCTCGTCGGCCATCCCTATGTGTACGGAGCGACCGGACCCAACGCGTTCGACTGCTCCGGCCTCGTGTGCTACGTCTACGGCTATGCACGTGGGCGCACCACGTACTCCATGATCAACTCCATCAAGGCGAGCGGTGGCTGGAAGACGAGCATCGACCAGCTCTCGTATGGTGACCTCGTCTTTGAGTACGGCGGAAGCCACGTTGGCATCTACCTCGGCAATGGCCAGATTGTCCATGCGGCCAACCCGTCATCTGGCGTCATCGTCGGCGGCATCTACGGCTTCTATGGCGGCGGCTCGTACTAGGATGCTCTGTTGGAGAAGCGCACTCTTGGCGCCCCCGTAAGGGGGCGCTTTTTGTGACGCTGGCAGGTACGAGCAACGGGGTTAAAGAGTAAGCTTGTTTGTGCCGTTCACGTGTTAGTGGTGAGGAAAGTGGTGGTTTGCGGATGACGGAGCGCGCAGCGCGCAGGCTTACGGTGGGGCGTCATCTCTCGAGACGCTTCCAGGTAAACCTCGTGGGGGAGGGAGCGCTCGCGGGTCTGCTCGGCGGAGGCGTGGTTACTCTCTATCGCCTTGCGCTCTCACTTGCCGAGAAGGGACTTCGCTCTATAACGGGTGAGTTCGCTGGCCATGCCATTCTCATGGCCGCGTGGTTTGCTATTCTTGCCGTTATTCTCGTGGTTGTCTCCAAGCTCCTGCTGTGGGAGCCATACACCCAGGGAAGCGGCATCCCACAGACGGATGCCGAGGTAATCGGGCGCATAGACATGCCGTGGCACCGTGTCATCGTAGCCAAGTTCGCCGAGGGGACCCTCTGTGCCTTCGCGGGTCTCTCGCTTGGTCGCGAGGGCCCCTCTGTGCAGCTCGGAGGCATGTCCGGCAAGGCCGTTGCCCGGATGCTCAAGCGCAGCAGGGGAGAGGAGCGCCTCCTGGTGACCTGCGGTGCCGCCGCCGGCATGTCTGCGGCATTCCACGCGCCACTCACAGGCGTCCTCTTTGCAGTCGAGGAGATCCACAAGGGCTTCAACGCACCGCTCATCGTCTCCGTCATGACCGCCTCGGTGGTGTCCGACTTCCTTGTCTCACAGGTCCTAGGGGTACGGCCGGTTCTCAGCCTTTCCTTTGCGGCAGACCTCCCTCACATAGACTACGCACTCGTTGTGGTCCTCGGGCTCGCCTGTGGCATCCTCGGGGCACTGCACAACAGCGGAATGTTTCTTGCCCAGCGCCTGTACGGCAAGATCGACCGCCATCTCCCGTATGCACGGCTCGCCATTCCATTCGCGCTCTCTGGCGTTGTCGCGTTCACGTTCCCACAGCTCATGTGCGGTGGAGATGCCATCGTGGAGACCATACAGCAGACGGGCGGCCTTGCGTGGTGGGCAATCATGGGGCTGCTCCTTGGAAAGTATCTCTTCACCACAATCTGCTTTGCCTCCGGCGCTCCCGGAGGAACCCTCTTTCCTCTCGTTGCCATGGGCTCGCTTGTTGGCGGGCTCTTCGGTGTAATCGCGATCAGCGCCCTGGGGTTGCCTCAGGCATACGTCGTGAACTTTGTGGCACTGGGTGTCGCCGGGTGCTTTTCTGGCGTTGTGAGGGCCCCCGTGACTGCCGTCGTACTTGTATTCGAGCTCACCGGCTCGCTCGACTCGCTGCTCTCCGTCTCGATCGTTGCGATTCTCGCATACGTCACGGCAAACGTGCTTCGTGTCGACCCCTTCTACGAGCACCTGCTTGCCGCGCTTCTTGGCGTGACACCTGACGACCCCATGGTCAACGGCGAGGCAGGCGAGAAGATCCTACACACCTACACGGTAGGCGCCGGAGCACGAATCGAGGGGCTGCTCATCAAGGACATCCCCTGGCCTGACAGCGTACGCATAGTCACGGTCGAGCGCGCGGGCCAGGAGATTGTGCCTACGGGCTCCACCCGAATCATGGCGCTCGACGAGCTTCTCATCATCATGGACACGGACACCGAGAGTGACGCAAGCCTCAAGCTGCAGCAGATGACGAGGGCTGGCATCGACACGCAATGGACTCCGCCCAGCATGCGGTAACGCTTTCTGGATTAACGTGGCGTTATGTTTTTTAAGCAGGGGGGGGTATTCGGTTACGCTAGTGGGCTGAGCGCACCATGCCTTGTACAGACCATCACCATTTACCTGGTTTGAGAACCAGACGTCGACGCTGTCTCCGTCATGGTATGTGGCGAGGTTCTGACGCATGGTCCATGCAGAGAGATCGAACGAATACGAGTTGCCGGCAGTGATTCCAATATCTTCTGCATTTGGCGACGGCGCGCTCACGGCGATGGTAACGATGCTGTTCTCAACGTCGATGGAGTCAATTGTCCCTTCGCACGAGAAGACCGGCGAGGGGGATATGTTGCGTGCCTCTGCTAGTTCTGGAGTTCGCGCGGCAGGGGATTGCGAGGTCTTGAAATCGATGCAGTATCCCGGACGAGCACCTTCCTCGCCGACGTCGCCGTGGATGTAGCCAATCGTGACTTCCTGCCCAACGTCAGAAGCATAGAACTCTTCGCTGCTACGAAAGACAAAGCGCATGGGATCCTCGGAAAACGTGCAGTCGCTATCCATGCCACTTACTTGGATAGATAGGGCACGTGCCTCAGGCTCAACAGAGACCACCGTCCCCGAGACGTAGTCCAGGTGGGCATTTGAGAAGTTTCTAGGTGGTAGGGTACGCACGAATATCCAGGCGATGAGGGACCAAAGAACAATGACCAATACGATCGAGCCGTGGCGCAGCTTCTGAGAGTCCATGACATTGCCTCCGCAAGCCCCGGGTTGCCCTAAGCACTAAGCACTAATCAAATGGTCTCATATCAAGCAACAAACGGAGAGATTCGCCCTAAACGTATGGACAAGCGGTCAACCCTGACATCGCGACGATGCGGTGAGAGCGTGGAGCGGAGGAGGGCCGGACGGGCATTGACCGCCGTCCTCGTCACATACTACCTCAGTGGTTTCTTCTTTACTTTACATAAGATATATTATCGAGCTTATTTTTACCCGCGCATCTGTGCCCCAATGAATTAGGCCCCGTCAAAATAGCTGTGCCTCCAGCAGATGCTATGACCTACTGGAGGCACGTTGTTAATCCTCGAGGGACTCCGAGCCTTTTGTCAGCCCATCTGTGCTGAATTAGCCCTCAACAGGCCTACCGAGAAATGCTGCAGCACTGTTGGCGGCGATGGCACCATCTGCGGCAGCCGTCACAATCTGCCTGAGCGGAGTCTTGCGAACGTCACCGGCGGCAAACAGCCCCGGCGTCCTTGTCGCCATGCGCTCGTCGGTGATGACATAGCCCGCTGGGTCGACGTCCACCAGATCACGCACGAGCGCACTTGCGGGAACCCTGCTGACAAAGATGAAGATTCCGAACGAACCCTCCTCGTATGTCTCTGTCGACGTCTCACGAGTCTCGTTGTTCCTGAAGGTAATGCTGCTCGGAAGTTCGTCTCCCCCGATGGAAACAATACTCGTAAGGTACCTAACTGTTACCTTCTCGTTCTCCTCGAGTTCCTTCGCTACTGCCGCCTGAGCACGCAGGTGGTCTTTGCGAACAATGAGAATAACCTCGTTAGCGAAACGAGTGAGGAACAATGCCTCCTCGGCAGCAGAGTTGCCGCCGCCGACTACATAGACGCGTTTGCCCCTATAGAACATGCCATCGCAGGTGGCGCAGTACGAGACGCCATGCGAGGCAAACTTTTCCTCGCCATCGAAGCCGGCCCTACGGGGCGTAGCTCCACCTGCAAGAATGACGGAACGTGCTGCGAGAGTTCCAATTGGCGTAACGACGCTGAAGAGGCCGTCCTCTGCAGAGCGGGATATGTCCGTAACCTGCCCCATGCGGACCTCAGCACCGAGGTCTGTCGCCTGAGACCGCATTGCCTCGGAGAGCGTGTACCCGTCGGTGTGCGGAAGTCCCGGATAGTTGTCTATCTCGCTCGTGAGGATGGTCTGACCTCCAAACGCCTCCTGCTCGAGCGTCACCGCATCGAGTAGCGAACGCTGCGCGTAGATTGCCGCAGTAAGACCGGCTGGTCCTCCACCGACGATGACAAGGTCCTTTACCTGCTGCTCATTGCTACCCATGTCAATCCAATCCGACCGGTGGACAGGAGCTGGGGCTCCCCCGGTCTGTCTCGTCACGCTTGCTTGCCTCAGCTATACCCAAGTTGCGCAGTAGCATATACGGATGCTTGAGCAAGACGAAAATCCCCACGGCAGGCCGTATTGACTTGCCGTGGGGTGAAGAAATCGCTCAGAGACAACTGCTTGAGGTCCCGAGACTTACTTCTCGGTCATTTGAGACGATTCGTTCCGAGAATCTTCAGACTCGGCGGCCTTCTCGGATGCAGGCATGGGAAGTACAAGGTTCATGAGAATTCCCACGAGCGTCGAGGTAGCCATACCGGGAAGCGCGTACTGGCCGATGGGGATTGATATGCCAGAGGTCTCCATGCCAACGCCCAGAATGATGACAACAGAGGCAATCATGAGGTTTCGATTGATGCCAAAGTCCACCTTGTTGGTCACGAACATCCTGAGGCCGTTCGAAGCGATGAGGCCAAAGAGCAGGAGGCTAACACCACCCATGACGGGTGAAGGAATCGAACGGATGAGTGCGGAAAGCTTAGGGCAGAAGCCGCCAACGATCAGGGCGAACCCTGCTGCATACCAGAACACCTGCGTGGAGTAGACGCGTGTGACGCTCATGACGCCGATGTTCTCGGCATAGGTCGTGGTGGGAGGACCGCCAAGAAAACCGGAGATGACGGTGGAGATGCCGTCACCAGCGAGAGAGCGCGGAAGCATGGGTCGATAGTCCTTGCCAACAATCTCGCCAACGGCAAGAAGATGGCCTATGTGTTCGATCACAACGACAAGGGCAACGGGGCCGATGAGGGCAACGGCACCCCAGTCCCAGATGGGGTGCTGGAACGTGGGAAGTCCAACCCAAGCCGCGTCAACGACGGGCTGGAAGTCGACGAGACCGCAGACAAGGGAGACGACGTATCCCAGGATAATGGCAAGGAGAACCGGAACCGTGCCGATGAGCCCTCCCATACTGGAGAAGATCACCGCCGCAAAGAGCGTGACGGCAGCAATTATGGCTCCAAGCCCATAGAAGACAGAGGAGCCGTCGGCAGCAGTGGTCTGGAAGGCCATGCCGGCAGCAGTGGCAGAGAGGCCAACACCGATGACAACCATGACCGAGGCAACAAGGACCGGCGGAAGCAGCCTATCAAGCCAGCCAGTGCCAACAAGCTTGATGATGCCTGCGACGGCGAGAAAGACGAGTCCTGCTACGACAACGCCTGAAAGGGCGGCATTGAGCCCGTGCGTTGCCCCAATGATCACTATCGGGCTGATAAAGGCAAAGGAGCTACCAAGGTAGCTGGGAATCTTGTTCCTCGTGACGAGCAAATAGCAAATGGTTCCGATGCCAGAGCACATGATTGCCACGTTTGGGTCAAGTCCCGTGAGAACCGGGACCAGAACAGTCGAGCCAAACATGCTCATCATGTGCTGGATTCCCAGAGGAATCGCGCGGGAGACCGAGACCCGGTCATCTACGCCGATTATTTCTCGTTCGTGTCGTTGCATGCGATAGACCACGCTCCTTGTTCTGCCTCTCAGACGAATGGACGAATCTGAAAAACCATGTTGACGAATGATTAAACCCCAAGATACTACATGGGGACTCGGAGTCTTCTCCGAGTCCCCGCCAAGTCCCCTCAAGGATTGTTACAGCCCAATTGGCATCCCTAGGAGAGAAGGAAGTAGACAAGGAAGGCCGCCGCAGAGACCCACATGAGCGGCTTTACCTTCTTGATACGACCAGTAACGACCGCGACGATCACATATGCAATGAAGCCCGTGCCGATGCCGTTGGAGATCGAGTAGGTAAAGGGAATGCCCGCGATGACCATGAAAGCAGGGAACCCCTCGAGAAGATCGGTCCAGTCGATGTCGACCACATCGGTCATCATCAAGAAGCCAACGATGACGAGTGCACCACAGGTAGCAGCACTGCTCACAATAGAGATAACAGGCGCAAAGAAAGCCGCGATGATGAATAGGATGCCGGTGAACACCGAAGTGAGGCCGGTGCGTCCGCCATCAGCGGCACCAGAGGCAGATTCGACAAAGGTCGTAATCGAGGAAGCCCCCACGAAACCGCCAACCGCTGCTGCGGCAGAGTCTGCGATGAGGATCTCGCGGATGTTCTCGACCGTGCCATCCTCGTTGAGGAACTCGCCTTGCTTTGCCACTGCCATCGCCGTCCCCATGGTGTCAAAGAAGTCAGACATCATGAGAGAGAATGCGAACACGAGCAGAATTGGGGTCGTAAGGACTTTGACCACGGCGATGGTACCCGTGGAATCAGACATGAACGGAGCGCCAAACGAAGAGAAGTCCAGAGCAGAGACGATGCCTGAGGGCATCTGCGTTACGCCAAGAGGAATACCGCAGAGCACGGCGATGACGATGCCGATAAGGAGCGAGCCCTTGACGTTCATGGAGTAGAGGATGACCGTCGCCACGATGGAGATGAGACCAACGATGAACTTTGGACTGGTGACATCTCCAAAAGCAACCATGGTGGACTCGTTGGCAACGATAATCCCGCCATCTGCCAACCCGATCATCGCGATGAAGAGGCCAAGACCAACGGAGATTGCATGCCTGAGCGATACTGGAATGGCGTCCATGATGGCCTCGCGAAGCCCGCAGAGAACCAACAGGAGAATGGCGCAGCCCTCAACGAATATCACGGCCATCGAGACCTGCCAGTCTGCACCGTTGATCGCTGCCAGGGTAAAGGCAACAACGGCATTGATGCCCATGCCAGAAGCGCAGGCAAGCGGCCGGTTCGAAAAGAGGCCCATGATAATCGTCATGATGCCGGCGCCAACGCAGGTCGAAGTGACGGCTGCGTTCATGGGAACGCCGGCGCCAACCAACAGGGAGGGGTTGACTGCAATGATGTACGCCATTGCAAGGAAGGTCGTAAGGCCGGCGCGAAGCTCCTGACCGGTGGACGAACCTCGCTCCCCCATCTTGAAGTACTTCTCCATGACTCCCGTCCTTTCTTCTCGTAAGCTCAGAACCCCTTCAACCGGCTACCAAAGATACAGAGGAGACGGGACAAGCAAAGGCAGAGGGGAAGCACCTAGACACCGCTAGAGCCAAAGCCACCAACACCACGATCGGTTGCGTCTAGCTCGTCGACCTCCTCGAGGCGGACGACGGGAACCTGCTGGATAACAAGCTGTGCGATTCTTTCGCCCCGGTCAATGTGAATGCTTTTCTCGGGATCGAGGTTGATAGCGCAGACCTTAAGCTCGCCACGGTAGTGTGCGTCGATAAGTCCTGGGGTGTTTGCCATCGACAGGCCCTCGCGCAAAGCCAGGCCGCTACGCGGTTGTACGAAACCGGCGTACCCCTCTGGGATGGCGATGGCGAGGCCAGTCCCGACGAGCCTTCGCTCAAACGGTGCAAGCGTAACGTCCTCGTTTGACCTCAAATCGAGGCCCGCGTCACCTTCGTAAGCGTAAGTGGGAAGCTCAACCGACGGGTCCAAGCGCTTGATTGGAAGCTTGATGGTGCTCTGGGTCATTTGGTGAGACTCCTCAACTCCTCGCTAAACTCATCGACATCCTTGAAGTCGCGATACACGGAGGCAAAGCGAATGTACGCGACCTTGTCCACCTCGACCAAGCGCTTGAGGACCATGCTTCCCAGGTCGTGCGAGGAGACCTCGTTAAGGCCCTCGTCTCTCAACTCGGACTCAATGTCGTCAATGAGTCTGTCGAGAGACTCCACTGGAACGCTGCGCTTGACGGTTGCCGCCAGAAGGCCGCGCATGAGCTTCTGCCTATCGAACGTCTCTTTACGCCCATCCTTCTTTATCACAAGGAGTGGCATTTCCTCTCGCCGTTCATACGTCGTAAAGCGATAGCCACAGCGAACGCACTCGCGACGACGACGAATTGCATCATTGCTTTCGGATGGCCTTGAGTCGACGACCTTGGACTCCTCGCAGCCGCATTTTGGACAGCGCATCGATCCTCCTAATGGACTTCCATTAGGAACTTAACACAAAGTGTCCAAATATCCATCGCGAAGATGTAGAGGACCCAAACTTGCAACTGACAACGGGCAATTGATCAACGAGGAAGGGAGTGCGGATAGAACGCACGCCCAGGCGAAGTTCTATCTAGAAACGGGCACCTCTATCGCCTGCCCGGGAACAAGGTTCGAGCTGCTAAGGGAATTCTTCTCAGTAATCCACTGCACAAGCTCTGAGGTGGAATAGCCATCGACGGGATGTTCGGACGCTAGGCCCCAAATCGAGTCCCCGGACTCCACAACAACCTCCTGGCCAGGCAGTGCCGAGAGGGCAGCATCTCTCCTCGCCGAAACCAAGGCATTTCCAGCAAAGAGAGCGACCGCCAAACCAAGGCCAACAAGAACCGTGCAGACAATGACAGTAAGCAAATCTCCTCGTGTGGTGGCGACCACAACGGAATCCTGGCCCCGACTCTCGAGGCCCTGCCCCCTCCCCTCATCGAGAACAGTCGTGCCTGTTCCGCCCTCAAGAAGCGTGAACACTGGATACGAAGGAACGAGAGCCGAAGATCCCTCGGTGCGGTAGGTACGATAACCACTTGCCATGACGTGCTCCCCTCTCGCTTGTTTGCTGGGAACGTTTATACCGAACGCACGCGACACAAATTAGAGCCTTGCGTTTGCCATCGAACATCTGTACTCTAGTATCAGCGTACATTTGTTCGTGTCAAGCCAGATTCGAACATTTGTTTGCAATGATTTGAAATCACAGGTATCATGGGACCCAGCGAGAGGAGACGCCATGTCTAAGGGAAAGCTCAGCAAGCGCCAGAAGGCCATCTATGACTTCATCTGCACGTACACGGACGAGCACGGCTACCCTCCCTCGGTGAGGGAGATTGGCGCGGCAGTCGGCCTGGCATCCCCCTCTACCGTTCACATGCACCTCAAGGTCCTCGAGGAGCTTGGACTCATCAGCAGGGACCCTAAAAAGCCGCGAACGATTGAGGTCGTTCCAGACAAGCAGGTCTCTGAGGATGGAAGCGCTCAGACCAAGCTCGCCACGGTACAAGAGGACGTTGACAAGAACACCATCACGCTCCCACTTGTTGGACGCGTTGCCGCAGGCGTTCCCATACTTGCTGAGCAGAACGTCGAAGAGACGCTCGCTCTTCCCACGAGCATTGTTGGAGACTCAAGCTCCTTCATCCTCAAGGTTCGAGGCGAGTCCATGATCAATGCAGGCATCTTTGATGGTGACTACATCGTTGTGAAGGAGCAGCACGATGCTCACGACGGCGAGATTGTCGTGGCGCTCATAGATGACTCAGCAACGGTCAAGACGTTTTACCGCGAGAAGGACCGTATTAGGCTACAGCCCGAGAACGACAACATGAGCCCCATCTATGCCGAGAATCCTGTCATCCTCGGGCGCGTGACTGCGCTCATTCGAAGCATCTCTTAGCATGATGAAACCCTCGTCATCAGATGCTGTTGCTGAAGGTGGATTCGATGTCCAGTCAGATGTAGTGCCAAATCGAATTGGTATTTTCGACACAATCCGAGGGTTCTCGGTCATGTCGATGGTGCTCTTTCACCTTTGCTACGACCTGCGCTTTCTCGCCGGCGCAAACCTTGACTGGTTTGCCCCTCCCCTGCAGGACATCTGGAGGGCGAGCATCTCTTGGACGTTCCTCTTCATTGCCGGCTGCATGTGCACCCTCTCAAGGAATAATTTGAAACGCGGGCTCTCCTATGGCGGAGTTGCGTTTGCAATTTACGCTGTGACGCTTCTTGCTCGCGTGGATGTCCCCATTTCGTTTGGAATCATTTATTGCATGTCTGCATGCACCCTGGTGGCATATCTGCTCGAGAGGCTCGGATGCCTGCCAGCAGGGCCACTTGCCGCATGCATCCTTTTTCTCTGCTTCATATTCTTCTTGGGGCTTTCCTCAGGAAGCGTTGGCATAGGTGATTTCTCTCTTCGGCTTCCCCATTCCATCTACCAGGTTCATGGGTTTGCGTGGCTAGGCATCCCAGGGCCAGGCTTCTCATCCGGAGACTACTATCCCCTCGTGCCGTTCGTCTTCATGTATCTTGTGGGGGCCTCGATGGGTGGCTGGTTCAAGAGGCGGGGCTACCCAATGTGGGCACGCCAGGCGCGCGTGCCCATCTTGAACTTCGTGGGACGTCACGCACTTCTCGTTTATGCGATTCACCAGCCAGTTCTGCTCCTCCTTACCGGAGTGCTGTAGCAGAAGCCGGGACATCTTGCCCGAACGACTCATCAGGCACCACGTAGGGGGCAAGCGTCGAGCGCATCCTCTCGGATGCACTCACCGTAGCAAGGAGGCCCCTCTCCGTGTAGACCTCCCTTATCACCTGGCAGCGTTCGTGCACCATCTTCATGAGAATGCCCTTCTCGAAGGGCACGAGAACGGTAACGGTGGCGTCACCGCGCGATGCCTCGCGCGCGATGCGGTAGAGCAGACCAGAAAGCCCCATGCCAGTTCGTGCCGAGATGGTAACCGCATCGGGATGGAGGGACTGCAGCTCAGAGAGGTCATCGGAAGACAGAAGGTCGCATTTGTTGAGCACGAGGACCATAGGAATCTGGCTCGCACCAATCTCCTCCAGAACATCTCGCACTGCCTTGACCTGCTTTTCGGCTGCTGGGTCAGAGGCGTCCGCAACGAGCAGGACGAGGTCTGCAGCTCGTACCTCTGCCAACGTAGACTTAAAGGCCTCGACAAGGGTGGTTGGGAGCTTCTGAATGAACCCTACTGTGTCGGTAAGGGTTACCTTGCGCCCCTCTTCCAACTCAATTGAGCGAGTGGTTGGATCGAGCGTTGCGAAGAGTTCGTCGCGCACGTAGACGTCAGATCCGGTTAGCGCGTTGAGCAGGGTGGATTTGCCAGCGTTCGTGTACCCAGCCAGTGCAACTCGGTAGACACCAGAATCCCAGCGTGCCTTGGATTGGACCCCACGCCTTGTCTCGAGACGCGCAAGTTCGTCCCGAAGGGTCGAGATGCGCTTGCGCACGAGACGTCTGTCGACCTCGAGCTGACTCTCGCCCTGACCAAAGCGCGAACCTATGCCGCCTCGTGTCTGCTCTCCAACAAGGTGACTCCACATGCCCCTGAGCCTTGGGAGCACATATTGCAACTGTGCAAGCTGAACTTGAAGACGTCCCTCGCGCGTTGTCGCATGGACGCCAAAAATGTCAAGAATCAGCGCGGTGCGGTCGATGATCTTGACGGGCTCCCCAACGATCTTCTCGAGGTTGGACTGCTGTGAGGGAGTGAGTTCGTCATCGAAGATCACGACGTCGGCATCTAGGTTGCGGACGTAGGAGACGAGCTCCTCGACCTTGCCCTTTCCGATGAACGTACGAGGAACCGGGGCGTCGAGGCGTTGGGTTAGGGTGAAGACGACATCGGCTCCGTCGGTCTCCGCGAGACGTCCCAACTCGCCCATGGACTCGTCGAGAGACCAATCGGCATTCCTACCAAAGTCCACGCCGACGAGAATGGCCCTCTCGCGCACTGGCGCGGTTGGCTTCGGCTCGAAACGGGTCAAGGCTATCCCTCCCTCGAGCGGTCTGGGGCCGCATCGACCTCTTCACCACGGGCGTCAGACACGATGAGGTCGCAGGCGCGCTCCATGCCCATCTCTTGGACGTCGACCCAACGGGCTCGGCCGTCCCTCCTGAGCCACGACAGCTGACGCTTTGCATAGTGTCTCGTTCGGCGCTTAACAAGGTCCCTCGCCTCGTCAAGGCTGCACTCTCCTGCAAGCGCAGAGAGGACCTCTTTGTACCCAATTGCCTGACCAGCGGTATGAGAGCAATCGAGTCCACGCCCAGAAAGACGTCGCACCTCATCGACAAGCCCATCCTCGAACATTCTGTCCACGCGCTCGTCGATGCGCCTGTAGAGGAGCTCCCTCGGCATCGAAATCGCCCAGATCCGGGCGGCATAGTGCGCCTCGTGACGTCTGAGGCCCTCGTTGTTCTCCGCATAGCTCACGCCCTCGTCGAGCATCTCGAGGGCACGCACGCAACGTCGCACGTTGTTGGGGTGGATGAGTTCCGCGCTTCTGGGGTCACGTTCCCACAGGATGTTATGAAGTGTCTGGGGGCCCTTCTCGGCGGCGATGCGCTCGTAGACCTGGCGGCGCTCGTCACCAATGACTCCTTTGGGAAAGTCCATCTCATCTATGACAGCATCGAGATAGAGCCCGGTCCCGCCACAGAGGACGGGAACCTTGCCATGGTCGAGGAGACCGTCAATGCACTCGCGCGCATCCTCCTGGAAGCGTTGGACCGAGTAGTCCTCGTCGACGTCTGCGACGTCAACCATGAGGAGCGGGGTCCGCCTTTGCTCTACGGGGGTCTTTGCGGTCCCCACGTCCATGCCCCGGTACACCTGCATGGCATCAATGGAGACAACAGGCGAGGCCAGCCGCTCGCCAACGCACTCGGCGAGCGCGCTTTTGCCTGAGGCCGTGGGTCCAACGATGCAGATGACCTTCTTCTCCGAGAGGCGCTGGCTCACGAAAGCTCGCCCTCAACGCTTCCACGCAAGTACCACGTGCGCGCCTCTTCGACGCGAACGCGAGCGATCTTTCCAACGGCTTCCTCCGCAGAGACGCCCTCAGGTAGCTGGAAATGGACCGTGCGGTTCTTCTCGCTGTGGCCGACCATCACCGAGGCGTCGCGCTTGGAGGGACCCTCGACGAGCACTCCAACGAGCTGTCCTAGATCCTCCTGGTTGGCATCGTGCGCCTGTTGTGCGACCTGCTCGGCAAGCCTATCGAAGCGGTCCTGAATTACATCGTGAGGCGTGTCGTTGGCCATCTTTGCGGCAGGGGTACCCGGCCGAGGTGAGTAGATGAAGGTGAATGCAGAGGAGAACGCCGCATCCCTTACGAGGGAGAGGGTGTCTTGGAAGTCCTCTTCGGTCTCGCCGGGAAAGCCAACGATGATGTCGGTCGAGAGGGCGATGTCCGGAATGGCCGCGCGGAGCCTATCGACCAATGCGAGGTACTCCTCCCGCGTGTAGCTGCGGTTCATTGCCTTGAGGATGCGCGTGGACCCAGACTGCACGGCAAGGTGGAGGTGAGGCATAACGGCAGGGACCTCGGCCATCGCGGCTATCGTCTCGTCTGAGAGGTCCTTGGGGTTGCTTGACGTGAAGCGAATGCGCTCGATGCCCGTCTCGCCCACGGCACGAAGCAGCTCTGCAAAGCGCGGCTCGCCGTAGATGTTCCTGCCGTATGAGTTGACGTTTTGTCCAAGAAGGCAGATTTCGCGGACTCCGTCGGCAACGAGCAGGCGGCACTCTGCAACGACGCTTTCGATGGTTCGGCTGCGCTCGCGCCCACGAACGTAGGGCACGATGCAGTAGGTGCAGAAGTTGTTGCAGCCGCTCATGATGGGTACCCAGGCGTGATGGCGCTCCGCCCGATGGCTCGGAAGATCCGTCGAGAAGCCCGTGCCGGGTTCCTCGGTATCGACTTCGATGGCACCCTGCTGGTCTCCAAAGGCATCCGAGAGAAGCCTTGGCAGGCTGCCAAGGGCGCTTGTGCCAAAGACCACGTCGACGTTGGGGATGTGTGAGCGGAGACGCTCGCCGTCGCGCTGGGCGATGCAGCCACCGATTGCTACGACGCGCCTCCCAGATGGAGGGGTTGGGGCCGAGACCATCGCAGAAGCCTGTCCGTAAAGACGCTGATCGGCGTTCTCGCGAACGCAGCAAGTCATATAGACGACGATGTCAGCCTCATCGGGGCTGGGAACCTCGATGCAGCCGCACGAGTCGAGGAGGCCCGAGACCCTCTCGGAGTCGTGCATGTTCATCTGGCAGCCGAAGGTCTTGATGCTGTACGTTTTGCCGACAAGCACTTGGGTGTCAGTGGATGCCATCTACGCCACCACTTCCCCATCGTCCATCGCGTCCGCCGAGACGCTTCTGGGAGTAAGCCTGTGGACGTATACGGCAAAGCGGATTGCGGTGCGCTTCTCGCCAGCGATGTCGATGTCGGAGAATGTTGGGGCGCAGGAGATGTCAACGCCAGTGGGAATCAGGAATCCACGTGCGATGGCAAGGGCCTTGACCGCCTGGTTGACCGCGCCGGCTCCCACGCATTGCATGTTGACGGGAACGCCATCCTTGACCATGCCAGCTATAGCTCCGGCAACTGATGCCGGAGAGGACTTGCTCGAGACCTTCAGAAAATCCATGCTACCGATACTCCAATAGTGCGGTGGTTGTCAGAGTGGTGCGTTTGTCCAACTATATGTGGCTTCATATAAAAATGATTGTAATGTCCCAGCTACGCAATGCAAATCGTGGGGGCCCTAAGCGTTGCGCGAGAAATCTAGTCTGCGTCCTCAAGGTCGAATGTCACCGTGATGCGTCCCTTCCCAACCCGCACCTTTGGATCATTCACGAGCGACACGTAGTAGCGATCCTCTATGAACGAGAAGTCCTTTGCGAGCACATGGGAAAACTCCTCCATATCGGGCTTGGAAAGCTTGAGCCCACGCCTGTCACGGTAGAGGTCGACCGACTTTGGGCCAGTCGGGGCATCGGCCTTTCGAAGCATTCGCGAGGCGACGCTCCTCAGAGGCTTTATCTGGCCAGATACGACGCGATGGGCAGTCCGCTCGCTCATCTCAAGACCAAGGTCCTTGCACACCGAGAGAAGCTCCCGAGCGTCGGCTGCAGCCCGTAGCCTCTCGAGAACGGGCAAAGCCGAGAGGTCATCCATGAAGAGAAGCTCGGAACTGTCAATCGAAGGCGTGACGCGAGCACGGGCGGTAGCTGCGATCTCTGCGGGAGAGCCAACGTACACCTCGCAGGTCCCGTATTCCTCGAGGGCAAACTCGCAGCAGGTACGCACGATGTTGTGGGGGCCGCGACCACAGGAGCGCCTGCCGTCCTCGTCCTCGCCAAGCGTTGGCCAGGTGGATTGGTCGGCGCGCTCGGAAAGCTTAGTGGCATCTGTCACGACCGAGATGGATGCCCCCTTGCCAGGGGCGGAGGATGCGACACGTGCAGAATCGGCATTCTCGCGAACGGAGTACAGTGCCATGCCGCGACCGTGAACGCCCCACCTATCTACATGAACGCTCTCGAGCTTCGAGGTCACACGCGCCTCGAAGATCCGCTCATGCATGTCCTGCGGAATGCCCGAGCCATCGTCGAGAATGGTAGTGGTCCGTAGGTCGCCCTCCCGGGAGGTAGCCAGGTAGATTCTTTTTGCCCCGGCATCGCGGGAGTTGCGCAGAAGCTCGATAACCATGTCCTCGACGCAGCGAATGTCGTGCTTTGCCTGGCGACGCTCCGCCTCCGCAACGCGGAGGCGGACGTAACCTTCGCCGAGGTTCTCTTCGACGCGAAGCGACCGTTCGCCGCCCATGCGAGCGACGAAATCCGCCAAGCCTGACGTGCTGGAGTCCTGCCCCACCGTCACCGTGCCATCCCTCATTTACTTGGCGACATCAACGGCGCGAGACTCACGAATGACCACGACGCGGACCTGGCCGGGGTACTCCATCTCGTCCTCGATCTGCTTTGCGATGTCGTGGGCGAGCACGGTGGCCTGGGCGTCGGAGATCTTCTCGGGCTCGACCATCACGTGCAGCTCGCGACCAGCCTGCATCGCATAGGTGCGCTCCACGCCCTCGTGGGCGTTCGAGATCTCCTCGAGCTTCTCGAGACGCTTGATGTAGGTCTCGGCGGACTCGCGACGGGCGCCCGGCCTGGCTGCGGAGATGGCATCAGCGGCCTGGACGAGGACGTCGAGGACGGTGTCGGGATCGACGTCCGCGTGGTGTGCCTCGATGGCATGGACGATCTCCGGGCGCTCGCCATAGCGACGCGCAAGGTCCGCACCAATGACGGCGTGCGGCCCCTCGACCTCGTGGTCGATCGCCTTGCCGATGTCATGCAGCAGGCCGGCCCGCTTTGCGGGGGCAGGGTCCATCCCAAGCTCAGAAGCCATGATGCCACAGAGCGCAGAGACCTGGACCGAGTGCGAGAGGACGTTCTGACCAAAGGAGGTGCGATACTTGAGGGCACCGAGGGTCTTCACAATCTCGGGGTGGAGGTCATGAATACCGGCGTCGAAGGCTGCCTGCTCGCCGGCCTCCCGGACGCGCTCGTTGACGAGATCCTCGGCCTTCTTGTACAGCTCCTCGATGCGAGCGGGGTGAATACGTCCGTCGGCGATGAGGTTCTCCAAGGCGACGCGTGCCGTCTCACGACGAACGGGGTCGAAGCTCGAGAGAACTACGGTCTCGGGAGTGTCATCGATAACGAGGGAGACGCCAGAAACCTGCTCGAAGGTACGGATGTTCCTGCCCTCGCGGCCGATGATGCGACCCTTGAGGTCATCGGAGGGAATGTGGACGGTGGTTACCGTAATCTCGCCTGCCTGGTCTGCGGCGCAGCGCTGAATGGCAGTCGAGATGATCTCGCGCGCAGTCTTGTCTGCCTTTGCCCTAACGTTTTGCTCGGACTCGCGGAGAATCTGGGCCTCGTCGCGGACGCTCTCGGCGCGGACGCGTGCGATAAGCTCGTCATGCGCCTCGTCCTTCGAGAGCCCGGCGATGCGCTCGAGCTCGGTGGTCTGCTTGCCCTCAAGGGCGTCAAGGTCGTTCTTTCGACGATCGAGCTGGCTCTGAAGCCCGGACAGCTGGCGCTCGCGCTTGTCAAGGGCGTCGTTGCGGCGGTCGAGAGACTCCTCGCGCTGCATGATGCGGCCCTCCATGGACTGAAGCTCGCCCTTGCGCTTCTTCTCCTCGGCCTCGGAGTTCTGCTTGAGCTGGAGAATCTCCTCCTTGGCCTCGAGAACGGCCTCCTTCTTTGCTGTATCGGCCTGGCGGCGAGCCTCAGAGGTAATGCGCTCGGCCTCGCCACGCGCACTCTCGATCTGCTCGTTGGCAGACTTGAGCTTGGAGTTGCTCTTGCCTGCGAGGAAGAAGTACGCCAGCCCAGCTCCAACTGCTAGGCAAATGATTCCAACAATGATTTCCATGGCCGCTCCTCAGATGACGAATTCACAAGGTTGTTCAGGAGACCCCACGCACAGCGCAGGGAACCCGCCATCGGGGTATCCGGCCGCAGATGCCAAAAACATGACGTTCCATGATGCTGACGCAGCGAAACAATTACAATGCACAGCTGGTAAACCAGCGGAAGATACGCTCTCAGGCCTCTCAATCATATGTTCGCATTTGATACCTGTCAAACTGCCTGGGTACCGCCCGCGCCCAAACAAGGCCCGCTTCACGGAATAAACGGGATGCCCGGAAAGCCGCAGTGAGACGCCCGTCAGCATCGGAGCTTTCGTAGCCTAGAAGTCCTCAGAGTCTCTCTCCTCGTCAATAACGCGGCGAGCGGTGCGGGTAGCGAGCCCTAGCGGAAAGCCGCGCGTCGAGAGAAAACGGACGAGTTTCTCATAGTCGTGCTTGCCCGTGAGACGACGACGCGAGGCAAGCTCGTAGGCCGTCTCCTCCTCTGACTCCTGCGTAAGGTAAAGATCTGGCCATCCGGGGACGTCAGCGGTATCTACGCCGCGGCGTGAGAGCTCGCGCTCGATCCGCACCCTTCCCCATCCTTGGGACAGCTTGGAGCGAATGAAGGCATCGGCGAATCGCGCGTTATCCACCAGGCCACACTCGACAGACCTACGGCAGGTATACTCGACGGTCTGGGGGGCATAGCCATCTCGCTTGAGGCGCGCGGAGAGCTCCTCCTCAGAGTAATCCCTTCTGTCTACGAGCGCTGCTGCGCGCTCCATGGCGCACTTTCGAGATGCCTCGCCCATCGCGTAGAGAAGCTCTGCCCTGGAAGAGGGGAGAAGGTCTCGTCCCCTCGCCTTGGAATCAAGGCAGCGCGCAACGGCAACGGGAACGCTCATGCGCTCCTCGCCGCGCTGAGGCGTCCTCACGACAACCTCGCCACGAGGGGCCGCCTGCCCCAATGAGCGCGAGCCTCGCTGGGGCAGGCGGACCTCCCAGTCTAGCGACGTCTTTGGCCAATCCCCCTTGGCTGCTCGCGTCACTGGTGAGAGTCCTCGCTGGAGAGGGACGGATCATCGAGGGGCTCCCCCACGCGCTCGTCACCTAGTACGAGCCCGCAGGCGACGCGGACCTTGTGGTCAATCTCGTCGAGGAGATCTGGGTTGGAAGCGAGGAACGACTTGGCGGCCTCGCGGCCCTGGCCAAGCCGCTCGCCCTCATAGGTGAACCATGAGCCAGACTTGTCCACGATCTGGTACTCGACCGCCATGTCCAGCACAGAGCCCTCCTTGGAAATGCCCGTACCGTACATGATGTCGAACTCCGCAGACTTGAAGGGCGGCGCGACCTTGTTCTTCACGACCTTGACGCGTACGCGGTTGCCGACAACCTCGCCGTTGACCTTGATGCTGTCAACGCGCCTGATATCCATGCGAACGGACGAGAAGAACTTGAGCGCGCGACCGCCCGGCGTGGTCTCGGGATTGCCGAACATGACGCCGATCTTCTCGCGAAGCTGGTTGATGAAAATGCACGTGGTGTTTGACTTGGAGAGCGATCCGGCAAGCTTGCGAAGCGCCTGGCTCATGAGACGCGCCTGGAGACCAACCGTGGTGTCGCCAATCTCGCCCTCGATCTCGGCACGGGGCACGAGCGCCGCCACGGAGTCGATGACCACGACGTCGATGGCGCCGGAACGCACAAGCATGTCGCAAATCTCGAGTGCCTGCTCGCCGGTGTCTGGCTGCGAGATGAGAACCTCGTCGATATCTACACCAATGCGAGCCGCATAGCCGGGATCCAGCGCATGCTCTGCATCTATGAAGGCGACGACGCCCCCCATTGCTTGCGCCTCGGCGAGAATCTCAAGCGAGAGCGTTGTTTTGCCAGAGGACTCGGGACCATATATCTCGATGATGCGGCCGCGCGGCACGCCGCCGATGCCCAGGGCGGCGTCGAGCGCCAAAGAACCGGTGGGTATTGCCTCGACCTCAAGGCTGGCGCTGTCATCCCCATAGCGCATTATGGCGCCCTTGCCGAACTTCTTCTCGATCTCTTGGGTTGTGACCTCGAGCGCCTTGTCGCGCTCCTCCGTGGTCTCTGGGTGGTTGACCTCTTTGACCGTACCCTTGCTCCTGGCCATGCTTGCTCCTCATCTGTTGGCTGCCATCGATGGTATACGAACACCCGTTCGTAGTCAACATCGCTAAGCCAAGCATATCCGGGAGACCTTGCAGCATTCTGACAGCGAGCGGACAGCCAGCTTGCACACAGCTGGCAGCGTTCTGACACGCAATAGCGTCTACCAGCGCAAACGATGTGAGCAGAAGGGTCTTCCGTCGAACAGAAACTCGTAACGAGAAAAAAGGACTAGTCCTTCTCGGCAGACTCCCGCACACCTTGCATAAGGAGTTCCAGCGCGCGCCGAACCGCACGTGCGCGAACCTGTGAGCGATCCCCTTCGAAAAGATTCGGGAAAGTGCTGGTAGAGCGGGCAGTCGCAAGCCCCATCCATACGGTACCAACGGGCTTTCCTGGCTCCTCGCCCCCAGGTCCGGCGATTCCCGTCACGGAGACCGCGACGTCACAGCCCAGAACACGCCGTGCGCCCTCTGCCATGGCGGCAGCGCACTCGCTCGATACGGCCCCGACGCCCGGAGCGTCCAATATGGCGTTCGAGACGCCAAGGACCTCGTGCTTGACAGGAACCGCATAGCTCACGACACCACCGCGAATGGCCTCCGAAGAGCCGGGTATGGCCGTGATTGCAGAGGCAACGAGTCCCCCGGTGCAGGACTCTGCCGTACCAACCGTGACGCCCAAGGACCTACAAGCACTGACAAGCGCCTCACAGGCGTCGAGCGTCTCGCCGTCAAAGACAACAGAAGGTACCAAGCCTATCGCTCCCCCGCCACGTACGACCAAGCCTTGACAAAGTAATCGACGCCGGACCAGGCGGTGAGGATGACCGCAACCACCATCAATACCTGGCCAAGAACGCCAATGGCCCACGCGGCCGAACCCTCAGGAAGCGCCATGGCAAGAAGGAGGGCAGAGATGGCAACCATGGTGACCGCCGTCTTGCCCTTCCCCAAAGGAGAGGCGGCAATGACGGTGCCAGCGGAGGCGACAACCATGCGGAGCCCAGATACGAGAAACTCCCTTGCCACGATCACGAGAAGCACCCACGAGGAGACCGCGCCGCGCTCGAGGAGAAAGCAGAGTGCGACCACGACGACGAGCTTGTCAGCTATGGGATCGAGGAACTTGCCAAAGGTCGTGACCTCGTTCCTGCTGCGCGCGAGGTAGCCGTCGAGCTTGTCGGTAAGCGAGAGCAGCACGAAGAGGGCGAAGACGACAAGCGACAAGGCTGACCCCCCACCGGCGGCGGGAGACATCTCTGCGACGAGCAGCCACAGGGGGACGGCGACAACTCGAATGCACGTAACGACGTTGGCGGGCGTCCAGATGGACAGCGCCTGGCCGCCACCATCGCGACCATTCGAGCCCATCAGCTCTCGCCGCCATCGACAACCTCGCCGACGAGGTCGTAGGTGAACGAGTCGACGAGGTCGCACGTCACGACGTCGCCAACGGATAGCTCGCCGCTCTCGATGTGCACCACGCCATCTGAGTCTGGCGCTTGGAACCACGCATGACCGATGAATTCCGCACCATCGGGGCTCTCCTCGACCCCGTCGATGAGGACGCGCACGCGCTCGCCGACGTGTCTCTCGGCAGCAGCGAAGCCGAGCTGCTCGGTGAGGTCGATGAGCCGCTGCGTGCGCTCGAGCTTGACCTCGTCGGGCACCTGGTCGGGCATCGTGGCGGCACGGGTGCCGTCTTCGGGCGAGTAGCTGAAGACTGAGCAGTAGTCGAACTCCTCGTCCTGCAGGAAGTCCAACAGCTCCTGCGCCTCCTCGTCGGTCTCGCCGGGAAATCCTGCCATCGCCGTGGTGCGCAGCACCATGCCGGGAATCTCCTCGCGCAGATGCGCGAAGAGCGCGGAGAACTCCTCTGGCGAGCCCTTGCGGCCCATGCGCTCCAAGACGGAAGCGGAGCAGTGCTGGATGGGGATGTCGATGTAGGGAAGCACCTCGGGAACGTCGCGAATCGTCGAGACAAGCTCCTCGGTCATCCCCTCGGGCTGCAGGTACAGCACGCGGACCCAGCCCCCGAACGGGCGGACGACCTCGGCAACCTGGCGAAGGAGCGAGGCGAGGGTGCGGGGCTCCTCGAGGTCGGACCCCCAGATGCCGGTGTCCTGACCGATGAGGACCACCTCGCGCACGCCACCCTCCATGAGAGAACGGACCTCTTCGCAGATCTGGGCTGCGTCACGCGAGTGGTAGCGCCCCCGGATGTAGGGAATGGCGCAGAATGCGCAGAACCTGTCGCAGCCTTCGGATATCTTGACGTAGGCGCTCGCCCCGTCGACCGTACGAAGGACCCCCTGGGGCACACCGGGCGCAACGTCTCTCTCGAGGCCGAGGACCCCGTCGACAACGGCAACGATGCCATCCTCGTCATCTGCGTTCACGAACGCAGAGACCTCGGGAAGCTCCTCAGCGAGCGGAGCACCGTAGCGGGAGGGTACGCAACCGCACATAACGATTGGGAGATTTCGGCCCTCGCCCCGCTCCTGCTCCGAAAGCTCGAGCGTCGTGTCGAGAGACTCCTGCGTGGCAGAGACGAGAAACGCGCAGGTGTTGATCAGCGCGACATCTGCCTTGTCGGGGTCGCTGGTCTCGTCGTATCCGGCACCAAGGAGAAGTGCGCGCATGCGGTCGGTGTCGACCTCGTTCTTGGCGCAGCCGCGGGTAATGAAGAGAACGTTTGGCATGGTGTGACCTTATCGGTAGTTGACGTACTGGAGCGGCTGACCGTAGTCATTGCCGCGCAGGAGTGCGATGACCTGCTGCAGGGCATCCTTTGAAGGCGAGCTCACACGGAGCTTGTCACCCTCGATGGTGGCCTTGACCTTGATCTTAGAGTCGCGAATGTCCTTGGAGATCTTCTTGCCAAGCTCCGAATCGATTCCCTGGACGAGATGGCCCTGCTGTCGGACGCTCATGCCAGAGGCCGCCTGGGGCTTGCCCCAACGGAGGGCGGAGAGGTCGACGCCACGCTTCACAAGCTTGGAGCCGAGGATGTCGCGCACCTGACCGGCAACGAAGTCGGAAGGCGCCTCAACCGTGAACACTCCCTCGCCCTTTGCGAGAGAGAGCGAGGCGCCCGTTCCCTTGAGGTCATAGCGCTGCGATATCTCTCGTGTCGCCTGCTGGTAGGCGTTGTCGACCTCCTGCATGTCGACGGTTGACACGACGTCGAAGCTAGAATCCTTGGCCATGCTCTCCCCTTCCCTGGCAAACCGATTGTCGCGATAGCCATGCAACAAGGCGCCATTGCATCTTTCGAGGCCGTATGAGGCTCTCTCGTGTGAATCCCTAGTTAGTCGTAGTCTTGCTTGTGGAGACGGTACCCGAGGTCGTGGTAGACGTCGAATTCGCACTCCCGGACTTCTGAGAGCCTGACGCGCTCGTCGAGCTCGAGGAGTCTCCAGAGCCTGTCGAAGCGTCTGCGGAGGTCTCGTCTGTTGAGGGCGCCGGTGTTCCCTTGATGGTGAGGGAGCCAATGCCAGAGGCCTTGGAGTCAAAGCTCTTCTGCGTGCCGTTCTCGGTGACCGTGACCGCGCCGGGGTTGCCCGCACGAACGGTAATCGAGTCCGTGACCGTGTACTTCTCCTCCCATGGCCCCGTCACCGTGCTTGCCACCTCGCTCGAGCCGTCGTTCGTGATCTCGAGCCAGGAGGTCTCCCCGCTTGCCACAGAGACGGTGACAACCGTCTCCTGCGCCGTCTCGCCACTTTCTGCAGTGGACGAGTCTTTATCAGCCGCGTCCTCACTCGTCGTGGTGGTCGTGGTGGTCGTGGTGGTGGTCGTCGGCGTGGAATCCGTGGAGGAGTCCGACGACGTGGAGTCGGTCGACGTCGTGCTCACGGGAACGGTCGACTTTGACTCGCTTTGCGTTGTCTTGTTGCCAACGCACGAGCGAACCGAGAGAACGAGGATGAGCGTGAGGGCGAGCGCAAGGGCGAGGATCACGAGAAGTATCGAACGACGGTTGTCCTGAGGACCACGGCGGCGCGAGCTGCCGGAGAGGCGATTTCTCTGGTCGTCAGAGCGGCGACGGACCTTTGGCCTGTCAACGCTGGCGATGTTTCTCGACGAGCGCCTGCCCGAGATGGTCGAGGCACGGTCGTAAGGCCTCGCCGCATCGTCGTAGCGGAGGTCATCTGTGTACTCCCCCGCGCGGACGCTCCTCGTGCTCACGTCGTCGCGCTCATAGAGACGCTGTGCTCGGGAGGAGTCACGACGATAGGCGCGCGCGGTCTCCCTGCGCTCCTCGACGCCGTTTTGCCCCTCACGCAGGAGCCGGTTGGCGGGATCGTCCACACGGCGCCTCTGCTGGGCATATCTGCTGCGTTGGCGCGAAGTGTAGCGGTCGGGCTCGCGCGTGCGGGCCTCATCGCGATAGCGGTCGGATGTCGAGTTGTAGGGCCTGCCGTAGACGTACTCCGCATGGGAATACGAGGGTGATTGGCTTCGTGTGCCCGCCGGGTAGCTCGATCCCGCGAGGGGAACGGAGGAAGGCGTGCGGGGCCTGGGACCCGATGTGGTGGCGAAGGCGCCCATGTCGCCCGCCGGCCCACCGGAGGTGGGAAGGAGCCCCTTGTACTGCACATACGCCTTGGGGCGGGACTCCGCCTCGTTCACCACGTCGTAGCCCTGGACGCCGCGGCCAGACTGCGTGTCGCGCGTACGTCGCCGAAGCTCGTGCGAGGAGGTCCCATGCACGTGCTCGTAGAGCTCCTCCTGGAAGAGGTCGACGATCTCCCGGGGATTGAGCCCCAGGTAGCGAGCATACGAGGAGAGCATGCCCTGAGCATAGCCACTCTGGGGGATGTTCTCGAAGTCTCCCTCCTCGAAGGCGATGAGAACCTGCTCCTTGAGCTTGAGGACCTGCGAGGCCTGGCCCACGGTGAGGCCAAGCTGTCGACGACGATCAAGAAGCATCTCGCTAAAGCGCGGGCGCGACGACATTGTAGGCTACACCTCCTCGAAATCCTGCTCAGCGGCCTTGAGGTCCTCGAGACCCTCCTTGTCGAGAAGCACGTCGCGCGGCTTCGAGCCGTTGGCGGGACCCACGACGCCCTTGTTCTCGAGCATGTCCATGATTCTTCCTGCTCTAGCGTACCCCACGGAAAGCGCCCTCTGGAGGCTGGAGGTGGAACCAAGCTGAGAGTTCACAACGATGTCCGCGGCCTCCCAGAGGAGAGGGTCGTCCGCGGGAGCGGAGGGCTCGCTTGAACCACCAGGGGTCATCGGCGAGACGGCTGTGAGGATGTCGTCGTGGTAGTCGGTGTCGTGGTGCTCCTTGATGAAGGAGACCACCCGCTCGACCTCCTCTTCCGAGACATAGCAGCCCTGTGCTCGCCGAGGCCTAACGCCGCGCAGCTTGTAGAGCATGTCGCCATGGCCGAGGAGCCTCTCGGCGCCCGTCTGGTCGAGGATGATGCGGGAGTTCATGCCGTTGTCGACGGAAAGCGCCACGCGGTTGTCGATGTTCGCCTTGATGAGGCCCGTCACGACGTCTGCTGAGGGACGCTGGGTGGCGACGATGAGGTGGATGCCCGCAGCACGTCCGAGCTGGGCGATGCGGACAATGGAGGCCTCTACGTCCTTGCCGGCGACCATCATGAGGTCCGAGAGCTCGTCGATCACGATGACGAAGTACGGCATGTGCTTGGGAGGGTTCTCCATGTCTGCGTACTTGTCACCATCGACGTCGCGGTTGTAGGACTTGATGTCGCGCACCTTGTAGTGCTCGAAGACCTTGAGGCGCCGCTCCATCTCGGTGACGCCCCAGGAGAGGGCGCTCGCAGCCTTGTTGGGCTCGGTGACCACGGGGACGTAGAGGTGTGGCAGCCCAGCGTAGTAGGTGAACTCGACGCGCTTGGGGTCCACCATGATGAGGCGGACCTCCTCGGGCGTGGCGCGCATGAGGATGGTCATGACGATGCTGTTGAGAAGGACCGACTTGCCGGAGCCCGTGGTACCCGCCACGAGGAGGTGCGGCAGGCCGGCGATGTCCACGACCACTGGGTTGCCCTCGGAGTCGCGGCCGAACGCCGCCTCGAGCGGGCCGCCCTTTACGTAGGGCAGCACGTCTCCCAGGTAGACGGGCTGAGTCGTTTTGTTGGGGATCTCGATGCCCACGAGCGAGGTGCCCGGAATGGGCGCGAAGATGCGCACCGAGCGGGAGGCGAGCGAGAGCGCGATGTCGTCTTGGAGGTTGGTGATCTTGCTCACGCGCTCGCCCTCGCCCATCTCGATCTTGAACGTGGTAACCGAGGGGCCGGCAACCCAGCCGACCACGCGGGAGGTGAGCCCGAACTCCTCGAGCGTGCCCTGGAGCTTGGCTGCCACGGCAGAGAGCTCGTCGTCGGACTCCGCGCTCACGCCGGAGTTGGGGTTCACCATGAGCATGTCAGGCGGGGGGAGCTCGCGCCCGTCGTCGCTCGCGGCTGGGTCAGGGGCCTGCGGGGCCTTGGACTGCTGCGCCTTGCCGGAAGAGGGCTTGGCGGCGAGAAAGGCGGGAACGGCCTCCTTGTCCTTCGAGCCACGGCCGCCGCGCGTCTTCTTGCCCTTCGAGGGATCATCAAGGAGCGTGGTGGGGGCAGCGTCGTCGAGAAGCGCGGTCTGAGCTTGGTCGGGCGTGACTTCCTCGGATGCGACGGCAGGGGCAGGTGTTGCGTCCTGCTTCTTGGGACGCCCACGACGCAGCACACTGGTCTTGCGGGCGCCGATGAAGGACGTCTCCCCCTCACCGGTCTCGTCGAAGAGCGAGCCCTGGGTCTGCCCGGCCGCCGCAGGCGCGACCGCCATTGCCGGCGCCGCCTCACGAGCAGCCTCCCTCTCGGCAGCGCGCTCTTCCCGGGCGATGCGACGGCTCTCGGAGGCCTCCTGCGCCCTGAGGTGAATCTTTGCGACAGCACCAGAGATGGAGAACCCGCACACGACGGCTCCGGCGACGATCACGCCGACGAGAATGACGTTGCCCACGATCAAGCCAACGAGTCGCATGAGCCAATACGCGAAGAAGCCGCCGACGTATCCGCCAGCAGACTCCACAGCAGGCTCAGCGAGCGCCAGAGAGGGAGTGTCTACGACGCCCGGGTGGTTGAGCGAGAGCTGCGCCAGGATGGCCACGACGATAAGCACGAGACCCCCAGCCACGCGGCCGGAAATCGGCCCGTCCTCATCCATGAAGAACGTGCACGCAAAGATGAAGAGGGCGATCGGCGCAAGAACAGCCCCGGTCCCAAACAGCAGGGTGAGCGCATGGCCGACCATGCTCGTCACGATTGCCGAGGTTGGGGCGACCAACGCCACGAACATGGCCACGGCAACAACCGCCAAGACCACGCCGAGAATGTCGTTCTGCGTGGACGAAAGCCCCTGCTGGGACGTATTGGCCCCGCGGCCGCGAGGTGCCTGGCGTGAGCCAGCGCCCCGCGCCTTGGAGCCCTTCCTTGCTGCCTTGCCTGCTGCGTTTGATCTGCGATTCGAGGGCATGTACCTAGACCTCCATCACGACCGGAATCACCATCGGCCGCGTGTGCGTCTTGCTCCAAAGGAAGTTGGAAAGCGAGTTTCTCACGCCCTTGCGTACGGTGTCAATGCTCGCGCCATTGCCCTTCTCGAGTCGCTCGACCTGCGAACGCACGAGGGCACGAGCGTCATCCATGAGGGCGTCGTCCGTGGCGAACGAGACGCCTCGGCCGGAGAGGTCGATGGTGTCGACGGAGTGGTTGCGCGAGCGAACGGCCACCACGCAGGTGATGACGCCGTCCTGTGCGAGGCGCTGGCGGTCGCGGAGGACCACCGGGTTGGCATCGGTGATCGAGAGGCCGTCAACGTAGACGACCCCAGAGTCGACCGACGGCCCACGGCGGGCCTTGCCGTGACGGACCTCGAGCGAGTCACCGTTGTCGAGGATGAAGATGTTGCGCTCGGGAATCCCGACCTGCTGGGCGAGCTTGGCGTGAGCGCGAAGGTGCTGGGCCTCGCCGTGCACCGGCATGAAGTAGCGGGGCTTGACCATGGCGAGCATGAGCTTGAGCTCTTCCTGCGACCCATGGCCGGAGACGTGAACAAGCGCCTGGCTCTTGTCGTAGATGTCGCAACCCAGCTTGGAGAGCGAGTTGATGATGCCCTGGACGCTCTTCTCGTTGCCGGGAATGGGGTTGGCCGAGATGATGACCGTGTCGCCCTCGTGAATCGAGAGGCTCTTGTGCTCGCCGTTTGCCATGCGGGCAAGCGCCGAGAGGGGCTCGCCCTGGCTGCCGGTGCAGAGGACCACGATCTTCTCGTCCGGGATCTTCTCGAGGTCATAGGCATCGATGATGTCGTCATCGGCAATCCGGAGATAGCCCAGCTCGCGGGCGACCTTGGTGTTTGTGACCATCGAGCGGCCCGTCACGACCACCTTGCGGCCAACGGTCACCGAGGCGTCGCAGATCTGCTGGAGTCGGTGGATGTGGCTCGAGAACGAGGCGACGAAGACGCGGCCAGGCGCGTTCTTGATGATGTGTCGGAGAGCCGGTCCGACGGCAGCCTCGGAAGGAGTGAAGCCGGGGCGCGTGGCGTTGGTTGAGTCGGAAAGCAGGACGTCGATGCCCTCGGCCGCAAAGCGGTTGATGGCGGCGTAGTTGGGACGAACGCCGTCGATGGGGGTCTGGTCGAGCTTGAAGTCACCGGTGTGCATCACGTTGCCGGCGGGCGTGTTCATGAAGACGCCAAACGCGGCGGGGATGGAGTGCGTCATCGAGAAGAACGTGATGTTGAAGGCTCCGAGCGTGACCGTGGAGCCATCCTGTACCTCGCGGAACTTGGGGCTCTTGATGTTGTGCTCGGCGAGCTTGCCCTGGATGATCCCAAGCGTGAGCTTGCTCGAGTAGATGGGGACCTTGTGGGTGAGGTCCTGGAGGAGATACGGAAGGGCGCCCGTGTGGTCCTCGTGGCCATGCGTGATGATGATGCCGCGCAGCTTGTCCTCGTTCTCAAGGACGTAGGTGTAGTCCGGGAGGATGAGGTCGATGCCTGGCTGCTCGTCATCGGGGAACATGAGGCCGGCGTCAACCATGACCATGTCGTCTCCGTACTCGAACACGGTCATGTTCTTGCCGATCCCATCAAGACCACCTAGCGGGATGATCTTGAGGGCGGTGTCTTTCTTTGGCATTGCGGGATAAATCCTTTCTTCGTGGTTGATACGCTCGGCTTTCGCCGATATCTAGTGAGCAGTTCTGACGGCCATGTGCCGCCAGCCGCAACAGCTACGGTTTTGGTGCGCCGGCGTTCAAGGGGGACACGCAGGCGCTCTAGCCAATCTATTGTAGCCAAGCCAAGACTCGCGTGGCGAGGCTCCACGATGATTGCGGACTGGCTTGGCCCTCCGCTGGCCCCCCTTCGAGTTCGCCAAGTGCTGCCGAGAAGAAAATGGACGGAATGGGCCGCTAGGACATCGTTATGGGTCGATTTTCTTCTCAATAGGCGCTAGCACGGCAGCTGCTGGCTCGACAGACACCTGCGCGTTCGGACGGCCGCGCCTTACCTGCGAAGCCTGCCGAAAAGACGACGGAGCCCCGCAATGGGACCGTCACTGTTGGCAGTCCCCTCTTCTCGACCACCGGGGGCACCCGTCAGCCATTCAGCCTGCTCCGGGTATCGCTCGGCAAGCTCGCGCAGATGTATATGCGCAACGCGACGCATCTCCTGATACCGGGAAGACCCCTCACCAGCGGTTACCTGTGCATCCGCCTTACGCGCAAGGCAGAGTACCTGGTCAAGGGAATCGCCCCGCGTAGGCTCCACGTGCCGATCGTATCGCTCGTATGCGCGGTCACGCACATATCGCCAAAGCTCTCCCGCAACGGCATCTGTCGGCCACTGTCCGAGCAGCAAGTCCACCGCCTCAGGGAGTTCTACCTCTGGAAGCCCATCAATCATCTCATTCGAGACATTCTCGAAAATTCGATCACGCGCATCAGCAACCCGTTCGTCCCAGTCGTCGCGGGGAATGTCCGTCGCGTGCTCGCAGGCGAAGTCACGCATGAGACGCCAACCCTTAAACTCGCGCTCTGACGTCCTTCTAAGCGCATCGAGGGTCTCTCGGGAGCCAAGCGTCTCGCCGCGCCCAAGATGGTAGAGGTACCACGGAGAGTCAGACAGTCCGACGTATGTCAAGGCAAGCGCGTCGAGAATCATGCACAGGTAGATGTCATCCGAGAGGAGCAAACGCGTGTGCGCAGCCATGCCCCACGCCCTGCGAGCAAGGTCCCCGGAGAAGAGCTTGTGGTGCACGTGCCAGTCGAAGCTGTCTTTCTCGGCAAACTGGACACGCATGATGTCTGCGCCATTGAGGCGTCGCGGAATTGGCGTGAGAAAGCCCTGCATGCCAGCCGCAGCACCGCTCGCAGCATCTCCTTCTGGGACTACCCGCACGCCAAAGTGGACGATATCGGCCTCATCTGCATGGGCCATCACAAGGTCCAATGCCCCAGGTGCAAGCTCATCATCCTGGTCAACCAACATAACATGGGCTCCGCAAGAGGCTGCCACTCCCGCCTGTCGCGCACCAAGTGTGCCGACGTTTGTGTCGAGAAGAACCGGCCGCACTCGAGAGTCGCGCTCAGCAAGCGACAGGATGACATCCCTAGTATCGTCAGCCGAGGCGTCGTCCACCAAGAGAAGCTCGAGTTCGGAAAAGGACTGCCCGAGGATGCTCATTGCACATTCCTCAAGGTATCGTCCCCCGTTGTGTGCGGGGACTACAACAGAGAGCGCGAGCGACTCGGTCATCGTATCTCCTGTCCGGCACGATGCTACCCATCGACAGTAAGTCCTGCGTGCCTGTTGTTACTCATTTCGATGTAGTTCGACATCCTAGCAGCCAGCCGCAAGATACCCAACTGCCCCTAAATTGCGCCGTGGGGTGTAGAGCCGAGTGCGCTAGGACTGTACTGAGATTATAGTCAGAGGGGCCCGGCGCGCCTTCGCGCCGAGCCCCCCAAGTAAACGCCCCCATAAGAGCAAGCTCTCGTCAGCCCAAAATACCTTGCGGCCTCAGTCTATCCGACAACGTACCAAGAAGGTGTCTTACATCCATACGGGAACATTGACGTAGTGTTTGCATCGTTCGGCAACTGCCAAGAATCAAGGGCAGTTGCATCCTTGAGAGAAACGCTTCCCCAGCTGTAGAACATGCGCACCGCATTTTTAACCTTAGAGACGTTCCACTTGGACAACGGTCTGAGGTCCGAGACAGAGTTGCTTAGTGTAAACATTCCTTCCATGTTGCTGACGTTTGAGACATCCCAGCTGGCCAGGGGCGTGAGGTCATGAAGAGACGAGCACTCGTTAAACATCCAGCCCATATTCGTGACCTTCGAGGTATCCCAACTGGACAAGGGCGAAATGTCCGAGAGGGTCGCACATCCCCAGAAGAATTCCTTAAGGAAACGGAAGCTTGTAACATCCCAGTTGGAGAGACCGGATATGTCCTCAAGTGAGTACCAGTTCGAAAAGCCAACGTTGTCGAAGCCGCTCAGCACCAACTCGCATCGCGAGGAGATCTTCTTCGCGTACCTGGCACACACCGCATTTGAGCCAGACCCCGAGAGGCCGCCACTGGCGCTGAAATCCGTTCTAGCGAGAAGCTCCTCAGCACTTCCATGGACAACAACCTTGCGTCCGGCGTCAGTGGCATCGGAGCCATCAATGACTAGCTCACCGTCATCGTAGAGTGTGGCGAATGCCTTAGACAGGGGAACCCTCTCAGAAGCACCGTAGAAGGCGACTCCCTCCTACTGCCAGCCAACAGAGCCAAGGTAGGCATACTCGCTGGCGTCGGTTGTGAAAAGGTGAGTTCCTTGGGTGAGCCAAGGGTTAAAAAGCCGGTAAATAGGTTTTGCACTCATGTCCGGAGCTGAATAGAAGGCGCGCCCCTCCTGCCTCCAACCAATGGAACCAAGACGGGCGTACTCATTGGCGTCCCCCGTGTAGAAGTGGTCCCCGGAATAAGGATTGTAAAGGCGCCAAACGGGGTTGCCAGAAGCAGGTGACTTCCAGGCCACACCCCCCTGCTTCCATCCGATAGAGCCAAGGGAGGCGTACTCGCCGGCATCAGCGGTGAAGAGGTGCTCGCCGCTCCAGCGGTTGTAGACCCGGTACATAGGAAACGTGTTGCTCGAAGAGTCGCTTTCCCCAACCGCAAGCGTTGGCATCGCAAGTACAAAGAGGAATAGTGCGGCTGACACTGCCATCACGACGCGTAAAACATCAACAGGCTTTCTTCCCATGAAGACCACCAATCTTTACGGAAACTCAAAACACAAATATGTTATCCCATCGAGAATGCCTCCATGCGAAGCGCCCGGTAAGTATCGGAATTGCCGGCAAGCGGAACAATCGCAACGCAAGCCTCTCCGCCCACGGGCTCAGCAAACGTATAATCGAGTAACGCATCTAGACCCGAACGTCTACAAGGTGGCATTCGTGAACATCAACTCATTGGGCATCTGCAGGCACGTGGAGAAGATCTACCAGCTGGTATCCATAGATGGGATTCCGGAAGATGCCCTTCTCGACATAACTGCACAGGACGACAAGGGCAACAATGTCCCAGCAAAGGTCTTCCGAGATACGCCAACGGAAGCAGTCGTGGTTCTCATCGACGAGCACTCTGGCGCCTCGACTGTAACCTACACGCTCTTCGCATCGGACGGGCCGATTACAGATCGTGACGCCTGGCGTGAAGTAGGCTCTGCGACCATGAGCTTCAACGACGCCAAGTGGCAGTCTCGCGTGAACTATCGAATGCATCGCGACCTTACCGCACGCATTCGCGACTACGATCTCGGCCACGCGTTCCTCTTCTCCACGATCTTCATCAAGAAGGCGATTCCTGACAGGGGCAGGGCAATCGTCAGAGTCGCCGTTCGCGTGCCTTGGCGAGAGGACGGCGAGATTGCGATACGCATTTGCGACCAGTCGCTTAACATCATTGACCCCGCTCCTACGCTCATGGGCTCTCAGCAGTTTGACTCTCGTTTTTCGGGTACAGTCAAGTACCGGGAGACGGTCTTCTCGGCCGTTTTACCGCGAGACGACCGAACCGTGATCTTCGACGCCTGCGACAAGGCAGACCCTCACCAGCACACGTTCTTCGAGCTTGCCAAGCCCGACCTGGACAGCCTGATCCACGACACCGAGGTCCTCACGATGTCTGCCGATCGCGACCCCTACTACAACGAGTGGTTCCAAGGCCAGCGAGTGCAACCCTGGGAGCTGCGTCTCCAGAGTGAGGTCCGCTTTGATAACGAGGTCACCTGGAGTGTCGTGGTGCCACTGTTTCACACCACACATGAGCAGTTCGAGGACCTCGTGACGGGATTCGTCGACCAGTCGTACTCACACTGGGAGCTTATCCTCGTCAATGCATCACCCGAGGACGAGGGGCTTGCAAGCCAGGTAGCAGACGCCGTCGCATCGGACGCGAGGATACGCTGTGTCACACTCGAGAAGAACCTCGGCATCACACTCAACACGGCCGCAGGCATTAGGGCGGCGACTGGTGACTTCGTTGGCTTCGTCGACCATGACGACACAATCGAGCCAGACCTCTTCTTCCACTACACGGAAGCCGTGAACACTACGCCGGAGACGGACGTCCTCTACTGCGATGAGGACAAAATCGACCCCACCGGCAGGAACGTGTGGCCGTTCCTCAAGCCGCAGCTCGAGATCGACCTCCTCACCTGCAAGAACTACATCTGCCACATGCTTGCCGTGCGTCGCAGCCTCCTGATGAGGTTGGAGTTCGACAACCCCGAATATGACGGCGCACAGGACCACCACCTCACGCTTCAGGTGGTGGAGAAGGCTCGTCGCGTGACGCACGTGCCTCGCGTACTCTACCACTGGCGCATGTGGAAGACGTCAACGGCAACCAATGAGGGCGCAAAGGATTACGCCCAGGAGGCTGGTATGGCTGCCGTGAGGGCGCACTTCCAGCGGATTGGAGTTGACGCAGAGGTAGGTGAGGGCGAGAGGCCCTTCTCCTACCATGTGTTCCATAGACCACCCGCGCCCCACCCACGCGTGTCCATACTCATTCCCTCGCGCGACCACGTCGAACTACTCGAGCGTTGCGTGGACTCCATCCTTTCGAAATCAACCTATGACAACTATCAAGTGGTTGTCATCGAAAACAACAGCGAGCGCGAGGAGACCTTCTCGTACTACGAACGCGTGCAACGCGAGAGCCAGGGGCGCGTGCGCATTGCGTCGTGGAAGGGACAGGGCGGCTTCAACTACTCCGGTCTCATAAACTTTGGCGCACGGGAATCGGATGGCGAGTATCTCCTACTCCTCAACAACGACATGGAGCTTAGGACGTCCGACTGGCTAGAGCGGATGTTGGGCCTCGCCTCGCGCAAGGACGTAGGGGCTGTGGGCGCGCGCCTTCTCTACCCTGACAACACCATCCAGCATGCCGGCGTCATCGTAAGCGGGAGCTGCGCCAACCACTTTGGCATCGACCTCCCTGAGAGCGACCACGGATACTGCAACCTCATTGAGTGCGAACAGGATCTCTCTGCGGTAACCGGCGCATGCCTCATGGTGAGTAGAGCCCTCTTCGAGGAGGTCGGCGGGCTTGACGAATCGCTTGCCGTCGCCTTCAACGATGTTGACTTCTGCCTCAAACTGAGGGAGATGGGGCTGCTCGTGGTGTACACGCCTCAGGTGGCACTCACGCACTTCGAGTCCGTCTCGAGGGGCTCGGACTACTCCACCAGCCGAGTCAAGCGCTTTGCCCACGAGGTGGGCATCATGCGGGAGCGTTGGTCGGACTACTACGGTTTGGGCGACCCATATTACAGTCCGCTCCTTCGCTCATACGAGCCGCTCGATACGTACTGGAGCTTCTAACGAAAGGGCGCCTGGCGAATCCCTTCGCCAGGCGCCCTTTCTTTTATCGCTGCTCAAGCCATCGCTAGAGTCTCGAGAGCTTGTCGTACCACTCCTGGGCCTTGGCAACGTACTCGTCGTGCTGCGAGCCTCCCACTGCGAGCGAGGCAGGGCACTCCGTGGAGGTGCACTCGTTGTGTCCAACCATGTTGACTCCCCACTGGGGCCTGCCGAGTTTGTACTGCAGGCAGAGCGCCGCAACGAGTCGTGCACCCGAATTGATGGTTGCCTTGGTCATGCGCCACTGACCATTGGAGTCAACGTAGTCCGCGTGCTCGATGCCGATTGTCTGGGTATTGATGGTCCAGTTGCCCGCCTGCCACGCAGTGTCGCAATCGAGAACCAGCTGGCCGACCGTGCCATTACCTTCGACCTGGTAATGCGCAGACGCCGCCCTTGTCTGCCAAGTTTGATAGATGCTCTCGGTCGAAAGATTGCCCGCGTTGTGATGGATGACAATCTTCGAGATTGACTGTCCATAGCGTCCCTTTGAGTAGTGCTTGTTCATGAGCAGCTCTTTGACCACGCCAGCACCGGACCAATAGGACGAGTCCTTGAGCCAGCAGTAGTCAAGTCCCGCCCTCGGGTTGATTGTCTGCGTAATCGTCCCATCGGAAGACGTGACATATGTGCAGCCGTTTGAGGGGGACGACCACGTCGACCCCTTGGCAACAAAACCCGCCGAGGTGAGGTAGCGCTTCTGACCAGACTTGTTGCTCACCACCTTGTCCGACATCACAACGCCGTCTTGTATGTCTAGCTCGTCGCCGTTAGAGGTGACAAACCAACCATCCGAAGGAACAGAAGCCCCGTACCAGGCGATGTTCTCCTTTTGCCATCCAAGGGTCGCAAGATAGTTGTACTCTGCCTCGTCCTTCGTGAAGTGGTGGGTGTATCGCTTTGCGTAGGGGTTGAAGAGCCTGTAGATGGGCACTTCCATCTCGTCAGAAGAAAGCCAGGAGGAGCCTTCCTGCCTCCAGCCGATGGTAGCGAGGTAATTGTACTCGTCGGCGTTGGTGGTGTAGTGGTGCTCCCCGGTATAGGGATTGTATAGCCTGAATGCCTTGGTTGAGGAGGACCCCGGAACAAACCACGCCACGGACTCTCCCTGCCAGCCGAGCGGGATGAGGTTCGTTGCCTCGCTCGATGCCTCCGTAAAGAGATGCTCGCCAGTATAGGGGTTGTAGAGACGATACACCGGGACCTTCGAGGACTCCTTTGAGTTTGTGCTCGAAGACGGGGACACAGCCAGGGAACTCGCAACGGCAGCCGAAGTGGCGGTGGAGGATTCCGAGGCCTGACCAGCGATGGCATACTCTGCCGTAGAGGCAGCATCGCGCTGACCAGAAGCCTCTGAACCAAGAGCGTCCTTGGACTTCACAACAGCGTCGACGCCATCAGTCTGGTCGGCCTTTGTCAGACCGCTTGCCATGGACCCTGACGAATCTGGAGAGGCGGAGGAAGCGGAGGCGTCTTCGGCAACAGCGTTGTTGGTGACAGAGGAATCTAGCCTTGCAGCGGAAGGGTCAGAGGCTTGAGCAGAGGAATCACTCTCAAGGACGCCGGCCGATACGGTCTCCACGGGTGCCACTGCCTCTTCGGCAACAGCTGGCGCAGGAGCGAATAGGAGCCCAAGGGTCAGAGCCGAAGCGGAAATACCAGCAAGAACAAGGTTGGTCGGATTTTTCAATATGAGCATTGACAGACGTTACTTCCTTCGTTTCATATGAGCAGGTCACAGGTTAGCCCGATTAAATGCTATTGAGAATAGTCAGGATCTTGAAGCCGTAGCTGGTATCCGTTGCCCAGGTGCCAGATAGGCCCTCGATGGTTCCCGCAGCAGTGCTGGATCTGCCAAAAAGCCACGTCGAATAGCGCGGATCGACGATGGTGCTCGAGAGCGGGGCCTTCCCAGAATAGGCACGAAGATGCTGGGCCTGAGCGAGGAATCCCTCGTAAACGGAGGAGAAGCTTGCAGGCACATCACCAGAGTCGGTTGCGCCAAGCCCGCAGAAGTTGCACTGTTCTGGCTTGACGGCTCCACCAAAGGAAAGGTATCCGGTCTCGAGCATCGCCTGAGCATACATGACATCAGGACGAACGCCCTCTGCGGTTGCGGCCTCAAAGAGTCGAGCGACGAACTCATCTGCAGTTGCTGCGCCATATGAAGCATAGACTTCCGAGGGGAACTCCCTGCCGCGGGCATTGAGCTGCGCCTTGAGATGAGATGTGACCTGTTCCTGCGAGTTTCTGCTATCACCCATAAACGGAGTGCAGTTGACCACGGTGCCAACGTGAACCGAGTCCACCCCATACCAAGCAACACTCTCGGGTCTCCACCCGATCGAGGCGAGGTAGTCGTTCTCGCTCTTCGAGGTGGTATAGTTGTGGGTGCCAATGGAGACATAGGGATTGAACTGCCTGAAAAGCGGGACACCTTGGTTGTCGTCTGAGTACCAGGCAACCCCCTCATAGATCCAACCAAGAGAAACGAGGTGATTACGCTCACCGCTGTCAACCGTGTAGTGATGGTCCCCGGAATAAGGATTGTAGAGCCTGTAGACCGGTGTGGAGGATTCCACAGGAGCATACCAGCCGATGCCCTCGTATCTCCAACCTAGCGAGCTGAGATGTGCCACCTCCCCAGACTGGGCAGTATAGAGGTGCTCACCGGAGTAAGGATTGTAGACCCGCCACATCGCGACGGACTGGAGTGGCTCACCGGCGAAAGCCCTGTCGGCATGAACGCCAAGCGACACCCCGACAGCCAGAACCAATGCTACGCCCCAACACGCACACGCACGAAGGAAACGACGCCCCATGCTGATCCCCCAACTTGTTTAGAAATGCACGTAGGGATAATGGTACCAGCTCGGAGCATTTGGTTCCTGGCGCTTCTCAGGCTCCATACCAAGCTACACCCTCGTCCCTCCAACCGAGGGGCACGAGGGAGTCCCTTTCCGAGGCGCTCAGCGTGTAGTTGTGGGTCCCTACCGTTTCATAGGGGTTGAACTGTCGGAAGAGCGGCTCGCCGGAGGTGGGCACGGATGTATGCCAGGCAAGCCCCTCCCCCTTCCAGCCTATCTCCTGGAGACTCTCGTACTCCGACTCGTCAACGATATAGAGGTGCTCGCCGTTATAGGGGTTGTAGAGGCGCAGGACACTATCGCCTGAGGTCGGCGCATACCAGCCAGTTCCCTCATAGCGCCAGCCAACTGCAGTGAGGTTATCCTTCTCGTCTGAGTCCAGCGTGTAGAGGTGCTCCCCTGAATATGGGTTGTAGAGCCGGTGTACGGTAACCGAGTCTCGCCGCAGGAGAAAGTCGATGTCCACGTTCTCAGGAACGCCGCTTACTTTTCCCGAAGAGGTACATTGCCAATATCGATAGCCACCCGTGTAGTCACACCTATAGTTGTATTGGGCAACCCATCGCGACCAGTTTTCAAAGCGTGGATCGGTAAGATAGTTGTTCCACCAGTTGAGGTTTGCATAGACCCCAGGGGTATACCCAGCAGCCTTAACGGCTTCGCAGAATCGTGTGGCCATGTCTCCCAGTAACGAGGCGTCGCCATACGGCAAGGTAACGTCTTCAAGGTCGTAATAGATGGGAAGCGATGGGGAGGCATCGCCCATCGAAGCGAGAAGGTAGCGCGCCTCCTGCTCCGCCGAGGTAACGCCGATTGCGTAGGAGTAATGGTAGATACCGTATGGAATACCCACGTGTTCGCATTCCGAGGCATTACGTGCAAACTCCTTGTCATGCTGCTTCGCAGAGGTCACGTCATCTGGCCAGCCATAGCTACAGCGGAGAATGGCGAAGTCGATGCCCGCATCCTTAACGGAATCCCAGTCGATCTTCCCTTGGTGCTCAGACACGTCGATGCCTTTGGCGACGGCATGGGGAATGAGCGAGCCATTTGAGGAAAGGTAGCCACCATCGGTCTCGGACCACGCATCCCCAGAGGAGACGCTCCTCAGACGAAGGGAGCTTGAAATTGAGTTTGAGCTTGAACTGGAAGCGGCGTCCCCACAATCAGAATTGTCGCTTGAGTATCGGAAGCTCTCGGGAAGGTCATGCTCCATGCGGTAGAGCAGGTCTTCCGAGGCATCTTCCGACAAATCTGTCGATGGCGATCCGGGGGCATCAGAGACAGCTTCGCCTTCTTCAGTGTCCGCAAGCACGGCCTTGGGGAGCGAGAGAAGCGAAGTAGAGCCAGCTGTAAGGGCAAGAAAGCCGCGTCGTGAAACATGAGGCACGAGGTTCTCCTTACCGTTTGATAAGAGAGGAGAGTTACCAGACAAGGCTAGCGCCTCAAGAATCCCCTCAGAGCACTAGATTTTGTTTGGAAACGCTTCGCCATACCAGGAACTCAAAGATGAGGACAGCCTGAAGTCCTCATGCAATGATTGCAAAAGAACTCGTCCTACTGTCGGGATATTCCAGACAGCCGGACGAGTTCAGGACAACCAGCCAAGCGAAACGAATAGAAACCGAGCGATGCTAGTACGTCACGACCTTGGTTCCTCGAGGAATGTTGTCATAGATCCACTTTGCGTTGTTGATGTCAAGGCGCACGCAGCCGTGGGAGGCGTTGATGCCAAGCCTACCATCCATGATCCTGTCGCTGTTCTGATAGTAGAGAACGGAGTGGAACAGGTAGTTCCCGTAGAACTGCGTGTAGTAGTAGCAGGTAAACCCACTGCCAAACGAGTACCCCTTGAGGTTGGTGGTGTACTGACCCTTCATCGTGCAGTTGTTTGCGCCAGTCGTGCAATACCACTCGTGTATCGCATACCAGCCGTTGTCCCACTGATAGACGGCGGTACGGTTGGAGGTGCAGTCAACAAGGATGAGGTAGTTGGTGGCGCTCCAGTAGTTCTGCGCCTTTGCAGCCATGTCCTGCCAGCTTCCCGCAGAGAAGCACCCTCCCCAGTCAACTGCTCGCCACCAGGAACCGTTCGCATAGAATACGCTGCTGGTACGAATTCGCCCGGAAGACGGATCTGCGTAGAACCGGTTGTCACCATCGGAAAACATGCCGTCTGCACGCGCCCCGACAAGACCACCCGCGCAGTATCCGCCAATGCGGTAGAGCGAAACGCCAGGGTCCCCCGCTGCCTGAATCCAGGAGAATCCGGGAGACTCGAAGAGCTGTCCGCTGCCATTCGTGAGAAGGTAGCCATTGCCGCTCCTCAGCCGGCCGACGAGAATGTGCCCCTCGCCTGGAATGCCATAGTAGGCGGAGCCACCGTCCTCGAACCTCCCTGTCTTTGCGTAGGGGACTCCGTCGGACCCTTTGGCCATCATGTACCACTGGTCGCAACCCGTGGGAGCGGAGGACTTCCACCAACCCTCTACGCTGGGCAGTGCGCCAGTCTTGGCATCAGCCACTATGGTACGGTTGCCGACTGCTTCAACACCACGAACGACGTGTCCATTGGAGGAAGTAGCGTAGGCGCGGATGCCGGGATTACCGTCCTCGTTTGGCTCGACAACGCGACCAGAGGCAAAGGAGCCGTTGCGCTGAACCCACCAGCGCCCAGACGGTCCCGTTGCCCAGAAGGGCGTGACTTCGAGAGACGCTCGATTGAGGGATGACCACGTGGAGCCCTCGCGCCGCCACCCGATGGTCCCAAGCCATTCGTCCTCAGCGGAGCTGAGCGTGTAGTTGTGAGTTCCAACCGTCGCATACGGGTTGAATTCCCGCAACACCCCAAGCGAACCACCCGAAAGCCATGCGGTTCCCTCTCGGCGCCAACCCAAGGAAGCGAGGCCAGAGGCCTCGTCCTCCGAGAGCGTATACAGGTGCTCGCCGTTGTAGGGATTGTAGAGTCTGAGGACGGGGTTGCCCGTGGAAGTTGGAGAGACCCAGCCCACGCCCTCCCAAGCCCAGCCATAACCCACCAGCCCCTTGGCCTCGTCGAGCCCAGCGGTGTAGAGGTGCTCGCCAGAATAGGGGTTGTAGAGACGGTAGACATTCTGGGCGGGAACGTCGGACTCAGAAGCGGTGTTATCGACGGGGTCAGTCTCATCGGATGGGGTTTCAGAGGCATCCTCGGCAGCGGAATCCAATGACCCTGCGGAGGCGTCTGCCGTCGTCTTCGAATCGACATCTGTTACCGCAGTCTCGTTCTTGTCGTTTCCCGTCTCGGTTCCAGGAGCCGATTCCCCATTCACGAGACCAGTAGAGCTATCGGCTTCCTTTGCTGGCTTAACCTCGTCGGAGACCGAACTCTGTTGCGCGACGTTTGCCTCTGACTGGTTATCCTCACCGGTCTTCACAACGGGTGTAGTCGCAGCTGCTGCGATAGTTAGCTGCGAAGCGTCAGAAGAACCGTCTTGAGGGACCAAGACGGCCGTCTCCGATGCCCGCGCTCCCGCTGCCTCGATCTCCTCTGCAACGGCAGACAGAGGTACAACCGCGAGAGCCGCGGATAGAACGCCACAGAAAAGCACTCCCCTAACCTTTGGGCTCATCCAACCACTTCCTCTCAAACCCACTGACAACTGAGCATGATGGTAGAGCACACTAAGGCGTTTTTCAGTGAGAAACCCGAAAGGCGCTTCTGTCATAGCGACCATAGCGGCCTACTTCGCGCCAGGCTCCTTCGAGTTCGCCAAGTGCTGCCGAGAAGGAAATGGACGGAATGGGTTACCTGGAAACCGTTATGTGTCGAATTTCTTCTCAACGGCTCTTCTCACCGACTCCGCCCCCATGTTTCCAGGGCACGCCAAACACGCAAGGACACAGCACGCCAGTCGTTCGGCGTATGCAGCGAGAAAAAAGAACGGGCGGCACCCGTTGTGGATGCCGCCCGCAAAAAATCAATGTAGCAGCTCTTGGCTACGCCTCGTGATGACGGCGCGGCTGGCGCTTCTCGCCGCCCTCGCCACCATTGCCGCGGCCGGTGCCCTCGCCGCGGTCACCGGGGTGACGACGAGCACGGGTACGGCGCTCGCCAGAACGCTCGGGACGCTCGTGGCCGTTGGACTCGTCGTGGCCGTTGTGGCCGGAGCCTGCAGGCGCCTCGGGCTTGTCGAGACGGTCGAGGGAGATCTTGCCCTTCTCGTCGACCTCGAGGACCTTCACGCGGACCTCGTCGCCGATGTTGAGCACGTCCTCGACCTTGTCGACGCGACCCTTGGCGACGCGGGAGATGTGGAGCAGGCCGTCCTTGCCGGGCAGGAGCTCGACGAAGGCGCCGAATGGCTGGATGCCCACGACGCGGCCGGTGTACTCCTCCCCTACCTCGGGAACCTTCACGATGGCCTTGATGCGCTCGGCAGCGGCCTCGCCAGCGCCGTTGGTGCCGGCGATGAAGACGGTGCCGTCCTCCTGTATGTCGACCGTGGCGCCGGTGTCCTCCTGGATGCCACGGATGACCTTGCCGCCGGAGCCGATGACGTCGCGAATCTTGCCCGTGGGGATCTGGAGGCTGATGATCTGGGGCGCGGTGTCCTTGGCGTGCTCGCGCGGCGCGGGGATCTGCTCGAGCATC
>Ga0256406_1000352_pt1 | contig 85905 bp, 100 predicted proteins | sample RumenRJG_03DNA_FD_185986 | JGI IMG/M metagenome (GOLD analysis project Ga0256406, IMG submission 185986) | Bovine rumen microbial communities from Lethbridge, Alberta, Canada - RJG_03 | ecosystem: Host-associated > Mammals > Digestive system > Stomach > Rumen | place: Canada: Alberta...
CATATGCAATTGTTTATGTCTGTGGACTTATACACAATGTGCCGCTCCTGGCCTGAGCCTTACGCAGGGGCTCGGCCAGGCCGGCAACTGTGCATAAGTCCCTTCTCTTGACAAATCCCACAAAATTCTAGAGTGAGCGCTAAAAAACAAGGTATCCTGTCACATTTTTTGATGAGGATGCCTTTTATATCATAGAAGGTGAGTCGGAAGACGTTGCCTTTACAGTTCGATATTTATTTGGAGATAACCTCGGCAGAGACTGCGGATAGCCCGGGAGAGTAATGACAGACGGAAGGGTGAGAAAGACAATAGAAAAGATACTGAGGGCCTATGGCAAGGAGCTTTTTGATTCCCATGTGGCCTATGTTGATGGATTTTGTGCGGAGCAAGGCGCAGTCTCATCTGAGCGTATCAAGGTTCCCGGAAGTCCCGTGCGTCGCAGACATCGCCGGGTGCTCATTGCTGCGGCGATCATAGTGATGATCCTTGCCATGGCTGCAACGGCGATCGGGGTTGTTCGTCCGCAGATAAACTAATTGCAGTTTGGGGAGTAATTCATAGCTAAAGGATTCAGGAAACCTAAAACTCCTACGGGATACAACATACATCGGAAACATACAAATCGGCAGTTTGTCGAGCTGGTTGCTATAGAAAAGACATCGTCAAATTCCAGTTTGATTAAACAACTAATATTAAAGGAGCTAGAAGAGGAGACGCGAGTAAAACAACAAGCGTAGTCATTTTAGCATTGAGGGACAAGAAAAGATGAGCAAAAGGCAGTTTATCACCGGTGCAATAGTTTTAAGTGTATCGGGTATTTTTGTGAAAATAATGGGATTTGCGTTTAGAATACCCCTTGGTAGAATGATAGGATCTGGGGGAATGGGTGACTATTCTCCAGCATATGATGTGTATGCTTTTATACTTGTGATTGCAACAGCAGGAATTCCGGTAGCTATATCCAAATTGGTTGCAGAGAGTTGTGCCGTTGGAAGGTATAATGAAGCAGAAAAAGTGTTTAGAGTCTCACAGAGAATCATGGTAACTATTGGAGTAATAGGGTTTCTTATATTATTCTTTGGCTCAGATATAATCGCAACTATATTCCATATGAAATCATCGGCCTTGGCTATAAAGGCAATTGCTCCTACATTGCTTTTTGCCCCGATCATGTCGTCATATAGGGGATACTTTCAGGGGCTTCAGAACATGAACCCAACATCGGTCTCTCAGATTGTAGAACAATTTTTCAGAGTAGGATGTGGGCTAAGCCTTTCCTATTTGCTCTACACCGGCGCTGTATTTAAAAGCGAAGGCGGAAATTTGCCAATTGATATAGCGCAAGCCAGGGGAGCCGCTGGAGCGTGCCTTGGAGCAGCTATTGGCGCAATTTTTGGGCTGACTGCAATTATGATCATGTATAAAAAAGAAAGAAAAACCATATTGGCTATGCAAGGGGTGGAGCATAGCACCTGTCAGGAACCTACGAAAAAGATAATAAAAAGAATAATTGTCTTTGCATTGCCAATTACAATTGCCGCATGCATAATGCCGATAATCAATCTGGCGGATGTAACTATAGTAATGAGAAGGTTGACCCAGGCAGGATTCGATTATACCACTGCGAAAGAGATGTTTGGAGAGTTGACCGGATTTGCTGCTCCCATAATAGGCCTCCCCCAAATATTGATACAGGCTATCGTCGTTGGACTTGTTCCTTTTATTGCGGAGGCGAACAAGAAAAAGGATTCAGTATCGCTACGATCAAATACCGTTTTAGGATTTAGGACTGCAATTATTGTTGCTATGCCGTGTTCTTTAGGACTGCTTGTTCTTGCAGATCCCATTCTGACACTGTTTTTTGGGGATCAGGTGGATAACGCTATCCCCTGCTTGCAGATTTATTCATTTTCCTTCATATTTCTATCCTTGACAAATGTATCAACTGCAATATTACAAGGAATTGGCAAACAGAATATTCCATTAATTAACCTTCTGATTGGGTTATCCTTCAAGGTCGCTATAACATTTGTGCTAGCAGGCATTGTTTCTATTAATGTTAAGGGGGCGGCAATAGGGACAGCAGCTGCATATTTTGTAGCGGCATCACTGGATATTTTAGCACTTAAGCGAGAGCGACATATGAATATTGAACTTTTGAGGATAATATGCAAGCCTTTATTGGTGTCTATAATAATGGCGATTACTGTACGCGCACTTTATCAGACTTTGATTCATTTTACTGGTGATATATTGCCGGCAACTCTGATTTCGATTTTTGTTGGGGCAATGTTTTATGGAATCATTGTAATTAAGGCAAGAATAATAACAGCAGATGAAATTCGATTAATTCCAATGATAGAGAAGATTACAAAGGTTTTTAAAATAATTGGACAGTAAGCAGTTTCCAATAATATTCTTTAAATCAACATATTAAATACTTGTGGGAGAGGTCTAATTATGGGCAATAAATCGAACAAAAAGAATAAGAAGACTTTTGTTCGATTTACAATTGCAGCGGTGATGATAAGTGCGATTGCAATCACAGTATTCAGCGTTACAATGTGCTGCAGCTCGGGAAAAAGCGATGCACAAATAATAGATTCAAGATGGACTGTGGATGGGCACTACTATACAGATGAAGAGAGTGAGAACTCACAAACTTTATTGAATGAGAGTTTAGAAGCAGAGTATTATAGTAATGACGGTAGCCAAACAATCAATTACTATGTTTTTGATGTAAGTAACGAAGACATAAGCCATATCCCGTTTATTTCTGATAAAGCATGGAAAGAAAAAGAAGAAATAGCCAAAGTGCTTGCGGATCTCAATATTCCAGAAGACAGGGAGCCACAAGGAGTTGATAAATCGTATAGGTTGTCAGACAAAGAGGATGACGGATCGTTGTACATATGGTTACTTTTGAATGAGGATGAGGGAAGACTGTATGTGCTGGAAATGCTGCATTGAATTGGCAAGGGACGTAAACAATAAGTATTCAGGGGTCAATGCGTAATCGAGGGTTGATAATATGATTGAGAAAATAGTGTATTGTACGTTTAGTGGAATAGCGGTAGTTTTGGCACTTATGACAGCCATGTTATGGAATAAGCCATACGCCCTGATTTTAGCCTCCGGATGCTTTTCAGTTGCTCTGCTAGTCGCGGTGAACAGATTCCCAATGGCTAGAAGGTGGTTGAAGACTGAGGGGAGAGAAAGGAATGGCTATGATGATCAGGTGCTGTTCCTTTTGCCAGTGTTATCAATGGGTGCTGTACTGTTTTGTATGCTTACAGATAATCGTTGGGTAATAACTATCGCAATGATTTTCATGGCACTGGAAACGATAATTTGGATCCTGAGGAATCCTCCTCGGGGATTGGGAGGGAGAAACCGCATACCTTAAGACTCTGTCGGATTTGTCAAGAGAAAAGACTTATGAACAGATGCCGCCTCTGGCCGAGCACTGCGTACGGCTCAAACTAGAGGTGGCACGTTGTGGATAAGTCTTTCTGAAACTATTTGGTGTCGTCCGTAAGCGGTAGACCACCTGTGTGTAATCACATTACCAAGATAGTGATGCGGTGTACATTAAAAAAACATCGCTATTGTATTTCTACGACAGAAAAAGAACCAGCAATAAATATCTGAAATCCTTAAACTGCAACACTGTTGGGATAAATATGCCTGAAGAGTATTTGGTGGATAAGGCATATACAATATATACAGAAGGAAATTCCTTGGCAACGGCGATAGGAACGGCAGAAACATTGGATAGGAATAACTAGAATCCTGGTAATAGAAAGCGAGGAGTTATATGAAAAAAAAGTTAAGTGCCATAATGATAGTATTTGTTTCACTTATGTTGCTGGCATCATGTACTGATGATGGAACAGAGAATGTCATCTATAGATTGAATATCATCGTCGCTGATTCAGACTCTACTGCAATCACGTACAACAGAGATGATATCATTTCTAGAGGAAATCAAATGCAAATTACAAATGAAAATAGATTTGATATTGAAGTAATAGCAACGCTTCAAGATACGGAAGACTTATCAGGGGATTACGATTTATCACAAACAATCAAGGCAGGGGATACGTATCTATGGGAAACCGCTAAAAGTGGAGGCACATATAATATTGGTTGCAGGGCTGATGCAAAGGAAGGCAGTGAAGTGAATATCACAATTGAAAGCTTTCGATGATTTTATAGACGCTTCACCGCTGAAGAACAGGTGGCGGCAAGAAAAAGAATGCTGTTTTTAAGGAGGAGCGCATGAAAAGGTTTTTTCTGGTTACATTTTTACTCTGCACTATGTGTGCGATTGCTTTTGCGCTGGGTGGATGCAAAGGCAATTCATCGGGCTTTTCTGAAGGAAAAGCAGACATCAACACGATTCAGCGATGTGACCTTTCGGAAGAAGAAGCTGCTATCGTCGAACTGATCTCATCTGGATCATTCGATTCTATATCCGAGTTTGCTGTAGATGAATCATACAGTAGAGTGAGAGTGGGATACGATTATTTCGAAAAGGGAAAGCTGATTAGTGGAAACTGCAATGAAGTGGAAATGTCCTTTTCTTACGAAGATGGTCCTCAGACATCCGTTGGTAAGATATATACAGATATAGATGACGATGATGCGGAGATCAGTATTTTTATTAGTGGAAGCAAAGGGGATGAAACAAGTCAGACGGGCGGTAAATCTCCACTGTCAAACTATGATCATACACTTGAGGATCTCAGCGGTCAGGCAAGAATTGCCCTGGAGGAACCGGTAACGATAACGAACAACAAGAAGATATACATATGGGCAACAGTTGGCGACAATAAGGATGAGACCAGAGTATCTGATATCTCGACAGTAATGGCTGATAAGGAATTGCTTGCAGAGTATGACAAAGCATTTGTCTTCTATGCGCGATTCGAATAATAAAGCGCAAAAATGGAGGATCGAATATAGCTGAGGGTTGATAATAGCCCGGTTTATATGCCATGGAGGAGACCCGAATGAAATCATACGAAAAACACACCCTATTAACTCTTGTGTTCAGAATAGCGCTTTTCGTTATTCTTTTTGGCTCAGTATCTACAGGATCATTTCTGGGACTCATTCCGATGGTCCTTATCATTCCTGTTTGTGTGAGAGAAATGAAGACCAGTAAACTGTTTCCACAATGGGGCATCAGTCCATTCAAACTGCCAATATGGATTGTTGCTGTCTTCTGTGTTTTAGTCGTTGGATCGGTAGTCATAAGCTTCATTACCGACTTTGACTATAATACACGGATAAACACATTTATCGTAGTTGCCATTCTGCTTGCGGATCCGGCATATAATCTATACTATGTGAGGAAATATCATCTTGATAAATATAGTTGTGTAACAGAGTTGCTTCGGGAACACCCCGAAGCCCTTCCAAAACTCAATCGCTCTCTGTCAGCATGCGGAAGCGTAGAATCATCAGAATCAAACAAGGGTGATTAATTACAGGATCTGTTGAAGGGATAAACCATATAAAAAAGGAAAGATAGTAACCAAGTCAGTTATACATAATACTGATATATCAGGCGATTGACAGAAAGGATTTAAATATGAGTATTTTAGCTGTAATTGGGATAATAGCATTAGTTATAGTTTTCACGGCAACATATTTTGCAACTATTAGTTTTAAAAACAAACATCATGGTATTGGCGTCTTGATAATTGCTGGAATAATATCTTTTATTGTAATATTATATTTTGTGCTTATAAGGTTTATAACGAATATGTAAAACATCTTATCAGAAACTGATGCATCAAATGGTGCGTTTCGTCTTACATTCTTTGATACAGAAGATGGGGAAAAGACCATAAATGCCTGGAGGACATCTCGGGTTACAACGAAAACGAGATTCAAAAGAGACGGACATATCGTCTGGACGGGGATAGAGATGAACCTTGTTTTTCCAGACTGTTACAGGTAGAAAAGGGATGAAAGAGCGATAACTGTTTGCTATTATAGTATGCGTAGCCTAAAGGAGGAGCCAGACTATTGAAATTACACTATATGGGCAAATACAGTATGAATCCTGATGATCTGCCGCATGATGACCATGAACCGGGTACGGTCGCTTTTAAGGAGCCAAAAGACTCAAAAACTCTTGGCCGAGTGGCAAATGCAATATCGATAGGATTGGTGGTCATTACCCTTGCTATCATTGTCTTATACGGAGGACATGGCTCAACCAGTTGGGTAGGGGTCTTGCTGGCAATCGTTACATTCGTGCCTCATGAGCTTCTCCATGCAATATGTTTCAGAGATGATGTGTATATGTACACCAATCTGAGACATGGGATGCTCTTTGTTGCTGGAACAGAAAGGATGAGCAAGAAACGTTTTATCCTCATGTCGATGCTGCCCAACATAGTGTTCGGGTTCATACCATTTATCATATTTCTGATAAACCCGACATTAGGAGTGCTGGGGACTATGGGTGCGATATGTATTTCGGCAGGTGCAGGTGATTATATCAATGTATTTAATGCCGTTACTCAAATGCCGAAGGGAGCATACACATATATGCATAAATTCAATAGTTTCTGGTATTTGCCGTACAAGGAGTTGAGCTAGCAAAGGACACTATATATCCAGTCACTATAGAGTGAAAGCTTGTTATTATAATGTTTGTTGGAATTAAGGAAGAATAGTATTGATGGAGATTACACCACGATTTCTAGAAACTCAAAAACCTCGATTCGATCAGATGGAGATTGTCATACTGCTGTGACAGCTCCCACATGCTATCGCTGAAGCGATGTATGGAAAACAGGAAGTAGTAATTGTCATAGAAGGTGTTTATGCTCGAAGAATGGTCCTCAAGCGGCTTGAAAGCTTTTGACCCATATCTGCCATCGATGTCCGTCCAGATCTTGAGAAAGCACATCCTTCGCCCGCTTTTGTATATGTGATCAAAGGCAGGTTCTCCTGTTTCTGGGATAAATTCTGTGAAACCATGACCGATAGATTCATACCTTCTCTTGTGATCGTCGAACCACCTTTCGCAGCAGTATCGGAATCTGTCGGGGACAATTATACGATCAATGTAGTCAAGGCTTTCTTTGACAAAAGCGTCATTATCTGTAGCAGAGCAGGCTTGCTGTAGCATGAGAAACCTGGACCAAAGAGCCATATACCCTGAATCAAAACAATATCTTGTAGTAGAACGCTTATCATCAGAGCGTTCTTTTTTCGTGTGAACGAAGCCGGCATCGCAGAGTGCTTGGAGGTATGTTCCACATTTCTTGTTGGTGTAGTCACAGAAAGCAGCGATGTCCGAAAGCCGTCTTTTACCTATGGACATAGCATAGAGTATACCGCTGTAACTGTCGGGACTGCGAAAGGAATCCCTCAGAAGACTTGCGCCGTACCTATGGAATGGCGAACCGGGAGAACAGAAAGCCCTCAGGTTTTCTTCGAAGGAGCTCTCTTCATCATATAGCGAAAGCAGACCGGTGAGCCCGTCCGTGATCGAATAAAGCCTCATCCTGTCCTCGTCGCTCATGCGCGGAAAACTCCTTTTCAGATCTGCAGGAGAATATGATCGGATGTGATGTACATGTCCGTCTATCGGTAGTGAATCCACTCTTCGCGAAGGCAATATAACGAGTGGGTTAGGCTGGCTGTTCTCGCTCATGTATGCGGACAGTGCTCTCAGAAACCCGTCCCGATCACGCCCGGTATCCAGATCATCGAAGACGAGTACATGATACTTCCCATTGAAATGTTCTCTTAGGCTTGAGAAGAAGTCATCCCAGTTATCACAGACAGAAGGGAATATATCGGGGCGCGAAATGGAGAAGAACCTCGGCGCAAAGCTTTCAGACAGGTTCTGAAAGGAAAAGTAGAACCTCTGTGAATGTGTACCGCAAAACTCTCTGACGGCAGTCGTCTTACCGGATCTGGCAGATCCGCAAAGCAAAAGAGGCTGATCAGGATGCCAGGAGGTTCTCTTTGTGTAGTTCTTCTGAAACAGGAATTCCAGATGATTAAGTTCTTTTACATGGTCTATCGAAAGCATACTACTGTCTCCATATAGTCTAAATACGATTAGATTATATACCAATTCAATTCAAAAAACACCTGTAAAAGGACATAACATCACATCACTTTCTAAAGAAACATCGAGTCAGATAATCCACCAAACCATTGAAAATCAGAAAGAGTTGCCTTTGCACAAGAAAAAGAACAAAACAATTTTTTGAAAACAGGGTATCAATCATCCCGAACTATGTCCGTATGAGTGAGGGGACTTTTTAAGAGAGATTCCTCTCGTGTGACGCAGATGACGCAAATGACGCGCATGTGTGATTAAGGCCGTAGGGCGGAAAGGAGAGAAATGAACAACAGAATAGAGACGATCAGCGCGGAGGAGCTGTACTACACGCCGATACCGCAGAAGGAAACGGAGATGATCGTGGAAGACATGATCCCGCAGGGTCTTACGATCCTGGCCGGGCCACCCAAGTCATGCAAAAGCTGGCTTGTGCTGGACATGGGTATCTGCGTCTCTGCAGGAGCTCAGTTTCTTGGCAAAAGCACACTGGGTTGCGGCGTCCTGTACTTCGCTCTCGAGGACACGAGGTCGAGATTGCAGAGCCGGTTTCATTCCATCGATGTGGATGAGCCACCTGCGAGCATGCACTTCGCTACCGGTTGCCCGCCGCTTGGAGGGGCACTGCTGAAGGAGCTGGACGAGTGGATACGTGGTCATCCCGACATCAGGCTCGTGATAATCGACACGCTGCAAAAGATCAGAAAAGCCGACAAAGGCACGTCCGGTATCAACCAGTATGGGAAGGATACCGATGAACTGAGCATGCTGAAGGATTTTGCAGACAGGAAACACATCGCCATAGTCGTAGTCCATCACGTGACGAAGAGGATCGATCCCAGCGATCCAGTCAATGACATCAGAGGCTCTGCCGGCATGAGTGCTATCCCCGACAGCATCCTGATCCTGAGGAAAGAGCGAATGCAGAAAGCAGGAGAGCTACTGTGCGTCAGCAGAGACCTGCCTCAGTGGAAGATGACACTCCACTTCGAGAGATGCCGGTGGTATCTGAAGGATCTGATAACAGAGGAAGAGATCATAAAAGAGAAGATCCCGGAGGTCCTGTTTCGTATTTCGGACATGATAAAGCGGCGCGGAAGGTGGGAAGGAACCATGACGAAACTCCTCGAAGAGGTGCATGAATCCGAAATGAATCCCACCGTGCTCAGCCGAAAACTCGCAGAGTTCGGATACGAAGTCTTCCTGATGGAGGACATAAGGATCGATCATTACAGGACAAGCAGCGAACGTAAATATATCTTCACACACGAACCCGAAGAAGAAAATCAGGGCAAAGAAAACAATGTACACGATGACGAAACATCAAAGAACGAGGAAGCGTCATCAGCGTCACAAGCGTCACAGATGAGCCCGGATGAACTTCAGAAGCGAGTTCAGAAAGCAAGAGAGACCATCTTACGGGCATGATATCAGAAGAAAAGTGACCAGTAAGTTGGAACAGAAACGAAAAAACTGAATATGAGAAATGGGGTCGCTAACAATATCAAGCAAAGCCTTTTTACTCCCAAATCGTAAAAAGGCGAGATGTAGGGGTGCCCCCTACGACCCCGGAGTACAAAGGAGTAAAAACAAATGGGAGAAAAGAGAGTAAAGAAGCAGTTCTGGCTGACGGAAAAACAGGCGGAGATCCTGAAGGAAAAGGCAAAGGTGGCGCGTGTGCCGGAGGTCACTCTGATACGTATGCTGATCGAAGGATACCAGCCATCGGCGGCACCGGGAAAAGAGTTCTACGATCATCTGAATCTGCTGGCCAGACAGGTGGATAAGCTGGAAAGGATATCACAGAGGGAACGGGATCCGGAAATACGAAAGATCATCCTGCAGGAGAGCGAGTATATGAAGCAGTTCCGGCTGGCACTGTTCAAGAGATACGTAGAAGGGGAAAAGGAAAAGATCATATGGTGGTAGGATTAGAGATTGATTGAGGGAAGGAGATGCCAATGTGACGGAACCGATCAACGTGCGACCATCTCTTGCTACGGCACAGCCCGATGCAGACATGGAAGCACTGCGTGGTTTTGATCCACAAGACGTATTGTCCTTCATGGTGAGGGATGGTACGATAGACATAGGTGATGTGGCTGATCAGATGAGAAAAGCACAACGACAAGCAATTTTGAGCAGTCACCCATATAAGATATTCGAGCGGCCCGACAGGTGGTACACACATGTACATGATCCGGCCAGGGCAGAGAACAGGAGGAAGATAACTGCCAAGACAAGAGAGAGACTGGAAGACAAACTGATCGAGCACTACTCCCAAGGGCTCATATCGAACAAGGACATCACGCTTGCGGAATTGTATCCGGTGTGGAAGAAGTCGGAACAGACCCGGCTGTCTGAGAGGACCATCAGCAAGATCGAACGACTATGGAAGGCGTACTACAGTTCTTCGGAGCTGATCCACATCCCGATACGCAAACTGACCAGGAACACGATGTCAGAGTGGGCGCACACGATAGTGAGAGAACACTATATGAAGAAGAAGGAATACTACAATTGCGTAGGGATCCTGAAGCAGGCTCTCGAATATGCTGAGGAGGAAGGCATAATCGATGAGAGCCCGTACAAGCCCATCAAGATCAACAGGAACCTGCTTCGTCCGTCAGTGAAGCCTGAAGATGAGACTCAGGTATATATGAAGGATGAACTCCCAAAGGTCAGAGAGTTGGCCTGGAAGGACTATAACAATCCGAGGGGGAACAGGAGGAACATGTTTGCTCCACTGGCAGTCCTGTTCATGTTCGATACAGGAGTGCGTATTGGAGAAGTGCTGGTCATAAGGCATGAAGACATAATAAGCGATGGCACCAAGCTCAGGATCCATAGTACCTACGACTATGAGCACAAGAAAATAGTCCGCCGGGCCAAAGGCAAGGACGGGGAACGCATCGAGCCCCTGTCAAAGGGAGCGATGGAGATCATCAGGGTCATAACCGAGAAAAAAAAGGAACTTGGTTTACCCGCGAAGGGATATCTGTTCTCTGAGAAGAACGAGCCACTGCCATACCACGCGATACAATATGCCTTCTCCCATTACTGCGAGACACTGGGCCTTGTTCATAAGAGCTCCCACAAGGCGAGAAAGACATTCATTTCAAACCTGATAGAGGAAGGGCTGAACATCAACACCATACGTCAGTATGTTGGACACGAGGACGAGAAGACAACGCTCAACAACTACTGTTTCGACAGGAACAGCGAGGATGAGAAACTCAAGGCGTTCCACGCAGCAATGGAAAACTACTAGTCCAATTACGTAACCATGCGTAACCAGAACAGAACAAGCGAGATTACGTTCAAGACAACAGGCGGAAGCGAGACACCGATCATCTGTAACCCAGTCATACCAAGGGCTACAATAAAAACCGGGAGGCAGGTTCGCCTCCCGGTGGATTGGTACTCGATAGGGGAGTCGAACCCCTGATTCAGCCGTGAGAGGGCTGCGTCTTGACCACTTGACCAATCGAGCATATTCAATTGCAAGAGGAAGTATAACACAGGGCTTGCGGGTTGTAAACCCTGTGTTTTTTGTGTAAGTAGTTGAAAAATAGTCTGTATTACAATAAGATAAATCCATGAAAATCATTATTACCGCAGGTGGGACAAGTGAAAGAATCGATGATGTGAGGACGATCACCAATTCCTCGACGGGGAGCCTGGGCAGGGCTATTGGCGAGACCTTTGCCGCAGCGGCGAAGGGATCAGACATCGAGAAGATCTATTATCTTCACGGCCTCAGAGCAGTGCTTCCTCAGGAGGACCCGGTAATCGAGAGGGTCCCCATCGGAGGAGTGATGGACCTTAAGGATAACCTGACACGGATCCTTAAAGAGGAGAAGATCGACATCTGCATCCACGCCATGGCGGTGAGCGATTATATGGTCCATCAGGTGACTACGCTGGAAAAGCTGATGGGCACTGAGGATCCCGAGAAAGCACAGGATCTGAGCGGCAACAAGATCAGTTCGGATATCGATGATCTGATCATCCACATGAAGCGGTCTCCCAAGGTGATCAGCACCATCAAGGAGACCAGCCCGGACACCATACTGGTGGGCTTCAAGCTCTTGAGCGGCGTACCCCACGAGGAACTGATAGACGTAGGCTATCGCCTCCTTCAGAAGAACAGCTGCGACTTCGTCATGGCCAACGATCTTAAAGAGATTGGCGATGGGTTTCATAAGGGATACCTGATCCACAGCGATAAGACCTACGATACAATGGAGACTAATGAGGAGATTGCCGCAATGATACTGAAGAGAACTATAGAAAGGAAGAAGATATGAAGATCCTTCTAGGAGTAACAGGCAGCATATCCGCCTACAAGGCAGCTGATATCGCAAACAAACTGACTAAGGAAGGTCACGACGTAAGCGTGATCCTTACCGAGGGCGGATCGAAATTCATAACGGCACTGACCCTTCAGACCCTGACAAAGAACAGGGTATATGAGGATGCATTTTCGGAGGAGGATCCCACCAGGGTCATGCATATCGACCTTGCTCAGAGTGCGGACATGATCCTCGTCGCTCCGGCAAGCGCCAATATCATAGGCAAGATCGCAGGAGGCATAGCTGACGATCTCCTCAGTGCAGCGATTATTGCGGCCAGAAGAGAGACCCCTGTATACATCGCACCTGCAATGAACACCCTGATGTATGAGAATCCTATCGTACAGGAGAACATCGCGCGCCTCCAGTCGCTGGGATACAATTTCATCGAGCCCAAGGAGGATCATCTGGCGTGCGGTACCACAGGCAAGGGGGCCCTGGCTGACGTGGATACCATCGTTGATACGGTGAAACTGGTCGGAGGTGTTGCAGGATTATGATCAACTACGTAAGCACCAGGGGCGGCGGCGAGGCCAAGACCGCTTCTCAGGCGGTCATCCAGGGGATCGCTGAGGACAGGGGGCTTTATGTGCCCGACAGCATCCCGCAGCTTCCTGCAAAGGCAACGGATCTTATCGGAAAGTCCTACAAGGCGATCGCTGAAATCATCATCCAATCCTTCTTCGACGACTACAGCGCCCGGGAGATGAGCCAGTGCATAGACGGAGCCTATACGGACAAGTTCACGGCACCTGAGATCGTTCCCGTAGAGGAAGCGGGCGGAGCATACTTTCTGGAACTTTTTCACGGCAAGACTGCTGCCTTCAAGGACATGGCTCTTTCTATACTGCCATATCTTCTGACCACGGCAACGAAGAAGCAGAATGAGGACAAGAAGATCTGTATCCTGACCGCCACATCGGGAGATACGGGCAAGGCTGCCCTGGAAGGATTCGCAGATGTGCCGGGCACTGAGATAATCGTGTTCTTCCCCAATCAGGGAGTCAGTCCGATCCAGGAGAGACAGATGATCACCCAGGAGGGAGACAACACCCATGTCTTTGCCATCGAAGGAAATTTCGACGATGCTCAGACGGCGGTGAAGCAGATATTCACAGACGGGGATTTTGCTCAGGTCCTCTCGGACCGCGGATGCAGATTCTCATCGGCCAACTCCATCAACATCGGACGGCTCGTGCCCCAGGTAGCCTACTATGTCTGGGGGTATGTGAACCTTCTCGCAAAAGGTGTCATTGAGGATGGGGATAAGATCAACATCGTAGTTCCCACAGGAAACTTCGGAAACATCCTGGCTGCCTACTATGCATCGGAGATGGGGATACCTGTAAACAGATTCATCTGCGCCTCAAACAAAAACAGGATACTCACCGACTTTTTCACCACGGGAGTCTACGATACTGAAAGGCCATTTTATTTGACAAACTCACCCTCCATGGATATCCTGATATCCAGCAACCTGGAAAGGCTCCTTTATCATCTGAGCGGAGATGATCCTGAAGAGATAAGGGGTCTGATGAAGCAGCTGGATGAAACAGGACGCTACGAGGTCAGCGACCGGATAAAGTCCGGCATGGAGAGTTTCTGGGGAGGATGTGCCACTGTCGAGGAAACCAATGAGACCATCGGCAGGATGTATTCCGAGAACGGATATCTCATCGACACTCACACGGCTGTAGCATACAAGGTCTACGAAGACTATATCAGACAGACCGGCGACGAGACACCAACCCTCATCGCATCTACGGCAAGCCCGTATAAGTTCGCCGAGAGCGTGGCCCTTTCCATAGGACTTGAGAAGAGGGAAAACGGCTTCGAGTACATCGAGGAAATAGCCGCCAGGACGGGAGTGCCTGTTCCGAAGGCATTGCAGGGACTCGACAAGAAGCCCGTCCGTCATGGCGATGTGATAGAGATACCGCAGATGAAAAACGCGGTAGAAAAAAGCATTTTTTAAAGAAAGGACGATACAGATGAAAAAAAGGATCACAGCAATTCTGGCAGCAATGATGATGCTGGCAACGGCCGTTGCCTTTACGGGATGCGGGGAGTCGGAACCCAAGACTTTGGAAGAGTATCTGGCAAACGACGAAGCGGCCCGTCAGGAAGTCGAAGAGGCCGTCAAGGAGCAGAGCGGCGACGAGATGACAGTCGACGTTGCATATGAAGGAAACAACGTCATCATCACCAGCACACTCAAGGAGACTTACGATGAGAACACCCTGGATGCAGTGAAGAAGGCATTCGAAGGAATGGGTGATGATCTTGACAGGAACATCAAAGAATCGATCTCACAGATCGAAGAGTCCACCGGTATAACCGGAGTTACCATGGATGTAATCATCAAAAACGGTGACGGTAAGGAAATCTGGAAGAATCACTTCGCCAACGAGTGATCCGGACGATGAGTGATCCGAAAGAAGATCACTTGGATTTCTCGTGCTTTTTCTGGGCGCGAATATGATGGATACCACGACGGGGGCTTGTCACTTTTGCCAGGCCCCTGTTATATATTTTGTAGGCAGTGACGCCGATCCAGTTTTCTTTGTATTTGCCTTTGCGGGTCTGGGCACGTTCAGTGCCGCCGGCGACAGTCGTGGCGTGATATTTGATGGCATGGATCAGGTCGTTATTGGATTTGATATGATGATGTATCTCCGTATGAGCCATGCCTATATAGCGCGGTGAATGAGCATCGGAGCCCCCTATGCCGGGGAGCCGATGTTTTTTTGCCAGATGGAGCGCCATCTCGTTGGACAGTGAGCTCTCGCAGGTGTTGAACACCTCGACGAAATCCATGTTCCTCATGATCTTGGGATCGACTTTACCAAGGCTCATCATGCTGGATGCGCGAGCGCCGTAGGGGTGGGCAGGACCGCAGATGCCGCCGAAGATATGGACCAGGTAGATGAGTCGTTTCAGTTTCATTCCCCGGGCTTTGAAAACAGGAAGATAGACGTCGTCGGGCATCACGACCAGGATGTGGCCCGCATCCTTGGTGTCGTACTCCAGACCGCGGATAACGGTCAGCCCTTCGAACTCGCTTTTATCCTCTATCCTGTCCCAGGCTTTGCAACCCCGATAGGTATTGTGATCGGCGATCATGAATCCATCGTAACCAAGTATCTGGAACCTGCGAGCGTACATCTCCACAGGGACCTTGGAGTCGAGAGATCCCTCCTTTGTATGACAGTGCATGTCGAATTTCATCTGATGGATTTCACCTCATTTCAGAACAAGTATAACACAGGTCGGTTACAATTGGGCAGAGGGGTGCAAAGGCAATGAAGACGAGGCTCGAATCGTTGACAAGGACAGGCCCATACCATATAATATCTACTTGTATCGGAACCCGTGAGGGACCGTATAAACAAGAGAAAAAGGAGCGTTTTGTTATGGTTGATATCATCAACGAAGAAATCATTCTGACACAGGAAGGTTACGACAAGATAGTTGCCGAGCACGATGAGCTGGTATCGGTCAAGAGAGCCGAGGTCGCAGAGAGGATCAAGGAAGCCATCTCATACGGCGATATCTCTGAGAACGCAGAATACGATGCCGCGAAGAACGAGCAGGCAGAACTGGAGAATCGTATCAGCTATCTGGAGAACATGATGAGAAAGGCCAAGGTCGTTCAGGACGAGGACGTCAAGGGCGATACCGTGAGCATCGGGCTCAAGGTCAAGGTCAAGAACATGGACACCAAGAAGAGCGAAGAATACAGCATCGTAGGCGCCACCGAGTCCGACCCGTTCAGCGGCAAGATCACATCCGAGTCCGCAGTGGGCAAGGCGCTCATGGGCCACAAAAAGGGCGACACCGTCCAGGTAGAAGTTCCTGACGGTGTAGTCAACTACAAGATCGAGAAGATAACCAAGTAACCACTGGTTGCAGGAGAAGGAGAAGTTATGCATTGGTCAGATAAGATCGCCGAGAGGGTAATCAAGAGGAACCCGGACAAGGAGGAGTACGTCTGCGCTGCAGGTATCAGTCCCTCGGGATCCATTCACATCGGGAATTTCCGTGATATTGCCACAGCACTTTTTGTATGTCAGGCCATCGAACGAAAAGGCAAAAAAGCACGGCTTCTGTTCTCGTGGGACGAATACGACCGCTTTCGCAAGGTGCCGGTAAACGTCTCTGAAGTAGACCCTGAAAACAAATTCGAGGAATATATCGGCCTCCCCTACAAGGATGTACCCAATCCCTTCGATACGGAAGAGACGGACTATGCCGACTACTTCGAAAAGGAGTTCATGAGATCCATCGACAAGTTCGGTATCACCATGGACTACCGCTATCAGGCGGACATGTACAGAAGCGGCAAGTACGTGGAACACATCCTCACCGCCCTCAGAAAGCGCGGTGAGATCTTCGACATCCTGGACAGCTTCCGTACACAGGAAGCCCAGCCGGGAGAGAGGGAAGCCTACTATCCCGTAAGCATATTCTGCCCCGAGTGCGGCAAGGACACGACGAAGATCAACAGCATAAGCGACGACTGCACCCAGGCGGATTACGAGTGCGAGTGCGGCCACAAGGGCCACTTCGACTTTACGAAGGACTTCAACTGCAAGCTGGCCTGGAAGGTAGACTGGCCCATGCGCTGGATGTACGAGGATGTGGATTTTGAGCCCGGCGGCAAGGACCACGCATCACCCGGAGGATCCTATGAGACCAGCAAGGTCATCTGCAAGAAGATCTACGGTCACAATGCACCTGAATTCGTAGGATACGAGTTCATCGGCATCAAGGGGACCACGGGCAAGATGTCCGGTTCTTCCGGATTGAACCTGACACCGGAAGTGCTGCTCAAACTCTATGAGCCTGAGATGATACTCTGGCTCTATTCGAGATCCGAGCCCAACAAAGCTTTCAACTTCTGCTTCGACGATGAGATACTGCGTCAGTATTTCGAGTTCGACAAGAAGTACAATCAGTATATAGACGGCACAGCCGGCGATCACGATAAGACGGTCATGGAGAACTGTCTCATGTTCGGCCCCAGGATCAAGACCGTTCCAATGGGACTTCTGGTCCAGCTGGGATCCATCGTGGACTTTAATGTGCCCATGATCGAGACGGTATTCGAGAAGATCGACCAGCCTTACAAGTACGAGGACTTCAAGGACAGACTGGACAAGGCCAAGTACTGGCTGGAGGAGTGTGCTCCCGAAAATGCAAACAGGCTGAGGGAGTACAGAGACTGGGATACCTACAACAGTCTGGACGACAACGGCAAGAAGGAGATCGAACTCCTGTACAAATATCTCTCCGAAGAGGACTATGACCTGGATGCTCTCAATGCGGAGCTCTACGCCATACCCAAGAAGATATTCGGTGAGGATGCTGAGAATCTGAAACAGCTCCAGGGTGCATTTTTCAAGAATGTATATAAGATGCTCATCGATAAGGAGAGAGGGCCACGGCTCTATCTCTTCCTCTACGCCATCGACAAGGAGCGCTTCCTGCCTCTGCTGGACTTCTCATATCCCCAGACAGAGGAGGAGAAGGCTGCGGCTGAAGCGGCTCTGGCACCTGAGGTGGAGGAGAAGGCCGAGCGTGTCTACGGGGATCCCGATCCTGTCGAGCCGGTGACCGAGCCAAATATCACCATCGATGATTTCGAGAAGATGGATCTGAGGGTCTGCAAGGTTCTCAAGTGTCAGGAAATCAGAAAGGCAAGGAACAACTTCAAACTCACACTCTTTGACGGGATCAAGGAGAGGGTCATCGTATCCAGCCTCAAGGGCGAATATGAGCCTGAGGAACTGGTAGGCAAGAAGATCATCGTAGTTGCCAATCTGGAACCTGCCCGTCTGACGGGTGTGGAATCCGAGGGCATGCTGCTGGCGGCCACCAACAATGCATGCGGATGCAAGGTCATCTTCGTGGACGATATGGTGCCCGAGGGCACGAAGATCTGTTGATTATTAAATAAACATTAAATAACCTTGACTTTATAGGTACAATATGGTACTATTCCCTTGCAGAAACGGTTACAGAACCGTTACAAAACGGTTACTAAAGAGTTACAAACTCATAGTGATGCACTAAGCAAGGGGGGCAAAGTGAATACTAAAGGTCTTTTTAACTTTGATATGAACGAAGGCAGAGCGCTCAGGGTCATGATCGCTGTCGTTATGGCAGTTCTCATAAGCCTGTGGGGGATCGTGCCTTCTTTTAATGTCTATGCTGAGACCGGGGATCCTCAGAACACCGCACAGGGAACCGAGACAGGCAGCGAAGGAAGCGACACAAACACTGAAGATGGAACTGATGGGGACGGCACGGCCGCTCCTTCGGATCCCGGCCAGCAGAGTAATGGTGGTGCAGGCGAGGGTGAAGATCCCCAGGAAGCATCTCCTGCCGAAACTCAGAAAGCTCCTACAGATGGTGTAGCCATGATAGGAGATGTTGCCTTTGCAACTCTTCAGGAGGCAGTGGATGCGGCCGAGGCCGGGGACACCATCAGACTCACAAAGGACATCACTGAGTATGTCACCATTTCCGGCAAGAAGATCACGATCGATCTTGGCGGTAAGACGGTCAGGGCTGCAGACAATGGAAGCAACAGGAATTCCTTCCTGATCTCCGATTCGTCAGAGGTTGAAATAAAAAACGGCACGATCACGGGCGGATCATCGAAGGCCTGGGACGACAAGGGCGGCTTCCACGTGGAGAACGCCAAAGCTACGATCACCGATATCAGCTTCACAGGCAACTCGGGCAAGGTGGTCAGGGCAAATGAATCCACACTGAATATCTACAACTGTCTTTTCACAGGCAATGACAATGACGATTCTGCCAGCAATGCATACATGCTGGCTTCACACGGCAAGACGACCCGCATCTATGTAGAGAACACCCAGTTCAGGGACAATGTCTACTCGGGCGGTGATATCATTGCGACAATATCAGCCAACAGCATCGAGCTTAAGAGCTGCGATATAGTGAACAACAGGGCCAAGGAGATGGTCAGGTTATACAACAACGGCACCATCACTCTCAGGGATACTACGATCAAGAACAATGTGGGTACGGGAGAGACCGGTGGCGTATACATCCACAGCGGCTCATTCTACATGTACGACAGTGCGGTCTATTCCAATGAGTGTTCCGGAAGCAGCTACGGTAACGACTTCAGCGTTATCTATGACTGGCTCGATAACGGAGAGATCCCTCTGCCTCAGGACATGAAGGATCACGGCATTCCTCTGACCGGCTATGAGATGGTGGCGCCACGCTACGGCAAGGTGCTGGATAAGCCGGTGAGCAAAGCCAACAGCGCAACAAGCGAGCGAGAGCTGAGCATAGAGCCTATAGTAGATAACGGCATGATCGCCGAATTCGACGGGGTGCAGTATCCCACGATAGCCGATGCAGTCGCTGCCATGAACGGACAGGCTGGAACGGTGAAGGTCCTCAAGGACGTCACCATCGCTGAGACGATCGAGGGATTCGACGGACTGGTCATCGATCTTGACGGACACACCCTCAAGGGCAAAGGCAACAAGAGGGACACCATCCGCATCAACGGTGGAAACGTGACGGTCAAAAACGGCACCTTCGCAGACAGCAATGCTTCCACAAGCGCAGCTCTGAGATTCCAGGAAGGCAGCGGATCCGTCGAGAACGTAAGATTCGAGAACAATGCCGGAAACGGACTCTACGTCTATCACAACATCAAATACAAGGCCACAGTAGACGAGACCCCGGTCAAGGTCACAGTCAAGGACTGCGAATTCATCGAGAACGGACACAAGGGCGAGGTCTACGCCATGTCGGTGATAGGAGCATCCATAGATGTAAGCGACAGCAGTTTCAAGGACAATTACCGTGGATTCAGATATGCCCAGAGCAATATCCTGGACAATCCTCCGGTGGTCAATATCCAGAGCACTCCCTTCACAGGTCACAGCGGATCCGTTCTGGAGATCTATACAGCCATGAACACCGATGTGAATCTGACTGACTGTGACATCAAAGACAATCACATCACCAACGGTGACAAGTATCTGATCAATCTCAGAGAGGTGGATCATTTTTCAGGAAGTCCGCAGATCAGTGGCGGAGATGTGAATCTTACAGATTGTGAGATCAGTGGCAACGACGGGGCCATAAGCACCATAAACATGGAGGCGGGCAGGAAGTCATTAACCAACTGTCTTATCTCAGGCAACGAAGCCAAAGAAGCGGGGGCCATCGACGCATCACCAATGACCTACCTCGTTATGAGAGACACGGTGATCAAAGATAATCATGTCACAGGCCTGGATGATGTCGTATCATCGGGTGGCATCAAAACATGGGCCGCAAAATACACCCGTATTTCCATGGGCATGAGCGGCGGCGTACTGGTTGTAGGTCTCAATCCTCAGGACATGGGATACTTCGCATGCAATGTGGATATCGAGGGCGGTGCAATCTACAACAATACCAACGACAGAGAGAATCCCGAGAACGCTGCCAACGATGTATTCGTTCAGGATGGAGACGGCATCATCTACCTTCCCGTATACGAAGAGATGACGGACGGCGATCATGACTTCAGCACTCACCAGTACAACCCCAGCGATGTGATCATCATAAGGAGTTCGATCACTCCGGAGGCTGTGTTCATAGATCCCGTAAACGGCGACGATAAGAACAAGGGCGACAATCCTCAGAGACCTGTCAAAACGTGGAACAGAGCTACAGGTCTTCTCGACAGGTACGACGCCAAACGCATAAACGTAATGGACACCATCCAGTTCGATGAAGACATCACGGTAGACCTTGGAGGCAAAGAGGTCTGCAGGTATTCGGAATTCGAGGGCCAGATCTTCAGGGTGAATGAAGGCTGCATGACCATTGGCAACACGGTGATCAACGGCAAGGAGAACTCTGCGACAGATTCTCTGGTAAGAGTGGAGAGCGAGGGTTCGCTTATCCTGAAGGATGGGGCCAAGCTCATAAATAACGGCAAATATCCGGACGATTTCGCCGATAAGGGTGGTGCCGTATATTCAGAAGGAGATCTGACCATAGAGGACGGCGTTCTGATAAGCAACAATGCCGCCAGGCAGGGTGGAGCCATCTACATGAGCGGCGGCACTCTTACCATGACCGGTGGAGTGATCGATAATAACAGAGCATTCTTCAAGTCCAATGACGGGATAACCTATATCAGGGAAAGCGATGGCAAGGAAGCTCAGAGAGCCGGAACAAACTATGGGGGAGGTGTCCTACTGGTCAAGGGCGCGACCATGGATATGACCGGTGGTGAGATAACGAACAACAAGTGCAGAACAGGCGGTGGCGGCATCGCAATAGGCGTCGATATCGACGATGTCAGAGACTGGACGACCACTCTGAATATGAGCGGTGGTACCGTAAGCAACAATGAGGCATTCGGTACGGGCGGAGGAATCAACGTACAGTGCAACTGCGTTGCGAACATCACCGGAGGCAACATAACCGACAATACAGCCAAATCCAATGAGGCGGCTTTTGCAGGAGGCGGTATATACGTAAACGGATACCACAGAGATGACGCCGAGAAGGTCGGAGTCAGAAACGGTATCCTCAACATCTACGATCTGGAGCTCGGCAACAATACGGCTGCCGTCGAGGGTGGTGCAATAGCATGGTGCGGAGCCGGATCCGGCGGAGTATATGAGAGCAGAGGTCTGGTGGTATACGATAACAGATCGCTGGATCAGGATGTTTCGTCTACGAACTTCGAAGAGCTGAACCGGATACTGGGAAGCGTCGACTATGAGGTGAAGAAGAGCGACATCCTCTTCTCGGATGTATATTTCAAACATGTTGGAACCGACGAAAAGGGAAGGCCCAAGTGGGAGGCTTCCAGGCTTTCTGAGTTCAGACAGGCCACATTCCTGTCCGAGAACATGCTCAATGGTGCGCCATTCAACTGGAAGGATGATGAGGGCAATGTTGTCGACGTCGAGACGCTTAGGAGCAATTATCACGTAACAAGATTCTCCACCGATGCCACGGCAACGGATAAGGATGTAGAAGAATCGATCGCGCTGGCCAAGGTCCACATCACCGGCAATTACTCCGGGACCAGTGGCGGCGGCATAGGATGTAACGGGGATGTCTTCATTGGCATAACTCCTCCCCAGGTCGAGGGTGCGGAAGAGGAACCTACACCTCCCGAGGTCAAGGGCGTAGAGGAAGAACCCACCAAGACCGCGAAGGCCAAGGTCAAGGGCAAGCAGAGCAGTCCCAGGGGGACCAACACCGGCGACGAGTTCAGGCTCGTGTCACTGGTGATCCTCATGATGATGGCAGCCGCAGCCGCAGGAGCAGTGGCCTACCGACGCAGAAGAATGCAGTAGACATGTTGCAAAGGCAATGGAAATAGTGCTTGCATTGCCTTTGCATATGTGTTAACTTATACAACGTAGTAAGCAGAAGTTATCCGCTTCTCACCTTGGGGGCGAAGGCGCCCGGGTAAATATCATTCCACCTTTGGAGTTTTACAGCGGATACTTTGCGTCCGCTGTTTTTTTCATTAAGGAGGTAAGGAACAATCGCAAAAGAAGCTTACATCAACGAAGAAATTCGTGCCAGAGAGCTGAGAGTCATCGACGCCGATGGAAACCAGCTTGGGATCATGAGCCGTCAGGAGGCTCTGGATCTGTCAGAAGAAAAGAATCTCGATCTCGTATGCATCGCGCCCAAGGCGGATCCGCCGGTCTGCAGGATCCTGGACTACGGCAAGTACAAGTACGAGATGCAGAAGAGAGAGAAAGAGAACAAGAAGAAGCAGAAACAGACACAGGTCAAGGAGATCAGACTGTCGACCTTCATCGAGGATCACGACATCATGGTCAAGGCCAAGACCGGCGCCAAGTTCCTCAGGGAAGGGGACAAGCTCAAGGTAAGTCTGCGCTTCCGTGGAAGAGAACGTGATTACGTTGCGAGAGGACAGGAGGTCATGGAGAAGTTCGCAGAAGCTGTCTCCGAGGTCGGTGAGATCGATCGTCCGCCCAAGTTCGAAGGCAGGAGCCTGACGATGACACTCTCGCCGAAAAAAGATAAATAATATTACATACATAGGAGGAACACCATGGCAAAAAACAAGATGAAGTCTCATAGAGGCGCATGTAAGAGATTCAAGGTCACAGGATCTGGAAAGGTCAAGAGAAATAAGGCTTACAAGAGCCACATCCTTACCAAGAAGAGTCAGAAGAGAAAGAGGGGCCTGAGGAAGGCTACCACGCTGACGAGTGCAGATCTTAAGAGGATCAAGGCAGTACTGAGCAAGTAAGGAGGGATTAGAAATGGCAAGAGTAAAAAAAGGTGTAAATGCACATAAGAGACATAAGAAGATTCTGAAGATGGCAAAGGGCTTCTACGGGTCCAAGAGCACGACCTACAGAGCCGCCAAGCCTGCCACCATGAGAGCGCTTCGCTCCGCATACGTGGGCAGGAAGAACAAGAAGAGAGATTATCGCAAGCTCTGGATCGCACGTATCAACGCAGCAGCCAGAATGAACGACATCTCCTACAGCAGGCTGATCGACGGACTGAAGAAGTCTGACATCGAGATCAACCGCAAGATGCTCTCAGAGATCGCCATCAACGATCCTGCAGGCTTCGCCAAGCTCTGCGAGACCGCCAAGAGCGCTCTGTAAGCAAAGGCAATGAAATCGAAACGAGTTGGCAAAGATGCCAACTCGTTTTTTATGGCTCTTTTGGGTCACTTACGGGTCCTGCGCTCTGCCGCCAGGGCGTGGGCCATGAGGCCTTCGCCTCTAGCCATGCGGGAGACCAGGGGGGCGATATCCGCCGATGCCTCAGGTGTCATTCTCTGGTCGGTGCAGGTCTTCAGGAAGGTGCCTGCCCATACGCCTCCCGTGTAGCGGGCAGCCCTGACTGTGGGCAGTGTATGGTTGGTGCCGGAGGCATAGTCTCCGAAGACCTCCGCAGTGTTCTCGCCGATGAACAGGGAACCGTAGTTGACCAGATCATCGATGATGGAATCGGGGTCGGATATGTTTACCTCCAGATGTTCGGGGGCTGCATCGTTGCAGATGCGCACTGCTTCATCGAGGTCGTCGACCAGGACGACTTCTCCGAAGTCCTCCCAGGATCTGCGTGCTATGTCCGCCGTCTCCAGCGTGGCAAGATCTTCCTCCACCTGAGCCAGGACCTTCTCAGCGAATGAAGCGTCGGTGGTGATCAGATATCCTTTGGCGTTGGGGTCGTGTTCACACTGGGCCAGAAGGTCGGCGGATATGATCTTCGGGTCCGCGGCGCCATCAGCTATGATCAGCACTTCGCTGGGCCCTGCTATGAAGTCGATGCCGACCTGACCGTAGCACTGGCGCTTGGCTTCCGCCACATAGCGATTTCCCGGACCGACGATCACATCAACGGGTCTTATCTGATCTGTGCCGTAGGAGAAGGCCGCCACAGCCTGGACTCCGCCCAGGGCGTAGATTTCATCGGCGCCGGCGATGTCCATTGCCACGAGAGTCTTATAGTGTATACTGTCAGTGCCGTGAACCACGGGGGCCGTAGCTACGACCCTTTTCACACCGGCTGCTTTCGCCGGAGTGATCAGCATGAGAGCTGTAGAAAACAGGGGATAGCTTCCTCCGGGAACGTAGCAGCAGCAGGATGAGACCGGAATGATCCTGTGTCCCAGGAAGATGCCGGGCCGTGGGGAGAAATCCCGTACCTGGCCGATGGAATCCAACTGTGCTTTGGCGAAGGCTTCTATGTTTGCCTTTGCTTCCCTTAGATCCTCGATGTCCTGATCGGACATCTGTGCGTAGGCCTCATCGATCTCCTCCCGGCTTACACGAAAGCGCCTGCGAGAGCACCCGTCGAAGAGGGTGCTGTACTCGATGAGGGCCTCATCTCCAAGGCTCACGATCCGATCGATCATATCCGATACGTCGGAGCGCAGTCTGCGGTCGTCTTCTTTGTTTCTGGGTTTGGCCTGCTTGATTATCTTCATAGTTGAGTTGCCTTTACAAAACATAAACTTCTTGACGCTAACGTGATAAAGTAATAGAATTATACATTATATGCATTGGGAATGCAATACCGGAGAGGAAAGTAGAAATCATGGTCGAAAGAGGCAGACGCCTGCAGAAAATGGAACAGATGATATTCGACTTGAGAGACATGTATGCGGACTACGGTTACGCCCAGTTTCGCATAAGGAAGTTCGAGGAATACGATCTCTATGTCAGGAACAAGGATTTCCTGGATTCGGTCAATATCATAACCTTCACCGATACCAACGGTAAACTGATGGCTCTGAAGCCGGACGTGACTCTGAGCGTGGTCAAGAACAGCAGGGACATACCCGGTGCAGTGCAGAAGGTGTACTATAACGAGAATATCTATCGTGTCTCCAGAAGGAGCCACATGTTCGAGGAACTGACTCAGGTCGGCATCGAGGCCATAGGAGATATGGACGATTACGATATATGCGAGGTCCTGGCCCTGGCAGCCAAGACCCTCCAGAGGATCGCTCCCGACGGGATACTGGTCGTTTCGGACCTGGATATCCTGTCCATCATCTTCAGGGGTTTCCATATTCCCGACCAGGTGGCGGAGGATCTTGTGGCCTGTCTTGGGGAAAAGAACGTGCACACCCTGCAGCGGATCTGCAGAGAAAACGGCGTAGATGAGAGGGGGATACAGCTTCTGACCAGACTCAGCAACACCTACGGCAGACGATCCAGGGTGCTGGAGGAACTGGCGGATGCAGCGAAGCAGATCGAGGCGGAGCAGACCGAAAACCCACCCTCCGGAGCCGATGCCAATAGTGAGGATCCCATCAGGACCATGGCCGCAGGCATAAGGGATCGCGTGGATCATCTGAAGACGGTGATCGATGGAATGGGCGATCCGGACCTTGCGGATATGATCAGGATCGATTTCTCCGTGGTCAGCGACGTGAATTACTACAACGGCATCGTATTCAACGGCTTCGTCAGAGGGATCCCCGAATGCATCATTTCGGGAGGCCAGTACGACCGGCTCATGAAGAAGATGAAGAGGGCGAGCAGAGCCATCGGATTCGGAGTCTACATGGAGAGGCTGGAGAGGTTCCTTGCCGATGATGCGGAGTACGATATCGACATAGCTCTGATCCGCGACGAAGGAGTGGATCCCGGAAGGCTTCGCAATGCAGTGGACGAGCTTATAGCAAAAGGCAACCGCGTCCTGGTCCAGCGGACCAGACCGGAGAAACTGAGATACAGAAAGCTTATGAAATATACCGACGGGGAGGTGGAGGAAATTGAATAATACAGTCAATATCGCACTCCCCAAGGGAAGGCTCGGAGAGCAGGTCTACGAGATGTTCGAGAAGGCAGGATACGACTGCCCTGCCATAAGAGAGAAGAACCGGAAGCTGGTCTTCGAGAATGAAGAGACGGGAGTCAGGTTCTTCTGGGTCAAGCCTGTGGACGTAGCCGTCTACGTGGAGAGAGGCGCAGCGGACATCGGAGTCGTAGGCAAGGATATAATAATGGAGACCGAGCCCGATGTTTATGAACTTCTGGACCTGGGTGTGGGAAGGTGCAGGATGGCCGTTGCAGCGCCGGCAGGATTCAGGGACACTCAGTCCAGAACGCTGCGGGTCGCCACCAAGTTCTCGAACATAGCCAGGGATTACTATGCGTCCATGGACAGGGACATCGACATCATCCACCTCAACGGATCGATCGAACTGGCGCCCATACTTGGGCTATCAGATGTTATAGTGGATATAGTCGAAACGGGCAACACCTTAAAGGCCAACAGACTGGAAGTGCTGGAATACTTCGCGCCGATCAGCGCCAGGCTCATCGCCAACAAGGCCGCCTTCCGGTTCAAGCACGATAAGATAGAGGATATGGCAAAGGCAATGGAGACTCTTGTTTCAAAGCGGTAGGATATGAGCAGATTTCTTGTAAAAAAACATCATAAACTGGTGCCATACACTCCCGGAGAACAGATCAGACAGGATGGGCTGATCAAGCTGAACACGAATGAGTCACCCTTTTCTCCGCCGGAGCAGGTGGTCAGATACGCCTCTGAGGCAGCTGGATCTCTGCAGCTTTACTGCGACCCGGATGCCGGTGAGCTCAGGGAAAAGCTGGCGGAGCATCTTGGCCTGGAGGCGGATCAGGTCCTTGTGACCAACGGTTCCGACGAGATACTGCATTTTGCCTTCATGGCATTCTGTGATGAGGAGAGGCCGGCGGTGTTCCCCGACATCACCTATGGCTTCTATCAGGTCTTCGCAGACCTGGAGGGAGTCGACGCTCAGGTGATACCACTGAAGGGTGATCTGTCGGTGGATCCGGCAGACTATATGAGAGAAGGAACCGTTTTTCTCGCTAATCCCAACGCCAATACCGGGATCGCACTGAGTCCTGCTCAGATCGAGAAGATCGTCGCTGCGGATCCTGACAGAGTGGTCGTCGTCGACGAGGCCTACGTGGATTTCGGGGCCGGGACTGTGTTGCCTTTGATAGAGAAGTATGACAACCTGCTGGTGAGTCGGACCTTCTCCAAGGCCTGGTCCATGGCCGGAGCACGACTTGGGTTCGGAATGGGAAGCAGGGAGCTTATAGAGGATCTGAACAGGATCAAATACTCTACGGATCCCTACAACGTCAACTCCATGACACAGGCTGCCGGTCTGGGAGCTCTCGAGTCCTGCGAGGAAATACGCTCACGGTGTGATGCCATAGTCTCTAACAGAAGCTGGCTCACGGAGGAGCTTGGAGCAAGAGGGTTCGAGATGACGCCTTCACAGGCCAACTTCGTCTTTGCAAGACACACCTCCATGGGCGGCAGAGAGATATATGAAAGACTGAAGGAAGAGAATATACTGGTACGGCATTTCGATAAACCCAGGATCCGTGACTATATCCGGATCACCATCGGAAGCCGGGATCAGCTGGACAGATTGCTGGAGAAACTGGACGAGATCCTGAAAGAGGAATAGAGGGGCAGATCATTCCCCGGAGGAAGAGAAATGAGAACAGGAAAAATAGAGAGAAATACGAAGGAGACCCAGATCAGGCTAAGACTCGACATTGATGGAAGCGGTAGATCCAACATCGATACGGGAGTCGGATTCCTGGATCACATGCTGACACTCTTCGCTTCCCACGGTCGCTTCGATCTTGATGTGACCTGCAAGGGGGATACACAGGTAGACGATCATCATAGCGTGGAGGATATAGGGATAGCTCTCGGAAGCGCCTTCGCCCAGGCTCTGGGCAGCAAGGCGGGATGCACCCGCTACGGCTATATGATCCTGCCCATGGATGAGGCCCTCATGCTGACAGCGGTGGATCTTTCGGGCAGGGCGCATCTTTCCTTTGATGCGGACCTGCCGGCTGAGCAGATCGGCACCTTCGATACTGAACTGGTGGAAGAGTTCTGGCTTGCCTTTGTGAGAAACTGCCCGTGCAGCCTGCACATCAGAAGGCTGGCGGGAAAGAACACCCACCATATAATAGAAGGGATATTCAAATCTGCGGCCAGGAGCTTCAGACAGGCGGCAGCCATAGACGGGGCGCTTGAAGGTGAGGTCCCGTCTACGAAGGGGGTGCTGTAGATGCTTGCCATAATCGATTACGGAGTAGGTAACCTGTTTTCCCTGAAGAGTTCTCTGGCATCCATTGGCGTGGATGCTGTGGTCACTTCTGATCCCGAGCAGATCACCGGTGCCGACAGGATAATACTTCCCGGCGTTGGTGCCTTCGCCGATGCCATGAAGAAGCTGGAGGAGTCGGGGACTGCTGAGCCTCTCAGGAAGGCGGCGGCCTCAGGGACTCCGATCATGGGCATATGTCTCGGGATGCAGCTGCTTCTGGAAAGAAGCTTCGAGTACGGAGAACACGAAGGTCTGGGGCTTATACCCGGATCTGTGAAGCCGATCGCCGACGCGATCTGCCCGGATCTCAAGGTGCCCCACATAGGATGGAACAGGTTGAGATTTCCGGCATCGCCGGGTCAGGACCCGGCGGAAAAACACCATCTCTTTGACGGGATCGAGGAGGGAGCCTACGTGTACTTTGTTCATTCATACTACGCTACGGATTGTGATGAAGCGACTATCGCCGTAACCGACTACGGAGCGGATCTGACGGCGGCTGTCTGCAAAGGCAACGTTTCGGGCTGCCAGTTCCATCCGGAGAAAAGCGGGGATGTGGGGCTGCAGATACTCAGAAATTTCTGCGGGGTTTGACAATTATAAGGAGAGTTGGATGCATATATTTCCGGCAATAGACCTGTATGAAGGCAAGGCGGTCAGGCTGCTCAAGGGCAACTACGATGAGATGACCGTATACAGCGAAGATCCGCCGTCTATCGGTGAGGACTTCGCAGCCTGCGGTGCAGGCCATATACACATAGTGGATCTTGAAGGTGCGGCCACAGGCCGGAGCCCGAACTTCGATGTGGTTTGTGAGATCAAAAGGCGGAGCGGTCTTTTCTGCGAGGTCGGCGGAGGGATCAGGTCTATGGAGACGGTGGACAAATACATGGAAGCCGGTCTGGATCGGGTGATCCTGGGAACTGCCGCCGTGACGGATCCGGAGTTTGCCCGGGCCGCGGTGGAGAAGTACGCAGACAGGATAGCCATAGGAGTCGATCTGAAGGATGGATACGTAGCCATAAAAGGGTGGACGGAGAAATCGGCTGAGACCGCCATGGATTTCTGCGGGCGAATGGAAGAGATGGGAGTGGCCACCCTCATCGTGACGGATATCTCAAAGGACGGGGCCATGGAGGGGACCAACCGGCAGCTTTATGAGGAGCTGTGCAGCCGATTCTCATTGCAGATCGTGGCATCGGGAGGAGTTTCCGACATAGAGGATGTGAAGGCTCTGACGGAGATGGGGCTCTATGGAGCCATCATAGGCAAGGCCTATTACATCGGCGCCATCGATCTGGCGGAGGCCGTAAAAGCGGCTCGAGGCTGAGATGAACATATAGATGTTGCGGCATGGGCCGCTGCAGGAGGATGATAATGATAACAAAGAGGATAATCCCATGCCTGGACGTCAAGGACGGCAGGGTAGTCAAGGGAGTGAATTTCAAGGACCTGAGCGACGTTTCATCGCCGGTTGAGCTGGCCGAATACTATTCGGGATGCGGAGCCGATGAGCTGGTGTTTTACGACATAACCGCATCGGCCGAGGGACGGAAGCTGTTTACCGACATACTGACTGAGACGGCGAGCAGGGTCTTCATCCCACTGACAGTGGGAGGAGGAATAAATACACTCGAGGACTTCGACCGCGTGCTGAAGTGCGGAGCCGACAAGGTGAGCGTCAATTCGGGAGCCATCAGAGATCCCGGGCTTATCGATGAAGCGGCCCGCCGCTACGGCGATCAGTGCGTTGTCCTGTCCGCCGACGTGTCGCTCATCGACGGAGTGTACCGGGTGTTTGCCAAAGGAGGCAGAGAGAACACGGGCATGGAGGCCATCTCCTGGATCCGGGAGTGTGTGGACCGTGGAGCCGGTGAGGTGGTGGTCAATTCCATCGATACGGATGGAGTGAAGCAGGGCTTCGACATCGATATGCTTCGCGCTGTCTGCGAGGCGGTGAATGTACCGGTCATAGCATCGGGCGGCGCCGGGTCTATCGAAGATTTCATCGATCTATTCAGACAGGTGCCGGATATCGATGCAGGGCTGGCCGCATCCATCTTCCACTTCGGCGAGGTGAAGATCCAGGATCTGAAGGAACGTATGGCATCCGAAGGAATAGAGGTCCGAAGAGTGTCGAAGTAGAGCAGGCCCTAAGGGCCGCTGGATATAGAATGAAAAAAGGAAGCACACGGTGAAGGAAAGAGATATGGTAAGAATAGAAGATCTGAAATTTGATGAAAAGGGTCTGATCCCGGCCATAGTGGTCGACGCTGTAAGCGGCAGGGTCCTGACCCTGGCATATATGAATGAGGAGAGCCTCAGGATCTCTCTGGAGAAAAAGCTGACCTGCTTCTGGAGCAGATCCAGACAGGAACTCTGGCTCAAGGGCGAGACCAGCGGAAACTATCAGCACATTGTTTCCGTCACTGCCGACTGCGACAGGGATGCCCTTGTGATCAAGGTCAATGCAGACGGGCCGGCATGCCATCTTGGGACCGAGTCATGTTTCGAGTACCCGCTTTACGAGAGAGATGAGGAGCCTGCTTCTGATGAAGGTGGCGAAAACTTCTCATACGAAGGTCTGATGAAGATGATCGAGGGACGCAGGACAGATCCAAAAGAAGGATCCTACACCACGTATCTCTTCGATAAGGGACTGGACAAGATACTGAAGAAGGTAGGCGAGGAGTCCACCGAGGTCATCATTGCAGCCAAGGATGAGGACAGGGATGAGACCATATACGAGGTGGCGGATCTGGCTTACCACGTTATGGTCATGATGGTTGAGATGGGCATCACCCTCGACGACATCCACGACGAACTTGCATCCCGCCACGTTATCGATCACAAGGTGAAGCAGGAGAAGATGACCGGCTGGGATGGAGAGTGATGAGATGATCCTGAGAGACTATCACATGCACACAAACCGCTGCGACGCTGCGAATACAGCGGAGGAGATGATACTGGCAGCCATCGAAAAGGGGCTTGTGGAAGTGGGTATCTCCGAACACAGCTATACGGCTTTCGATCCGACCTACTGCCTGAGTCTTGAAGCCACGAAGGAATATGTAGCAGAGATGAAGGCCCTTAAGGAAAAGTATGCGGACCGGATATCCGTCAAGATAGGTTTGGAGTTTGACCGATATTCGACATCGCCTCTTTTAGGGATCGAATATACCATCGGCTCCGTTCACTACGTGAAACTGCCGCTGGATGGCAGTGATCCGGCATCTGTTTCAGACACGGATCCCTCCAGGCCCGGCACCCGGGATACTTCGCTTCCGGATGCCGTATTTTCATACGGTGGCGAACTCTATTTCTCTATCGATGAAAGCGGCTCCAGCCAACAGGTCGTTGTAGACAGGTATTACGGCGGTGACTTCATCGCCTTTGCGGAGGACTACTTCGATACGGTGGCAGAGGTCGTAGAGGCTACCGGCTGTGACATCATAGGTCACTTCGACCTGGTAGCTAAATTCAATGAAAAAGAAAACCTCTTCGATGAAGAGGACCCCCGTTATATCGCAGCCTGGAAGAAGGCCGTGGACAGGCTGATCCCCTATGGCGTTCCCTTCGAGATCAATACCGGAGCCATCTCAAAAGGCTACCGATCCAAGCCCTATCCGTCAGATGCCATCCGCGATCACATCCGTGAAAAGGGTGGTCGCTTTATCCTGTCCAGTGACAGCCACCGCACTGACACTCTGTGCTACAGATTCGAAGAATATAAGGAAAAGCAGGTGCAGGAAGGATCCGTTTGGTAAGGATCGTTCCCACACCTGCGGATGAAAAGGCGAAAAAAACGGTACACTCCTTCTGAGTGTACCGGAAATCTCTGCAGAAAAATCTGCCGCGGACCGTCTCACCTCAGAAGACTGATACCTGAAGCGAAACAGGTCTACCGACTCGATCCTAAGCCTACTTGGACGCCTTCCCAGACAGTTTTTCCAGTGGCACATGCCCTTTCGTAGATCTTACGGTTGCTGAGACACAGTGCCGGATTCTCACCGGCTTCCGAATGTGTTTCGCTTCCCTTATTGACTTGTGCTCATGGTATCATCTGTAGTAATATGTGTCAAGATGGGCCGTTGCCTTTGCAAATGCCCAATTAACACATAATCGTCATAATCGGATGATATCATTCGGTCATATAGAAAACACAGGAGAAATAAACGAGATGAAAAAGAGAATTATCAAAATCGGTACGGTCGTCACAGCGCTCGCCTGCCTTTGTATAGGCATGACCGCATGTGGCAGCGCAGACAACATTTACTCGGGTCTGGATCTTGACGATTACATCAAGGTCGGCAAGTACAAGGGACTTGAGGTAGAACCTGTCGAGGTCAAGGTCGGCAAGGAAGACGTGCAGGCCAAGATCGACGAAGCTCTTTCGGCGGCAGCCACGGAGACTGAGCTGGGAGACGACGAGAAGATCAAAGAAGGCGATACAGCCAATATCGACTTCTCCGGCAAGATAGAAGGCAAGGAGTTCGACGGTGGGACCAGTGAAAAATTCGATCTGACCATCGGAAGCGGACAGTTCATCGAGGGGTTCGAAGATGGACTCATCGGTCATCACGCAGGAGAGAAGGTGAGCCTGGATCTGACCTTCCCCAAGGACTATCAGGGCGAGGAAGTGGCCGGCAAGGATGTAACCTTCGATGTGACCATCAACTCGGTGAAGCGTACGAACACGCCCAAGTACGATGACGAGTTCATAAAGAAGAACACCGAGTACGACAGTAAGAAGGACTATGAGGCTTCCCTGAAGAAGACCATAAAGAAGGAAAAGGAAGAAGAGGCCAAGAACAACCAGAAGAGCCAGCTCTGGAGCCAGGTCATGGAGACCACGGAGATGAAGAAGTATCCCGAGGACATCGAGAAGACCTACACCGAAAACTTCAGTGCGCAGATCGATAAGACAGCAGAGCAGGCCGGCATGAAGAGAAAGGATGTACTCGCTCAGTACTATGGACTCAGCAGTGAGGAAGATGCCGAGAAAATGCTCAAGGAAAGCGCTCAGACTCTGATCAAACAGGAGATGACTATAGAGTACATCGCCGACAAGGAGGACATCAGCTACTCCAAGGAGGACAAGGAAAAGAAGATCGAAGAGATCAAGTCCATGGGTTACGATGAGGAAACCATCCAGGAGCAGACCGGCAGGACAATGGACGAGTATGTCCACATCAATCTCCTCTACGAGAAGGTGCTGGATTTCATCTCCGACAACGCTGTCGTCAAGAAGTCTGAAGACAAGAAGACCGAAGAGACGAAAGCCGAGTAGGATAAGGAGCGATCAAGGCTCCGGCGAAGGGCGCATGTATACAGAATAAAATCCAATAACGGTATTGAAAACAGATTCGCGTAGTGATACCATCTAGATATCTCTGGAGAGCCCCGGCCAGACCGGGCGCCGAAGGTGTACGCCAGGGTCTGCTGTTTAAAAGGCAACGGACCCCCGGTAATCTCTCAGGCAAAAGGACAGAGCGAATGGTTATCTTTCGATTTGTATACTCTCCAGAAGTCGTTCATGATACATGATCGGCTTTTTCGCTTTTATTTTTCATTTTTACTGTTTGACAAAGGAGAGATCTAAAATGAATGTCACACAATTTCTCGACACAGTTGACGGGATAGTATGGGGAGTACCTCTCATAGTTCTGATCATGGGTGCCGGGATCCTGCTGACCTGCAGACTCAAGGTGATGCAGTTCAGAAAACTCGGCAAAGCGCTCAAGTACATGGTGCATAACGAGGAGGGAGGCACGGGAGAAGTCACAAGTTTCGGTGCCCTGGCAACAGCCCTCTCCGCCACCATCGGTACAGGAAACATCGTCGGTGTTGCCACCGCCGTCGTTGCGGGCGGACCCGGAGCATTGTTCTGGATGATCATAGCAGCCTGCTTCGGAATGGCTACCAAGTATGCGGAAGGCCTTCTTGCGATCAAATACAGAGTCAAGAAGGAAGATGGAACATTCCTGGGTGGACCTTTCTACTATATCGAGAAAGGTATGAAGGAGAAGACAGGTCACAACTGGAAGTGGCTCGGTAAGCTCTTCGCACTCTTCGGATGTCTGGCGGGAGCAATGGGTATCGGAACCATCACTCAGGTCAACGGTATCGCCAATGCTGCACAGTCATTTTTCGATCCTGAAAACGTCCACCTCGTGAACATAGCCGGAGGAGAATACTCCATAGCTGTGGTTCTCACTGCAGTCGTCGTTGCGGCTCTCGCTGCTCTGGTCATCATCGGAGGCATCAAGAGGATCGCATCGGTAACTACGGTCGTAGTGCCCTTCATGGCTATTGCCTACGTCATCGTTTGCCTTTGCATCATCATAGTCAACATCAAGGAGGTACCCCACGCGGTCGGGGAGATCGTCACTGCGGCATTCAATCCGTCAGCGGTCACCGGCGGTGTTGTGGGAACCATGTTCATAGCCCTGCAGAAGGGCGTTGCCCGTGGTATCTTCTCAAACGAGGCGGGTCTCGGTTCTGCACCTATCGCAGCAGCTGCCGCGAAGACCCACGAGTGCGTGCGTCAGGGTCTTGTCACTATGACAGGTACCTTCATCGACACCATCTGCATCTGCACAATGACAGGCCTTGCCCTCATGGCATCGGGAGCCTATGACAGAGCGAATCAGATGAACATCGAAGCCGGCATCCTGGATGGAGCCGATCCGGTAGTCGATGGTGCAGCACTGACACAGATGGCATTTGGAATGGGCCTTCCCTGGTCCCATGCCGCAGGTGCATTTGTAGTTATGGCTGCGCTGGCATTCTTCGCCTTTACGACCATACTCGGCTGGGATTACTACGCAGAGAGATGCTTCGATTATCTGACCGGCGGCAACAAAGCAGCCGTCCAGGTATACCGCTGGATCTACATTCTCGCCGTACTTATCGGACCCTTCCTGACACTGAGCCAGGTATGGACTCTGGCCGACATCTTCAACGCACTGATGGCGGCGCCGAACCTGATCGCTCTGGTCGTGCTCAGCGGGGTCGTCGCCATGGAGACCATGGACTTCTTCAGAAGACTGGATTCAGGCGAGTATCAGGAGAATCTGAATTTCCGTGTGAGAGACTGACCACCGGGCGGTGGCGTATCGACCACCGGGATATGACAAAGATAAACAGGAGTCGCTTGTCGAAGCGGCTCCTGTTTTATGATTTGCCCGGCGGGGCAGTTCCTGTTTTATGATTTGCCCGGCGGGGCAGTTTTTTTATTGGCTATGCGAATCCTCAACAGGCAAATAGGAATTTTTTGTCAAAACTATTGGAAAAAACCACAAGATGTAGTACAATCGACTTGTTAAGTATAGAACATAGTGTTTTTAGACCATGTTCACACAAGGAAGGCCGATTGATAGCTCCGATCGTATGTGAGATGGTGTTGTGTTTTACGGGAGGATAAGAAATGAAATGCCCCTATTGCGAGAATGAGGACAGCAAGGTAATCGACTCAAGACACACGGAAGATGGACGCGCCATAAGAAGAAGGCGTGAGTGCGAGTCCTGCGGCAGGAGATTCACCACCTACGAAAAGGTGGAGGAGATGATCCTGATGGTCGTCAAAAAGGACGGCAGCCGCCAGGCCTTCGACAGAAACAAGCTGCTCAACGGCATTATCCGCGCATGTGAGAAGCGCCCCGTTTCCGTGTCAGATATGGAAGGCATAGTCAACGATATAGAGCGTGGTCTCAACAATATGATGGAGAAGGAAGTGGAGAGTACATTCATCGGCGAACTGGTCATGGAACAGCTGAGAGATCTGGACGAGGTGGCCTATGTACGCTTCGCCTCAGTATACAGACAGTTCACCGACGTCAATACCTTCGTCCAGGAAGTCGAGAGGCTCCTGACCACCAAGAAAAAGCTGGGCTGAGAGAACAGGAAAAGAAAACCCATGAGTAATGGCATTTACAGAATAGCTGTAGACGGTCCGAGTGGTGCCGGCAAAAGCACCATAGCCAAGAGAATAGCTAAGGAGCTGAACATAGAATACATCGATACGGGCGCCATGTACCGTGCTATCGGATACAAGGTGGCGGCCTGTGCTTCCGGCCCGTGGGCTGACACCGAGGCGGCATCTACTGCCCCCATCGACGAGGCGGCCGTAGACGAACTGCTGGCCGGCGATGGACTAAAGGCCCTACTCGATGAGACCCAGATCGACTTTGTAGACGGCCACATCATCCTGGACGGACGGGATGTGGGCGATAAGATCAGGACTCCCGAGATGTCCATGATGGCATCCAAGTGCTCGGCCATACCGGCTGTCAGAGAGAAGCTGGTCGAGATCCAGCGCCAGATGGGTAGGCGCAAGAGCGTGATCATGGACGGCCGGGACATTGGCACCAACGTCCTCAAGGATGCTGAGTACAAGATCTACCTGACAGCTTCTGCCGAGGAGAGAGCAGAGCGCAGATACAAGGAACTTGTTGAAAAAGGCGAGTCCCAGACCTACGAGGAAGTCCTGAAGGACATTATCCAGCGTGACCACAACGACATGACCCGCAAGCTCAATCCTCTCAGGAAGGCGGATGACGCCGTCGAGATCGACACCACCGGCATGAACATCGAAGAAGTGGTAGCCGAGTGCCTGAAACTGATCGACTGATCAACTGATTATAAAAAAACACGACCAAAAAACATGAACCTGGCCAAGTTGGTCAGGTTCCTTGTTATAAGGTCGTATTTTTTCGACCTGACCTGTCCATCCACGGCGGAGATTGCCTTTGCAGCAAGGAAACCTGATCAGAGTGGATCGCGAGAATCGAAGGCAGACACTGATATCAATTCGCAGGAGTGAATTCACAGGGTCAACACACAAGCCCGGCCACCATATGGTAATATATGGAAATAAAGGATGAGCCTGTGAGAAGGGGGATGCAAAGGCAAGGGATATGACCAGGGCCATAGCGTTGTTGAAGGGAGATTAAGATATGAGATTGAATGAGCTGCCGGTATGGGAGAAGCCGAGGGAAAAAATGATGAGAGAGGGCTGCAGCAGACTGTCAACGGTGGAGATCCTGGCTATACTGCTCAGGACCGGGACCAGGGACAGGTCAGCCATGGATCTTGCCGGGGAGATACTGTCGATGGACAGCCGGGGCATAAGGTTTCTGGCAGACTGTACTCCCGAGGAACTGCGTAGGATAAGGGGGATGGGCGATGCCAAGATATGCGAGCTTCTGGCGGCGGTGGAACTTGGAAGGAGAGTGGCCGCAGCCCAGCCTGAAGTCCATGGAAGGATAAGCTGCTCCCGGGATATAGCCGATCTGTTCATGGAACGGATGAGATACTATCGCAAGGAACACTTTCTGTGTCTGCTCATCAACACCAGGGGTGACGTAATAGAGATGGATGAAGTGTCCGTTGGAGATCTTTGCTCTTCGGTGGCCGGGGGCAGGGAAGTCTTCTGTAATGCCATAAGGCGCAACGCAGGATCCGTAGCGCTGATACATAATCACCCGTCGGGTGATCCGACACCAAGCGATCAGGATATCAAAACAACGAGACGACTTGCCCAATCCGGGGAACTGCTCGGCATACCCGTGCTGGATCATATAATAATCGGCGACGGTAGCTATGTGAGCATGAAGGCGGAGGGCCTGATGTGAAAAAAATGGCCCAAAGTGTTGAAAAAACATGCTATCTGCCAAATATATCCTTGACTTGAACTCATATTGTGGCAAAATAGGAAACGGACGTTTTTGACACGGGAGTTATTTTCAATGGGTAAAGTCATCTTAGTGACATCCGGAAAAGGCGGCACGGGCAAGACCATGTTCTCTGTGAATCTTGGAGCGAGTCTGGCCGACATGGGAAGAAGAGTTCTGCTCATCGACATGGATCTGGGAATGAGGAACATGGACCTCTACCTCGGCATGGAGAACAGGGTCGTCTTCAATATCATGGATGTTATGAGCGGGATATGCAAACTCAACAAAGCCATCATGAGGGTGGCCGGTTTTGATTCCCTGTTTTTCATGGCGGCTTCGCCCAGAAGAGGAAACGCAAGTCTCAGCCCGGAGAGGATGAAACGTCTCTGTGAAGCACTGAGTCAGCACTTCGACCACATCATAATCGATACGGGTGCAGGAATGGACGAGACTCTGGATGCGGCAGCTGCCGCAGCCCAGACTGCTGTTATAATCACCGAGCCTGAGATCGCAGCCCTTCGCGATGCAGACACCATCGCAGCCCATCTGGGAGAGATTGGCGTAGCTGACAGGTGTATGGTAGTCAACAACGTGGACATCGAACTGGTCCGCGCAGGCATCCTCATGGATGTTGATACCATAATGAACACCACCACAACACCCGTAGTGGGGATCATTCCCACGGACCGGGAAATAAGAGTATCCACAAGCCTTGGCACACCCATCATCTGCAGTGATAGGGAGGATCTTAAGAACAGCTTCAGGATCATGGCGGGCAGGATACTTCTCGAATCCTAATCTTTACATTTTTTTCCAAAGTTTCATTGACTGTTGCACAAAAAAAGCATATAATTACTGTGTATGTTTTTAACTTTTTATATATATTACTTTTACAGTAATACTCTTGATGTTTGAGAGAAATATCAGCTGAAGATACAATTGAAATTTGAAAACAAAATATTGAAAAAGGAGGAAACGGTATGACGACGATTTTACCGATAATCGTCGGCCTGGCAGCCTTGGGAATAGGCATCCTGGTCGGCTATATACTGCGTAAGTCAATCGGCGAGAAGACCATAGGTAACGCTGAGACAAAGGCAAGAAATCTTATACTGGATGCAGAGAACAAAGCAGAAACTATAAAGAAGGAACTGGTGCTTGAGGCAAAGGAAGAAGCCCATCGCCAGAGAAATGAAGCGGAGAAGGATATCCGCGAAAGAAGAAATGAGATCCAGAAGTCGGAGAGAAGACTGGTCCAGAAGGAAGAGTCCATCGACAGGAAACTGGAGAATATCGAGAGAAAAGAAGAAAACATAACAAATAAAGAAAAGAATATAAGCAAAAAACAGCAGGAAATGGATCGGGCGCTGAAACAGCAGCTCGAGGAGCTGGAGAAGATCTCGGGCTACACAGTGGATGAAGCCAGGGAGATCATGCTGCAGAAGGTGGAGCACGAAGCGAGAAACGACGCCGCAGTGCTCTACAAGGACATTGAAAACAAGGCGAAGGAAGAGGCGGACAAGAAGGCCAAGGAGATCATCACAGGCGCTATCCAGCGTTGTGCGGCAGATCACGTGGCCGAGTCCACCGTATCCGTCGTACCCCTTCCCAGCGATGAGATGAAGGGAAGGATAATCGGCCGCGAAGGACGTAATATACGTGCCATCGAAAACGCTACAGGCATCGATCTCATCATCGATGATACTCCTGAAGCGGTCATTCTCTCCGGTTTCGATCCGGTGAGAAGGGAGATCGCAAGGCTGGCCCTTGAGAAACTGATCGTCGACGGCAGGATCCATCCGGCAAGGATCGAGGAGATGGTGAACAAGGCCGAACGGGAGGTCAACTCCATCATCAAGGAGGAGGGTGAACAGGCCACATTCGAGGTCGGTATCCACAACCTCCATCCCGAACTGGTCAAACTCCTTGGGCGCCTGAGATACAGGACATCATATGGACAGAATGTGCTTAAGCATTCCGTAGAGGTGGCACACCTGGCCGGCCTGATGGCAGGAGAGCTGGCCCTGGATGTGACTCTGGCCAAGAGAGCCGGACTTCTCCACGATATCGGCAAGGCCCTCGACCACGAGCAGGAGGGTACACACGTTGACATCGGTATCGAAGTGCTCAAGAAGTACAAGGAGAGCGAGGCGGTCATCAACGGTATGGCGGCCCATCACGGAGACTATGAACCCAAGTCCACAGAGGCTGTTCTCATAGCGGCGGCGGATGCGCTCTCGGCAGCACGTCCCGGTGCCAGAAGGGAGACTCTGGAAACCTACATCAAGAGACTCCAGAAGCTTGAAGAGATCGCAAACACCACCGAAGGCGTCGAGAATTCCTACGCCATCCAGGCGGGTCGTGAGATCAGGATCATCGCCAAGCCCGACGAGGTTGGTGACGATTCCATCGCGCTGCTGGCCAGAGACATCTCCAAGAAGATCGAATCCGAACTGGAGTATCCGGGCCAGATCAAGGTCAATGTGGTGAGGGAGACCAGAGCCATAGACTACGCCAAGTAGGCGGGCCGAAGCATGAAGCGGGACTTCGTGAACGACCTGCAACAAATGGAATAAAACACAGAAAAATCGCTGCCTGGCGCGGAGCGATTTTTCTTCTTAGAGGGAGTATGCCCAGGGAAGCATCAAGGGCTTTGAATAACAGGATGATATATCTGGATAACAGCGCAACAACTGAACAGCACCCGAAGGTTACGGCGAAGATGCTGGAATGCATGGAGCAGATCTTCGGCAATCCATCCTCCCTTCACAGGGTCGGACTCGACGCGGAGAAGGTCGTCAAGGAGGCGAGGGGAAGACTTAGCCGTGCCCTTTGGGCGTCTTCTGCAACCGGCGGTACCATTGCCTTTACATCCGGAGGCACCGAGGCCGACAACATGGCAATACTGGGAGCTGCAAAGGCAATGAAGCGCCGTGGAAACAGGATCGTCACAACAGCCATCGAGCATCCGGCGGTGCTGGAGTGCATGAAAAGGCTGGAGGAAGAAGGCTTCGAGGTCATCAGACTGGGAGTCGACAGACAGGGGCGTCTGGATCCGGATGCACTTGATGAGGCCATAGATCAGCATACCATCCTGGTATCGATCATGCACATCAACAACGAAGTAGGAACGGTGATGCCGGTCAGGGAGGCCGGCGAGGCCATAAAGAAAAAGGGATCCGAGGCTTTGCTTCACTGTGATGCGGTCCAGAGCTTCGCCAGGATGGACATCCCGGGAGCGGCCGATCTGATCTCCCTAAGCGGGCATAAGATCGCGGGACCTATGGGCTCGGGAGCCCTTTGGATCACAGATGGCGTCAATCTGCCGCCCTTCATACTTGGCGGAGGCCAGGAAGGCGGGCTTCGTTCGGGAACGGAGAACGTCCCGGCTATCGCAGGCTTTGGTGAAGCAGCGGAGCTTATGACCGCGCGCAGAGATGATGCCTTCGATAAGGCGAAGTCCCTTAGAGAAAAGCTTCTGGCAGGACTGATGTCCGAGATAGATGATGTGGTGCTGAACGGACCTGAAGAGGTCGGATCCGATCCGGGCTTTGCAAGTCCCTATATCCTGAACGTGAGCTTCATGGGAACCCGGGGAGAGGTCATCCTTCACACTCTGGAACAGGACGGGATATATGTATCCACCGGATCGGCCTGCTCATCGAACAAGAAGGGAAGGAGCCATGTGCTCGCAGCCATGGGCCTTACCGAAAAGGAATCGGAGGGAGCCATCAGGTTCAGTTTCTGTCCGGACAATACCATGGAAGAAATCGAGGAGACTGTGGAGCGCACAGCCGATGCGGTCAGGAAGTTCAGGAAGCTGGGAAGTTTCCGATAGACAGGAAGAGTTTGCGTAATGGAACAGAACAGAGAAAACATTTTCATAGTAAGATGCGGTGAGGTGGCCTTGAAAGGTATGAACAAACCATACTTCGAGAGGATGCTCGCCGAGAGGATAAAGAAGCTCCTGAAGCGCTTCGACGGCACCAGCGTCCAGAGGCACGAGGGGCTGATCTTCGTCCGCGCCCATAAGGATCTGGATCCCCAGGAGATCATAAAGCAGATATCAAAAGTCTTCGGTGTGGCATCCATCAGCCCGGCGGTGGAGTGCAACAGCACCATGGAAGACATAGGAGAGGCTGCTGTGGAATTCATGCTTGGAGAGATCGAGGAGAGGGGGATAAAGACCTTCAAGGTGGAAGCCAAGAGGGCGGACAAAAACTTCCCCGTCAAGTCTCCCGAGATCGGACGCAAGATAGGCGCGGCCGTGCTCAAGGGCTGCAAGGTCCTGAAGGTGGACGTACACGATCCCGACTGCAGGCTTTTCGTGGATGTACGCCACGACAAGACATACATATACAGAGACAAGATCCCCGGCTTCGGTGGCCTGCCCCTTGGGACGAACGGCAAGGGGATGACCCTTCTTTCGGGCGGTATCGACTCACCTGTGGCCACCTGGATGATGGCCAAGAGGGGGATGTTCATCGAGGCGGTCCATTTCCACTCCTATCCCTACACCAGTGAGAGGGCCAGAGAGAAGGTGGAAGAGCTTGCCTCTCTCGTAGCCACCTACTGCGGCAGGTTCCAGATGCACATAATCAACCTGCTCCCGATCCAGGAGGAGATAGTCAGGAACTGTCCCGAGGATGAGACAACCATACACGTCAGACGCTTCATGATGCGCATAGCTCAGGAACTTGCAAAGGCAAATGACTGCGGCATGCTGATCACCGGCGAGAACCTTGGACAGGTGGCAAGCCAGACTGCTGAGGCTCTCGTTGTCACCGATTCTTCGGTGACGATGCCGGTGATGAGACCCCTGATCGGTCTGGACAAGGTGGACATCATGGACCTGGCCAGGGAGATCGGGACCTACGAGAAATCCATCGAACCCTATGAGGATTGCTGTACCGTATTCCTGCCCAGGCATCCGGTGACGAAGCCCAGGCTTGAGAAGATCCTTCAGTCTGAGTCGAAGCTGGACGTGGAGAAGCTCATAGCAGATGCGGTGGCTAGCGACGAGATCATAACCATATATCCGGCGTAACCAGGTAATTTCAAGGCTTCTGCAAAGGCAATGGTGCCTGAACACAAATAAAATAAAAAATATTTGTTGCCTTTGCACAAAATACATTGACACCGGGAGTCTGCTGATATACTCTATACAAGTAATGTCAATCGTTTGAGACTTATTTGATTTGATTGGAGAAGCAATGGCAAAGGAAGGTAAAACAGTAGAAATAAGATGGCACGGCCGGGGAGGACAGGGGGCCAAGACTGCCTGTCTGCTTCTCGCTGAAGCGGCATTCTCCTCGGGCAAGTACGTCCAGGGTTTTCCCGAGTACGGCCCGGAGCGTATGGGCGCGCCCATCACGGCCTACAACAGGATATCCGACGTGCAGTGCAACGTCCATTCCAACATATACACACCCGACCATGTGGTCGTGGTAGACGAGACCCTTCTGAATACTGTAGATGTTCTGAAGGGATTGAAGGAGGGCGGCATCCTGATCATCAACAGCACCAAGAGCGCAGACGAGATCAGGTCAGAGCTTCCCGGATTCGACGGTCCCGTCTGCGTCGTCGATGCTGAGCAGATCTCCACGGACACCCTCGGAAGGAACTTCCCCAACACGCCCATGCTGGCTGCGGTGGTCAAGGCCAGCGGAGTTCTCGACATCGACAGATTCGTCGAAGATATGAGGAAGTCGTTCGAACACAAATTCCGCGGAAAGGAGCAGGTGATCGAAGGCAATATGAAAGCTCTCGAGAGGACCATAAAAGAGGTAAGAGTAGAATGAGCAAGATGCGCGCAGCAGATATAAACGAAAAGATAACCTGGCAGGATATAACTCCCGGGGCAGAGATCTATGAACCGGCCACATCTCTTCTGGTCGATACGGGAGAGTGGAGAGTCATGCGTCCTGTATTTATCGAGGACAAGTGCAAGCAGTGTCTGCTCTGCGTTCCTTTCTGTCCGGACAGTGCCATACCGGTCAAGGACGGCAGAAGAGAAGAGTTCGACTTCGCCCACTGCAAAGGTTGCGGCATATGCGTCAAGGCATGTCCCTTTGACGCCATCGACTTCGTAAAGGAGGGCAGATAGTGGCTATCAGAGAGAGAATGTCGGGAAATGAAGCCATCGCTACTGCCATGAGGCAGATAAACCCCGATGTGATGGGAGCATTTCCTATAACTCCTTCAACGGAGATACCCGAATATTTTTCCAAGTTCATGGCTGACGGACAGGTGGATACCCAGTTCGTTCCCGTAGAATCGGAGCACAGCGCCATGTCTGTATGTATAGGAGCATCGGCCGCGGGAGCCAGGGCTGTTACGGCTACCTCTTCGTGCGGTCTGGCCTACATGTGGGAATTGCTCTATGTGGCGGCATCTTCAAGACTGCCCATAACGATGGCCGTTTCCAACAGAGCTCTCACAGGCCCCATCAGTATCGGAAACGATCACTCGGATTCCATGGGAGCCAGAGATTCGGGATGGCTCCAGATATACGCAGAGAACAATCAGGAAGTTTACGACAACTTCATCCAGGCAACTCTGATAACCGAGGCTACACGCCTGCCGATCATGGTCTGTCAGGATGGATTCATCACAAGTCACGGCGTCTCGAACATCGAACTGATCGAGGACGAAAAAGTAAAAGAGTTCGTAGGCGAGTATGAGCCGGAGACATATCTGCTCAAGGCCGGCGAGCCTCTGGCCGTGGGTCCCTACGGGACCGCCCCGTATTATATGGAGGTAAAAAGGCAACAGGCCCAGGCCATGAAGGACTCCATGCCGGTCATCCTTGAAATAGCCGAAAAGTTCGAGAAGATGACGGGAAGATCATACGCCTTCTTCGAAGAGTATCGCATGGAGGATGCCGAGGTCGCCGTCGTCGTCATCGGGTCCAGTGCCGGCACCGGTAAGGAAGCCGTGGACAGGATGAGAGACGAGGGCAGGAAGGTAGGGCTGATCAAACTGAGAGTATTCAGACCCTTCCCGAGAGAGATGCTGGCACAGGCCATGTGCAGGGTCAAGGCGGTAGCCATCATGGACAAGGCCGAGAGTTTCTCAAACAGTGGTGGCCCGCTGTTCAATGAGGCAAGGAGCGCATTATACGATCTTGCCGACAGACCCTACGCCATCAACTACATCTATGGCCTGGGGGGAAGAGATATCACGGTCGAAGATTTCCGCGAGATCTACGGAGACCTTTTCATCATCGCAGACGAAGATGATCCGGGAGACGTTTACAGGTATATAGGGGTGAGAGACTCCCGCTACGAAGAGGGCGGATTCGATCACAAGAAGAGATAGTTGAGGGCCGAAGAAGCCGGAGAACAGAAATGGCATATAATCTTAAAAGAGAACTGGAAAAACCGGAAAGACTGGCAGGAGGACACAGGCTCTGCGCCGGATGCGGTGCGGGCATAGCGGTACGCGCTGTCCTTCGTGCTCTCGAAGAGGGAGACAGGGCGGTCGTTGGAAATGCAACGGGATGTCTGGAGGTCTCCAGCTTCATCTATCCCAATACGGCATACTACGACAGTTACATCCACAGCGCATTCGAAAATGCCGGGGCCACCATGTCGGGAGTCGAGGCTGCCTACAACGTCATGAAGAAAAAGGGCAAGGTGGACGAGACATACAAGTTCATCACCTTCGGCGGCGACGGCGGCACATACGATATAGGACTCCAGTCACTGTCCGGTGCCATGGAGAGAGGCCACGACATGGTCTACGTCTGCTACGACAACGAGGCTTACATGAACACGGGTATCCAGAGGTCATCATCGACGCCTCAGTTCGCCAATGCGACCACATCTCCTGCGGGAACAAAGATCCCGGGAAAGATCCAGAACAAGAAGAACCTGACGGAGATCATGGCTGCCCACAACATTCCATACGTGGCACAGACTACCTTCGTCGGCGATTTCAGAGACATCCACGAGAAGTCCCGCAAGGCCATCTACACAGAAGGACCCTGCTTCCTCAACGTGCTTGCACCGTGCCCGAGAGGATGGAGGTACGAGGCCGAGGATCTGGCGGAGATATGCAAACTGGCTGTAGACACCTGCGTCTGGCCCATGTATGAGATAGAGGAAGGTGAGTGGAGGCTCACCTATGAGCCCAGGAAGAAACTCCCCGTCGAGGACTTCCTGTCCAAGCAGGGAAGGTTCAGCCACATGTTCAAAAAAGGCAACGAGTGGATGCTTGAAGAAACCCAGAAGTACGTAGACGATCAGTGGGAGAAGCTGGTCGAGAAGTGTGAATAAAACTCTAAGAGATGGAAAAGATGAGTGGTAAGGCGAAGAAAGAAAAGAGGATAATGCTGGGCAATGAAGCCTTTGCGAGAGGTGCCTGGGAGGCTGGAGTGACCGTCGTGTCTTCCTACCCGGGAACACCCAGTACGGAGGTGACGGAGAGCGCAGCCACATACGACGAGATCATGGTCGAATGGGCCCCCAACGAGAAGGTGGGAGTGGAAGTGGCCATGGGCGCATCCCTTGGAGGAGCCAGAAGCCTTTCCTGCATGAAGCACGTTGGGCTCAACGTGGCGGCAGACCCGTTCTACACGGCTGCATGCACGGGAGTAAACGGGGGCATGGTAGTGCTGGTGGCTGACGACAACGGCTGTCATTCCAGCCAGAACGAACAGGACTCGCGCTATCACGGAAGGAGCGCAGGAGTGCCTGTGCTGGAGCCGGCCGATTCCCAGGAGTGCCTGGACTATATCAAGCTGGCCTACGATATAAGCGAGAAATACGACACGGTGGTCCTGCTCCGCTCGGGCACCAGGATCTCTCACTCGAGAGGTGTGGTGGAGCTTGGCGATAGGATCGATCGTGAGAACATACCCTATGAGAAGAATGTGCAGAAGTACGTAGCCATGCCTGCCATGGCCAGAAAGCTCCACGTGGCTCAGGAAGAACGCCTTGGCTGGATAGCCGACGACTCCTGCTCATGGGATATCAACGATGTTCAGATCAGGGACAATTCTTCCATCGGAATAATCACAAGCGGCATCTGCTATCAGTATGTTAGAGAGGCCCTTCCCGATGTGAGCGTCTTAAAGCTTGGAATAGTCAATCCCCTGCCCAGGAATCTCATCAGGGATTTTGCGGCTCAGGTGGATAAGCTCTACGTCATCGAAGAGGGCCCGGCCTTCATCGAAGAGCAGATCAGATCCTGGGGGATCGAAGTGACAGGTGGCAAGGATATGTTCACCATCCAGGGAGAATACAGTGCAGACATGATCAGGTTTGCCTTTGGAGAAGACCAGAACTCCGACGGATTCGAAGTGAAGGATGCGGCAGGCCGTCCACCTCTTCTCTGCACAGGATGTCCTCACAGGGGGCTGTTCCACGTGCTCAGCAAGGTGGGTGCACGGGTCTTCGGAGACATCGGATGTTACACTCTGGCGGCTCTTCCCCCAATGTCGGCCATGGATACTACCCTCTGTATGGGTGCGTCCATCGGAATGGCTCACGGATATGAAAAGGCAACGGGCGACAAGGAGAACACCGTCGCGGTCCTGGGAGACTCGACATTCCTCCACTCAGGCATCACCGGACTGATCAACATGAGCTACAACGGATCAAGGGGGACCGTCATCATCCTGGACAACAGGATAACCGGCATGACAGGTCATCAGCAGAATCCTGCCAGCGGCAAAGATGCAAAAGGACAGGAAGCTCCCGCCGTGGATCTTGGAGAAATATGCAGAGCCTGTGGAGTCAAACACGTGGTCGAGATCGATCCCTTCGAGATCCAGGATCTTGAGAGGGTTGTCAAGGAGGAGACGGCAAGGGATGAGCTTTCGGTGATCATTACCAAGAGGCCCTGCGCACTGATAGTGAAACAGCCGGGTGTACCCTTCGAGGTAAAAGACAACTGCAAAAACTGCCGGATGTGTATGAAGATAGGATGTCCGGCTATCGAGATAAAGGATGACAGACCCTTCATAGTATCGGAAAGATGCGTAGGCTGCGATCTCTGCAGCAGAGTGTGTCCCTTCGATGCCATAGAAATAACAGAAGGTTAGAGAGGAAGATATGAACACCAGCATTCTCATAGTAGGAGTAGGAGGACAGGGAACACTGCTCGCCAGTGTACTGCTCGGCAACCTGGCCCTGGAATACGGATACGATGTCAAGCTCAGCGAAGTACACGGCATGGCCCAGCGTGGAGGAAGCGTGGTCACCCATGTGAAGATGAGCGATGAGAAGGTAGGCTCACCCCTTATCGAGGAGGGTGAAGCCGACATCATCCTTGCCTTCGAAAAACTGGAAGCATACAGGTGGCTGCCCTATCTGAAGAAGGGCGGCGGGATATATGTGAACACCCAGCAGATACTGCCCATGCCGGTGATCCTTGGAGATGCGGAGTATCCCGAGGATATCGAACAGGTGATTGCTGAGCGTGCAGGGAATCTCAAGGCCTTCGATGCACTTGCCATCGCCGAAGAGGCAGGCAGCGATAAGGCTGTCAACGTGGTTCTGCTTGGTGCCGCCTCAAAGGATCTTCCCTTCAGCGATGAGGCATGGCAGAAAGTCATCGAAAAAAATGTCAAAGAGAAATTCATCGAAATGAACAAGTTCGCGTTTACCAGGGGGCAGCAGGCCTGACTTAACAGACAGGCAGAAAAACGGCAGGCTGTCCCGACACAAATCCGCGAACCATGATGCTGTGCGCCCGATGTGGCGCCGGTGAAATCTGCATTTTGATGAAAGGAATCGAACACATATGATCTGGAATAAGGAAATGGAATGCGCTGATCGAGAGACCATGCGCAAACTGCAGCTTGAGAGACTGCAGGAAGAGGTAAAATACGAGTACGAGCACGTACCATACTATGCTGAGAAGATGGACAGGGCGGGAGTCAAGCCGGAGGACATACGGACTCTGGAAGACATAGCTCTGCTGCCTTTTATCACCAAGGAAGACCTGGCGGACAACTACCCCAACGGTCTCTTCGCTCAGCCAATGGATAAGATCGTAAGGATACAGTCTTCGTCGGGAACTACGGGCAAGCCCAAGATCCTGGGATACACCGAAAGGGACATGGAGGACTGGGGCGAAGCGGTGGCGAGAGGTCTCGCCATGTGCGGGGCTCACCAGGGCTCGGTGATCCAGGTGGCCTACGGATACGGCCTCTTCACCGGAGGTCTTGGGGCCCATGCGGGAGCAGAGACAATGGGGGCTACGGTGCTGCCAATGAGCACCGGTAACACTGCCCGTCAGATCATGTTCATGCAGGACATGAAGAGCGACGTTCTCTGCTGCACGCCATCATATGCTATGACCATAACAGAGGCTGTGGAGAAGGCAGGGATCGACCCTGCGGATCTGACCATAAGCGCCGGGCTCTTCGGGGCGGAACCCTGGACCCAGAGCATGCGCGAGAGGATCGAGAAAGGCCTTGGGATCAAGGCTCACGATGTCTACGGGCTTACGGAGATAACGGGCCCGGGAGTATCCACCAGCTGCGATGAAAACAACGGCATGCACATAAACGAAGATCTGTTCTATCCGGAAATAGTCGATCCCAAGACGCTGAAGCCTCTGCCCACCGGCGAGACGGGAGAACTGGTTTTCACCACTCTTCGCAAGCAGGGAATGCCCATGATACGCTACAGGACCAGGGATATCTGCAGACTTATGGACGATCCGTGTCCCTGTGGCAGGACGACGATCAGGATGGACAGAGTCCTTGGCAGGACCGACGATATGCTCATCGTCAAGGGCGTGAACGTATTCCCGTCACAGGTAGAGATCGTCATAGGCAAGTTCAGAGAACTGACCATGAACTACAAGCTCCTGGTGGACCGCAAAGGCAATTCCGACACCATCGAACTGATGGTCGAGTTCGCAGAAGGGCTCATCATAGACGATATCGACTTCGTCGAGCACATGAGAAAACAGGTAGAGCACGCACTGCGTGAGACACTTCAGATCGGCTGTAAGGTGCGCTTCCTTAATGCAGGGACCCTGCCCAGAAGCGAGGGCAAGGCTGTCCGTATCGAAGATAAGAGGAGGTTCGAGTAATGGCTGTCAAACAGGTATCGATTTTCATCGAAAATGAAACGGGAAGGCTGACTTCCCTCACTGAGACTCTGGCAGAGGGCGGCATCGACATGAATGCTGCGACCATCGCCGAGACGGGAGAGTATGGTATACTTAGATGTATCGTACAGGATCCCGAAAGGGCGGTGGAAGTCCTGAAGAAGGGCGGCTTCATGGCAAGCGTCAGCGATGCGCTGGCAGTGGCTATCGACAACAAGCCCGGCGGACTTCATTACGTGCTGAAGATGCTTTCAGATGCGGATATCGCCGTCAAGTACATATACTCCACCATCCAGGATGTCAAGGGTGAAGCTGTCATCGTAATGAAGGTCAGCGATCAGGAAAGGGCCGAGCAGATACTCGGCGAGGCCGGCGTCAAACTGTGTGATACAGAGGAACTGAAATAAGCAAAGGCAACAGATACAGAGCGGAGAAGACAATGGCGGCAAGGCGTAGAGGCAAAAAGAAACCGATGGGGCTGGGGTCGAAGATCATTCTGATCATCTGCCTCATGGTTTTCTGTGGATCAGGCTATTATCTCGCCGACTATTTCTACAAGGCATATACAGCTCAGAAGGAGTTCGGTCAGCTGAAGGATATCGACATAAGCCAGAAGGGTATCCTGACGGACAAGGGATATATCATCGGCAAGTATGCCGGCTTGTTCAAGGCAAACAGCGACATAGTCGGATGGGTCCAGATCGACGAGACTCCCGTCGACTATCCGGTCATGCAGACAAAGGACGATCCGGAGTATTATCTCTACAGGAATTTCAAGAAGGAGTATTCGGAGGCCGGCACCATATTCATGGATGCGGCAAGCGATATCTACAGGCCCACTTCAAACTGGTTGGTCTACGGACATCACATGAGAAGCGGCATCATGTTCCACGATATCGAGAAGTACGACAACAAGGAGTTCTATGATAAGCATCCCACCTTCAGGTTCGATACCATATATAAGGGAGGTCAGGGGACCTATCAGGTCATCGCCGCATGTTACTCCAAGATCTACGGACAGAACGAAGATGTGTTCAAGTACTATCAGTACGCGGATATAGACAATAAAGAGGATTTTGACGAATACGTGGCCAACGTCAAGGCCATCGCCTGCTATGAAACAGGGGAGACTGCCGAGTACGGCGATCAACTGGTGACCCTGTCCACCTGTGCCTATCAGACAAAGGATGGACGATTCTTCGTAGTCGGCAAGAGAATAGACGCCAAGCAGAAAAAACCGGAGTTCTGATGATGGACACGGATGTATTCGATCCTTATCGTAACTGTTACCAGCTCTGTTCGAGCTGATTGGCGGCGAAATCATATACATCCGCCCTAAGGGATTTCATGAGCAGTTCTTCGTCGTGGGATTCCAGAGCCTTGAGGATGTCCTGATGATGCTTGATATCATCGGCCAGAGGCATCGGTGTCGCATTGTCCCAGCAGAACTGGGCGTAGGCACGCTTCAGCTCGTTGATGCAGGACTCGACCCTGCTTCCGGCAAAGGGATTGCCTGCGAAGACGAGCATCCTGATATGGAAGGCGGAATTAAGATCCCAGTGCTCCCAAACATCCCCGGTCTCGCGGCATGCCTTGTCGATTTCCCTGAGGGCTGTGATCTGGTTCTTGCCGAACCTCTTGAGTCCGGGAAGGATCACGCCGCTTTCGACGGCGAATCGATACTGGAGCATGTTCATCACGTCGTCGGTAGACAGACGAACGACCTCGTATCCATAACGGGGGATACTGCGAAGTACGTTCTCGTTGCAAAGCGAGATGAGCGCCTCCCTTATGGGAGTCTTACTGCAACCGTACTTTTCTACCAGATCCTTTTCGTTTATTACTTCCCGATCGCTGTATTGATGAGAAAGGATATCCTCCATGATCCTGTTATAGATCTTATCCTTCATCGTTGCCGGCTCTTTCACTGATGTCACTCCCCTCATTTCATCACCGCACCCTTCGATGCAGCATCAACATTGCGCATGTAGCGCACAAGCCAGCCTGAATCTACCTTGGGCGGAGGCGCTACATATCCGGTTCTACGTTTGTCAAATTCCTCTTCGGTCACCTGGGCGTTTATGGAAGCCTCCGGTATGTTTATCTCTATTATATCTCCCTCCTGAAGAAGGCCGATGTTACCGCCGGCTGCAGCTTCGGGACATACGTGTCCGATAGATGCGCCACGGCTGGCTCCGCTGAAGCGACCGTCGGTTATGAGTGCGACAGTCTTGTCCAGCTTCATGCCGGCAAGTGCGCTGGTCGGATTGAGCATTTCTCTCATTCCCGGACCACCCCTGGGGCCTTCGTAGCGTATGACCACCACGTCGCCGTCTTTGATCTTTCCGTCGTAGATGGCTGCGATAGCATCGTCCTCGCTGTCGAAGACTCTGGCGGGTCCTGAGTGATGGAGCATTTCAGGGGCCACGGCGCTCCTCTTGACCACACAACCGTCCCGGGCTATGTTTCCCCACATGATGGCTATGCCGCCGGTCTGACTGTATGGATCCTCAATAGGTCTGATGACATCGGGATTCGTTGCCTTTGCACCTGCGATATTCTCGGCTACGGTTTTGCCACTTGCCGTAATAAGGCTGGTATCGATCAGGCCCTTCTTATTCAGTTCCGCCAGCACTGCAGGCAGGCCGCCTGCATTGTTAAGGTCGTGCATATGGGTGGGACCTGCGGGAGCCAGATGGCAGAGGTTCGGGACCTTGCCGCTGTATTCGTTGAAGTTTTCGAGGCTGAAGTCGACACCTGCCTCGTTGGCGATGGCCAGAAGATGGAGGACGCTGTTTGACGAGCATCCGAGAGCCATGTCGCAGGCCAGAGCGTTCTTCAGGGATTTTTCGTTGATGATGTCACGAGCTTTAATGTCCCGCTCGATCAGTTCCATGATGGCCATACCGCTGTGCTTGGCGAGAAGGATCCTCCCGCTGTGGACAGCAGGCACGGTGCCGTTGCCGGGCAGGGCGATGCCAACTGCCTCGGAAAGGCAATTCATGCTGTTGGCCGTATACATGCCGGAGCAGGATCCGCATCCGGGACAGACGTTCTCTTCGAATTCGAGGAGTTTCTCGTCGTCGATGAGGCCTGCCTTGCGGGCGCCTACAGCTTCGAACATCTTGGAAAGACTGGTCTCTTCGCCACCCACCAGGCCGGACATCATAGGTCCGCCGGAACATACGATGGCGGGGATATTCATCCTGACAGCCGCCATGATCATTCCCGGAACTATTTTGTCGCAGTTGGGGATCAGGACCAGCCCGTCAAAGGCATGGGCCATGGTCATGGTCTCAACGCTGTCGGCGATCAGCTCGCGGCTTGCAAGGGAATACTTCATACCGATATGACCCATGGCGATGCCGTCACAGACTCCGATGGCAGGCACCTCGATAGGAGTGCCTCCGGCCATGCGGATGCCCGCCTTGACTGCCTCGGCAACCTTGTCCAGATGCATGTGGCCGGGGACGATCTCGCTCTTGGCCGATACTACTCCGACCAGAGGGCGTTCCAGTTCTTCCCTGGTATATCCCATGGCGTAGAACAGACTCCTGTTGGGAGCCCGTTCTATTCCTTTTGTTACATTATCGCTACGTCTACTCATCTCTTCCTCACTATTTCTTGAGCCAGCTCATCATCTTACGGAGCTCTTCGCCTACCTTGCAGAGAAGGTGCTCGGCTTCCTTCCTGCGGGTAGCAAGGAATCTTGCCTGTCCGCCGGAGTTGAATTCCTGGACGAACTCTGAAGCGAATGTACCGTCCTGGATCTCGGAGAGGACTCTCTTCATCTCGGCTCTGGTGTCTTCTGTTATGATGCGGCGGCCCGTTCTGTAGTCGCCGTATTCCGCTGTATTGGAAATGGAGTAGCGCATCTTGTCGAAGCCGCCTTCGTTGATCAGGTCGACGATGAGCTTCATCTCATGGATGCACTCGAAGTATGCCATCTCGGGAGCATAGCCTGCTTCGACCAGCGTGTCGAATCCGGCCTTCATCAGTTCGGTCACGCCGCCGCAGAGGACTGCCTGTTCTCCGAAGAGATCTGTTTCAGTTTCTTCCTTGAATGTGGTCTCCAGGATACCTGCCCGTCCTGCGCCGATGCCGCTTGCATAGGCCAGAGCATAGTCTTTTGCCTTGCCTGAAGCATCCTGATATACAGCGATGAGGGAGGGGACGCCTCTTCCTTCCACGTACTGGCTGCGTACGGTGTGTCCGGGTCCCTTAGGTGCGATCATGATGACATCCAGATATTCTGCCGGCTGGATCTGCTGGAAGTGGATGTTGAATCCGTGAGCGAAGCAGAGGACGTTGCCTTCCTTCATGTGAGGCTCGACCTGTTCTCTGTAGACTCTTGCCTGGACTTCATCGGGCATGAGGATCATGACGATGTCGCCGGCCTCGGCAGCTTCTTCGACACCGAGGACCTTGAGTCCCGCTTCTTCAGCTTTAGCGGTATGGGCGGAGCCGGGTCTTAAACCTACTACCACGTTGACACCGCTTTCGTTCAGGTTCATGGCGTGGGCATGGCCCTGGCTTCCGAAACCGATGATGGCTACCGTCTTACCGTCCAGCATGGACAGATTGCAATCCTGATCGTAATACTTCGTTATCATTTTATTCTCCTTTCATGCTACTCCATGAGTGCTTCATCTACTCTGGAGATGCCGGTGATACCGGTCCTGCACACCTCCAGTATATCGTAACAGCTTATAATATCCATAAATCCGTCGATTTTGTCGGAATTTCCCGTGAGCTCGACGATCATTGTGCTCCTGGAAAGATCATCGATCTTACCTCTGTAGATCTCGACGATCTCTCTGATGGCGGATCTTTCGGTCTTGTCCGCACGGAGTTTTATCAGCAGAAGTTCCCTGTAGATACTGTTCTTCTTATCCAGAGGGGAGATCTTCCTGACTACTTCCAGCTTGGCCGTCTGGGACAGGATCTGATGCAACTGCTGATCCGTTCCCTGGAATACGACGGTGATCCTGGAAAGGTTCGGGTCGTTCGTCGCCGATACGGTGAGAGAGTCGATGTTGAAGCCCCTGCGTCCGAAGAGGCTGCTGACACGGGTCAGTACGTTTGACTGGTTGTCGACGAGTATACTGATAACTTCTTTTTTGATAGTGTCGTCCATCATCTTCTCCTTTCTAACCTATTATCATATCTTCCAGAGTGCCGCCACCGGGGATCATGGGGAGCACACGCTCGTCGGCGGAGATGGCGCAGTCTATCCAGACAGGGCATTTCTCCTTGAGAGCTTTCCTGAAAGCGTCCTCGAATTCCTTGGGTGTGGTGGCGGTAAAGCCTTTGCCACCGAAAGCTTCGATGACCTTGGGGAAGTCGGTTTTTCTATCCGGGGTGGTGGCGCTGTAGCGCTTGCTGTAGAAGGCGGTCTGCCACTGGTAGACCATTCCCAGGACCCGGTTGTTCATAATGACGCTTATGATTGGAAGCCCCTGACTTACCGCAGTGCATGCTTCGTTCATATTCATGTGGAATGAGCCGTCACTGGTTATGTGTACGACCCTGCGGTCCGGCTCTCCGATCTGAGCGCCGATGGATGCTCCGTAACCGTAGCCCATGGTCCCAAGTCCACCGCTTGTGAGGAACTTATTGCTGGGGTCGTATCTCAGATACTGTGCTGTCCACATCTGATGCTGTCCCACATCGGTGACGTAGGTGGTCTCCTTGTCGGTGAGTCTGCAGATGGCGTCGATTATCTCGCTTGGGTGGAGGCTGGCGTCGCCTTCCTTGACGTCGCCGGTGGTGTTCTTCCATCCCGTTGCCTTTTCGACCCACTCGGTGCGTTTCTTTTTCTTGATCAAAGGCAACAGAGCGGCCAGGAATTCACCGACGTCGGCGGTCACGCCGATGTCGACGATAACGTTCTTGTTGATCTCGCTGGTGTCGATGTCCACCTGGATCTTCTGGGCTCTGCGACCGAACTTCTTGGGGTTGAGTGCAACTCTGTCGCTGAAGCGGGCGCCGAGAGCTATGACAAGGTCGGATCTGTCTACGGCCTTGTTGGCGGCGATGGATCCGTGCATGCCGAGCATGCCCAGGTTCCTGGGATTGTCATAGCCGATGATGCCTGCAGCCATAAGTGTGTAGGCCGCCGGGATATCAGCCTTATCCATGAGCTTGAGAAGATCCTCCCCGGCGTGAGCAGCAGCAACTCCGCCGCCGCAGTATATGAGGGGACGATCCGATGCATTGATCATGGATGCCACTTCCCTGACTTCCTCCTCGGTGAAGTGGGGAGAAGGACTGAGGGGCAGGGGCTTGCCCGGTTTATAATTGATGGTATCTGCCGTAACATCCTTTGTTATATCGATGAGGACCGGACCCTTTCGTCCGCTGTTGGCGATGCGGAATGCATTGCGCAGGGCATCGGGCAGATCGTCGATACGGTTGATGAAGTAGGCGTGCTTGGTGATGGGCAGGGTTATACCCGTGATGCTGACCTCCTGGAAGGCGTCTCTTCCGATCAGAGGATCGGGGACGTTGCAGGTGATCGCGACCATGGGTATGCTGTCCATGAAGGCTGTGGCGATGCCGGTCACCAGGTTGGTGGCACCGGGGCCGCTGGTGGCGAAGACGACTCCCGTCTTGCCTGTCGCTCTTGCATAGCCGTCAGCCGCGTGGGCCGCGCCCTGTTCGTGTGCGGTGAGAATGTGGTTGATCCTGTCCTTGTACTCGTAGAGCGTGTCGTAGAGATTAAGGATGGTTCCGCCGGGATAGCCGAAGATGGTGTCCACCTCGTGCTCCAGCAGGATCTCCGCAACCAGTTGAGATCCGGTTACTCTCATAGATTTACCTCCGATGATAATATTTGCGCAGGAAGCCCTGCGCATGAGTGTACGTCTAATATTATAGCCCTTATTTTTGCAAAAGCAAGGGATTTTTTCAGTTTTTTGTATGAATAAACAATAGATTAAGACATTCTTTGTTTACACTCACTAAAAACACGGTTGACAAATGTTTTTACATAATATATCATAGCAAATGCAATACTTATAGGGAGAAACAGGGCCTTCGGCTCAGTGTAGCTGTGAGGGCTTGTTTTCTCGATGTTCGAGCACATCGGTCGCAGGAAAGGAAGACATGAAAAACCATACTAAATACAGCCCGGGGTATTTCCCCGTGGGAAATGAGTACATGAAATGGACGGAAAGAGACCATATCGACAAAGCCCCCATCTGGTGCAGCGTCGATCTTAGGGATGGTAATCAGGCCCTGATCGTTCCAATGAGCCTGGACGAAAAGATAGAGTTCTTCCAGTACCTGGTCAAGATAGGGTTCAAGGAGATCGAGGTAGGTTTTCCGGCGGCATCGGAGACCGAATACCAGTTCCTGAGAAAACTAATCGAGGAGGATCTGATCCCCGATGACGTGACGGTCCAGGTATTGACCCAGTCCAGAAGACATATAATAAAGAAGACCTTCGATGCTCTCGTTGGAGCCAAGAAGGCCATCGTTCACCTGTATAACTCCACATCGCTTGCTCAGAGAGAGCAGGTCTTCAAGAAGGACAGGGATGCCATCAAGAAGATAGCTACAGACGGCGCAGAGATGATCAAGAAGTATGCGGCCAAGTACGAGGGCACCCAGTTCCAGTTCGAATACTCTCCCGAGAGTTTCACCGGCACAGAGATCGACTATGCGGCTGAGGTGTGCAATGCCGTCATCGACATATGGGAACCTACGGCAGACAACAAGGTCATAATCAATCTGCCTGCGACGGTAGCCATGTCCATGCCTCACGTCTACGCATCCCAGATAGAATACATGTGCGACCATCTCCACAGCAGGGAGAACCTTCTCATATCCCTCCATCCCCACAATGACAGGGGGACGGCCGTAGCCGATGCGGAACTCGGCATCCTGGCAGGAGGAGACAGGATAGAGGGAACGCTCTTTGGCAACGGGGAGAGAACGGGCAACGTGGATATAGTGACCGTGGCAATGAACATGTACACTCACGGCATCGATCCGGGCCTGGATTTCACCAACATGCCTGAGGTGGTGGAGAACTATGAGAAGTTCACCGACATCAAGGTACATCCCCGCCAGCCCTACGGAGGCCAGCTGGTATTCGCAGCCTTCTCCGGATCCCATCAGGATGCCATAGCAAAGGGAATGAAGTACAGGGTGGACAACGATTCGGGAAGATGGACCGTGCCATATTTGCCTTTGGATCCCCATGACGTGGGAAGAGAGTACGAGGCTGACGTGATCAGGATCAACAGTCAGTCGGGCAAGGGCGGAGTGGCCTACATTCTGGAACAGAACTTCGGATACCTGATACCGCCGGCCATGAGAGAAGAGATCGGATATATGGTCAAGGGCATCTCCGACGAGGCCCACAAGGAACTGTCGCCTCTGGAGGTATACAAGCTCTTCGCCAAGGAATACATCAACGTGTTCGATCCTATAGACATCACTGACGCCACCTTCGAGAAGGCTTCCGATTACAGATCCAACGACGGCATGATCGCATCGATCAAGGTGAGGATCAATGACAGGGAATACGAGTTCGAAGCTCTCGGCAACGGTCGTCTCGATGCCATCAGTAAAGCGCTTAAGAAGTCGCCTTATACATTCGACTACGACTTCATAACGTACTCTGAGCACGCTCTGTCCGCAGATTCACACTCCAAGGCTGCTGCCTATGTATGCATAGCGGACAAGGATGAGAATCAGTACTGGGGCGTAGGTACCCACGAGGATATCATCCTGGCATCGGTCAACGCTCTCGTCAGTGCGCTGAACAGGATGAACGGAGAGAGACATTTCGTAAAATAACGGTGGGATCATCCCACGGAGCAGGAGAATAATATGGGAATGACGATGACACAGAAGATCCTGGCCGCTCACGCCGGCCTGGACAAGGTAGAAGCCGGCCAGCTTATCAGGGCTGATCTGGACATGGTGCTGGGCAATGACATCACCACACCGGTAGCCGTAAGAGAATTCGAGAAGGCGGGCTTCGAAGGCATATTCGACAGGGAGAAGATCTCCCTGGTCATGGACCACTTCACACCTAACAAGGATATCAAGTCCGCTGAGCAATGTGTGGTCTGCCGACAGTTCGCAAAACGTTTTGACGTAGAGCACTTCTACGATGTGGGCCGCATGGGCATCGAACATGCCCTTCTTCCCGAGCAGGGAATAGTCAAGGCGGGAGACTGCATCATAGGAGCCGATTCACACACCTGTACCTACGGAGCGCTGGGGGCCTTCTCCACGGGAGTCGGATCCACCGATATGGCCGTGGGTATGGCCACAGGTCAGGCCTGGTTCAAAGTGCCTGAAGCCATCAGATTCAATCTGACGGGAGAACTCAGAGACTGTGTCACCGGCAAGGATGTGATCCTGCATATAATAGGGCTCATCGGTGTCGACGGCGCCCTGTACAGATCCATGGAATTCACCGGAGAGGGAGTAGGGAGCCTTTCCATGGATGACCGTCTCTGCATCGCCAATATGGCCATCGAGGCGGGAGGAAAGAACGGTATCTTCCCGGTGGATGAGATCACTGAAGAATACATGAGGGGCAGGGTAAAGGGAGACTGGGTCGCCTTTGAAGCGGACGATGATGCCGAGTATGCGGCAGAGTACACCATCGACCTTTCGGCTCTTAAGCCTACGGTATCCTTCCCCCATCTTCCCGAGAATACGAAGACCATCGACGAGGTCGGGGACGTTCCCATCCAGCAGGTGGTCATAGGATCCTGCACAAACGGAAGGCTCGAGGACATGGAAGCTGCAGCCGGGATCCTGGAAGGAAGAAAGGTCCACGAAGATGTGAGAGCGATCATCATCCCGGCTACTCAGCAGGTCTACAAGGAGTGTATAGCAAGGGGCTATATGGACACCTTCATCGATGCGGGATGCGTAGTCTCAACGCCTACCTGCGGACCATGCCTGGGCGGACATATGGGAATACTGGCAGAGGGTGAGCGCTGTGTCGCAACTACGAACCGTAACTTCGTAGGTCGCATGGGTCACGTTGAGTCGGAAGTCTATCTGGCCAGCCCCGTCATTGCGGCAGCTTCGGCTGTAGCAGGAAAGATCGCCGGACCGGAGGAACTGTAAAGGAGAAGAACAATGAAAGCCAACGGAAGCGTTTTTAAATACGGAGATAATGTGGACACCGATGTCATCATCCCGGCAAGATATCTGAACATCGCCGATCGTGCGGAGCTTGCCGCCCACTGTATGGAGGATATCGATACAGAGTTCGTGGGCAGGGTGAACAAAGGCGACATCATGGTGGGCGGTGAGAACTTCGGCTGTGGATCATCTCGTGAGCATGCACCCATGGTCATAAAGGAGAGCGGTATCGACTGTGTCATAGCCAAGTCATTCGCCAGGATATTCTATCGCAATGCGATCAACATCGGGCTTCCCATCCTGGAATGCCCCGAGGCCAGCGAAGGTATCGGTGCGGGCGACAAAGTCTCCGTTGACTTTGATTCGGGAGTCATCACCAACGAGACCACCGGAGCGAAGTTCCAGGCTCAGCCTTTTCCCGAATTCATCAAGGAGATCATGGCGGCCGGCGGACTGGTCAACAGTTTGAAGAAATAACCAAGAGGCGTTACAGCGAAGTGTGTCGAAGATGCTCCGCTTTAGCAAAGGAGAATAGAATATGAACTATAAGATAGCGGTCATACCCGGCGACGGCATAGGCCCGGAGGTAATAAGGGAGACGAAGAAGGTGCTGGATGCCATAGGCAGAAAGCATGGACATGATTTCGAATATACCGAGGTGCTGGCCGGAGGATGTGCCATAGATGCGACGGGCGAATGTCTGCCCGAGGAGACGGTGCGCATCTGCAGGGATGCTGATGCGGTGCTTCTCGGTGCGGTGGGAGGTCCTGCATGGGATCACCTTCCGGGAAAAGAAAGACCCGAGATGGCACTGCTGGGTCTTCGGGGAAAACTTGGCCTTTTTGCCAACCTGAGACCGGCCATGCTCTTTGAGGAACTGGCGGACTCATGCCCGCTGAAGCCGGAACTGGTGTCGGGGGGTCTGGATATCGTCGTGGTCAGGGAGCTGACCGGCGGCATATATTTCGGCAAGAAGGAAATCATCGAGACGGAGGACGGCACCGCAGCCTACGATGTGGAACAGTACTCCGAGATGGAAGTCCGCAGGATCGCCAAAGTGGCCTTCGACATGGCCATGAAGCGGCAGAAGAAACTGACCAGCGTCGATAAGGCAAACGTGCTGGAGAGTTCAAGGCTCTGGAGAAGGGTGGTGGAAGAAGTCTCCGCCGATTATCCGGAGGTGGAACTGAATCACTTCTATGTGGACAATGCAGCCATGCAGCTGGTGAGAGAACCCAAGCAGTTCGATGTCATAGTTACCAGCAATATCTTTGGAGACATTCTCTCCGATGAGGCAAGTCAGGTGACCGGATCCATCGGAATGTTGCCCTCTGCAAGCCTTGCCACAGGTAATTTCGGCATGTACGAGCCCGTCCATGGATCTGCGCCGGATATTGCGGGACTGGATATGGCCAATCCCATGGCGACTATCCTGTCTGCAGCCATGATGCTTCGCTATACATTCGGACTTCTGGATGAGGCGAAGGAGATCGAAGCCGCAGTTCAGAAAGTTCTGGCTGACGGATACCGTACAGCGGACATCGCCAAAGAGGATGAAGACGTGATCGGGACGGCCCACTGTGGCGATCTTATCGTAGAGGCTATCGAAGGAACTAAATAACAGAACAGATTTTATTCGTAAAAGCACAAAAAACATACTGCATGGAGACGCTGAACATGCTATAATCTGTCCTAAAATAGATATACATTTGTATCCCTATTGACATCGTTATTTCAGACAGTTACAGAGAAGGAGGTTCAAATGATCATCGGAATGCCGGCATCGACATTCTTCGCGATCCTTATCTGGCCGTTCGTTTATCTGACGGCAGCGATCGTTGTTTACAACGTCATGAAAAAGCAGGACGCACAGATCGATGACAGTGAATTCGAAACCAGTGTAAAAGGCAGGAAGGGGGCTGATCAATCGTGAGAGTCGAAATCGTAGTATTGATCTGCTACTTCGCCGGAATGATAGCCATGGGGCTTTACTGGAATCGAAGAGCAAAGAGTTCAGAAGACTACATGTTAGGCGGAAGATCCATGGGACCGCTCGTTACGGCCCTGACTCTGCAGACCACAGCCATGAGTGGATTCATGTTCATGGGTGGTCCTTCAGAAGCATTCGCAATGGGTTACTTCGCCATTTTCTATGCGGTCGGTGACGCCGGAGGCGGACTTATAAACATCACGGTCCTGGGCAGAAGGATGAGAAGACTTTCCCAGCTGCTTGATGCCATATCACCGATCGAGTATCTGGAGAAACGGTATGAATCAATACCGGTCAAGATCATAGCGTGTATCATCGCCGTGTTCGGACTGGCATCATACGTTCTGGCTCAGTTCCTGGCGACAGGCAAGACCCTGGTCAGTCTCTTTGGCTTCCCCATCGAGATCGGCCTGGTAGTCGGTTGCGCAGTCATCCTGTTCTATACCTTCGTAGGCGGATACTTCGCGGTCGCATGGACGGACGTTATCCAGGGCTTCATCATGATCGGGTCTCTGATCCTGATCTTCATACTGATGATGTCCCACATGGGATGGTTCCCGGGTCTCAATGCTCATCTTGCAGCTCTTGATCCTACGCTTCTGAGCGTATGGGGCAAAGGCAATATGTATGAGAACGGCTATGGCGTTATTGCAGGCGCAGTACTGATATACCTTATAGGTTACATGGGACTGCCACACAGTGTAAACAAGCACATGGCCATGGAGAAACCGGCGGCCGCCAAGACCTCGGTCCTCTATGCAACCATCTGGACACAGCTCTTCTGCTTCATTCCCTATTTCCTGGGACTGGGCGGACTGGTCCTCTTCACACAGGGTGTAGCAGCAAACATGGAAGACACAGAGGCAGCACGTCAGGCTCTCGAGTCTGCAGGACTCATCAACGGCGATCCCGAGATGGTAATCCCGTCCCTGGCCAAGATGATGTTCCCCGGTGTCATAACCGGTATCGTACTGACGGCTATCATGTCAGCCATCATGAGTACAGTAGCAGCACTGATGCTCCTGATCGCGACAATCGTATCCATCGACTTCTACAAGAGATGGCTCAACCCCGAAGCAAGCGACACCAGAGTTGTTATCGTATCCAAGGGTACCATCATCGTAGTCGGTATCATCGGTATCGTGATCGCGATCCTGAACCCGCCGGGAGTATTCGATCTGGTCGTCGACACCTTCAGTTTCATGGGATGTGCATTCCTGCCAAGCTACGTCTTCGCCATCTGGTGGAAGAAAGCAAATGCAACAGGATCGATCCTTTCCATGATCCTGGGTGGTGCTACAGTTCAGATCTGGGCACATGCTGATCTGGCTGTAACTACCGGAATGCATCAGTTCTTCGCCGGTGTAATAGTTTCCTTCCTGGCCATGATAATCGGAAGCCAGTTCGGAAAACCGACCAGCCCCGAAATGTGCGAGCTTATGGAACGTGCAAAGGGTAAGAAGATCGATGTCTCCAAGGATGTTCAGGTTGCTGCATCAAAGCATCTCAACACAGAGACAAAGGCAATATCTCAGTTCGTCTTCAACAGAAAGTACGCCATGGTAGAAGCGTAGGACTGAGAACAGCTATACAGGCATGAGATATACCGGGCCAGATAACTGGCCCGGTATACCCTTATCAGGAATGAACAAATGGATGAACATAAGACGAAAATCAGGCTGCTTGCCCCCGGATATACGGCCAAACAGGCCCTGGTGCTCCTGCTCCACACGGATCCGAATCTGGATCTTCAGGAGATCGAGGAAGTGTACTATCCCTATGTCAGGTTTCGCTATGAGATCAAGGTGGGTAAGGGCAGACTGATGGAAAAGCTGACCAAACTGTCCGACTGCATAGTCGACAGAGTCAGCGGATCGACCTATGAAGCCAAGGGTGAGCCCGAGTACATAGAAGAAGAGGTCTGGCTTGAGGACATGCTGGACATAGAGGTGCCTCTGAACGAGTGTTACGACACGGCTCATGACTTTACCATGAAGATGTACATCAGCAAGGGCAAACTGATGATGACCCCTCAGATGGCGATCATAGAGGAAGAGGAATTCTATAAGAGGTTTTATATAGTGACCTGCCTGGATGAAAAGGATCTTGAGTATCACATCATGGTGGACGCCGTCGACGGAGGCATCTCGGTCCTGGACAACGAATACCAGATGGCTCTGATAGAAAAGCGCTGAGTGTTCAGCGCTTTTTCATTTTATTCTTATTGCGTTTTTCCCGAGCCCTCTTCTTTGCCTTTGCATCGGCTTCGATACGGGCGGCCCGAATCTCCTCTTTGGTACGAGATCTTCTGATGATATCATCCACGTCGGCGCCTTCGCCGGGAACGGGCACATCCAGACGCTTTCTCCTCATGGCTTCGTAGAGAAGCTGTTTGGCGTGCATGGAGATCTTCGGGGAGAAATTGACCTTGTTGTAGAGGTCTATCAGATTGGTCGGGCCCAGCATTCTTTTGACATCGAATGAAATGTTCATCATCTTGGCGAAGTCGATGACATTCTCGTCGGTAAGATCCTCATCCACCTTACGCCAGCGACGCTTCAGAACGTTGATGGTGATGATCAGATAGACGATCACAAAGATCAGAACATAGGGAAGTGCCAGTATTACATTGTGCTTGACTATATACCATACCCCCTCTGTGGGTGTAAGCAGGTAGGCCATCACCAGCAGGGCGAGTATCAGGATGAATTTATTTCTGCTCATGTTTCGTATTATACCATGGAATTGAGTACCCTTCGCAGGGTATTATAACGTATAGTATAATAGGTAGATGATCGAGGAGGTTAGAGGATATGAAGTCATATAAGAAGGAATTGCATTTCAATCTGCCTACAAGGCGAGGTCTGGTCAATATAACCGGCGAGGTCCAGCAGGCCATCGATGAGAGCGGCGTTCGGGAGGGGCTCTGTCTGGTCAATCCCATGCATATCACGGCAAGCGTCATAATCAACGACGATGAAGCGGGACTCCACAGGGACTACGAGAGGCTGCTGGAGCGGCTGGTTCCGGAGAAACCCTACGACCAGTACGACCACAACGGCTTCGAGGACAATGCCGACGCTCATCTGAAGAGGAGCCTCATGGGACGGGAATCGGTGGTGGCCATAACAGATGGTCGGCTGGATTTCGGGACCTGGGAGCAGATCTTTTACTATGAGTTCGACGGCAAGAGGGACAAGCGTCTGCTGATCAAGATAATAGGAGAGTAGTTATGTCATGTGCTGACCGTATGACGATTGAAAAAAAACAAGGGCGTTGGCACCTGGTTTACGCTGCCCGCCCTTGTTTTATATCCTGGCGCGCCCGAAGGGACTTGAACCCCCGACCTTCACATTCGGAGTGTGCTACTCTATCCGGCTGAGCTACGGGCGCAGGTTTATCCGGCTGCTGCAAATCGAGTTGGTGCAACAGCGGAAACCATTGTAACATGCAGCCCTGTTCCTGACAAGGCAGGGAATGCTGCAAAGGAAGTCTGATGAGCAGTAATTCCTGCAGGATCTCAGTTCCACAACATGTGGTAGCCCCCGGTGGCCCCGTCTTAGAAAAACCACAACAGAGAATGGACACGCACAAAGAAGTGTGCAGAATGAAAACCCGGAACCGTTGAATTTGCACAAAAAGGCAACGAAAACCCGGCAAAAACTATTTTCAAAAAAACTCAAAAAAAGTGTTGAAATCCATATACCCCATATGTATAATGTAGAAGCTTGTGTAAGGCGAAGAAGTGGGAAGTTACCTTGCTATAGGAGAATTTCCACGGAGAATTGTCCCCACAGAGATCGGGGGCGAGGGGATTCGCTGGATTTTTATTGTGAGGAAAATAATAGAAACACACAATAGCGTGTACAAGCAGGCAAAATAACCGTACATGTTGAAATTCCAGGCTATGGGATCCCTTGTACAAGCATAGCGAAAACCGTACAGAACAAACGAGGAGGAAGAAATGAGCGAATTACAGAAGATCAGAATCAAACTCAAGGCTTATGACCACGCACTTCTGGATGCATCCGCAGCCAAGATCGTGGAGACAGCCAAGAACTCCGGTGCTGAGGTCTCAGGACCCATCCCCCTTCCCACGGAGAAGGAAGTGGTAACGATCCTCAGAGCGGTCCACAAGTACAAGGACTCCAGAGAGCAGTTTGAGCAGAGGACTCACAAGAGACTCATCGACATCACAAGTGCCACGGTCAAGACCACCGATGCACTGACCAAGCTGGATCTGCCGGCCGGTGTCGACATCGAGATCAAACTCTAAACAAGTATAAGTTAGCGAAGGGAACTCCCCTTAGTATGGACGCAGGCCAGGAAGCCATGCGCCCCGCTGTAAGAACATAGGAGGACACAGAATATGAAGACTATCCTAGGAAAGAAGCTGGGAATGACCCAGATCTTCGACGAGAAGGGAGCAGTCATCCCGGTAACGGTCATCGAAGCCGGCCCCATGACAGTGACCCAGATCAAGACGGAAGAGACCGACGGCTACAACGCAGTACAGTTCGGTTTCGAAGAGAAGAAGCCCCAGAGGGTGAACAAGCCCATGACGGGACACTTCGCCAAGAACGACATCACTCCCAAGAAGCATCTGGCAGAGTTCAGACCCGAAGAGGGAGAGGAATACGAGATCGGACAGCAGATCACAGTTGCAGATTTCGAAGAAGGCGTCAAGCTGGACGTCACCGGAACATCAAAGGGTAAGGGAACCCAGGGCAACATCAAGAGACACGGACATCACAGAGGCCCCATGACCCACGGTTCCAAGCACAAGAGACTGGCAGGTGCGCTGGCAGCAGGTACCTACCCCTCCAGAGTTTTCAAAGGCAACAAGGCTCCGGGAAGAATGGGTAGAGAAACGGTCACCATCCAGAACGTCAGACTCGTGAAGATAGACGCAGACAGAAATCTGATGATGGTAAAGGGTGCCGTCCCGGGCAACAAAGGCGGGATCGTTCGCATCCAGTACGCAGTAAAAGGACAGGAATAAGACTTTGACTTCAGAAAGGAGGAAGTAAGATGTCAACAGTGACAATGTTAAACATGGCTGGCCAGGAAGCCGGAAGTATCGAACTGAACGACGCGATCTTCGGCATCGAGCCTAACGAGAATGCAGTTCACGCTGTAGTCAAGAACATACTGGCCAACAAGAGACAGGGCACACAGTCCGCCAAGACCAGAGCTGAAGTCAGAGGAGGAGGCCGCAAGCCTTTCAGACAGAAGGGAACAGGTCGCCACAGACAGGGAAGCTCGACAGATCCTTCGCAGGTAGGAGGCGGTATCGTCTTCGCACCCAAGCCAAGGAGCTACAGATACACAGTACCTAAGAAGCTGAGAAGGCTGGCAATGCTTTCGGCCCTCTCATCAAAGGTAGCGGAGAACGAGATCATCGTTCTCGACGAGATCAGCTTCGATGAGCCCAAGACCAAGGAAATGGTCAAGATGCTCGAGAACATCAAGGCAGAGAAGAAGGCACTCATCGTAACAGCGGACAAGGACGACAACCTGGTCAAGTCCGCAGCCAACATCCAGGGCATCCGCACGGCGCTGGTGGGAACGATGAACGTATATGACATCATCAACCACAACAGCTTCATCGTGACGAAGGAAGCCGTAGAAAAGATCGAGGAGGTGTATGCATAATGAAGACTCCTTACGACGTAATAATCAAACCGGTAATATCCGAGAACAGTATGGATCAGGCAGAGCTCAAGAAGTACACCTTCAAGGTGGCGCCCGATGCCAACAAGACCGAAGTCAAGCACGCAGTCGAGGAAATCTTCGACGTAGAGGTTGCCAAGGTCAACATCATGAACGTTAAAGGTAAGAAGAAGAGAATGGGAAGATTCGAGGGAACGACTTCTGCATCCAGGAAAGCGATCGTTACGCTCACTCCGGAAAGCAACGAGATCGAGTTCTTCCAGAGTCTGTAATCAGGAGGTACAAAGGCAATGGGAATCAAGAAATACAATCCGACAACTCCTGGTCTGAGAGGAATGACGGTCTCCACATTCGAGGAGATCACCTGCACGAGCCCGGAGAAGTCGCTCACTAAGACCCTGAAGAAGCATTCCGGAAGGAACTCAAGGGGCAAGATCACCGTTCGCCACAGAGGCGGCGGCTACAGACCCAAGTACAGGATCATCGACTTCAAGAGGGATAAGGATGGAATACCCGGAACGGTAGCCACCATCGAATACGATCCCAACAGAAGCGCTAACATCGCACTGATCAACTATGCGGATGGCGAAAAGAGATACATCATCGCCCCCAATGAGCTGAAGGTAGGAACCGTGATCGAATCCGGTCCGGACGCCGACATCAAAGTCGGAAACGCACTGCCTGTAGCCAACATCCCGGTGGGTACCATCATCCACAACATCGAGATGAAGCCGGGCAAGGGTGGACAGATGGTCCGCTCGGCAGGTAACGGCGCACAGCTCATGGCTAAGGAAGGCGATTTCGCACAGATCCGTCTGCCCTCCGGAGAAGTCAGGAAGGTCAGACTGGAGTGCAGGGCCACCATCGGCGAGGTCGGCAACCTGGATCATCAGAACATCCAGATCGGTAAGGCCGGAAGAAAACGCCACATGGGTATCAGGCCCACGGTCAGAGGTTCTGTCATGAACCCGAACGATCACCCACACGGTGGTGGTGAGGGTAAGGCCGGTATCGGTAGAGTCAGCCCGGTAACACCTTGGGGCAAGCCGGCTCTGGGATACAAGACCAGAAAGAAGAAGAACCCGTCCAATAAATATATCGTCAAGAGAAGAAATGAGAAGTAATAGGGAGGAGTAAGCGTAATGGGTAGATCACTTAAAAAAGGTCCTTTCGTTGATCCCAAGCTGCTCAAGGCAATCGAAGAGATGAATGCAGCCAACGAAAAGAAAGTAATCAAGACCTGGTCGAGACCATCCACGATTTTCCCGCAGATGGTAGGACACACGATCGCCATCCACGATGGCAGGAAGCACGTGCCCGTATATATAACGGAAGATATGGTAGGTCATAGACTTGGAGAGTTTGCTCCGACCAGAACATACAGAGGCCATGCGGCAGATAAGAAAGTCAAGTAAGGAGAGGAGATAGAAATGGAAGCAAAAGCAGTTGCAAAATACGTCAGAATGTCTCCTTCCAAGCTGAAGCCCGTGGTAGACATGGTCAGAGGCAAGGACTTAAATGAGGCACTGAACATTCTGATGTTCACTCCCGGTAAGGGAGCAGAAATCGTAGAGAAGGTCGTCAAGTCGGCAGCAGCCAACGCTGACGTGAAGGAGATGGATGAGGACAGCCTTTACATTTCCGAGATCTACGCCCATCAGGGACCGACTATGAAGAGATGGAAAGCCGGAGCACAGGGCAGAGCATCGATCATTCTGAAGAGAAGCAGCCACGTAGGCGTAACTCTGAAGGAAAGAAGTTAGGATAGGAGGTCAAGCGAATGGGTCAGAAAGTAAGTCCACACGGATTAAGAGTAGGTGTGATCAAAGACTGGGACGCAAAGTGGTATGCAGACAAAGCAAAGTTTGCCGACTTCCTGGTCGAAGACAATAAGGTCAGAGAACATGTAAAGAAAAAGTTATATGCAGCAGGAGTCTCCAAGGTAGTTATCGAGAGGACTGCTGAGAGCAAGATCAAGGTGACGGTCATGACGGCGAAGCCGGGCATGGTCATCGGAAGATCCGGAACCGGTATCGACGATCTGAAGAAGGATCTGGAGAAGATGACCGGTAAGGAAGTCACCATCGATATCAGAGAAGTGAGAAGAGCCGAGCTGGATGCGCAGCTTACAGCTGAGAGCATCGCTCAGGCACTTGAGAGAAGAGTTTCCTTCCGTAGAGCCATGAAACAGGCTATTGGCAGGACCATGAAGGCCGGAGCAAAGGGCATCAAGGTCCTGGCAGCAGGAAGACTTGGCGGTGCTGAGATCGCAAGATCCGAGAAGTACAGCGAAGGTAACGTACCTCTCCACACACTGAGAGCCATCATCGACTATGGATTCGCCGAAGCGGATACCACATACGGCAAGATCGGCATCAAGGTATGGATCAACACAGGCGAGAGACTCGACAAGGGTCTGGAGCCTGCGATCCCCGAGGAGAAGAAGGAAACCAGAAGAGGCGGCGACAGACGCAGAAGAGATGGCGACAGAAGAGGCCGCAGGGATGACAGAAGAGGCCGCAGGGACGACAGGCGCGGTGAGCGCAACGAGATCCCCAAGGCAGTCAACCAGCGTATCCGTAAGACTCCTCCCAAGGTCGAAGAACCTGTAGTCGAGGAAGAAGTCATGGAGCCTCAGGTAGAGGAAGCCCAGGTTGAAGAAGCTCAGGTTGAGGAAGCCCAGGTTGCTGAAGCTCAGGTAGAAGAAGCGGCCGTCGAAGCGCCCGCTGAGGAAGCTCCCGCCGAGGAAGCCCCAGCTGAAGAATAGAGGTTTGTGAAAGGAGGACAAAATCATGTTGATGCCTAAGCGCGTTAAACACAGAAGAGTCCACAGAGGAAGAATGAAGGGTAAGGCCACAAAAGGCAATACCATAACATATGGAGAATATGGACTTCAGGCAACTGAGTGTGGATGGATAACTTCGAACCAGATCGAGGCAGCCCGTATCGCCATGACCAGATCGGTCAAGAGAGGCGGCAAGGTCTTCATCAAGATCTTCCCTCACAAATCGGTAACGAAGAAGCCTGCAGAAGTACGTATGGGTTCCGGTAAAGGTGCCCCTGAGTACTGGGTAGCAGTAGTCAAGCCGGGTCGCGTGATGTTCGAGATCGAAGGAGTCACGGAGGAACAGGCAAGAGAGGCTATGAGACTGGCCGCCCACAAACTGCCGATCAAGTGCAAATTTGCCATCAAGGGCGAAGAAGATGCAAAGGGTGGTGACGAGTAATGGAACTGAACAAGATAAGAGAAATGTCAGAGGCGGAACTGAACGCCGAACTGAATAAAATGAAAAAAGACCTCTTCAACCTGCGTTTCCAGCACGTGACCGGGCAGCTCGAAAACCCGATCCTGCTGAGGCAGACAAGAAGAGATATCGCAAGAGTCAAGACGATCATCAGAGAAAAAGAGATCGCAGGTTCAGAAGGCTAAGAGAAAGGAGGATGGATTATGGCAGTTGATAGAAACAGAAGAAAGACCATGATCGGCATGGTCACAAGCGACAAGATGGACAAGACCATCGTAGTCACCGTCGAAGACTTCGTAAGACATTCCCTTTACGGTAAGGCCGTCAAGAGAACCAAGAAGATCAAGGCACACGATGAGAACAACGAATGTCAGATCGGCGATAAGGTACGTATCATGGAGACCAGACCCCTGTCAAAGGACAAGAGATGGAGACTGGTCAACATCGTAGAGAAAGTCAAGTAAGGAGGCACCGGAAATGATCCAGACAGAAACAAGATTAAAGGTAGCTGACAACTCCGGAGCCAAGGAACTTCTCTGCATCCGCATTCTGGGCGGTACAAGCCGTCAGTATGCCAACATAGGCGATGTCATCGTCTGTGCGGTCAAGGATGCAACTCCGGGCGGACTCGTCAAGAAGAGCGACGTTGTCAGAGCCGTTGTTGTAAGAACCAAGCATGGTGCCAGAAGAGCAGACGGCAGCTATGTGAAGTTCGATCAGAACGCAGCAGTTATTATCAAGGAAGACATGCAGCCGGTCGGAACCCGTATCTTCGGACCCGTCGCAAGGGAACTGAGAGAGAAGGGCTTCATGAAGATCGTCTCGCTTGCTCCGGAAGTATTATAGGAGGTATCAAATGAAGATCAAAAAAGATGATACAGTGATCGTACTTACCGGAAAAGACAAAGGCAAGACCGGCAAGGTGATCAAGGCTCTGCCCAAGGAGGGCAAGGTCATCGTCGAAGGTGTGAACGTTCAGACCAAGCACCAGAAGCAGACCCAGAAAGCTCCGGCAGAGATCAAGCATCAGGAAGGTCCTATCGACGTATCCAACGTCATGTACTATGACAGCAAGGGTAAGAAGCCGAGCAGGATCGGATACAAAGAGGATAACGGTAAGAAGGTCAGATTCGCAAAGGCGACCGGAAACGTGATCGACTAAGGGAAAGGAGGAGACAGGATTGGCAGCCAGATTAAAAGAATCATATAAGAATGAAGTCTTCCCGGCACTGAAGGAGCAGTTCAACTACTCAAATGTAATGGAAGTTCCCAAGCTGGAGAAGATAACGCTGAACATGGGTCTTGGCGAAGCTAAGGAAAACGCCAAGGTCATGGAGAGCGCAGTGGAAGAGATCGGCCTGATCACAGGTCAGAGACCTGTAGTCACAAAGGCAAAGAAGTCCATCGCTAACTTCAAGGTCCGTCAGGGCATGCCCGTCGGAGCCAAGGTCACACTGCGTGGAGAGAACATGTATGTTTTCCTGGACAAGCTCCTGAACATCGCTCTTCCCAGAGTCAGAGACTTCAAGGGCGTCAGCAGGAATTCCTTCGACGGAAGAGGCAACTACTCCATGGGTATCAAGGAGCAGCTGATCTTCCCCGAGATCAACTACGATAACGTAGAGACGATCAAGGGAATGAACATCGTATTCACGACTTCAGCCAAGACGGATGAAGAAGCAGCAGCTCTCCTCGAGGGGCTCGGAATGCCCTTCGAGAAGGAATAAACAGGAGGAGTAAACATGGCTAAAACATCTCAGAAAGTAAGGCAGCAGAGAAAACCCAAGTATTCAACGCGCGCCTACACCAGATGCAGGATCTGCGGCCGTCCCCATTCAGTACTGAAGAAGTACGGCATCTGCAGGATTTGCTTCAGAGAGCTGGCCTATAAGGGCGAGATCCCGGGAGTAAAGAAGGCGTCTTGGTAAACCGATACTACTTTCCGCTAAGTTGCAAAGGCAATACTGGCGGAGGAAGGAGAATACAAAATGAGCATGACAGATCCAATTGCGGATATGTTGACCAGAATCAGAAATGCCAACACGGCAGGTCACAGCACCGTTGATATCCCGGCATCGAAGATGAAGAAATCCATCGCAGGGATACTCAAGGAAGAAGGATACATCGAGGGCTTTGAGGTCATCGAGGACAATAAGCAGGGCATCATCAGGGTCACCATGAAGTATGGCCCCGAGAAGGAAAGAGTCATCAGCGGCATCAAGAAGATCAGTAAGCCGGGTCTCAAGTCCTATGCCAAAGCCCACGAGATCCCCAGAGTACTGGGCGGACTTGGTATCGCTATCATCTCCACATCAAAGGGAGTCATCAGCGACAAGGAAGCCAGGAAGCTGGGCATCGGCGGCGAAGTCATCTGTTACGTATGGTAGGAGGTATACAATGTCAAGAATAGGTATGAAACCAATCGAACTTCCTGCCGGCGTAGAGATAAAAGTCGATGGGAATGTGGTTTCCGTCAAGGGACCCAAGGGACAGCTTCAGCAGGAGATCAGCCCGCTGATCACCGTCAACAATGACGGCGGTACCCTCACCCTCACAAGAGACGGAGACGAAACTGAGAAAAGATCTCAGCACGGTCTTGCAAGAACACTGATCAACAATATGGTGGTCGGTGTCACCGAAGGATTCGAGAAGAAACTGGTCCTGATCGGTGTAGGATACAAGGCCGAGAAAAAAGGCAAGAAGCTGGTGATGAATCTGGGATACTCACATCCCGTAGAAATGGAGGATCCTGAAGGGATCACCACGGAGACACCGGATGCCAATACGATATTAGTCAAAGGTATCGACAAGGCACAAGTCGGCAACTACGCTGCCAACATCAGAGCCTGGAGGAAGCCTGAGCCCTACAAAGGCAAGGGGATCCGCTACGATGGCGAGTATGTACGCAGAAAAGAAGGTAAGACCGGTGCTGCGGCGACCGGAGCGTAAAGGAAGGAGTGAAGCGAAATGGCAAAAGAGAGCAGAAATGATAAGCGTCTCAAGAGACACCAGAGAATCCGTATGGATGTTAGCGGAACTCCTGAGAAACCTCGCCTTTGCGTATTCAGGAGCAGCAAGAATATCTCGGCTCAGATCATCGATGACGTGAACGGGAACACACTGGTTTCCGCATCCACCATCGACAAGGAGCTCAAGGGAGATATCAAGAACGGCGGCAACAAGGAAGCGGCCAAGGCAGTTGGTGAAGCAGTAGCCAAAAGAGCGCTGGAGAAGGGGATCAAAGAGGTCTGCTTCGACAGAGGTGGCTATCTGTATCACGGAAGAGTCAAGGAACTGGCGGATGGAGCTCGCGAAGCCGGGCTGAAATTCTAGGGAGGTAAATCGAATGCAGAAGACAATAGATGCATCAAAACTGGAATTAACTGAAACTATCGTAAACATCCGACGTGTTGCCAAGACTGTAAAGGGCGGTAGAAACATGAGATTCTCCGTCACAGTAGTCGTCGGCGATGGCGAAGGCCATGTCGGCGTCGGCCTTGGAAAAGCTCAGGAGATTCCGGAAGCTGTTCGCAAAGCGACAGAAGATGCCAAGAAAAACGTTATAACCGTTCCTACAGTAGGAACCACGATCCCTCACAGACAGCTGGGAGTGTTCGGAGCAGGAAGAGTTCTGCTCATGCCCGCTGCACAGGGTACCGGAGTTATCGCAGGATCATCCGTGCGTACAGTTCTCGAAGCTGCAGGCGTCAAGGATATCCGTGCCAAGTCCATCGGATCAAACAATACCGGTAACATGGCATATGCGACAATGGAAGGTCTCAAGAGCCTCATGACCGTAGAGGAAGTGGCCAGAAAGAGGGGCAAGACCAAGGAAGAGATCTTGGGATAAGGAGGAAGCGAAAATGGCAGGAAAAATCAAAGTCACACTGACTAAGAGCACTATTGGCGCTTCCCCGAAACAGAAAAAAGTAGTAGAAGCGTTAGGACTGAAGAAGATGCACCAGTCAGTTGAACTGGTCGACTCTCCGGTAACGAGAGGAGCGGTCAGCAAGGTATCGCATCTTTTGACCGTAGAAGAGATTTAGGATCGGAGGTGCGATAAGTCATGAAACTGCATGAATTAAAAGCAGTCAAGGGTGCAACGAGAGCACCTAAGAGAAAGGGTCGCGGCGGCGCAAGCGGTCTGGGTACCACAGCAGGTCGTGGCATGAACGGACAGAAGTCCAGATCAGGCGGCGGCGTAAGACCCGGATTCGAAGGCGGACAGATGCCCCTGTACAGGCGTATCCCCAAGCGCGGATTCACCAATATCTGGGGAGATGAGTTCACAGTACTGAACGTGAGCGATCTCAACAGATTCGATGCGGGCACAACAGTAACACCGCAGCTTCTCGAGGAAACCGGCATGGCCAAGCAGGTCAAGACAGGTATCAAGATCCTGGGTAATGGAGATCTTGAAAAGTCACTGACAGTGCAGGCACATAAGTTCAGCAAGACAGCTGTAGAAAAGATCGAATCAGCCGGAGGAAAGGCAGAGGTGATCTGATGGAGATGCTAAGAACAGTTGCAAAAGCATGGAATATCCCGGATCTGAGGAAGAAGATCATCTTCACGCTTATGATGCTTGTGATCTTCAGGATCGGCGCACAGATCCCTGTTCCAGGAATGAACAGGGATGTGCTGGCACAGACATTTGACAGCGATACCGGACTGTTCGCTCTGTTCAATCTGTTCTCAGGCGGTGCATTCAGTAACTTTACGATATTTGCACTGTCGATCACTCCATACATCACTGCGTCCATCATACTTCAGCTTCTGACCATCGCCATCCCGTCTCTCGAGAGACTGGCCCGCGAAGGTACGGAAGGCAGGAAGAAGATAGCTGCATACACAAGATACCTGACGGTAGGACTGGCGGTAGTTCAGGCTATCGGTGTGACCATCGGTCTTTTCAGACAGGCACTGATAAGCACCGACGTCTTCTCCATCATCGTCATCGTCATGGTACTGACCGCAGGTACGGCCTTCCTCATGTGGCTCGGTGAAATGATCAATGAAAGAGGCATCGGCAACGGTATCTCACTGATCATCTTCGCAGGCATCATCGCAAGGCTGCCCTCAGCCTGTCAGGAGATCTGGGGCAAGCTTCAGGAAGGAACAATGAGTATCGTCACACTGATCGTGTTCGTACTCTTCTGTATCGTAGTCATAGTAGGTATCATCATGGTACAGCAGGGCCAGAGAAGGATCCCGGTCCAGTACGCCAAGAGAGTTGTAGGGCGTAAGATGTACGGTGGCCAGGCCACGCACATCCCCCTCAAGGTCAACCAGGCAGGCGTCATCCCGGTCATCTTCGCAATGGCGTTCCTGCAGTTCCCACTGACCATCACCTACTTCATGAATGCGCATGGTGACGCAGCACAGTGGATCGAGAAGTGGCTCTCCCCGACGGGAAGCCCGGGTGTATGGGTATATGCAGCATTCAACGCTGTACTGATCATATTCTTCACCTACTTCTATACATCGGTAACATTCAACCCGGTAGAAGTGGCACAGAACATGAAAGCCAACGGCGGCTTCATCCCCGGTATCAGACCGGGCAAGGCAACGGTGGAGTACCTGAACAGGGTAATGACGAGGATCACCTTCGTAGGTGCCATCTTCCTGGCAGCGGTAGCAATACTGCCGACCATCGTCAGCCAGCTTGGAGGACTGAACTTCCACTTCGGTGGTACATCACTGCTGATCGCAGTAGGTGTGGCCCTCGACACGATGAAGCAGCTTGAGAACCAGATGGTAATGAGAAACTATTCCGGTTTCCTTAAGTAGTCAGGAGGTAAGATATGAATCTGATACTGTTAGGCCCTCCGGGAGCGGGTAAAGGCACCCAGGCGGCAAAGATTATCGAAAAGTACAACATTCCACATATCTCCACCGGCGATATTTTCAGAGAGAATATCAAGAATGGAACGGAGCTTGGCAAGAAGGCACAGGAATACATGAACAAGGGACAGCTGGTCCCCGATGAACTGGTGGTCGAGATAGCAACGGACCGCCTGGCGAAGGATGACTGCAAAGATGGATTCCTTCTCGATGGATTCCCAAGGACCGTCTTCCAGGCAGAGGAACTGGACAGGTTCCTCGAGGAGCGTGGATCCAGGATCGATCACGTTCTGGATATCGATGTCAACAGAGAGGAACTGATGGTAAGACTGACGGGAAGAAGAGTCTGCAAGACCTGCGGAGCTTCCTTCCACGTAGTCAATATCCCTCCCAAGCAGGAAGGTATCTGCGATGTCTGCGGAGCAGAACTGGTACAGAGACCCGACGACAACGAGGAGACCGCATCCAACAGGATCGAGGTATACAATAACGAGACCAAGCCCCTGATCGACTATTACGAGAAGGCGGGCAACATCTCCCACATAGACGGGACGACAGGTCTTGAGAATGTGTTCAACACCATCGTAGAGATCCTGGGAGAATAACTGATGATCATCATCAAATCCGACCAGGAGATCGACATCATGCGTGAATCGGGCAAGGTCACGGGCTATATACTCAAGGAACTTGAGAACATAGTCCGCCCGGGGATCACCACAGCCGACATCAACGAGTTCGTCGAGAAGACCATCAGGGATAGGGGTATGATCCCCACATTCCTGGGCTATGGGGGTTTCCCGGCCAGCGCATGTGTGTCCATCAATGAGGAAGTTGTCCACGGGATACCCGACAGCAAACGCGTTCTGCAGGAGGGTGATATCGTGAGCGTCGATGTGGGATCCACTCACAAGGGATACGTCAGCGACGCAGCGAGGACATACCCGGTAGGCAGGATAAGCGATGAGGCTCAGAGACTGATCGATGTGACCAGAGAGAGCTTCTTCTGCGGGATCGAGATGTGCAAGGTAGGCTGCAGGTTATCCGACATCTCTCATGCCATTCAGGAAAAGGCAGAGGGAGAAGGATTCTCCGTGATCCGCGATTTCGTGGGACACGGCGTAGGCCAGAACATGCACGAGGACCCGCAGATCCCCAACTTCGGCAAAGCCGGACGGGGCCCGCGACTTGCCAGAGGCATGGTGTTCGCAATAGAGCCCATGATCTGCGAAGGAACGTACGACGTTCGTACACTGGAAAACGACTGGACAGTCGTGACGCTTGACGGGAAACTGTCGGCGCACTATGAGAATACAGTGGTTATTACAGATGGTGAGCCCGAGTTGCTTACTTTGGTTGAATGAGAGGTAGCGATCAATGGCAAAAAAGGACGTAATCGAAGCTGAAGGCACAGTAGTCGAAGCACAGCCCAACGCTATGTTCATAGTCGAACTGGAAACGGGACACAAGGTGCTTGCTCACGTGTCAGGAAAGATCCGTACAAATTACATCAGGATCATCCCGGGAGACAAGGTGAAGGTCGAACTTTCTCCTTATGATCTGACGAGAGGCAGGATCACCTGGAGAGGTCGTGCATAACTGCTACGACAGAGACGATTGGAGGAAAGAGAAATGAAAGTAAGAGCATCAGTAAAGCCCATGTGCGAAAAGTGCAAGGTCATCAAGAGAAAGGGCCGTGTCATGGTTATCTGCGATAACCCTAAGCACAAGCAGAAACAAGGTTAAGTAAGTTATTTTTCAATATAATGCACATCCCGTTTATATTACGACTCGTTTGGTAAGACGAGACACGTGACGGAAGATGGGAACAGGAGGAAGAAATGGCTCGAATAGCCGGTGTAGATTTACCAAATGAAAAAAGAATCGAAGCCGGACTCACCTATATCTACGGTATAGGATGGTCCACTTCAAGAAAGATCCTGGAAGCGACCGGGATCGACCCCTCGACGAGAGTCAAGGACCTCACAGAGGAGGAAGCAGGTAAGATCCGTAAAGTCATCGAAGCCGAGTACATGGTAGAAGGTGACCTGAGACGTGATGTCAACATGAACATCAAGCGTCTCATGGAGATCGGATGTTACAGAGGCATCCGTCATCGTAGAAGTCTGCCCGTAAGAGGACAGAAGACGAAGACGAACGCCAGGACACGTAAGGGTCCGAAGAAAACCGTCGGCAGAAAGAAGAAAGCAGAGTAAAGGAGGTAGATTGGAATGGCTAAAGCAGTTAAAAAAGCTGTTAGAAAAAAGAGAAAAGAACGCAAGAACGTTGAAAAAGGCCAGGCCCATATCCAGGCTACCTTTAACAATACACTTGTGACACTGACCGACATGTCAGGCAATGCCCTGTCATGGTCAAGTGCAGGATCACTCGGTTTCAGAGGTTCCAGGAAGTCCACTCCCTTTGCAGCACAGTCTGCAGCAGAGGAAGCCGCAAAGGCAGCCATGGAGCATGGACTCAAGACCGTCGAAGTCTACGTCAAGGGTCCCGGATCCGGCAGAGAAGCTGCCATCCGTGCACTCCAGACAGCGGGACTGCAGATCACAATGATCAAGGATATCACACCTATCCCGCACAATGGATGCAGACCGCCGAAGCGTAGAAGAGTTTGATGGGAAGGAGGAACGATAATGGCAGTAAACAGAGATCCAATTCTTAAGAAATGCAGAGAACTCCAGATAGATCCCAGCCATATGGGTATCTTCAAGGAGTCCAGAAGATCACCCCATAATACCGGACGTCGTAAGATGAGCGACTACGGCCTGCAGCTTCGTGAGAAGCAGAGAGCCAAGTTCATCTACGGAGTGCTTGAGAAGCAGTTCCGTAACACTTTTGACAAGGCTTCCAGAAAGAGCGGTATCACAGGTGAGAACCTGCTGATCATGCTTGAGGAGCGTCTTGACAACGTAGTGTATCGTATGGGACTGGCACTGACCAGAAGAGAAGCCAGGCAGCTGGTAAGCCACGGCCACTACACGGTCAACGGCAAGAAGGTCAACATTCCTTCCTATCAGGTCAAGCCCGGTGATGTGGTCAAGGTCAAGGAGAAGAGCGTCAGCTCTCCCAAGTTCAAGGAGATCAAGGAGATGGAAGTCGGCGTTCCCGCATGGCTCTCCGTCGACAGAGATAAGCTGGAAGGCACTGTAGTGGCAGAGCCCACCAGAGATCAGATCGATACCCCCATCGAGGAGCATCTGATCGTCGAGCTGTACTCCAAGTAATCAATAGAAGGAGGTTTTGACATGATAGAGATCGAAAAACCGACAATCGAATGTGTTTATACAGGAGATGATCCGAATTACGGTAAGTTCGTCGTAGAGCCTCTGGAGAGAGGGTACGGCACGACTCTGGGAAACAGCCTGAGAAGGATCATGCTGAGTTCCCTTCCCGGTGTAGCGGTAACTTCAGTAAAGATCGACGGCATCCTTCACGAGTTCTCGACGATCCCGGGTATCAAGGAAGATGTTACCGAGATCATCCTGAACCTGAAGCAGCTGGCTATCAGACTGAACAACGAGAACGAGAAGCGCGTCATCATAAGCGAAGTTGGCCCCAAGGAAGTCACAGCAGCCGACATCCTGGTGGATTCCGATATCGAGATCTTCAATCCGGATCTTCACATCGCCACTCTGGACGATGGAGCCAAGCTGGTCATGGAGATCAACATGGAGAGAGGCCGTGGATACGTTCCCGCCGAGATGAACAAAGATGAGAATACGCCGATCTCAGTGATCCCGACAGATTCCATCTACACACCGGTGAGAAAATGCAACTTCACAGTTGAGAACACCCGTGTAGGACAGGTTACAGACTATGACAAGCTGATCCTGGAGATCTGGACAGATGGTTCCGTAACTCCCAGCGAGGGAGTATCCATCGGTGCCAAGATCATGCAGGAGCACCTGAACCTCTTCGTAGAGCTCAATGACTCTGCAGAGGGAATGGAGATCATGGTCGAGAAGGAAGAGAACCAGAAGGAAAAGGCTCTTGAGATGACCATCGACGAGCTGGAGCTTTCGGTCAGATCCTTCAACTGCCTCAAGCGCGCCAACATCAACACCGTTGAAGAACTGACGCACAAGAGCGAAGAGGAAATGATGAAAGTCAGGAACCTGGGCAAGAAGTCCCTCGACGAAGTCAAGAAGAAGCTGGAAGAGCTGGGACTGGGCCTGAGACAGGGTGACGAATAAGAAGTTTCAAGGAGGAAAAGATGCCAGGATATAAGAAATTAGGCAGAGACTCCGCTCATCGTAAGGCGATGCTGAGAAATCTGGTGACCGACCTTCTCAGAGAAGGCAGGATCACCACGACCCTTATGAGAGCGAAGGAAGCCGGAAGACAGACAGAGAAAATGATCACTCTGGCCAAGAGGGGAGATCTTCACGCCAGGAGACAGGCTCTGGCTTACATCTACGATGAAGCAGTAGTAGCCAAGCTCTTCGACGAGATCGGACCTTCATATGCAGAGCGCCAGGGTGGATACACCAGGATCCTCAAGCTGGGTCCCCGTCAGGGAGACAACGCCGAGATGGTATTCCTGGAGCTGGTTTAAGCAAAGGCAACGAAAAGAAGCTGCTCTACCATGAGATAGAGCAGCTTTTTTATTGCCTTTGAATGAGTCTGATCAATACCAGGAATACAGACGACCGTTGCGGAATTTCAGCCATGAGTCAAGGTCGAGGCCGTTTCGATTTTTATCGTAGTACCATATTTCCCATCGGCCGGATCTGTACCATGATTCGGGATCATCCCAGCCGGGAACCAGTTTACACTGTTTTTTGGTCATGCCCTTCCTGACTTTGCTGGCGTACCAGATCTTGCTTGAGCCGGTCTTCATCGTCTGTTTGAACTTGTTTTTAACAGTGATCTTGACCTTTGATCCGGCAGTCTTTTTCTTCGGAAGCTTCACTGTATATGAGAAACTCTTATAATTCTTTCCGATCTTCTTCTTTATGGTCTTCTTTCCCGCCTTGACATAGACTATATCGCCACTGTGGACGTTAGTGAGCTGGACCTTGGTTTTGCCGGTGGATCTGTATATGGTCCCGGTCCTGATCGAAGTCGCTGAGTTGGTGACCGCACTCGTGAACCTATAAGTGGTTCCACCGTAAGCCACCCAGCTGGTGATACCGGTCCCCACTTTTCTTACAGGGACATTGAAGTGGGATGAGCTGCCTGTTACTGATTGACTATATGATTTGCCACCGTATGAGATGGTCACCTTTGATCCGGCAGGTGCATTGATCCTTATACCGTCTCCATAGGGAGCATAGCAGCCGGAGTAGTATTTTATGTAGCTGTTGATGTAGGCAGCAGGGACCACAACCTTGAGGATCTGTGAATCACCCTTTGTGCCTTCGCACACTATACTGGCCGTTCCCATTGATTTCGGTATGATGACCCAGGAGTCCTCATACCAGGAGACTTCCTTGATTTCAGCAATGTCAGGATCGGCCGAGTATACTCTTGTGATCTTTCCGCTGGTAGGTTCGACCCAATCGGCTTCGCCAATATTACCGATATTATGATTCTGATAATAGCAGTAGGGTTCACCGGCATCGAATTCGAAATATGGGTCGTATTTATAATCGATAGTTATGCTCTCGGTGTTTAGCTTCAGTGAATCATCCTGGATAGTGAACTGACAGGTCGCAGAATTACCAAGGTCATCCCATGCGGTGATGGTCGCCTGGCCGCCGGCATTGAGACTGAGTTCGGCATATTCGTCATCGCAGTAATCGATCGAGATGACATCGTCGTCTGAGGATTCCCAATAGACATTGTAGTCATCCTCAGACAGGTCAGCATAGTTGGTATCAAGTTCAAGAGTGTAGCATCCCTCATCTATCGGAAGAGTCATCTCCGTCTGGGAGAATTCAAAGTACCTCCTAGGCTCTACATTGATTGTGCAGGTCGCAGTCTTAGAACCGTCCTTGCTCTTGACACTGATGGTCGCAGTACCGCGTCCCACTGCCGCGATGTATGCCCGCTTCTCATTTCTAGAAGTGATAGCAACAACGCTTTCGTCTGATGACTTCCAGGTGACAGGATTGGCGGTGGAAGTGTTAGTGCCGCTACGAAGCATCAAAACGACGTCCTGCTCACCCTTTGTCAAGGTCGTTCTGTTATAAGAACTGAACTCGAAGATGCTATCGATAGCTGCAACTCTCTCTGTGCCGAGCAGGGCGAAGGCTCCCAGTATCAGAACCAGAAGGAAGGGTAGTATCAAAGCATATAGCGCATTTGTCCGTTTGTTCTCAGTGACCATGATATCGCCTCCAGAAACATTTCTACTGAAAATCTACATATATAATGCGCCGGCAGCTGTCACAAAAGGCTTATAAAAAAACCGGCATTTTTAGTGCCGGTTTTGAGATCATCTTCCGAAGGATTCGACCACTTCGTCCATTGCCTTCATGATGGGCAGGTGCTGGGGACAGGCCTGCTCGCAGGCGCCGCACTTGACACAGTTGGATGCATGTTCGCCCTGTTCCATCCAGGTCAGGTATTCCTCCTTGAGTTTGGGGTTCTGTTCATAGACGATCCAGTCATTCAGGAACCTCATGAGGCGGGGGATGGCTACGCCGCTTGGGCAGGGCATACAGTATTTGCACTCGGTGCATGGATACTTGATGAGCTTGCGATAGAGGTCGCCCACCTTGTCGACCGTTGCCTTTTCATCCTCGCCCATCCGGGCCAGATCATCCCTGGAGAAGATCTCCAGATTCTGCTCAAGCTGCTCCATGCTGCTCATTCCGCTCAAAATGGTCATTACCTCGGGAAGAGATGCGACCCATTTGAAGGCCCATTCCACAGGAGATCTCTTCACGGGAGCCTGATCCCAGATCTCCTGGATGGCAGGAGGTACTGCATCGGTGATGCGACCGCCCTTTAAGGGTTCCATGATAACAACGGGAATGCCCTTTGAGGCTGCGTACCTGAGTCCCTTCATTCCGGCCTGGAATTCGATGTCCACGTAGTTGAGCTGGATCTGGCAGAAGTCCCAGTCATAGTAGTCGACGATCTCTTCGAAGAGCTCGTAGTGATCGTGGAAGGAGAAACCGATCCTGCCTATCCTGCCTTCGGCCTTAAGTTCCTCGAGGGCCGGGATGACGTTCTGGTCCAGAGTTATCTTCCAGTTATCCACATCAAGACAGTGGATAAGGTAGTAGTCGATACGATCGACATCAAGCCTGTCAAGTTGTTTTTCAAAGAGGGATCGGACGTCTGCCTGTTCCTTGACGAACCAGACGGGAAGTTTATCTGCGAGAAGGATCTTCTCTCTGTAGCCGTCCTTGAGGGCCTTGCCGATCACGACCTCGCTCTTGCCGCCGTGGTAGGGGAATGCCGTATCGACATAGTTCACGCCGCTGTCGATGGCCAGTCGGACCATCTTTATAGCTTCATCCTCGTTTATGCTGTCGTCATCGTTTACCGGGAGGCGCATAGCGCCGAAGCCCAGCAGGGATACCTTGTCTTCATTAAGTGTTCTGTAATGCATGGTTCATCCTCTCTAAAACTGTTTGTTGCTGTCCAACAATATAGTGACCGGGCCATCGTTTTCTAAACTAACCAGCATGTGGGCTCGGAATACGCCCTCTTCTACGTGGATGCCTGCGCTTCTGATCCGGTCCATGACCTTCATATAGAGTGCGTTGGCATCTTCGGGAGCGGCGGCTTTGACGAAACTTGGACGTCTGCCTTTGCGGGCATCGCCGAGGAGGGTGAACTGGGATACGGCCAGGACCTGACCTCCCACGTCCAGGACAGAGAGGTTCATTTTCTCCTCATCGTCCTCGAATATGCGAAGACCGGTGACTTTGTCGGCGATATACTCCGCATCCTTCTCGGTGTCGCCTTCTTCGACTCCGATCAGGACCATGAGACCCCTGCCGATATTGCCTTTGCGATCACCGTCTACGGTGACGCTGCTTTTTGTTACCCTTTGAACTACCGCTCTCATGATCGATCCGCTCCTTTAGCCAGTATAGCATACATTATATTGCCTCGAGCCTCTGTTCTCAACCCGGTTTTGAGTGTTCGCAGGTTGAATAGAAATGTAGTTGCACATATAAACGCCCGCTAACGATGGTATATCATCTGAGAGGGCTGTTTTATGCCGAAAAAAAGGGTATAATGTTCGTAAACAACTGTTGTTCTGTACAATTAATT
>Ga0256406_1000353_pt1 | contig 85848 bp, 85 predicted proteins | sample RumenRJG_03DNA_FD_185986 | JGI IMG/M metagenome (GOLD analysis project Ga0256406, IMG submission 185986) | Bovine rumen microbial communities from Lethbridge, Alberta, Canada - RJG_03 | ecosystem: Host-associated > Mammals > Digestive system > Stomach > Rumen | place: Canada: Alberta | collected...
GCCGTCAGCTGCAAGGAGGATGGAAGGAGGCGTAGCAGGGCTACGCTGACTGACGACGACGCCGCAGATGACAGTCCCACTGGCGAGGCAGGGGAAACAAGGCATCGGCCGTGGGTCCAACGAGGAGGCGGTGTTATGGATCTGCAACAGCGGGCCCGGTCGGCATTTGCCATCGTACTGGAGGCCATGACACGGCGCCAGTCCCGGCTGCGTGCCGACAGGGATATCCGCACATTGACAATAAAACTTATCGAGAAAGTCGAAGCCGTGGCAGAGCCGGAGGACTGGCCTGTCACGGAATATACGGACGATTTCCGGCAATACCACCCCGAAGACTCGGCCATCTGGGAACGGTTCTTCTTCCACGCCATGTTCGTCAGTACGGACCTGGCGGACTGCCTGTGCTTTTTGCGTGCCGGCGGTGCTATCCTCATCCCCGATGCCGCCTATGGCTACATCATCCGCCCCGTCATCGGCGGGCACGGCTACCGCAGCCAGAGCGAGTACGACCGCATGAAACAGCCCCTCCGGAAATGGCAGGCCGACATCATCCGCATCCTGCGCCTGCTCCATTACGAGCAACGCCGCTATGCACGGTACGAGGAAGGAAGGCTGGAGTTGTGATGGACCGCGGTCAGTGATTAGTGGTCAGTGGGAAGAAAAGGCAGTTTGAAGTTTGATGTTTGATGTTTGACGAAGCCGGTTCGACGGACAGGATATCTTTGCCGTCCCTGAGAAGCGGTCCTTCGCAGGGGTAGCTTGCTACACTGCCGGTTCGTCGAACCAACTATCTTTACAAAAAATAGCATTACAGGCCACACGACGGGAAACGCTTTCTATCCTGAATCGCACGAGATGGCATCAGCTGCAAGGAGGATGGAGGGAGCCATAGCGGGGCTATGGTGACCGACGACGACGCGGCAGATGGTGCCAGATCGGGTGAGGCAGGGGAAAGAAGTTTCCTGCCGTGTGGCCGATTGGTTGCCAAGTGACGAAATCCGTCCCCCTTATAGAGTGAAAGGAGACATGCTTATGAATCCATTTATCCGACATTTTCCCAAAGAACGCATCGTCTATTTCGTGCGTCAGGCTATCGAGATGCTGGTATCGCTCAGGCCCTATGCGGCCTGTCGTACCAGTGCCACCTGTCCCTGTCCGGCGGCTTCGTCCCGGCCGGTGACGGGCATCGCCATCGGCGATGAAGTGACACTCAATATGCGTTCCCGCAAGCCTGCCGAGCGCAGGCGCGTCGAGTTTCCCCAAAGAAAGGAGAGCGAATATGTTTGTTTACCTCAATCCCGGCCATGATATGTTCCGTGACCCGGGAGCCGTCAATGACCATCTGGCCCTGACAGAAGCACAGCTGGCCCGGGACCTGGCCTGGCTCATCTCGAAACGCCTCGATCAGCACCGGATCCGCAATATCGTCGAGCAGAACGACGACCTCTTTGGCGTCATCTGCAATGCCAACCGCTGGCAGGCCGATCTTTTCGTGTCCATCCATTTCAACGCCTTCAACAGGCACGCCACGGGCACGGAAACCTTCGTGAGCTATACCCCGCACAGCGTCATGGCAGGCCATGCCATACAGCAGAATGTTTGTGCCGCACTGGAACTGCCTGACCGGGGCATCAAGGAAAATATGAACCTCCTGGTCATCAACAGCACATCCATGCCGGCAGTACTCGTAGAAGTCTGCTTCATCGACAACGATGACGACATCAGGCGCTACGAAGAACGGAAAGGCCGGACCGCCGACGCCATCGCAACGGGCATCATCCAGTACATGGGCCAGTTGGAAGGAAAAGCAGCGTAGAAAAGATAGTTTGAAGTTTGATGTTTGACGAGGCCGGTTCGTCGAACCGACTATTTATACAAATAAAATCAGCAATTAGGACCCACGACCGAGGGCGGTTTCCCGCCTGAATCGTCGGCGGGGCCGTTGGTTGTAGTTCGTAGTTCGTTCATCAAAGCCGGTTTGTCGAACCGACTATTTATACAAAAAAACTAGCATATAGGCCACACGACGGGCGGCGCTTTCTAATCTGAATCGCACGAGATGGTACCAACTGCAAGGAGGATGGAGGGAGTCATAGCGGCGCTATGGCGACTGACGACGACGCGGCAGATGGTGCCAGATCGGGTGAGGCAGGTGAAAGAAGCCGCCAGCCGTGCGGCCAGCGGAAAGGAGGAAAAGGAATGGCAGAACGTAGTAACTTATCCAATAAGTTGAAACTCGTCGTATCCTACCGGGACGCCGACGACAACGAAAAGACCCGTCAGATCACCTTCAAGAATCTGAAGGGCAATGCCGATGCTACTGCCGTCTACGACGCAGCAGAAGCACTGGCCGGACTGCAGGAAGATGCGCTCATCCGCATCTCCGAAGTTACCGAAAACGTCATTGAAGGATAAAGGCCGTAAATCGTAGGCCGTAGGTCGTTCGTCGAAGCCGGTTCGTCGAACCGATTATTTTTACAAAAAATTAGCATATAGGGCCCACGACCGATGGCGGTTTCCTGTCTGAATCGTCGGAGGGGCCGTAGTTCGTAGTTCGTTCGTCGAAGCCGATTCGTCGAACCGATTATTTTTACAAAAAATTAGCATATAGGCCACACGACGGGCGGCGCTTTCTAACCTGAATCGCACGAGATGGTATCAGCTGCAAGGAGGATGGAGGGAGTCATAGCGGCGCTATGGCGACTGACGACGACGCGGCAGATGGTGCCAGATCGGGTGAGGCAGGTGAAAGAAGCCGCCAGCCGTGCGGCCGGCGGAAAGGAGAAAGAAATGGCTAAAAAAGAAACGCGGACGCTTAGTCTGGTACTGATCGACCCGAAAGGCAAGACTGTATCGTACAGCATCCGCAACCCGAAACCGGACCTTGATAAAGAGGCCGTAGAAAACGCAGTCAAAGCCGTCATCGACGGCAAGATATTTGCTACTGCCAATGGGGACCTGATGGCGCTCAAGAGCTCCCAGGTCGTCACCCGCCAGGTAGAAACCCTGGAATAAGCGCAAGCATAAGGGACGGTAACACAATAGATGTGTCTGTATTGTGTTACCGCCCTGTTTTTTGCCGGTGAAAGGAGAGAGTTTTTTGTAGAATGACAAATGAAAATAAGGTACAATGGAAATGGACTTTAGACGTATTATCCCGCGCCAAGGACGGTGACACGGCGGCCTTTTCCCAGCTGGCAGAGCAGTACGGGCCGCTCATGGGCGCGGTCAGCTCCCGGTATGTATCGTATTATACGGACCTCTCCGAAGCCCGGCAGGCCACCCTGCGCGGACTTCATGAAGCTGTCTGCCGGTGGGATGGCACCCATTTTTCCAGCCTGCAGCAGCTTCACTATTTCCTAAAAAAGGAAATCCATCGGTACGTGCGTAACGAAACGGCACGCATGGCCTACGACCGCCGTCATTATGGCCAGAGCATCGACAGCGGCGGCCAATGGACCGACCTGCCAGATGCGATGGCTGATGATGCGCCCGGCCCGGCTGAAGCAGCTATCGAGACCGAACGGAATCAGATTCTGCAGAAAGCCTTGCAGAACCTGCCACCGAGAGAACGGCAGATTGTCACCGGCCGGATCTACGAAAACAAGACCGTCCGTGAACTGGGCGCCCATTTCGGCGTGACCCATCAATACATCTCCAAAATCTACGGCAAAGCCATCCAGAAATTACGCGACTGGCTGACGCCGTATGATATACAGCCTACGTAGAAAGGAGGAGAAACCGATGATACAATCTCTGATTGAACTCACCCATCCCCTGTGGAAGCATCTGGATAAAAAAGTGCAGTTGAAATTTTATGCCGAATGCATTTTAGATACGAACTATCCCGATGGGACCTTTTATTTCGTAAATACGAAACGGGGACTCCGGGCAAAAGGCGTCGAAGCATGCCACCGTCCCGACATCTATATCAAGCCGGACACACCACTGGAACCGTGCACCTGGCTGGAAGAAGGTGAAGAAGAAAAAGGAGCCTGACCGTTACCCTGTCCGGCAAAAAAATCCAATTTCCCCGGACAATCAGCAAAAATCTTTTTTTAAGAAAAGAAAGGAAAAACCTAAAAATGTAACACCATAAAAGCACTGCCTTTACTGGGCAGTGCTTTTATGTATATTCGCTTACATATAGTATTCATTGATACAAACGTATCAAAAACTACAATGGTAAATGTCTAGATTAGACGAAAATTAAGATTTGGGCCATTCTTACGAAAAAGCTTGACAAGTGAGGAATAATATGATTGCTTTATGCGATAAAATACAATGAAAATTGGGATTACCGCTTGAAAATCACATCGTTGTGATATTGCAAAAATTTAGAATCAGGAAGTGTCCGATGGGGCAGGGTAATTTGCTTTTTATCAAAGGAACAAATCCAGTCGCGTGTCGTATCATCTAAATTGTTTTTTCGCTTTAATACATCTGAAACAATGATTTTGTAATCGGTACTGATAGTAATATACCCTTGGTCAAAAGCTCTATCATGCAGTGCATTGAGACAAAGACCATTATGAGGATTAGCTTTTTCCGTTTTATTTTCGCTATCTTTCCAGGGTATTATGTGACTGGCAATTAAAAATGCAGGGATAGAAATTCCGGTGATACAGCAGCGATTTTCATAGGCACTCAGGACGGCATTACGGAAAAAGTTCTGTCCATAGCGGATTGAACTTTCCTGTATAATATTATGTCCTTCGGGGAAACTATAATCATCGTTTTTATCATAATATAAAGTGAAGCACGAATATGATGCGCATGAGTATCATATTCGTGCTTCATTTTATTTACAGTGCATGACGATTATGTGCCGATGGACTTTGCAAATTTTACCTTCTTTCTCTAATTTTGATAGTTCCCTTGTGATGGTACTGCGGGTAGAGCCCAACATTTGTGAAAAATCTTCATGAGTAAACGGATATTTTATGCGTATGCCAGAAGGTACGGAAGTCCCATGTTGATGTGCCAGCCGAAGTAGTAAATTATATAGACGCTGTGAGATATTACAGTATGCAGTATCTTTTATTTGAGCCATCAAAATCCGGATTTTTGTAGAATGCAGTTGCATAATAGCCTTTGTATATGCTGGATTTATTTTTAAAATATCAAAAAATTCGATTTTGTTGATTCGTTTTAAAATGACGGGGGTAATGGCAGTTGTGATTACCTTATCCTCATCTTCTTGCAATAATGTGATTTCACCGAATACATCACCCGTTGATAACAAGAGAAGAATCCGGACGTTTCCATTTTCATCAACAAAACTATGTGAAATACATCCGGAACATATTAAGTATACATAATTATTCACTTCTCCGTCACATGAAATCAATGCCCCTTTAGGTAGAGTGAATTTGGCCCCTGATTGGGAAAAAGCCTTTAATAATACGGGCCTATATGAGTTATAAATAGCTTTACTTGGAAAAAACGTATTCATCTTGTCTCCTAATAATAGAAAAATGTGTTCTGCAACACATACACTTTTTAATTTTTACTATATAATATAGCATATTCACAAAATAAACAAGGAGGAACTCAAAGATGAATACTTGGTTACAGACAAAAACATGGAAAGAAGCAAAAGAAGCGATTGAACAAAGTAAAGGTGTAGCAGTATTATCCATTGGAAGTGTAGAACAGCATAGTTATCATCTTCCTGTGGGGACAGATAGTTACGTTGCTATTGCACTGGCTGAAGAAGCTTGTCAAAAAACAAATGCCTTGTTAGTGCCTCCTATCTGGTTTGGCTGGAGCCCCCATCACATGGTGCTTCCAGGTACGATTACGATTAAAGCAGAAACGATGATTGCTCTGACCTATGATGTCATTGCGTCTCTAAAACATCATGGAATAACAAAATTTGTGTTAATCAATGGACATCGTATTGTTAATGTAATTTGGATGCAGCTGCTTGGTGAAAAGGTACAGCGGGAATTAGATGTTACCGTTAAAATTTTTGACCCGGCCTATATGTCTAAAGATATTGCAGCATCCTTAGGCTTTGGACCTGTAGGACATGCTGAAGAAGCAGAAACTTCACATATGTTGTATATTCATCCCGAACTGGTACATATGGAACTGGCTAAAGATAATCCGATCAAGGAGGTTCCGCTATATTCCGTAGATCCTGCTTATACTCATGACACACTATGTTACGTTCCCAGTAAATATCAAAGTGCTGAGAAAAATGCGAAGATAGCCGGTGGTACGACAGGGGAACCGACAAAAGCCAGTGCAGAAAAAGGAAAGATATATCATGAACACCTGATGAAGCATTTAATTACTGTCATTGAAGAATTGCAGGGGCAGTAAGGACGGGAAGGGGGAAATTGTTATGAAAAATTTTTCCTGTTCAAAACTCATATATGGTGTATTTATTCTCGTATTGATTATGGTAAATCCACCTGTTGTCTATTATGTCAGCGATTATGCGAAACTTCATCCGTTTGTTTTTGGTTGGCCAACCTTACTTGTATGGCTCGATTTCTGGTATGTTACTGGCATTCTTGCATTTATAGCTGGTGCATTTACCATCGAAAGTTGGAAACGGGTGTATAAAGATTATTGATGAGGGAAAGGATGTGATTGTAATGAATATTGGTTTAATCATATTAGCGCTATATACGCTTACTCTTTTAGGGATTGCCTGGTATGCTTCCCGAAAGAGTGAAAAAAATATTAAGGATTTTACAACTGCCAGTAGTTCATTGGGAATATTCGTCCTGACTCTTACTTTTAGTGCGACGTATCATAGTGCGTACGCATTTCTCGGTGCCGGTGGATTTATCTATCAAAACGGCGTAGGTTGGTGGGAAAACGGCATCTGGACTGTTTTTCCCGGTATCCTTTTCTGGGTCATTGGTAGACGTTTTTGGCTTCTTGGTAAAACACGCGGATATTTATCTATGGCGCAGTACATGACAGATGTTTATCAGACAAAGTGGCTGGGCGTCATCGTTACGGTCATTACTCTGGTTTTCACCGTACCCTATGTTGCCATGCAGGCTATTGGATCCGGGTATATTTTTCAGACGATTAGTGGAGGGATGTTAAGTTACTCTGTAGGGACCTTTATTTTCTTCGGGTTAATGATCATCCTCGTGTGGCTTGGTGGTATGAAAGGTGTCGCATGGACAGATGCTGCACAAGGTGTATTTATGTGGATTGGTATGGTCATCGGCTCGTATTGGATCATATCTGTAACATACGGGAGCCTGGATCAGGCATATCAGGCGGTTTGGGAATCTATGCCGGCGTTATTTACACTTCCTGGTCCCAAAGGAGTAGTAACTCCAGCTGACTGGGTATCACGATGGACGGTTATTACGATTGGTATGATGATGTTTCCTCACATTACTTTACGATTCTTCTCAGGAAAATCATTACGCGTCCTGAAATGGTCATCCATTTTTTCTTCTATTTATCTGACTTCTATTTATGTGTTTTTGCCAGCTGTCGGCATGGCAGGGAATTTGCTCCTTCCTGGATTAAAAACTCCGGATACAGTTTTCCCGGAATTACTGTTGCAATATACTCCGATTGTTTTTGCTGCACTGGTCATAGCCGGTGCACTGGCGGCATCTATGTCTACAGGAGAATCGCAGCTGCATGCTGTCAGTACGATGATTTCTACAGATGTATATAAGCCATACATCAATAAAAACGCCTCGGATTATCAGCAATACAAAGTAGCAAAAATGGCAATTCTGTTTTTCGGTTTATTATCCGTCATCGTCGCATTAAGCCGTCCAGGCATTTTGGCAAATATTTTGGCTTTGTCTAATGGCGGCGTAGCGGCGCTGGCACCTGCCATGCTCGGTGGCGTTTTCTGGAAAAAGTCAACGAAAGAAGCAGCTTTAAGCAGTATCCTGATTGGTGAAACAATCATGGTTATCACGACGTTCTTCATAAAAAGCCCATTAGGCATTATGGGTGGTTTATGGGGACTGATTGCAGCTTTCATTATTTTTGTAGTTGTTAGTTCATGTACCAAGGCACAGAAAAACACCGTAGAAATTGTGACGTCTGTCAGTGAATTTTTTGCAGACCGTCAGCAAAAATAATATAAAAATTCTGTATGTAAGCCCGTGGATGTGCAATACACACGTATGATTGTATATCCATGGGCTTTTTGCGATATAAATTACAGGCTTCATCATTACAGCAGTCTGATGTATAATATGGATATATATTACCCGGCCGCTGCGTGCCGGGGTGAAGAAAGGTGATAGTCGTGTCCAAAGAGCTGGAACAGGAGTTTACGAAGGTCATTTCATCGGTGACGAAGGAGATAACGGAGTCGGTGGTGCGCGATTCGGCACTGGCTTCTGTAAAAGAGCTGAACGAGTCGCTGCAGGCGCTGAAGAAGGATTCGCCCAGGCTGGTGAAGGATATAGAAAAGGCAGAGGCGATGTATGCTGATGTTTCCCAGCATGCTCTGGATAATATGCAGCGTTTTGCTGATTTTATCAGTTCCTGGCAGGAACAGCAGTTAGAGCTGCTGAAAGAGATAGGGAACCGCAATGATATGGTTTCCCGATGGCTGCAGCAGTCAGAGAAACGGCGCATAGAAAACGTGAAGTCTTTGCAGCATCAGGGCGAGGAACAGAAGAAAGAACTGGATGATATCCGGCAGGGTGTAAAGCTGGTATTCCATCATTCGCTTGACATGGAGAAAAAGATCAATGCAGAGCATCTGGAACAGGTGAAAACGCTGGCGGCATATGATGCGGCCCTTTCTTCTAAATTGACGACACTAAAGGTGCTGGCCGGCATCAATTTCGTCATACTGGCGGCTCTGGCCGGGTATACCATAAAAGGCATCATAGGGGGATAAGTGATGATTTCTAAGGATACGTTTGCCGCGGTGCAGTCCCTCTATGATGATGTGGAAGACGGGTATAATCAGCGTATCCGCCGGCATGTCCAGCAGCAGATGCTGGCTCATCTCGACGATATCACCCGCGAGCTGGAGGCCATCCATACGGCTTGTGGCGCAAAGACTGTCCGGCTCCACGATTATATCCAGGTCATAGAGGAAACGTGTACGGCCATTCATCAGCTGGCGGAACGGCTGAATGAGAATTTTATGCTTTTTGTCATGGGAAGTGGCAAGAACGGGAAATCGACGCTGATCAATGCCCTGTTGGGCCAGCAGGCGGCGGCAGAGGATTTCCTGCCGAAGACGTGGAAAATCGATGTGTTCCATGATGCGGACTTGGATGCCTCTTGTACGCTCACCTTCAAAGACGGGTCCTGCCGGTCGATGACCGCCGGCGAAGCCCAGGCATATATCGAAGGGGAAGAACAGAAGCGGAAAGATTCGGAACGGGCGATCCGTCAGGAACTGCGGGAGTTCAAGAAGAAAAAAGTGCCCCTCGAAGTACTGGAAGAAAAGCAGCGGGAACTGCGCAAGTACGGCCTGTACCAGTCGCAGGTCATCGAAGCGTCCTGGCCGGTCGGCCACAGTGATATCCTGAGCCATTACCGCCTCGTCGATACGCCGGGCCTCAGGCAGGAACTGGACGATATGATCGTTGCCAGCGCGGAAGAATATTTTTCCAAGGCCGATGGCGTCATCTGGATCTTGCCGGGGGATAAGATTGCCAGTGCCGGCGACCATACGGAGCTGCGCCGGCTTTGTGAGAAATATGAAAAGCATCCCGATAACATCATTGCCGTCGTCAACCGCATGGATATCGTGCGGCAGAACGGCCAGGATCCAGACGATGTGCTGGCGGAAGCACGGCGGTTCTATGGGGACTTGTTCACGGAAATCGTCCCTATTTCGGCCAGGGAAGCCCGGCAGGCGGAAGATATGCTGCATCAGGACGGTATCAGCAAAACAGAGCGGCAGGAAGCGGAAGCTCTGCTGGAACGAAGCAATCTGCCGGCTCTCCTGCGGTTGTTGAACCGGACGCTCTTTGCCGACGCCCTGGACATCCAGATCCGCAGCAAGCTCCGCGGCTGCCGCGATTTGTTGGATCACATCCGCCAGGAGGCGGGGCAGGCCTCTTTGCTCCTCGCCGAAGTGAGCGGTCAGCGGGAGGCGAAGATCGCTGCCTGGAACAAGGATTCGTCGGAAATCCTGGACCGGCTGAAGCAGGATCTGGAGACGTTCCAGGACCAGGAAGCGAAGCGCATCCATCGGGAAGCGGGCCGTGTGGAAGATGAGCTCTGGGATATGGAGACGGATTACCGCAACGAGTATATCCTGGAACAGATCATCTGCCCGGAATCGCTGGAACGGCGCCTCCATGAGTTGGTAGAGGCCCATAGCCGCCAGCTCATGGACCTCTACCGCCGTCATCTGCAAAAAGCGCCTTTCAAGGAATTTCCCTCTCTGAAGGAGGATGAAATGACCGTCTGCCTCAATCAGCAGGGCGTCATCGGCAGGGCCAATCTGTCCGATGATCTGAGCGGTCAGGGCAGTGCCCAGCTGGCCTTGGGAGGAGCCCTGGCCATCGGGGCGGCGGCACTGCTCGGCCCCGTAGGGCTTATCTTTGCCGGACTGGCAGCGACGGATATTGGCAAAAGCGTGGCCAAATTCCTGTCCCGTACGTTTGGTTCCAGTATGGCCGATAAGATACAGAGGCGGTTTGAAGACCAGATGGCCGATGTCCGGAAGAAGCTGGAAAGGGAGTACCAGGATTATATCGAAAAGTCGGGAGGTTCCATCGATTCTCTGCGGGAATCGACGTATGCCGAGCTCTACGGGCCGTCAGATCAGACACAGACCGTCATGGAGCATCTCCAGAAACTGGACGGCCTGGGCCGGCTGCAGGTGATACCGCTCCGGGTCCAGGACATTATTTTTTCTCATTAGGAGGATTTCATGGACGTTAGAACTTATATAGACGGGCTGCTGGCCCGGGCTGAGCAGTCGCCCCTGTTCGGTGACGAAGCTTTTCCCGGCCTGTACCCGGTGTACCGCGACCTGCAGCTGCTGCGGGCCAAGGTCGAACAGCCGCTCCATGCCGCCATCATCGGCGAGGTCAAAGCGGGGAAATCGACGTTGATCAACGCTTTTGCCGGGGGTGACATTTCCCCGACGGATGCGACGGAAACGACGGCGTGCATCATGAAGATTGCCTATTCGCCGGAAGAAAAGGCCGTCCTGCATTTCCGGGACGGGACAGAACGGGAAGGGTCTGTGAGCGACATATACGGCCTGTTAGAAGAGCATCACAACGATCAGGATTTCTTCGGTCACTGCGATTACGTGGAAGTCGGCCGGAACCTGCAGGGCCTGCGCCATATCTGCCTCATCGACACGCCGGGGCTGGAAACGATTACGACGGCCAATGAATCGCGCACGACTGACTATTTCCAGTCCGTCGATGTGGTCCTCTGGGTATTCAATGGCAATTATCTGGGCCAGAGCGATGTCAACGAACGGGTACGCCAGGTGGCCCAGATGGGCAAGCCTATCGTGGCGGTCATCAACCGCATCGATCAGGTGGACGGCGACCCGCAGGATCTGGTCGATTATCTCGATGACTCGCTGGGAATCTATCTGGAAGAGATTTTCCCCCTGTCGGCCCGCAAGGCCTACGAAGGGGTCATGCAGGCCGACCAGCAGCTCCAGGACGAATCGGGGTTTACCGATCTGTATACGTATCTGGACGAGCACATCGAACGCCATGTCGATGATGTGCAGCTGGACAGTATCATGAAATCGGCACGGGTACTGGAGGATAAGATGAAACTCCTGCACCGCCAGGCATTGGATCAGATTGAACGGAAGCTCCACACGTATATGGAACTGGATGAGCAGATCCAGTACAATGGGAAGATGCTGTCCGAAAAGGCGCTGAGCCAGACGAGAGAGTGGCTGCAGCATACGTTCCTGAGCCGGGCGGAAGGGGTCCTGTACAGCCAGATCGGGTCGGGCAATGCCTTCAGCAGTTCGTCCCAGGACGAGTTCCAGCAGACGCTGCGTCAGGTCCTGTCCCAGGAACGGATCCGCAGTGAAATAGAGGGGTATCTGCAGCAGTTGTCGGAAACGATACGATCGGACTGGCAGGGACGGCTTTCGGGGATTGATGCCGAATTGTCGCGCATGTATGAACAGGAGCAGGAAAAGAACCAGATGGAAATGGCGCGGCTTTCCCTTTCAATGCAGGAAAATACCGGCATGGAATCGGTGAAAAATTCCGTCCTGGCCGCCGGGGCTGCCGGAGGTGCTCTGTCCATCTATTCGGCTGTCGTCGCGCCGGCTGCGGCCCACGTCACACTGGGTGCGGCCGTGAGCACTATCATGCCGCCGGTCCTCCTGGCCGGGGCCGCCGTCGGGCTGGTCACGGGCTATGCCAGGAGCAGGAAGGTCAAGACACAGCAGCGCCAGCAGGTACGGGAAGTACTGGGCATGGTACGGGACAAGACGGGAGCGACGCTGCTTCCAGCCTTGAAAACGTATCTGGAAGAAATTTGCCAGGCTACCCAGACAGAAGCCAAACGGGATTTCGTCGAAAAGAACTTCGCCGGCCGGAGCGTGCAGGATTTGCAGCAGCTGGTGGAACAGTTGAAACAAATCGTCCGTCAGGACGAAGCGGACCTGCGCGTACTGGATTGAATCAGCCACTAAAAAAAGGACTGTCTTCATGCGACAGTCCTTTTTGCTACCTATTATTCGTCTTCATTTTTGAGTACGGTGATTTTCTGTTTCAAGCTGACGGCCCGGTCGAATTCAGCCTGGATTTCGGCACTGGGCGGTGCGTCCCATTTGCTGACCAGATAGATGGCCACCAGGGAGAAGATAAAGCCCGGCACGATTTCATAGAGGCCGAACCAGGCGAACTGTTTCCAGATGAGGACCGTGAGGCCGCCGACGATGATGCCGGCCAGGGCCCCGTTTTTGGTCATCCGTTTCCAGAACAGAGACAGGAGGATGCAGGGACCGAAAGCTGCCCCGAATCCGGCCCAGGCATAGGCTACCATGGTCAGGATATAGTTATTGGGGTCGAGGGCCAGGTAGATAGCCAGTGCCGCCACGACGAGGACGGTGAAACGGCTGACGTAGATCAGTTCTTTGTCACTGGCTTTGGTGTTGATGAACGTGTGGTACATGTCTTTGGAAATAGCCGATGCCGTGACCAGAAGCTGGGACGAGGCCGTGCTCATGATGGCGGCCAGGACGGCAGACCAGATGAGGCCCGACAGGAAAGGCGGGAAGAGTTCCTGACTCATGATGAGGAAGACTTTTTCCGAATCGGCTCCGACAAGCGGCGTCTGCAGGACGACTTTGCCGACGAGGCCGACGAATACGGCTGCGGCCAGGGAAATGATGACCCAGGTCATGGCGATGTGTTTGGCTTTTTTCAGTTCCATGGGGTCTCCGATGGCCATGAAGCGCACCAGGATGTGGGGCTGGCCAAAGTAGCCGACGCCCCAGCCGATGGCCGAGATGATGGCGATGATGCCGGTCATGCTGGTGTCCGGTACGAGCTGGAGCAGCTGTGGCGAATCAGTAGCGACCCGGTCCAGTACGGGCCCCAGGCCGCCGTAGCTGATGACGCCTACGACGGGGACCAGGACGATGGCCAGGAACATCATGCAGCCCTGGATGAAGTCCGTCCAGCAGACGGCCATGAAACCGCCCAGGAAGGTATAGACGACGACTACGCCGGCCCCAATCAGCAGAGCATGGAAGTAGTCCAGGCCAAAGACAGTCTGGAACAGCTTGCCGCCGGCGACAAATCCCGATGACGTGTAGATCAGGAAGAAGATGAGGATGAAGATGGCAGAAATGAGGCGGATGATATTCTTTTCATCATGGAACCGGTTTTTCAGGTAGTCCGGCATGGTGAGGCTGTTGTTGGCCACTTCTGTATAATTACGCAGTCTGCGCGATACGAAGTGCCAGTTGAGGAAGGTCCCCAGACAGAGACCAAAGGCCGTCCAGAATGCGGAAATACCGATGGCATAAGCAAAACCGGGCAGGCCCATGAGCATCCAGCCGCTCATATCCGAGGCTTCGGCACTCATGGAAGTAATCCACGGGCCGAGACTGCGTCCGCCCAGAATATAGTCACTGAGGCGCTGCTGGGACCGGGAGTAGTAGACACCGATGGACAGCATGGCCAGGAGATAGAGGGCAAAGGCGCTCAAAACGACAATATTTGTCTGAAACATGAATGAAAACTCCTTTGTAAAAAAATGCAATACCATAGATTATTTTATTTTACCGCATATGTCAACATATGGCAATACTTTTCAGGAAGGGAAAGGATGATGGGAAGTGGTTAGTAGGAAGGGAGAGAAAAGGCCGTTTGAAGTTTGATGTTTGAAGAAGTCTGGCTTTTTCTTTTCCAGCCCTTTATAATGGAGGAGAAACTGAAATAAAAGGATGACTGATGATGAATATATTAACCGTAGAAGGCGTGGCCAAATCGTATGGCACGCGCGTGTTATTTGATGATGTGACTTTTTCCATCGATGGCGGGCAGAAACTGGGCCTCATCGGCCTGAACGGGGCAGGCAAGACGACGCTGCTCAAGATCATTGCCGGCCTGGCCGAGGCGGATACAGGGGAAATCTGGCGCAATCCCAAGGCGCGCATCCATTATCTTCCCCAGGAGCCGCAGTTCCAGCCGGGCCGCAGCGTACTGGAAAGCGTTCTTGACGGCGACCTGCCAGTCATGGATGTCCTGCGCCGTTACGAAGCGGCCGTCGAAGAAGACGATGATGAAGCCGTGCTGAAACTGACCGGGGAAATGGACGAAAAGCAGGCCTGGGAGCTGGAGCAGCATGCCAAAGTGGTACTCCAGAAACTGGGGATTTCCGATTTGTCCCAGTCCGTCGATACCTTGTCCGGCGGGCAGCGGAAACGGCTCGGCCTGGCCCGGGCGCTGATCCTGCCCTGTGACCTGCTCATCATGGATGAACCGACGAACCACCTGGACGACCGGACTATCTGCTGGCTGGAAGACTATCTCCACGACAGTAAGTCCGCCCTGCTCCTGAGTACCCATGACCGCTATTTCCTCGACCGCGTCGCCGGATCGATGCTGGAACTCGACCGGGGAAAAGTCTATACGTATAGTGGCAATTATGCAGCCTACCTCGAACAGCGCCAGGCCCGGCTGGAACGGGAGGAAGCGGAAGCGGCCAAGCGGCGCAACCTCATCCGCCGGGAAACGGCCTGGATCCGCCGCGGCGCCCAGGCACGCTCGACCAAGCAGAAGGCACGGCGTGACCGCTATGAAGCCTTGTGCGCCATGGAAAACGGCAAGCCCATCGATAATGTGGAAATCTTCGATACGTCGGTCCGTCTGGGCAAGACCATTATCGACATGGATGACGTGGCCTTTTCTTATCCGGGCAAGGCGCCCCTTTTTTCCCACGTGACCTATCACGTCGTCAAACACGACCGCATCGGCATCATCGGGGAAAACGGCGTCGGCAAATCGACGCTGCTCCGGGTCATCGCCGGCCAGCTGCCGCCCGTTTCGGGTACGCTTACCATCGGCCAGACCGTCCGCTTCGGATTTTTTACACAGCAGCTCCCGGAATTTGACGAATCCCAGCGGGTCATCGATTACGTCCAGGAACACGGCCATTACGTAGTCAATCAGTTCGGCGAACACATTTCGGCATCGCGCCTGCTGGAACAGTTCCTGTTCACGGAAGACATGCAGTATACCTATATTTATAAGCTCAGCGGCGGTGAACGGCGCCGTCTCTATCTGCTGCGCCTGCTCATGGACCAGCCCAATGTGCTCCTCCTGGATGAACCGACGAATGACCTGGACATCCCGACCCTGACCGTACTGGAGCAGTACCTCGATACGTATCAGGGCGTCGTCCTCGTCGTATCCCATGACCGCTATTTCCTCGACCGCGTGGCCGACAAGCTGTTCGTCCTCAAAGACGGTACGTGGAGCCGCTATTACGGCGATTACAGCGAATATCTGGAAGAGATGCTCCGTCAGAAAGAGCCGAAAAAAGATGCTCTTTCCCGCGATAGTGGGGACAGCCGGGGCAAAGAAGCGCCGCCAGAGCCGGCACCAGTCAGAAAAGGTCTGACGTCACGGCAGGAACAGGAGCTGGAGCAGATCACCCAGGACCTGCCCCGTTATGAAGGGCTGCTCAAAGGGCTCAACGCCGCTATTGCAGCCGCTGGCAGCGATTATGAAACGGTAGAGAGCCTGTTGAAGGAACAGGAAGAGACAAAGGCCAAAGTGGATGAACTGACGGAACGCTGGTGCGAACTGGAAGAGTTGAAAGAATCATAAGAATCATAAAGAAAGGGCGCTGCCTCACGGTCAGCGCCTTTTTCATTGGTACGGGTATGCCGGGATTATTCCCATTTTTTCGGTTGTACGTTATAGGTCGTCTGCCCTTCGAATACGACGTAGCCCGGTACGGCGTGGGCCGGTTTCTTTACATTGCGGACGAGGGTGCAGTCTACTTCGACCTTGCTGTCCTGACGGGCTTTGCTGTACCAGGCGGCCAGTTCGGCTGCGGCGGTCAGCTGGGTATTGGTCGGCTGTGCGTTGTGGCAGGCCAGGATGACGTGGGAGCCGGGACGGTTCTTTACGTGGAACCACAGGTCGTAGGGATGGGCTTTTTTGAGGGTCAGGAAATCGTTCTGCCGGTTGTTGCGGCCAATCCAGATGTCGAGGCCGTCTACGCGGACGGTGAGGATATCCTGGGAAAATTCGCGGCGCAGCTTGTCCTTGGAAGAGGACTTGATGAGTCCCATCTGGCGCATTTCTACTTTAATATCGGTGATTTCCGATTTCGTACTGGCATTTTCCAGGGCGTATTCCAGGGAGTAGAGATAATTGAGATAGCGGGCGTTTTCTTCGTGCAGTTCCTCCGATTTCTGGATGCGGTTGCGCATCTTGGTATAGCGCTTGTAGTAGCGGTTGGCGTTGTCCGTCATGGAGTAGGCCGGATCGAGGGGAATGGTGACCGGAGCCTGCTCCGGTGTCAGGATGTCCGGCAGGGTCACGGATTTTTCGTGGTCGTGTTTTTCGTAGGCGTAGATCATGAGCAGGTCGCCGTAATGTTTGTACGTGTCCATCTTGGATGTTTCTTTCATTTCGGCGGCGATGCGCTTGATTTTCCGCTTCTGTTTTTCAATGAGTTTGCCTACTTTTTTCTGGAGTTGTTCCTGTTCCCCGCTCAGGCTGCGGTGGGCCGTCTGATAGTCGCTCAGGTATTCTTCGATGAGGTCGAAGTGGCGGCGCGGATACTGGGCCAGGCTGCAAAGGAGGATGGGAAAGAGGATTTCCTTGCCCCGGACGGTGTAGACGTAGGCACCGCTTACGCCCTGAAGTTCATTTCCAAAGGAGACGATAGCATTGCACCAGGCGTCTTTCTGTGTTCCCGTCAGGTCCGATACGGGGGTGTTCTTGTCGATGTCTGTGCGGAAGGCCAGTTCGTCGAGGACGATGGTGCTCATGCCGTTGAAGCGTTTGAGCATCCACTGGTACAGGGGTTCGCTGCTTTCCATGTCGAGCATTTCCCGGAGTTCGGCCGGCGTAAAGGCGAAAGGGTCCATGCGCTGGAAATTGGGCGGGAATTCGTACGGTTCTTTGGGGGCAATGGTGCGGACGGCGTTTTTTCCTTTGCCGGTCTTGATGAGGGCTTCGATGATGATGCCGTTTTCCGTAAAGATGACGTTGCTGTATTTGCCCATGAGTTCGACGTGGATTTTGCGGGTCACCAGGCGGCCGGAGATGTCCAGGACATCGACGTCGATGTCGATGAGGCGGTCCAGGTGGAGCTGGCTGATAGAGGCGATGCGGCCGTTTTCATAGTATTTGCGCAGGAACATGCACAGTCCTGTCGGGGTGTCCGGCGTCGGCGGCATGGTCTGGGATATATAGAGGCGCGGTGCGTCGTCGAGGGTGATGACCAGGTGGTGGATGCCTTTGTCGTTGAAGACGCGGAAATACAGGGACCGGGCGTCGAGCTGGTAAATTTTGGATATGGCACCTCCCTGAAGGAGGGAGACGAGTTCGTTTGTGATGCTATGCAGGGTAATACCGTCTAGATTCATGTTCAGGCTCCTATCGATTCTTTTCGTTTTTTTCGTTTCTCTCTATTCTATCATGTTCTATCGGGCCCTGCCAGTACAAATGCAGACGAGGCCTGCTGGGTTGTAGCTGCTAGATTAAGATTCCTGCCGCCGGACCCCTGTCAGGTTCGGAAGCTCCACGGCCCTTGCCGTGCGTGCCCGTTGCTGGCGCGCTGAAACTCGCTTAGCTCAGACAAAACAGCGCGCCGGACGCAACAGGTACGCCCAGCATCCGTCACGGTCCATGATGACCGCATCGGACCGGAGCCGTTCCCGCAATGTCACCAGCCAGGGGCCCGGTGGCTGGTTGGGTTCGTGCTAGTTAAAGTGTTATGTTAATAGCAGTGTTTACGGATTGGCTCCACGAATTGGCGGAGGACCTGGTGAAAACGCAGCATTGTTTTATCGGTATTTGACATTTGTATTTTAAACTGTATAATGGAATTAAAGAGTGCACCGGATTTTGCGAATGCGAAGGTACCAACATGCCAGATATGTAGCAATCGCGCCGGGGCTTTTTTATAAGGAGGGGAATAGCTATGAAAGCAAGAGATGTTGCGTTATTCTTCTTATTGAAAGATACGGATAATACTGTATTTACGCAGAATTTAGTGAATAAGAATGATAGAACTTTCTACGATGGCAATGCACGATTGAATAAATTTTTGCATCTGGCCCAAAATATTTATTTAGCTAAGTATGGCGAGTTGTTGTATGATGACGATTTGCTGGCTTATGACAATGGAGGCGTTGTTCAGGAAGTTCAAAAGGGATATGGTTTCTTACTTCACAACAAGCAGAAACTTTCAAGTTCTATCTGTATTACGGAGCAGGCAAAGTCATTTCTAAATGTGTTTTATGATGTTTTTAAAAATGCATCTCTTGATGAACTGATTCAGTTGTCCCATGAGGATGAATCCTGGGTTGATAAGCACAAATATGGAACGGATTTAAAGTTAATCAAAATGGATACTGCCAAGTACGCTGAGCAGTACAAGAAACAATATAGTGATATATTGCAGGTAATGGACGGATTGGGAGCGTAGAATGGTAGAAATAGGAGAGATTTTGTGGTTAAGGATGCGGTTCAATAATGATCCGGGCACTATATCAAAAACAAAACACCCCTATGTCGTAATTCGAAAAAGTGAATTGGGCTTTATCGAGGTCGGACAACTGGACTCGTTACAAGGAAAGGAATACAAGGTTGCCTTTAAATCCAATCATCTTGTCAGGTGTGAAGGGCAAAGTGCAATAACCAAAGATGGATATATACAGATGGATAACTGCTTCATGATTGACGACTATGATGAGCTGTCAAAATACAGCAGGGGAAAGCTTACAGATGACCTTACGAAAGATATTGTTTCTCATTACAACGAGTACCAATCCAATAATGAAATCAGCGAAAATAAGACCGTATATCTCCCTAAAGAGGAAGTAGATGCACTCAATGATACGTAGTCGTTGCCGGTATCGTTTTGTCCCGTATGGCTTGTGCCGTGCGGGATATTTTTTATTAACGACCCGAGCATGAAGGAACTATAGAAAAAGTAATTGGAAAGAAATTTAGCCAGATTTATAAAAAAAGAAGTATCGAGTGAATATAGAGAAGGATTTGATTCTTCTACATCTACTACCGATACGCCTACACAAACGCGTCGTATCAGAGCCGATACTTCTTCTATTTCCATTATATTCTTGAAGGCAGAAAAAGGGAATGAGTCAGATGCAGTACGTAATGGACATACCTGCCATACGGGCCTGCTGGATAAGAGCCTGCCAGCCGCCGGGGCCCTGTCAGGTTCGGAAGCTCCACGGCCCTTGCCGTGCGTGCCCGTTTCTGGCGCGCTGAAACTCGCTTCGCTCAGACAAAACAGCGCGCCGGACGCAACAGGTACGCCCAGCATCCGTCACGGTCCATGATGACCGCATCGGACCGGAGCCGTTCCCGCAATGTCACCAGCCAGGGGCCAGGTGGCTGTCTGAGTTGTAGCTGCTAGATTAAGATTCCTGCCGCCGGACCCCTGTCAGGTTCGGAAGCTCCACGGCCCTTGCCGTGCGTGCCTGTTGCTGGCGCGCTGAAACTCGCTTAGCTCGGACAAAACAGCGCGCCGGACGCAACAGGTACGCCCAGCATCCGTCACGGTCCATGATGACCGCACCGGAACGGAGCCGTTCCCGCAATGTCACCAGCCAGGGGCCCGGTGGCTGGTTGGGTTGTAGCTGCTAGATTAAGATTCCTGCCGCCGGGCCCTGTCAGGTTCGGAAGCTCCACGGCCCTTGCCGTGCGTGCCCGTTGCTGGCGTGCTGAAACTCGCTTCGCTCAGACAAAACAGCGCGCCGGGCGCAACGGGCACGCACGCCATCCGTCACGGTCCATGATGACCGCATCGGACCGGAGCCGTTCCCGCAATGTCACCAGCCAGGGGCCCGGTGGCTGGTTGGGTTCGTGTTGCCGGGCTTTCTATAGAACTTATTAAAATAAGAGACAATTTTAGTCTTTTCTGATATACTAAAATTGTATGAAAAGAGTTTGGAAGTGAGGGGACACAGATGATTACTTGCAACGGCAACGGCAGCTTTGACATGCTGGTCATTGGCGTCGATAAGAAGATGAAAGCCCTGCAGCGGGTACCCAAGGAGGATGTAAAGGCCCTGAAGGTATTTGTTGAGGAGCGGCCTGATATATTGGATTATACTTCGCTTTATGTGTATCATTGTGCCAGTGGCAGCAAGGTACATACGTATCTCCTGGTAGGGCTGGATAATAAACCGGTACAGTATGCGACGTATGAGGATTTCCGGGTGGGCCGCCAGATTTTGCAGGCTGCGCGGAAGGAGAAGGTCCGGGAGCTGGCGCTTTTGATCGATACGCTGGAAATGGATATTCCATCGCTCATCGACGGCCTGTTGTACCAGAATTATGAATTTATCCAGTACAAGACCCAGGCGTCGCCCAATCTGGTCAAGAATATCAATCTCATCACGGCGAGCCTGCAGATTAAGGAATTGAATACGCTCTGCTATGTGTATTCGTCGGTTTATGAAGGAATTTATCTGGCCCGGGATTTGACGAATATGCCGTCTAATGACCTGACGCCGCGGAAGTTTGCCGATTCGGTACAGGAGTTGTGCAAGGGCGAAAATATCCACGTCGAATCGCTCAACAAGTGGAATCTGGAAAAGCGCCATATGGGCGGCATCGTAGCGGTCGGCAAGGGCAGTATGAATCCGCCGCAGCTGGTGTCGGTTCTGTACCAGGGCGATCCGGACAGTAAGGATGTGCTGGGGCTGGTCGGAAAGGGCATTCTCTATGACAGCGGCGGCCTGTCTCTCAAGTCCCACGCCAATCTGGAGTTCATGAAAGACGATATGGCAGGAGCCGCAGTGGTCCTGGGCGTTATCCGGGCGCTGATGCTCCTCAAGTATCCCGTCAATGTGCTGGCCGTCATGCCTCTGGCGGAAAATATCCCGTCGGGCATGTCCTACCGCGTCGATGATGTCATTACCATGTACAATGGCAAGACCGTGGAAGTCAAGAATACCGATGCCGAAGGCCGGCTGGTCCTGGCCGATGCCGTAGCCTATGCCCAGGATAAAGGGGCGACGCGGATCATCGATTTCGCTACGTTGACGGGAGCCTGTGTGACGGCTCTCGGTACGGTGCGCAGCGGCATGATCGGCAACGACCAGGAATGGATGAACCGCATTTTCACTATGGCGGAACGGGTCCATGAAAAGGTATGGCAGTTCCCGGCGGACCGGGAATATGAAAAGCAGCTCCAGAGCGATATTGCCGATTTGAAGAACGTCGGCGGTCCCGAAGCTGGAGCCATTACGGCCGGCCTGTTTATCCGTCAGTTCATCAGGGAAGGGACGCCGTGGATCCATTTCGATATCGCCGGGACGGCATTCCTGGAAAAGAAAGATGATCTGGGCTATATGGGCGCGACCGGGACGGGCATCAAGACGGTCCTGGAATGGCTCAAAGGGGGCCAGTCGTCATGAATGTAGATCTGCATATGCATACGACCTGTTCTGACGGCCTGTATACGCCGGAACAGCTGACGAAGATGGCAGCAGAGGCCGGCCTTTCGGTCATGGCCATTTCCGACCACGATACGGTGGCTGCTTACTCCGGTCATTCTTTTGCACCGGGCATACGGGTCATCCCGGCTATTGAAATGAGCAGTGATTACGACGGGGAAGATGTCCATGTCCTGGGCTACTATATCCGGCCGGATCAGAAAGAGCTGACGGAGTATTGCCGGCAATTCAAACAGCGCCGTCTGAACCGGGCTCTGGAGATCGCCGACCGGTGTGTATCCCTCGGCTATGACATCGACCGCGGCCAGATAGAAGGGATGCTGGCCAAAGGGGGGACCGTAGGCCGGCCGCATATTGCCCGCATGCTTGTCGCCAAAGGGTATTTTCCCGATGTGAAAGCCGTATTCGATACGATACTGTACCGCGGCGGCCCGGCCTACGTGCCGTATCACCGCCTGACCGTCGATGCCTGTATCGACCTGATCCATACGGCAGGAGGGCTGGCTTTCCTGGCCCATCCGGGACTGTTGAAGCGGACCTTGTCCCAGGTCCTGGCCTTTCCCTTTGACGGGCTGGAAGTCTATCACCCCAATAACCGCGGCCGCTGTGACGAATTCCTGCGCATCGCCCGGGAGCATCACTGGCTGGTGAGCGGCGGTTCCGATTTCCATGGCGTACCGGGCCGGTTCCCGGAAACGGTCGGGTCCTATGCTGTAGATGAATCGTACGTGCACGGGCTGCTGGCCTATCGGCCGTAAGACCGGGAAGCGGCAGGGCAGTCTATGTCATGGCAGGCAGAAAGAAAGGATGAGGAATGATGCATATTACCGGCTTTATCGGTGCCAGCGGGACAGGGAAGAGTTATCATGCCCTGGTCGTGGCGCACGAAAGGAATATCGACTGTATCATCGATGACGGCCTGCTCATTTATCAGAACCGCATCGTCGCCGGCCAGTCTGCCAAGGAGGAAACGAACCGCATGCAGGCCGTGCGCCGGGCTATTTTCCTCGACCCGGCCCATGCTGAAGCCGTCCGCAAGGCACTCTTTACGATCCAGCCGCCGCGGCTTCTCATCCTGGGTACGTCGAAGCATATGATATGCCGCATCTGCCAAGCCCTGCACCTTCCTCATGCGGATGATTATATCCATATCGAAGAGGTATCCTCGGCAGCGGAAATCGCCAAAGCCAGGGATATCCGCCTGAAAGAAGGCAAGCATATCATCCCCGTGCCGACGATGGAGCTGAAATCTCATTTCCACGGTTATCTCCTCGATCCCATCCGTTCGTTCCTGTCCGGCCGGGGTGGCAGGAAATCCGGCGTGGAGCAGTCTGTCGTCCGTCCCGTATTCAGCTATTATGGCAAGTTGGTCTTTTCTGATGATGTCCTCTTTGCCCTCGTCCGCCATACGCTCAAAGGGATGAGCGGTATTGCCCGGGTGAACCGTGTCAAGGTGGCCAAGAACTACCTGTCCCATGCCAACGGCCTGGCCATTATCCTGACGCTGACCATTTATTACGGGGAAAATATCCGCCAGCTCCTGCGCCGCGTCAAGGACGAGGTACAGCAGTCTGTCGAATACACTACAGGAATGTCTGTGGATGTTATGAAAATTACCATTCGTGGCATTGCGCCTCGTTCTTGACAGTCTGCAAGAGGCCATGCTACCATTAAATACAACTGCATAGGAGCTGTCAGGTGTCGCAAGACTCAATAGAAAAGCCGGTATAAGCCGGCGCGGTCCCGCCGCTGTAAGGAGGAGCACTGCTGCAGAAACGCCACTGTATATCTGTATGGGAAGGCGCAGCAGGGTCATGAATCCGAGCCAGAAGAACTGCCTGACAAAGAATCACCGGCAGACCTGCGAGCGATGGGGATGGGGATTAGGACTCTGTTCTGTTATAAACCGTAAGGATGACGTATCCCTGCGGTTTTTTTCTGTTTCAGTTGTTTCAGTATGTATAGGAGCGGTAGTATGGAAGCGATTACTAGTGGATTTTTGTTATTCCGGCAGGGTGGGATTGTCATGTACATCCTCCTGTTGTGTTCATTGTTTGTCGTCTATATCGGTATGGAACGGGCTATTTTTTATACCCACATGGATGCCGGGGCAGCCTTTGCCCAAAGGTTTTACACGTATATGAAACTGGGACAGTACGATAAAGCGCGGACGCTGGCCGATGAAAGCCAGGGAGGGCTGGCCTATATCCTGCGCGACGTCTTTGCCGGCCGTACGGGCAGGGATGTCCGGGCTTATATCGAACTGCAGTCGGGCATTCTCATGGCAAAGCTGCGCAGCCGCCTGTATTATCTCAGTGTCATCGTGACCCTGGGGCCGATCCTGGGCCTGCTCGGAACCATCAGCGGTATGATCCGGGCCTTTAGTATTTTCAACGTACAGACTGGCCAGTCGGCCGCTATCACCGGCGGCGTCGGCGAAGCGCTCATTGCTACGGCTTTCGGCCTATGCGTGGCTATCCTGGCCCTGCTGATCCATTCGTATTTCACCCAGCGCCTGGACCGGATCATCACCGATATGGAGCTGTGTTTTTCGGCTCTCGAAACGATGCCCCGGGAAAAGGAGGACTGAGCCATGCGTTTACGGGATCCACGGTATTTCAAGCAGCCGTCGATCATGATAATCCCCATGATCGATGTCATGTTCTTTCTCCTCGTCTTTTTCATGATGACCTCGTTGTCCATGGTCGATCTGCGTACCATGGGGGTCGATCTTCCCTTTGCCTCCCAGGCAGAGCAGCAGCCGGCGGCACAGTACGTCGTCACCCTGCGCCGCGATGGCTCGCTATGGCTGGACGATGCGCCCGTCGATAAGGAGCGCCTGCTGGCGTCGGCACGGGAACAGCAGCAGAAAGACAGCCGCTTCAACGTCGTCGTCCGTGCCGATAAAGGACTCGATTACGGAACGGTCATGGGCCTCCTCGACGACTTCAAGCGCGTGGGCATCGTCCGCATTGGCCTGGCTGCAGAAAGCGGGGCTGAGCCGTGACATGGGAGAAGAAGAAAGGGCGCGTCGCCGCCGGTCTGTCCGTGTCTCTCCATGCGGCGGCTTATCTGGCCCTGGCAGCAGGCGGCTTTTTTACCATAGCCTACAACTACACACGGCAGGAGCCCGGCACCGTTACGGTCTATAATGCCAATGACCTGTCCGGTGCCGGCGGCCGGGATGCGGCAGGGACGGACGGCAATAGCGGAAGCCCCCTGGCTTCAGAACGTCAGGAAGGCGGCCGCATAAGAACGGACGCCGCACAAGCGCCTTCCATGGCGGCCACGGTGACAAATACCTATCATACGGGACCGGTGCATACCGCCGCGACGGCAGGAGAACCGTCCCGGTCTGGCCGGGCAGAAACGGCCGGTCCTGGAATGGCTCATGGCGACGGCGGCAGCGGACGGGCAGCCGGTCCCGGGACGGACGAAAGCGCGGCACCGTCCGGCTCGATTCATGTCGCCGGTGCCCTGGCGGATATGCTCGATGCCGTGCGGGACAGGCTCCCCGATATAGGGAAACGGGCAGAGAAGGAACAGCCTGTTCCCTCTGTTCCGGCCCGTCAGTCCAATACGGCCATCATCACCCGGGAGGACATCCAGACCCACCGGGACCAGACCGTCCAGGAAGCACTGCAGCGCGTGACCGGCGTCACCGTCAACGAACAGGTACCGGGTATTTCTTCCTTCGTCAAGCTCAACGGTGATGACCGGGTGCTCATCCTCGTCGATGGGCAGAGCCTGGCCAACGCCCAGGGCAGCGGCTACGGCCGGGGAAGCGTGGATCTGACCAGTCTGCCCGGCGTAGCGGCCATCGACCATATAGAAGTGACGAAAGGCAGTGGTTCCGTCCGCTATGGCAGCGGTGCCGTCGGCGGTGTCATCAACATCGTAACGAAGAAAGCCGATCACGACGAATCGACTCTTTCGGCCTATACCGGCTCGTGGGGCATGCATGGCTATACGCTTACGAACAGCGGGAAGCGGGACCGTACGTCCTGGCTGGTCAGCGGCAGTATGGAACGGCGCCAGTATTATGCCTTTCCCCATGGTATCAATACGGATCGTTCCCGCGGCGATATTTTCCGCCAGTCCTTCGACCTGAGACTGGATCAGGAACTGACCAGGGATAGTTCGCTTACGTTCAAGGCTTATCATCAGGATTACCATGGCCATGGATCGACGTTCCTGCCATCCTATTCCCGCTCCCTGCCCCGGGATCTGCGCAAAGAGCGCCTGCCGGGCTGGTACCTCAGTACTAATAAGGTAATCGAACGACTGATCAACGATTACAGCCTGACATATAATTTCCATACCCGTTCGTCCCAGCCGGGATTCTTCCGCTATTTCAACGATTACCAGCGCACGTTCTGGACCAATCATTTCCTGACCCGGACGCAGGGACTGGAATGGCAGAATAACTGGCAGCTGGGCCCCCATCAGCATGTGACGGCCGGAGCCGAATGGACGGAAGATATGGGGACCAACTATGAGGCCCATTATATAGACAAAAAACGGCACAACCGGGCTGTATATGCCGAGGATGCCCTCAACTTCGGCAAGTGGACCGTGACGCCGGGATTGCGGATCGACGACAACAGTACCTTTGGCCTGCACCGTACACCGCGCCTGGCCATGAATTATAAGGCCAATGACGCCTTTAACGTTTACGCGTCCTGGGGCCGCGTCTTTTCACCGCCGCGTCTCAACGACCAGTTTTACGTGACGTCATCCTCACGGGGAAGAGAAGATCTGCAGCCGGAAGAAGGCTATACGCAGACGCTGGGATTCCAGTATCAGATACACCCCAAATCGTACCTGGAAGGCAGTATTTTCCACAGTCATCTGCGCCATGTCATCCGCTGGAACCGCAGCGTCACGCCCCACGAAGCGGAAAACCTCGATGAGGAGGATAAACGGGGGCTGGAACTGACGTGGAAGCAGAAGGTCAATGATCATTGGGAATGGAATGCCGGTTACTCCTATATCCATACCCGGACCGACAGTGGAGACGGACTCGTCTTTGATGAGACCTACAACCAGCCCAACGGCTATCGTGCCGGCGTGGCCTATCACAGCAAGAAATGGCAGGCCTCTGTCGATATGACGGCGGGCACGGGCCGGAATGACACGTATTACAGCAACAATTCCTACGTCGTGTGGAACGGCAGTGTCAGTTATGCCGCCAGCAAAGATACGACCATTTATGGTAAAATCAATAATATCAATGATGAAAGCTATGACTTGTATCACAATTATCCTGCCAGCGGCCGGAACTGGCAGATCGGGATCCAAAAGAAATTCTAGGAGGTGTCGGGAATGAAGAAATGCATAACTGCCGTCTTTGTTTGTATGGGACTGATGCTGGCCTGTCTGGGCCTTGCCGGATGCGGACCGGAAAAACAGGCGCCGTCATCGGACGGTCCGGCCTTTGCCCAGGTGACCGATGATGCTGGCCGTACGGTGACAATCAAAGAAAAACCGCAGCGCATCGTCGTCCTTTCCACGTCGCTGCTGAACTTTGCCGATGCCGTCGATGGAAATCTTGCCGGGCGAGCTTCGGTCCAATCGGATGCGGCGGCTCTGCCGGAACGATATAGCAACGTACCGGAAGTCGGGCCCGTCTACAATGTAAGCGTAGAAAAAATCATGGCCTGCCAGCCCGACCTGGTACTGGCCAATAAAAATCAGCATGAGAAACTCATCCCCCTGCTGGAACAGAACGGCGTGACCGTTCTTGCTCTGACGACGAAGACCTATGACGATGTAAAACGGAATCTGACACTGGTGGGAAAACTCTACGGAAAAGAAGAGATGGCACAGGAAAAAATCGCTGCCATGGATAAGGAAATACAGGCTGTCAAAGAGAAAATCCCTGACGATCATCTGACTGTCGCCATTTTGCATGCTACGCCCAACCATGTCAGTTTGGAACTGGATAAGAGCATTGCCGGCGATGCCGCCCGCATCCTCGGCTTTACCAATGTAGCTCAGGACGGGGCCGACAAGGTGGGAAACAGTGCCGAAAAGGTGCCGTACAGTATGGAAGCACTCGTAGAAAAGGACCCTGATGTCATTTTCATCACCTCTATGGGCCGGAGTGACAAAATCGAAGAAAGGCTCCGGCAGGACGTGGAAAGCAGTCCTGCCTGGCAGACCCTCACGGCGGTGCGGCAGAAGCGGGTCTATGTGCTGCCGGAAAATCTGTTTCTCCTCAATCCGGGGCTGGATTATCCGCAGGCCGTCGCTTATATGGCCAAAGCCGTCTATCCGGAGGTGTTTCACTGATGGGGCGGCGCTGGCTGAAGCGGCTGATCCTGCTTATGCTGTTTGCCCTGCTGGCCATTACGGGTATCGTCCTGTCGGTCACCCAGGGGGCGGCATCCTTTACGGCGTCGGCAGCCCTGCAGTTTCTCCTCGTTCCCGATAGCAGCACCATGAGTCAGATCATCTGGAATATCCGCCTGCCACGGGCCGTGACCGGCGCTATGGTCGGCATGAATCTGGCCCTTTCCGGGGCGATCCTTCAGGCGGTCATGCGCAATCCTCTGGCAGATCCTCATATCATCGGCATTTCGTCCGGGGCCGGTCTTACGGGTATTGCCATCCTCATCCTGTTTCCTGCCTATACGTATCTCATGCCGGCCGCTGCCTTTACGGGTGCCATGGTGGCAGCTGTCATGATTTACATCCTGGCCTGGAAAAATGGCATCAAGCCCGTGCGCGTCATCCTGGCCGGTGTCGCCGTGTCGGCCTTTCTGGGCGCTGCCATTTCCAGTCTGCTCATCTTTTACAGTGACCGCGTACACGGCGCCCTGCTGTGGATGGTAGGAGGGCTGGCTGCCCGCAGCTGGAATGACGTGACCCTCATCGTGCCGTACACCCTGACGGGGCTGGCTTTGTCCCTGTTTGGAGCTTCCTATCTCAATCTCCTGCAGCTCGGCGATGACATGGCCCGCGGCCTTGGGCTATCGGTCGAGCGGGCACGGCTGGGACTGACAGCCATTGCCGCGCTTTTGGCGGCCAGTGCCGTCAGCGTGGCCGGGCTCCTGGGATTTGTCGGCCTCATCGTGCCCCATATGGTCCGCCTCCTGGGAGGGACGGATTACCGCTATATCATACCGGGATCGGCCCTTCTGGGCATGGCTGTCGTGACCTGGTGTGATACGGTGGCCCGGATCATCCTGGCGCCGGTGGAACTGCCCGTCGGCATTATCATGGCGCTTTTGGGCGCACCGTTTTTTCTGTATCTTCTTAGGAGGGACGTGTGATGGATACACCGCAGGCTCTGAGTCTGGACCATATATCGGTAACGCTGGGACATGTACCGGTCCTGCATGATATCAGTCTGAGCGTGGTACCGGGAGAGTTTCTCTCCATCATCGGACCGAATGGATGCGGCAAAAGCACGCTCCTCAAAGTGCTCTGTCATATGATCCGGCCCCAGTCCGGACAGGCTTTTCTCGAGGGACGGCCTCTTTCGTCATACAGCCGCCGCCAGCTGGCACGCCGCATGGCAATCCTGACACAGAAACACGATATCCCGGAAGACATGACCGTGTACGAACTGGTCAGTCTGGGCCGGTTTCCCTACCGGACGTTTTACCGCCGTCCTTCCATGCAGGAACGGGATATTATCGAAAAAGCCATGGCCGATGCCGGCATCCGGTCCTGCCGGGACCGACTGGTACATACTTTATCGGGCGGCGAACAGCAGCGGGCCTTTCTGGCCATGACCCTGGCCCAGGAGCCGCAGATCCTGCTCCTCGATGAACCGACGACGTACCTCGATATCCGCCACCAGCTGGATATCTTGGAACTCTTGCAGCAGCTCAACGAAACGCTCCATCTGACCATTGTCCTCGTCCTGCACGATATGAATCAGGCCCTCCGCTACAGCCGGCGCACGCTGGTCATGAAAGAGGGCCGCATCGTCGCCCAGGGCCGTCCGCAGGATGTCATCACGCCGGAGATGATACACGACGTGTTTTCCGTGTCCGGTGAAGCGGCCGTCACGGCTTCGGGCCGCCGGGTCCTCGTCTTTTGAGGGTAGCAGGCCGGCATAGTTCATGTTATAATTGAGAAAAATAGTATATACTATACAGAAATCTATATACAGAAAACAATGGATACTTACAAAATCGTACAAGGAAAAAAATTACGCTGCGGCTATACGACCGGCAGTTGTGCTGCCGCTGCCGCCAAGGCTGCCGCCCGCATGCTCTTTACGGGAATGCCCGTTGCCATCGTGCGCCTCATGACGCCCCGGGGTATCGGGCTGGAACTGGAGCCGGAAGAGGTGTCTATCGGCCCGGACCGGGTGACCTGTGCCATCCGCAAGGACAGCGGCGATGACCCGGATATTACCGACGGCATGCTCGTCTTCGCAACGGTAGAAAAGACCGGAGAGGGCATCCGCCTCTGCGGCGGTCCCGGTGTGGGCCGTGTGACCCGTGACGGCCTTTCCTGTCCCAAGGGAGGTCCTGCCATCAATCCGACGCCGCGGCGCATGATAGAAGAAGCGGTGCGTACGGAGGCACAAAGGGCCGGTTATACGGGCGGACTGGTCGTCACCATTTCCATTCCCGGAGGAGAGACCCTGGCAGCCCGTACGTTCAATCCCCGCCTGGGCATTGAAGGGGGACTGTCGGTCCTGGGGACATCGGGTATTGTCGATCCCATGAGCGAGCAGGCTCTGATCGATACGATCCATACGGAAATGAACTCCCGCAAGGCTGACGGCGTCCGCCACCTCCTTGCTTTTTTTGGCAACTATGGCGTCGATTTCAGCCGCGATGTGCTGCATCTCGATGTCTCCCAGCGTGTCACCTGCAGCAATTACGTCGGCGAACTCCTCGACTATGCCGTCTATAAAGGATTTGAAGATGTCCTGCTCATCGGCCATACGGGAAAACTCATCAAACTGGCGATGGGCATCATGAACACCCATTCCCTTTATGCAGACGGGCGCATGGAATTCATGGCTCTCCAGGCCATGCTGTGCGGTGCCGGCCGTGATACGGGCCGCCGCATATATGAATGTACGACGACCGATACGGCCATAGAGATACTGATAGAAGCGCAGCTGCTCGGACCGGTCATGACGGCGGCAGCCGGAAAAATCCAATATTACATGGACCAGCGGGTCCACGGCGAAATCCGCTGCGGTGCCATGATGTTTTCTAATCGTTACGGTGTGCTGGCCCAGACTCCCCGCGCAGAGGAACTGCTGGCCTTTCACCAGAAGGAGAAGGCTGAATGAAACAAGGAACATTATACTGCGTCGGCATGGGGCCGGGAGATCCGGAACTAGTGACTTTTAAAGCCTGGCATGCCCTGTGCCGCTGCCCGGTGCTGGCATTGCCCGAAGACCAGAGCGGCCGCCAGACTGCTGCCGCCATCCTGAAAGAAGCCGCGGCCCGGCAGGAAGGGCTGCATCTGGAAGAAAAGGATATCCTGTCCCTGACCTTTCCCATGACCCGCGATGACAATCAGCTTCGAAAAGCGCACAGCGATGCATCAGACAAGGTGGCTGCCGTCCTCGACGGGGGATGCGATATCGCCCTCATTACTCTCGGCTGCCCGACGGTTTACGCATCGTGCATGTATATCCATAAAGAAATCCGCCGCCGCGGTTATGACACCGTCGTCATTCCGGGCATCACCAGCTTCTCGGCGGCTGCCGCCCGTCTGGGCCAGTCCCTGTGTGAAAAGGATGAACCCCTTCTCATCGTACCGGCCGGGCGGGACGATCTGCCGGATCTTCTCGCCGTACGGGGGAGCAAGGTCCTCATGAAAGTACCCCGCCATATGGGCGCCCTCAAGGAACAACTGCAGGATGCAGGACTTTTGCGGCATGCTTCCCTGGTAGAACGCTGTGGCCTTCCGGGGGAACGGGTATGCACGGATTTACGACAGGCAGACGATACGGGGTATTTTTCTGTGATTCTCGTAAGACAGGAGGAGAACCTATGATATATTTTGTCGGAGCCGGCCCGGGAGCCGTCGATCTCATTACCGTACGGGGCCAGAAACTGCTTGAAAAAGCAGACCTCATCATCTATGCCGGATCGCTGGTCAATCCAGAGCTGCTCCAGTTTGCCAAAGAAGGATGCCGCATCTGCAACAGCGCCTCCATGACGTTGGAAGACGTCCTGCAGGAAATGGAACAGGCCGAAGCAGCGGGCAGGATGACGGTCCGCCTGCATACGGGCGATCCCAGCCTGTACGGGGCTATCCGCGAACAGATGGATGCCCTGGACCAGCGGCACATCGCCTATACGTACGTGCCCGGCGTCAGTTCCTTTTCTGCCGCCGCCGCTGCCGTCCGCAAGGAATACACCCTGCCCGGCATCAGCCAGTCGGTCATCATCACCCGCATGGAAGGCCGGACTCCCGTGCCAGACGGTCAGCGCATTGCCGACTATGCCGCCCATCATGCGACGATGGTCATTTTCCTCAGTACAGGTCTTCTGGACAAGCTGCAGGACGAGCTCATCCGCGGCGGCTATGCAGAGGACACGCCGGCGGCTATCGTCTACAAGGCATCCTGGCCGGATGAACGGGTCTGTCCCTGCACGGTGGCGACCCTGGCGGAAACGGCGGCAGCTGCCGGTATTATCCGGACCGCGCTCATCCTGGTCGGCGATTTCCTCGATGGTTCCTACGACCGGAGTAAGTTGTATGATCCATCCTTTACTCATGGATTCCGCAAAGCGTCCCAATAGTTCGTGTAAGAGGTGAAGAAACGATGAAGGCAGTGTTGTTTTCCTTTACCCGGCGCGGCGCCAGACTCAGTATTTCCATACAGTCGTATCTGAAACTGTGTGGCTGGCAGGTCCGGGCATTGACAGGGAAAAAATTTGTATCGCTCGATTCCCAGCTGGAAGAAATCGAGCCGGATCTGGCCAGCTGTACCGGTCAGGCCTTTTCAGGGGCAGAACTGCTGGTCTTTATCGGGGCTTCCGGTATTGCCGTGCGCAGTATTGCTCCTTATATAAAGAGCAAAACGACCGATCCGGCTGTCCTGGTCATCGATGAAAAAGGGCAGTACGTCATTCCCCTCCTTTCGGGGCACATAGGCGGGGCCAATCAGATGACGCGCAAACTGGCCGGCTATCTTCATGGCCAGCCGGTCATTACGACGGCGACCGATGTCAACCATCTCTTTGCCGTCGATGAATGGGCGGCACGGAATCACATGGTCATTTCGTCCATGCGGGAAGCCAAGGCATTCTCGGCAGGACTTTTGGACGGCGGCCCCGTCGGGGTATACAGTGATTTTCCCGTAGAAGGTACGCTGCCGGAAGGACTGGAAATGCAGCCATCGGGGCCTCTGGGCATGGCCATTACTCTCAGCCAGGACTGTTATCCCTTTGCCGAAACAGTCGTGCTCCGGCCGCGCATCATCCATCTGGGCATCGGCTGCCGCAAGGATACGCTGGAAGAAGCTATCAGCCGCCTCGTACTGCGCGAGCTGCGGCGCCTGCGCATCGGCCTGAACCTCGTCGCCGATATAGCGACTATTGACATCAAGAAGCAGGAAAAGGGCCTGTTGCATTTTGCCAGGAACAACGCCATCCCCATCCAGTTTTACTCGGCCGGGCAGCTCAATGCGGCACCGGGCCTGGGATTTGCCTCGTCCCGGTTCGTACAGAAAACGACGGGGACCGATAATGTCTGCGAACGGGCTGCCGTACTGGCCAGCCGTGGAGGACGGCTCCTGCTGCATAAAACCGTCCGTGATGGCGTGACGCTGGCCATTGCCTGCGAAGAATTCTGCGTCAATTTTGAAATGATGGAGTGACCATATGAAGAAGAACGTATATGTCATCGGCATCGGTCCCGGGTCGCGTGATGAAATGACATTCCGGGCCGCCTGTGTACTAAAAGAGTGTGATGTCATCGCCGGTTATCAGACGTACATTGACCTCATTCGGGACGATTATCCCGATAAAGAATACATCATTACGGGCATGACCAAGGAGACCGACCGCTGCCGCATGGCCCTGGAACGGGCACAGCAGGGCGCCTCTGTCGCCCTCATATCCAGTGGTGACGCCGGCGTCTACGGCATGGCCGGCCTTATTTATCAGCTGGGCGCGGCCTATCCCGACGTGGATATCACGGTCATACCGGGAATCACGGCGGCCTGTTCCGGCGCAGCCCGTCTGGGTGCCCCGCTCATGAACGATTTCTGCCTCATTTCCCTGAGCGACCTCATGACGCCGTGGGAAACCATCGAAAAGCGCCTGGACTGTGCCGCAGCTGCTGATTTTGTCATCTGCCTGTACAATCCGGGAAGCCACAAACGGGCCGATTATCTCCAGAAGGCCTGTGCCATCATCTTGCGGCACCAGAATGGATCCGTCCCGGCCGGCCTGGTCCGTCACATTGGCCGGAAGGGAGAAGACGCGGCGATCATGACACTGGGCGAACTGCAGCATGTGCCGGTGGATATGTTTACGACCGTATTCATCGGCAACAGCCAGACAGAACTCATAGACGGCCACATGGTGACGCCCCGCGGGTATACGCTGCTGTGACGGGGACGCTTTGGATCATCGGCGGGACGACTGAAGGCCGGGAACTGGCCGCTTATGCCGGAAGCCGGGGCATTCCGACGTATGTCACTGTGGCCACGGCATACGGTGCATCCCTGATTCCGTCATGGCCGTCGCTGACGGTGTGGACCGGCCGCCTGACCGAAGAGGATATGGAACGATTCCTGCTGGAGCACGCCATTTCTCATGTCGTAGATGCCAGTCATCCCTATGCGGCTGTCGTAACCGGCAACTGCCGCACGGCATGTATGCGCCGCCGCGTTTCCTATATCCGCGTGACCCGGCCGGCATTTCCCCATGGAGACGCCGTATCAGTTTATTCCATGGAAGAGGCAGCGGATTTTCTCAGCGATACGGAAGGAGCGGTCTTTCTCACGACGGGCAGTAAGAATCTCGACGTGTTTACCCATATCCCGGACTATGAGAAACGGCTCTATGTGCGTATCCTGCCGCTCAGGGATTCGCTGGACCGGGCCTTGTCCCTGGGATATGTGCCAGGACATATCATCTGTATGCAGGGGCCTTTTTCTACGGAATTGAACGCCGCCATGTTCCGTCAGTATCACAGCCGGTATGTCATTACCAAGGATTCGGGAAAACCGGGCGGATTTGCAGAAAAACAGGAGGCGGCCCGTATGGCCGGTGCCCGGCTGATCGTCGTCGGGCGGCCAGCGGAAACGGGGGATTCACTGCAGGCCGTCAAGGAGCAGCTCGAGGCCCTTTGGCACGATTCCTGAAAGAGGCGGAGAGGAGAAGAAATGATGGATATTTATGTCATCGGTATCGGTCCGGGAAATCCGGAATATCTGACAGACCGGGCCCGTTCTGCTATTGCAGCCTGCCCGGTCCTGGTGGGAGACCGGCGCATGGTGGAGCCGTATGCGGCAGCGGGCAAACGACTCGTATATACGTATAAAAAAGATGAAATATATGAGCTGGCCCTGTCTCTCCTTCCGGACGGCGGCCCTATGGCTGTCCTCGTATCGGGCGACGTCGGGTTTTACAGCCTGGCGTCTCTCATCCGGGACTTGCCGGACTGTCATATCGTCCGCATACCCGGCATCAGCAGTCTGGTGTATTTCGCCGCTCTCCTGCAGACGAACTGGCATGATACGTATATTGTCAGCCGCCATGGCCGCCGCGATTCCCTGACAGAAGCCGTGCGCCATCATGGGAAGGTATTCTGCCTTACCGGTGGCAGTGACACGCCGGCCGCCTTGTGCCGCATGCTCTGTCATGCTGGTCTGGGACAGGCCCGGGTTGCCGTGGGATACCGACTGTCTTATGAAGATGAACACGTAGCCAGGGGCACGGCAGAAGAACTGGCCGGGCTGAAGGAAGAGGGCTCGCTGGCCGTCATGATGATCTGGAACGATAAGGCCCGGCCCTGGCAGCGTCCGGTCCACGGCCTTCCCGACGAGTCTTTTATCCGCGGCAAGGCGCCTATGACCAAGCAGGAAATCCGCAGTATTGCCCTGTCCCGTCTGGCGCCGTTTCCCCAGGCCGTTATTTATGATATCGGAGCCGGCACCGGTTCCTGTACGGTGGAACTGGCACTGTTGGCACCGGCGGGGGAAATCTTTGCCTTTGAAATCGATGAAGAAGCCCTGTCTGTCCTTACAGCCAATATAGACCGGTTTGCCTTGTCCAACGTGACCGTCGTTCCCGGGAATGCTGCCCGGACACTGCCCAGTGTGGCAGATGCGCCGGAATATGCCTTTATTGGCGGGACGAAGGGGAATATACCGGCTATACTGGATGAAATATACCGCAAGAACCGGGCCTGCCGCATCGTCATGACGGCTATCACTGTAGAAACACTGGCGGCGGTCACGGCGTATTATGCAGGCCGACCGGACTATACGCTGGATATCACCCAGGTCATGACGGCCCGGTCCCGTCGTGTAGGCAGCAGCCATATGATGATGGCCCAGAATCCCGTGTATATTATGACAGCCGCCTATGATCCCGTCCCGGGCGGAGAAAGGAGTTCGTCATGCCTATAACGGACCTGCCACGACTCATGGTTGCCGCTGCCAGCAGTGGCAGTGGCAAGACGACCGTCGTCTGTACACTCCTGGAACTGCTGCGCCGGCGTTCCTGTCAGGCCGCCGCCTTTAAAAGTGGTCCCGATTATATCGACCCTATGTTCCATAGGCGCGTACTGGATACGCCGTCGTATAATCTCGATCTGTTCCTCCTGGGACGGAACGAACCGGGCCGGGAGACAGCCTGCCGCATTCTCGGGCGGCATGGCCGACAAAAGGAGATTGCCATACTGGAAGGAGCCATGGGGTATTATGACGGCATCGGTATGGGCAGTGAAGCCAGTGCCTATGAACTGGCTTCTGCGACGGGAACGCCGGTCGTACTCGTTGTCGATGGCCGGGGCAGTGCCCTGACACTGGCGGCGGTTCTCAAAGGGATGGCGGCATTCCGCAAAGACAGCCGGATTGCCGGTTTCATAGTCAACCGGGTAAAACCCATGGTGTATGCCCGTTACCGCCGTGCCTGGGAAGGGGAATCGGGACTCCGGTCGCTGGGGTATCTGCCGGACATGCCGGATTGTACCTTTTCCAGCCGTCATCTGGGATTGGTGACGGCTTCTGAAATCGCCGATTTACAGGATATACTGCGGAAATTAGGGGATGCAGGAAGAATGAGCCTGGATTGGAGTGCTATGATGGGACTGGCCCGCACGGCACCGCCCCTTTCCTGGAAAGAACCGGACATGGCGGCTCCGGCTGATACGGTGCGTCTGGCCATCGCACGGGATGAGGCGTTCTGTTTCTACTATGAAGACAGTCTGGATACCTTACGGTCGTACGGGGCGGAGCTGATTTTCTTCAGTCCGCTCCACGATGGAAGCCTGCCCGATTGTGACGGCCTCTATCTGGGTGGCGGCTATCCGGAGCTGTATGCACAGAATCTGAGCCGCAATGGGAGCATGTCCGCATCAATCCGGCAGGCCATCAGGCAGGGCATGCCCTGTCTGGCCGAATGCGGGGGATTCATGTATCTCCATGACTATTACCGCTGCCAGGACGGGCAGCTGCTTCCCTGGGCTGGCGTCATTTCCGGCGAAACCTATATGACAGGCGGCCTGCGCCATTTTGGCTATGTGACCCTGGAAGCCCGGACCGACACCTTGCTGCTGCCCCGCGGTAAAACCCTGACGGCCCATGAATTTCACTATTCCGGTAGTACGGCTTCCGGTTCGTCCTGTACCGCTTATAAGGCCGGGAGCAGCCGCCAGTGGCCGGCTATTGTGGCCAGTGGGCGGCTCTTTGCCGGGTATCCCCACATTCATTTCAGCGGCTGTCCGGACTGTGCATCCCGCTTTATCGGGGCCTGCCGCCAATTCAGAAAGGAACGAATGCGATGAAAGTAGAACACATCCTGCCGGCTGATATCGAACGGCGCAGTATGGAAATCATAGAAGAGGAACTGGGGAACATCATCCTGCCTCCCGATGAAAAAGCCATCATCAAGCGCGTCGTCCATACGACGGCCGATTTTGACTATGTACGGAACCTGCGCTTCAGTCCCAGCGCCGTCCGGCGCGGACTGGAAGCTCTGAAGCGTGGCTGTACGATCGTCACCGATACGAATATGGCCTGTATGGGCATCAGTGCGCCGGGACTGAACAAACTGGGAGCTGGCAAAGTGTGTTACATGGCCGACAGTGATGTAGCACAGGCGGCCAGAGAACAGGGGACGACGCGGGCGCAGGCATCGATGGATAAAGCGGCAAAGCTCACCGGTCCCCTGATCATCGCCGTCGGCAATGCGCCTACGGCCTTATTGCGCCTGAAAGAGCTCATAGAATCCGGACGAATCAATCCGGACCTGATCATTGCCGTGCCGGTAGGATTCGTCAACGTCGTCTATGCCAAAGAAGAAATCATGAAAGCCGGCGTCCCGTACATCACGGCCCTGGGACGCAAAGGCGGCAGCAACGTCGCCGCGGCTATCTGCAATGCCCTGATTTATACACTGACGCGCCAGTCCTGATACGCTGGCAGAAAAGAGGGGATTTTATGAATTGGAAAGTCGTTCTGGCTATTCTGACCTGCAACATCCTCTTTATGTCATTCAGCTATACGATGCTCATTCCCTTCCTGCCGATCTATCTCACGGACGAATTGGGCGTTCTGCCGGGAGATGTCCACCTCTGGTCGGGCATTGTATTTTCCTCCACTTTTCTGGTCAGTACCATCATGGCACCCATCTGGGGAAAGCTGGCTGATGCCCACGGAAAAAAGCCTATGGCTATCCGGTCCTGTCTGTTTTTGTCGCTCAGCTATTTCTGCGGCGGCCTGGTCACCTCACCGGAACAGCTGACACTCATGCGGCTCCTCCAGGGGTTTGCCTACGGATTGTGGCCTATGGATCTGGCCATTATGACACTCTATGCTCCCGAAGACAAGCTTGGGTTCTGCCTGGGGACCATGCAGGGGGTCATGACGGCCGGCAGCGTCCTGGGACCGCTGTTTGGGGGCATCCTGTCCGATTTGTTCGGCATGCGCTTTTCTTTCTTTATCGCCGCCTTTTTCCTCTTTATAAACGGCCTCATGTTCATCTTCTTCATCAAGGAGCCGCCTGATCCGGCAAAGGACGAAGCCGGAAAGACGCGCCACCTGTCCCAGCTGGACGTATTGCGCCAGCCCCTCCTGCGCAATATGCTGGTATGCGGAGCACTGATCCAGATGGTCATTTTCATCCTCCAGCCCGTCCTGTCTACGTATATCACCAGTCTGGCCGGTGATATTCCCAATCTGGCCCTTACGACAGGATTCGTCATTTCCCTGTCCGGTGTTTCCGGTGCCATCGCCGCGCCGCTGTGGGGAAAGGCAGGGCAGAAGAAAGGCTTTATCCGCATCCTCACCGTGTCGATTTTTGTCACCGCTATGGGAGAAGCCCTGCAGGGCCTTCCCAATACGCTGGCAGCCTTTTCCGTGACTCAGTTCACCATCGGCCTCTGCTTTTCCGGCATCAATCCGGCTCTCAACGCCATCATGGCCCAGCATACGCCGCCAGATTTCAAAGGACGTATTTACGGTCTGCTGTTTACGGCCCAGCAGCTCGGCTCCATGGCCGGCCCTCTTCTGGGAGGAGCTCTTGCGACCTGGTGGGGCATGAAATCTATCTTCTTCGTTATGTCGGCTATCCTCCTGGCGGCCAGTTTCTGGCTCTACCGCACCTATCACAACGAGGACCCGAAACCGGTGTGGTTCTGAGTGGTTTTTAAAGGAAATGAGCCTTCCGGATAAAAAAAGACTGCCTTCATCAGATTCCCGTCGCCGTGTTTCCTGGGTAACGGTCTGAATCCGATTCAAGGCAGTCTTTTCTGCGCTGGTATGTCTTTATATATTAAAATACGATTTTGACCCGTTCGTCGATGGGCAGTTTTTCAATCGGTCCCGGCTGGCTCAGAGGCTGGCCGAAGGGCATCTGGGCGATGAGCTGCCACGAGGCCGGTACGTCGAATTCACTGGCCAGGGCTTCGTCGATGAGCGGATTGTAGTGCTGCAGGTTGGCAGCCAGGCCCATATTGGCAAAGAGTGTCCACAGGGCATACTGCATCATGCCGTTGGCCTGCTGGGCCCATGTGGGGAAGTTGGCGGCATACAGGGGGAACTGTTCCTGCAGCTTTTTCACGACATCCGTATCGTCATAATAGAGGATGGTGCCGTAAGCGGCAGCAAAGGAATCGATTTTCTTTTCCGTATTGGCAAATGCTTCGGCCGGTACGACCGCCCGGAGAGTGTCTTTGGTTATCTGCCATATTTTGTCATGAGCACTGCCGTAAGCAATGATAATGCGGCCGGACTGCATATTGAAAGCCGACGGGACTTCCCGGACGACCGCTTCGATGCGGGCCGTGATTTCTTCCTGGGGCAGGGTGACATCCTTTCCCAATGTATAATTCGTACGACGTTTGGCGAACATCTGCTGTACTGTTTTTTCCATGGTATCACCTCATCATAATATGTAATAAATAACGATTATTTATTATGTATAAAGTATACCAAAAATATCCACATAAGGCAAGCTATAATTGCAATGCCTGAATAAAACTTTCTCCCAAACTGGACAGGTATCGTCCTTTGGGCCAGATGGCGGCAATGCGCGTGCGCAGGGACGGTTCGTCGATAATTTTCACGCTCAGGTTATCGTGGGCTGCCAGATGTACGGCAGAAGCGGGCGTAACGGCGATGCCCAGACCGGCGTTGGCCCAGAGGATGGTCGTACGGGCATCGTCGTTGCGGCAGAAAAATACGGGATTCATATCCTGGCTGGTGCAGATATCCTGAAGGAGCTGGTTGAAGCGCCGGTAGATGATGAGCGGTTTCTGATTGAGTTCCCGGAGGGTAATATGAGTCCGGTCGGGACACCAGTCCAGTTCCCGGGGCAGTGCGGCCACCATCGGTTCTTCGTTGAGTATTTTACAATGGAAAGATCCGGCCTTGAACGGCGTGCGGACAATGCCGATTTCAACCAGGCCCTTGTGCAGCATATCGATGACCTCAAAGGTATTGCCATCATAAATTTCGAAATGAACGCTTTCATGCTTCTGATGAAAATCGCGCATGGCCGAACTGAGGATGACACTGCCTGAGCTCGATACGGTACCGATGTGCAGCGTTCCTTTGAGGCCCTGCCTGAAATCGCGGATTTCCCGCCTGGCCGAATCGCTGAGATTCAGGATCTGCCGGGCCCGTTCATAGAGCAGTTTTCCCGCTTCCGTCAGTTCCATGTGACGGTGCTCCCGGATAAACAAATCTACTTCCAGCTCTTTTTCCAGTAACTGTATCTGCTGGGATAGTGGCGGCTGTGCCATATGAAGCTGTCGGGCCGCTGCCGTGATCTGTCCTTCCTCGACGACGGCGACGAAATACCGGAGTTGTCGTAAATCCATGGATACCCCTTCCTTACTATATGAAAAATATATATTTGCTAAATTAAAATTATATTTTTAATATAGCACGAATACTGGTATAATTCCAGATAGAAACGAGGAAACAATTGCACCTGTCTGATAAAGGAGGAACTACCGATGGAAGAAGAAACCACATTGGAACATCCCCGCCGGGATGCCCATTTTTTCTGGGTCTTATTTAAATCCACATTTATTATTAGTGCCTTTACCGTTGGCGGCGGCTATGTCATCGTGCCCCTTCTCAAGGCCAAATACGTCGATGAATACCACTGGATCAGCGACAAAGAAACGCTGGATATGGTCGCCATTGCCCAGTCCATGCCCGGTGTCATTGCCTGTAACAGTGCCATCATCCTGGGATACCGCATGGCCGGTATTGCCGGTACACTGACCGCCCTCATTGCGACGGTGCTGCCGCCGCTCATTACTTTGACCATTATTTCTTACTGCTATGATTTCTTTATCCAGAGCCAGATAGTCAAGATGATCCTGCGGGGCATGCAGTGCGGTGCTACAGCCCTCATGGTCAATGTAGGCATCAATCTGCTGATGAAGCAGTGTAAAAAAAAGCTCGTCCTGCCGCTGGTCATCATTGCCGCTACGTTCATTGCCAATGTCGTCTTCGACGTGAACCTCATGTATCTGGTCCTCATCGATGGCATCATCGGGCTGTTATGTATGCGTGATGCCAGGTATGATTAAAAAGGGGGAGATAGATCATGATTTACTGGCAATTATTCTGGGAATTCTGCAAAGTCGGAATTTTCTGTGTCGGCGGCGGTTATGCTTCCATGCCGCTCATCCAGGCATCGGTGGTCGATACCTTCCACTGGCTGTCTATGAGTGAATTTGTCGATATATTCACCATTTCACAAATGACACCCGGCCCGATTGGCATCAATGCGGCTACCTTTGCCGGGACGAAAATCGCCGGTCTCGGCGGTGCTGTCTGTGCGACGGCCGGATTTGTCGCTCCGTCCCTGATCCTGGGAATCATCCTGGCCCGGGTGTTCTTCAAATACGGCAATATCGGTCCCATCCGCGGCGTATTGAACGGATTGCGCCCGGCTGTCGTCGGACTGATCTGTGCGGCCAGCCTCAGCTTTGTCTGGCTCGCCGTGTGGAGCACTGAATCGGTGCCGGAAGACTTTGGGGCTTTCAGTCCGGCTGCCATCCTCGTCCTCATCCTGGCGCTGATGGCTATCCGCCGTAAAATCGGCGTCATCAAAGTCCTCATCGGATCGGGCGTCCTGGGCCTCGTACTGGGACTCATGGGCATCCTGCCTGTATAAGAAAGGAGACTGTTATGCATCTGGGAACACAAGAACTTATCCTGATTTTACTCATTGTCGTCGTCCTCTTTGGAGGCAAAAAAGTTGCCGGTTTGGGAAAGGCGCTGGGAACGAGCCTGCGGGAGTTCCGGGCAGAAGTCCGGAAAGACGATGAACCTTCGTCGGGACAATCGGAAACACCACAGACGGGAACACAACGGACAGAAACCCCACAGACGAAGTCCGATGAATCAGCCGATACGGCAGCGAAAGAAGAGGAAGATGCATCTCACCGGTCGTCTACCTAATATTGATACCAATCTATCCCTATATCACGGGAAAAGCCTGACTGTTATCTCCTTCGGCAGGACAGGCTTTTCTGCCTGAAAGAAATAGATAGTGCACAGCGTGTGAAAATCATAATATTTTTTGCATAATACAATTTATTTAAATAATTTAATAAAATAATTGACAAACCTTATATATGGTGATATTATATGATCATGAGCTTATCCTATTAAATATATATCCGGGGCAATGAAGCCTTCTCTTCCTGATGGGAACGAGAAGGCTTTTTTAATAGCACCGAGGGGAAAACTCATGATACCCGCGCTGAAAGGGTCTTGCAGCCCAAGGCATGACGCTTTCAGTTTCATATACCTTTATCTCCCATATCCCAATGGAAAGGCCGTACAGACGACTCCTGCCTGTACGGCTTTTTCCTGTGTGGTTTTAGAAATCTCTTGTGTAAGAGTCGTATTCAGTATATGATAGAGAGAACATATCCTATAGAATGTGATACTAATGAAAGGGAGCAGGACCATGAGTGATATCCGCATTATTACAGGGCATACGCCCCGGTTCAACCCGGACCAGACATTGCGTCTCCTGGGATGCCGGTCAGGCAGTGATGCCTGGGACCGGACAAAAAAAGATGTAATGGAACGAATACCGGTCCTGCGCCGCATCATCCGTCCCAAAGGGGCTTTTGCCATGAAAGAGGATGAGGGTAAAACCTGGATATATGCCATGATGACGCTGGGAGGAGCCATTACGGCGTATACCGGCCGCCTTCGCGAAGAGGGCGATGCCGCAGCAGCCCTGCTCTTAAACGCCATGGCAGACAGCAGCCTGTTTTCCTTTGAAGAAGAACTGCAGCAGGCTCTCCGGTCTTTTTGCCGGGAAAAAGGGTGTGGCATCTCCCGGCGGTATGAAATCGGGACGGACCTGCCACTCCCGTGGCAGCAGCGTGCCTATGACTGCCTGGCTGCCCGGCGTACGCTGGGACTGACCATGACGCCGGACTATATGGTCGTTCCGGAAAAGTCGCTGAGTCTTGTTTTTTCCGTGAGTCCGGACCCTGAAGAATTCCATGCCGGCCATGACTGCCGGCAGTGCGCCCACAGGGACTGCCGGCTCCGGCAACAGCCGTACGGAACAGAAACCGTTGTTTCTGCCAGTCCGGCCTTTCAGGAATACACCTGTCCTGCCGGACAGAATCTGGCCGTTTCCCTGCGTGGGCAGGGAGAGCTTCCTGCCCTGTGCGGTGGCAAGGGCACGTGCGGGCGCTGTGGTATCCAGCTCGTCGAAGGGAATCTTCCCGTCACGCCGGCCGACCGGAATTTTTATTCCGGAGAAGAGCTGAAAGACGGCTGGCGCCTGGCTTGTCAGGCCGTTCCTGCCGCACCGGTCCGGGTGCGTCTGCCCGTACATCGGGAAGGACAGATGACCGGCCTCCATCAGGAGAAGGCGGCCGCTGCCGTCCGGACCAGCGGAGACTATGGCCTGGCCGTTGACCTCGGTTCGACGACCATAGCCTCATCACTCGTATCCCTTTCCGATGGGACTGTACTGGATTCGGCAAGCGCCGTTAACCGCCAGCGCACTTTTGGTGCCGACGTTGTCAGCCGCATTGCTGCCGCTTGTGACGGACAGGCTGACGAGTTGCAGAAGCTGGCTATGGACAGCATAGAAGAAGTGCTGCATAAGCTGCTGGCTCCGTATCCCGGAATGAGGCAGCAGCTGCGGCGCATGACCCTGGCCGGGAATACGACCATGGAGCATCTCCTCATGGGATGGTCCTGTAAGGGGCTGGGAAGCTGGCCGTTCCAGCCCGTATCGCTAGGAGGAGTCACCCTGCCGGCAGCGGAACTATTTGGCAGGGTACTTCCCGATTCCTGTATGCTTACCATACTTCCCGGCTTTAGTACCTATGTGGGGGCCGATATTGCCTCGGGGCTCATTGCCTGCTCTATGGACCAGAGCGATACGAACAGCCTGTTCCTCGATTTGGGGACCAATGGGGAAATGGCACTGGGAAATGGCGATGGCATTTTTGTCGCTTCCACGGCAGCCGGGCCGGCCCTTGAAGGCGGACAGCTGCGCTGTGGCATGAGCAGCGTTCCCGGAGCTGTCTGCAGTGTGACATGGAATGAATCCGGACCGGTAGTCCGTACGATCGGCGATATTTCCCCCCGTGGACTGTGTGGTACCGGCGTGATAGAAGCCATGGCAGGCATGGTAGAGCATGGAATCGTGGACCGGCACGGGACGCTCCGGGAGCCGTGGTTTACAGAGGGATTTCCTCTGGCTCAGGGAGCAGACGGCACGCCTGTCGTGCTGACCCAGCGTGATATCCGCCAGATACAGATGGCAAAAAGCGCTATCCGGGCCGGTATATCCGTCCTTCTTAAGACAGCCGGCCTGCGCGAAGACGATGTGAAGACAATCTGGCTGGCCGGCGGATTCGGCTATTATCTTAAGCCGGAAGCAGCCGCCTCTATGGGACTCATCCCGCCGTCGTGGGCAGCCAGGACCCGTGCTGCCGGCAATACGTCTCTGCTGGGGGCCGTACAGGCCCTGACCGATGGCAGAGCCGTAGAACGGATGACATCGTTCATTCAGAAGGGAAGGGAAGTCGTCCTGGGAAATACGGCGGATTTCCAATCATTATACATACAGCATATGGATTTTACCGATGGAACGATATGATAGATATGGGGAGATAGATGATGACACGAGATGAATTCAGACAGTTATTGGAACAAGGTGTTTTTATCCTTGACGGTGCCACTGGTACCAACCTGCAGAAAGCCGGCATGCCCGTCGGCGTCTGCCCGGAACTATGGATTATGGAACATCCGCAGGCCATACAGGACCTGCAGCGCCAGTTCGTAGAGGCCGGTTCCCGCCTGGTCTATGCGCCGACTTTTACGGGCAACCGCATCAAGCTGGCCGAATACGGCCTGGAAGACCGGCTGATAGAAATTAATACCCGGCTGGTGCAGCTATCCAAAGAAGCCGTAGGGGACAAGGCCCTGGTCGCCGGCGACATGACCATGACCGGCCAGCAGCTCTATCCCATGGGAACGCTGACTTTTGAAGAATTGGTTGACGTATATAAAGAACAGGCCCGCGCCTTATATGAAGCGGGCTGTGATGTATTCATCGTCGAAACGATGATGAGCCTGCAGGAAACGCGGGCTGCCGTACTGGCTATCCGTGAAGTATGTGACCTTCCTGTCATGGCAACTCTCACCTTTGAAGCAGACGGCCGGACGCTCTATGGGACGCCGCCGGAAGCGGCCGTCGTCGTCCTGCAGGAACTGGGCGTCGATGCTATTGGCACCAATTGTTCCACCGGCCCGCTGGATATGGTGGAACGGATCCGGGCCATGTACCGCTACGCGACGGTGCCGCTCATAGCCAAGCCCAATGCGGGCCTTCCGGAAATCGTCGATGGGAAAACGGTCTATCAGACGACGCCGGAAGAATTTGCCCGTGATGCCCGTCTGCTCGTCGAAGCCGGCGCCCGCATCATCGGCGGCTGCTGTGGCACGACGGTGGATCATATCCGGGCCCTCCATGATGCCGTCCGGGATATGCGGCCCCAGCCTGTATCAGCAGTGAAAAAGCGCGCCCTGGCATCCGAACGGAGCGTCGTGGAAATCACCCTGGACGGCCCGTTCCAGGTCATTGGTGAACGCATCAATCCGACGGGAAAGAAAAAACTGCAGGCCGAACTGCGTGCCGGCAGCATGGCCATGGTCCGGTCCTTTGCCCGGCAGCAGGAAAAAGACGGTGCCGCCGTCCTCGACATCAACATGGGAACCAATGGCATCGATGAAAAGGATATGATGATACGGGCTGTCTATGAAGTGACGGCTGTTACGGGGCTGCCCCTGTGCATCGACTCCAGTTTCCCGGAAGTCATTGAAGCGGCCCTGCGCATCTATCCCGGCCGGGCTCTCATCAATTCGATTTCTCTGGAGGGGAAAAAGTGCCAGCGCCTGCTGAAGGCGGCTAAAAAATACGGGGCCATGTTCATTGCCCTGCCCGTATCGGACGCCGGCCTTCCCAAATCGGTTGAAGAAAAGCATGGCGTTATCCGGTCCCTTGTCAAACAGGCAGAAGCAGCCGGCCTTGCCCGGGAAGACATAATCGTCGATGGCCTCGTCGGTGCCGTAGGGGCACTGCCGACGGCGGCTCTCGACTGCCTGGCCACGTTCCGCTACTGCCACGACGAATTGCAGATACCTACGGTCTGCGGTCTGTCCAACATTTCCTTCGGCCTTCCGGGACGGATTTATGCCAATATGACATTTTTGTCCATGGCGATTGCCAGCGGACTTACCATGGCCATTGCCAATCCCGGACAGGACCTGCTCATGAATGCCGCTGCGGCAGCCAACATGCTGATGAACCGTGCCGGCAGTGATCTGGCCTATATCCGGCGCATCCGCTATGTGGAAAAGAAAGAAGAGGAAAAGCGGCAGCATCAGCCGCCGGTTCCCCCTGCGGGTCCTTCCGCCCAGCCGGAAGGCAGTACAAAGCAGGCCGGTTCTCCGGTCAGTGGGAACCCCGTATACCAGGCCGTCCTGAACGGGGAAAAGGACACGATCATCTCCTGTACGGAAGAAGAACTTCACAGGGGGAAGGGGCCGGAAGATATCATCAACCAGCTTCTCATCCCGGCCATCAATACAGTAGGCCAGCTCTATAATGACCAGTACTATTTCCTGCCCCAGCTCATCGCCAGCGCAGCTGCCATGGAAACGGCTATCCATCATCTGGAACCGATGATACAGCGCAGCAGTAGTGAAAAACTGCCTACCATCGTCGTGGCAACCGTAGAAGGCGACGTCCACGATATAGGCAAAAATCTGGTAGCCCTCATGCTGCGCAACTACGGCTATGAAGTCATCGACCTGGGCAAGGATGTCCCGGCATCGGCCATCATTGAAAAAGCGCTGTCGGCCAAAGCGGCTGTCGTCGGCCTGTCGGCGCTCATGACGACGACGATGATGCACATGAAAGATGTCATTGCCGAAGCCGTCAAACGCCATTATGACGGTAAAATCATCATCGGAGGGGCTGCTGTAACTCCCAGTTTTGCCGACGAAATCGGTGCCGACGGTTATTCTAAGGATGCGGCGGACTGCGTGAAACTCGTAGGCCGGCTGCTCAAGTAACCGGTCATCATTGTCACGATTCGGACACATTGTTCTAAACGGCCTTGCTGTCTCCTGCCGGGGAATGATATAATTTCAACACTGGGAATCAGGCGTCCGGACGCCGTATGCCGACGCGGCCCATGCCATCGGGTTCGCGCCGTTGTATCTGACGCGGGACAGCATGAAACATAACAGTACCCTTATTTGTTGTAACGAAGCAGACCTTTACCGGCCTGCTTCTTTCTGTTATGATAGGTATACGGCCATATGTTTCTGGCCAACTCATCTATGAGGAGGAAAATTATGTTTCATTTCGATATACTGTCTCTCGTTGCCGCTATACCAGGGCTGCTCATGGCTCTTGTCATCCACGAATATGCCCATGCCCTGATAGCCGATAAAATGGGGGATTCTACGCCGCGCATGACGGGAAGGCTCACGCTGAATCCCATTGCCCACATCGATCCCATCGGCCTTATTATGCTGCTGGTTGCCCAGTTCGGCTGGGCCAAACCGGTCATGATCAATGCCAATAATTTCCGCAACTGGCGGAAAGGGGAAATCTGTGTGTCCCTGGCAGGACCCTTTGCCAATTTCATCCTGGCCCTCGTCATGTTTGCCATACGGATGATCCTGTACTGGAGCGGCATCCGCATGCGCAGTCTGGATTTGGTGCTGGATTTGATTATCATCTATAATATCAATTTCGGCATCTTCAATCTCATTCCCCTGCCGCCGCTGGACGGGTCGCGCCTCATCACGGTCTTTCTGCCGACAGAATGGGCGATACGCCTGGCCAGTGTGGAACGGTACAGCTTCCTTTTGCTGATCGTCCTCATGGCGACACCCGTATTCAGTTACATCCTGATTCCCTTGCAGCGCCTGATTTATCTGATTGATTACACGATTGTACAGGGGCTGTTTTATTGGATTTTCGTTTGACTCTGCAAATTCGTAATGCCATATGCCATGGCCTATGAGGAAGGAGGTATTCTTTATGAAATGGAAGACACGTCTGGCCGTACTGGCTGCCGCCATGTATATACCTGCCGGTGCGCTGGCTTTTGATTATAATCTGTCTATTGATGAAATCAGCGAACATCCCCTGACGGCGTATAATACGGTGTACCTGGGGATGCCCAAAAAGGATTTTGCCCTCAATTTTTCTATCCTGCCCGACTGGACGTTCTATGGAAGTGACGGCACGACGGAAAAAGCCGAACGGTCGGTGACCCAGGATGGCGTTACCGTCATCGAAGGGCTGTCTATCGAGACGGCCGATGGATCCCCGGCGGGACGGGTCCTGGCGTTTGAAAATTACTTCAGGACGACCAACCGCAAGACGGCCCGCGATATGTACGCCCGCCTGTCGGCAACGATTTATTCCAATATGGAAGACTTTCCAGCGAGCCAGAATAGTAAAGAAATCCGCTGGATACAGAATGATGTTACCATCGTGACCCGGCTCGATGACAAAAAAGACGGCGAAGGGTATTATACGGTCCTCATCCGCCGCTATAATAATCACGTCCTGTCCGAATAGTGATGCATAGAGAATATGAATCGAACATATTGACAGAATGACTTTTTCTGTTATAATATAGTAAATTCGGATTTTACCTTTTGACTTTTGGTTTTTTAGAATAGAGGAGAGTAGTATGAACCGTTTAAAGACAGTCTTTCTCATGACTCTGCTGGCGGTGATTATGATGGCCATTGGCAGAGCGTTTGGCGGTGTTCATGGCATGACCGTCATGCTCATTCTCGCAACGGGGATGAATTTCTTTTCCTACTGGTTCAGTGATTCCATCGTCCTGCGCATGTACCACTGCCAGCCCGTAGGTCCGGAACATCGTCTCTACCACATCGTAGAAGATCTGGCACAGCGTGCCGAACTTCCCATGCCCAAAGTATATATCATGCCGACGGAAGTCCCCAATGCCTTTGCTACAGGGCGCAACCCGTCTCACGCGGCCATCGCGGCGACGGAAGGCATCCTCGACATGCTTGATGATGAAGAAATCCGCGGTGTCCTGGCTCATGAAATGTCCCATATCCTGCACCGGGATATCCTCCTGAGCACCGTCGTGGCTACCTTTGCCAGCGTTATTTCCTGGATTGCCAATATTGCCCAGTGGGCGGCTATATTCGGACGCGGCAACGATGATGACGACAATGGCGGCATCGTCGGCCTCCTGGTAACGATCATCATCGCCCCGATTGCGGCGACGATTATCCAGCTCGGCATCAGCCGGACACGGGAATATATGGCCGATGAAGAAGGCGGCCGCATGATCGACGATCCCCTGGCCCTGGCCCGGGCGCTTGCCAAGATAGACAACTACGCCCACTATCAGGTGCTGCCAGGCGCTTCCAAGACGACGGCACACATGTGCATCATCAATCCGTTTTCCGGTATCCAGTCGGGGCTGGCCAATCTGTTCAGTACCCATCCGCCGACAGAAAAGCGGATTGAACGTCTGAAAGAATTAGATTATGAACTGCATGGCTGATGTCATACACAAAGGAACGGGCCTGCCGCGTTATGGGCAGGCCCGTTCCTGGTTCATACCATATATGTTCAATCAAAGTCCCTTTTCATCGAGGACCCGGCGCAGATCCGTGCAGGACGGTAATAAATCCGTTTCTTCGTTGACGGCTGCGTAAAGTATGGGCGAATCAAAGGTGTTCCCTTTCAGGAGTTCCGCTTTGGCAACCGGGCCAGTTGGCTGGATGATGACCTTGAATTCGTAATTTTCCTGTAAAAATGCGCGGACAGCCTGACGGACGGCATCGATATCATCCGTCGTCTGTGCCGGGAAGGTGATGTGGAATGTACGGGCTTCCAGGTCAGACAGACCGGTCAGGCGCTGTTCCAGGGATGAGGCCTCTGACGCATTGGTCAGGGACAGGGAAATGATCGGAATCAGGCCCGTATCCATACATTGTTCCGACAAATCATCTATGAGATCGGGGTCTGTATCGGCGGCGATTTCCAGTGCATCGGGAAGGCCGCTGCGCAGGGCAAAGGTCATGATGTCACGGTAGTCCCGTTCGGTACGGCAGTATTCAGGCAGATCTTTTTTTTCACATTTAAAAATAAACGTCCCTTCATTGGTTGCCTGGGTGATCATCAGCAGGGCATTCCACAGCTGGGATAAATTGGGCAGGCCGTTAAAGGTGCCGGCATTGTACTCAATGATGTCATGCGGTTTTTCCCGTATCTGCTGGCAGCTGTAACAGATGTCACCCACTGTTGCGCCAGTACAGGGAACACAGATAATCGGTTTTTTCCGGTTCAGCCGGATATTTGCTAAATTAGCCATACAAAGAACCTCCCATTGATATGTATCATACAATATCAAGTATAGTGTACCACGTTATGGATATTTTTGCACCGTTTGACTTTTTCCGGTGTTTCTGCCCGGCTGGAAAGCTCCGGGCACTATTTATTTTACTTTTTTTTCGCTATTTTAGCAGATTCTATCATTTCCGGCGGCGGTTTATGGTATAATGTAATTCAATGCTTTTTTATATTTTAGTCACTGTTCCTTTTTTTCGATGAGGTGTAAATATGTTTATAGACAGAGCAAGAATATTTGTGCAGTCCGGCAAGGGCGGAGACGGGATGAGCAGCTTCCGTCATGAAAAGTTTGTACCCAAAGGCGGTCCCAATGGCGGTGACGGCGGCCAGGGAGGAAATGTCATCCTCGTGGCTGACCGCAATGTGAATACGCTGGTAGATTTCCGCTATCGCCGCCTGTTTAAAGCCAAACCGGGCGGAAAAGGCCAGGGGAGCAATAAATTCGGCCGCGACGCCGATGACCTGCTCATCCCCGTACCCGTCGGCACGGTCGTGCGTGATGAAGAATCGAACGCTCTCCTCGCTGACCTGAGCCACGACGGACAGCAGGCCATCGTCGCTAAAGGCGGCCGCGGTGGCCGGGGCAACTATCATTTCCGTACCAGTGCCAACCGGGCACCGACCTTTGCTGAACGGGGGGAACCGGGGGAAGAACGCTGGCTGCGCCTGGAACTCAAGGTACTGGCCGACGTAGGGCTCCTGGGGTATCCCAGTGTGGGCAAATCGAGCATCCTGCGCAAAGTATCTGCGGCCCAGCCGGAAGTAGCAGCCTATCATTTCACGACGCTGAACCCCATCCTCGGCGTCGTCAATCTGCCGGATCAACGCAGCTTCGTCATGGCCGATATTCCCGGCCTTATCGACGGGGCAGCCGAAGGCGTCGGTCTGGGCCATGATTTCCTGCGCCATATTGAACGGACGAAAATTCTCATCCACGTTCTCGACGTGTCTGGCAGTGAAGGACGCGATCCCATCGAGGATTATGAGAAAATCAATGGCGAACTGGCAAAATACAGTGAAAAACTGTCGCGGAAACAGCAGGTCATCGCAGCCAATAAAATCGATTTATTATCTGATGATACGAATCTGAAACGGCTCCAGCAGTATATGGATGAACGGGGCCGGGACGTATTCCCTATCTGTGCTATGTCCGGCGAAGGATTGCCGGAGCTGATGGAATATGTCTGGAAACTGCTGGAAACGTATGTGGAAGAACCGGACGAAACGGATGAAGAGGTCATCTATAAACCAGAAGAAAAACCGGATTTTGAAATTCATCGCGACGATGATGGTGCCTTTGTCATTACCGGCCCCCGGATCGAACGGCTCGTCGCCATGACGAATTTCGATGATGACATGTCCCTGCGCCGGTTCCAGCGTATCTGGCGTTATATGGAACTGGACAAGATGCTGCAAAAAGAGGGCATCCAGGAAGGCGATACGGTGCGCATTTATTCCATGGAATTTGAATACCGCAAATAAGGAGATAGAATATGAATAATAAAGATAAAAAACAACTCAAGGCACTGGCCAGCCAGATGCCGTCGGTCATCCAGATAGGAAAGGAAGGACTGTCCGACGCCGTCATCGATAGTGCCCGGGCTGCCATTACCGCCAGAGAACTGGTCAAGGCCCATGTGCTCAATAATGCCGACCTCGATACGGCGGAAACCATGGAAACACTGGCAGGTATGCTGGGAGCCGAACTCGTACAGGTCATCGGCCATTACGGCGTCCTGTTCAAAAAGAAGAAAGATAAATCGCATTACGACTATATTAAAGAGTAGGACAGTGATGGAAGTGGACTGCAAGCAGAGAGATTTTACCAATAAAAAACGCATCGTCGTCAAAGTAGGGTCCAGTACGATTTCTTATGAAAACGGCAAGCTCAATTACCGGCGCATCGAACATCTGGTCCGGGAACTGGCTGATTTGCAAAATCAGGGGAAAGAGATGATTCTCGTCAGTTCCGGTGCGACCAATGCCGGTCTGGCCCCGCTGCACCTGGACCACCGGCCGCGCAGTATCCGGGAAAAACAGGCGGTGGCAGCTGTCGGACAGGGCGTACTCATGCATACCTACGAAATGATGTTCCGCGAATATGGACAAATCGTAGGACAGGTACTTTTGACGCGGATGGATTCCCAGGACCGGAGCAAGTTCATGAATTCCCGCAATACGCTCCTGACCATGCTGGAGATGGGAATCATTCCTATCATCAATGAAAACGATGTCGTCGCCGTCGATGAATATAAAATCGGCGATAACGATACTCTTTCTGCTATGGTCAGCGGTCTCGTCGATGCCGATCTGCTCATCCTTCTCTCCGATATCGACGGGTTATACACGGACAATCCCAAAACACATCCGGAAGCGACCATCATTCCCGTCGTCCATACGATTGATAAACACATCTATGAAATCGCCGGTGATGCCGGTTCCAGTATGGGCACTGGCGGCATGCATACCAAAATCCAGGCAGCCTCGATTGCTACTGCGACCGATGTCGATATGGTCATCGCGTCGGGCAGTGAAGACAGCATCATCAGCCGCATCGTCGGAGGAGAGGCCATAGGTACGCTGTTTAAAGCCAAAGATACGCCTCTTCACTCCAAGAAGCGATGGCTCGTTTCGGGCAGCAAGGCGAAAGGCAGTATCGTCGTGGATAAGGGCTGCCGTGATGCCATCATCGACCATGGGTCGAGTCTTCTTCCCGTCGGGATTACGGCCGTAGAAGGTATATTCCAGGAGGGAGATATCGTCAACGTCCAGTACGATGGCATCATCATTGCTAAAGGGATAGCCAACTACAGCAGCATCAATATCAATGCCATCAAAGGCGTCCAGTCTTCCGATATTCCTAAAGTACTGGGCCACGACGGCATTTATGAAGAAGTCATTCACCGCGATAATCTCGTGGCTATGTATTAAAGGGGGAAGAGGCTATGGAATCAGAAGCCGTCCGGAAAGCCCGGGCAGCCCGGCAGGCATCGTATGCTCTGGCCAATGCGGATACAACAGTAAAAAATAATGCTCTCACCTATATTGCAGATGATTTGCTGGCTCAGGCCAGTTCTATTATGGAGGCCAACGCAGCCGATGTAGCGGCAGCCCGGGAAAAGGGAATGAGCGACGCCATGATTGACAGGCTGACCCTGACGCCGGACCGCATCCGGGGAATGGCTGAAGGAGTCCGTCAGGTCATTGCCCTGCCAGATCCCGTCGGGCAGACGCTGGCATCCTGGGACCGTCCCAACGGCCTGCACATCGATAAAGTGACCGTTCCGCTCGGCGTCATTGCCATCATCTTCGAATCCCGCCCTAATGTCACTGTCGATGCGGCTGTCCTGTGTCTGAAATCAGGTAATGCGACCGTATTGCGCGGAGGCAGTGAAGCCATCCATTCCAACGTGGCTCTGGCGGGAGTCATCCGCCATGCCATTGCACGTGCCGGCCTTCCGTCCGATGCCGTTACGATTATGGAAAATACCGACCGGGCCCTGGTCGGCGAACTGCTGACACTGCGCCAGTACATCAATCTGGCGATTCCCCGCGGGGGAGCCGGTCTGATCCGCATGGTCGTAGATACGGCGAAAGTTCCGGTCATCGAAACGGGAAGCGGCGTCTGCCATGTCTACGTCGATAAAGATGCCGACCTCGACATGGCCGTCAGCATCATTGAAAATGCCAAAGTATCCCGCCCCTCTACGTGCAATGCCATGGAAACACTGCTGGTCCACAAGGACGTCGTCCAGCCGCTTATGGAAAAGCTGGTACCGGTCCTGAAGGCCCGCCATGTTGAAATGAGGGCCGATACGACTGCCAGAGAAGCTGGCGGAACGGGCATAGAAATGGCATCAGAAGAAGACTGGCGCACGGAATACAATGCCCTCATCATGTCTATCCGCACGGTTTCATCTCTCGATGAAGCGCTGGATCATATCCGCCGCTACAGCACCCATCATTCAGAAACTATTGTCACGGAAAATACAGATACGGCGGAACGATTCCTGCAGGAAGTCGATTCAGCAGCCGTGTATGTCAATGCCTCGACGCGGTTTACCGACGGCTTTGAATTTGGCTTTGGCGCAGAAATCGGCATCAGCACGCAGAAACTCCATGCCCGGGGACCGATGGGACTGGAAGCGCTGGTCAGCTATAAATATCTGATCCACGGTAAGGGACAGATCCGCCAATGATGCGATGCCTGCGCGGATACGTGCGGACGCTGCGTCAGTATGCGTCCTCACCAAAGACGCAATATGAGTATAAACATTATGCCATTTTTTTGCTATTATATATAATAGTAGTGGCTATTATCTGGGGAGGTATGTATATCTATTATGGAAATCACTAGATTGGGTATCATAGGCGGGACTTTCAATCCGATCCACCTGGGACACCTGATGATAGCTGAAGAAGCACGGGAAGCGTATTCGCTGGACCGCGTCCTCTTCATTCCTTCGTACATTACCCCCCATAAAGAAGTACATGGCGCTACGGCACAACAGCGGCTGGAAATGACGCGCCTGGCGACGGCCGATAATCCTTATTTTACGGTCAGCGACATGGAAATACGCCGGGGAGGACCGTCGTATACGTTGGATACACTGCGTTTTTTAAAGAAATTGTACGGCCCCAGTCATGAATTGTATTTCATTTCCGGTACGGACACCATACAGGACCTTCCGAACTGGAATCATCCGGAAGATATATTACGTCTGTGCCATTTCATCGGCGCAACCCGTCCGGACGGTACAGAAGCCATCATGCCCGTCGTCCGGCATTTCGGCAGTCTGGGACATCACATCCTGAAGCTGTCCGTACCGACCATGGAACTCTCTTCGACGGAACTGCGCCGGCGCATCCGGGAAGGCCGCAGCATCCGCTATATGATTCCCCGGGCCGTTGCAGACTATATCAGGAAGAATGGGATATATCAATGTACAGCACAACGTTAAAAGAAGAAATAAAAAGTGATTTAAAAAGCATATTATCTGCCCACCGGTATAAGCATGTCCTGGGCGTAGCCAAAGCAGCCCGTCAGCTGGCTTTGCGTAATGACTATGATCCCGATAAAGCTGAAACGGCTGGTCTTCTGCACGATGCGGCCAAGCAGCTGCCTCTGGAGGAAATGCAGGAACTGGCCCGGCAGTCTTTCGGTGACCGTCTCGATGATGCCATCATGACAAACGGCGGCCTGCTCCACGGGTATGCGGCCGTTACCGTTGCCCGTACGAAGTATCACCTGACAGACGAGGAATTTCTTGCAGCCCTGGCCCATCATACGACTGGGGCAGAAGTCATGGGGACACTAGAAAAGATTATCTTTGTTGCCGATTACATCGAAGAAAATCGTGATTTCGACGGCGTAGAACACCTTCGCGAATTGGCCGCTGCAGACCTGGACCAGGCGGTCCTTGCCGGATACGATTCGACCATTTCCCATCTGCTGGAACAGGACAAGCTTATTTTTGCCGGCACGGTCATCAACCGCAATGCCCAGATTCTGGCAATGCAGAAGAAGGGGAGACAGAAAAATGGGTGAAACGCAAAAGAAAGGGAAGACGCGGAACAAGCGTCGCCGGACCGTCAGCCCGGATGAACGGAAACGCCGGTTCTGGCACAGATTGGGAATGGCAATCCTCATCGGGCTGGCTATCATTGCCGGTGTACTGGCCTGGTTTCATTTCCGTCCGTCACCGGCAAACGAAGAATTTGCCCAACAGAGTCCGGATATACCTCTCTATGTGCTGGTTATCGGTGTCGATGAAGAAGCGGCGCCTAGGACGAATTTCGTCGGACTGGCAGCCGTCAATAAAGAAAAGAAGACCGTTGATTTCATCATGCTGCCCAATAACACCAAGATTGAAGGACGGAAGGGAAAAGGAGTACAGGCACTGCAGGATATTTACACCGAAGGCGGGATGAGCCTTACCCGGGCTGTCGTAGAAGATATCTTCCACATCCGCATTCCGTATTATATTTCTTTTACGCCTGAATCGTTTGCCCGGATGATCGATATCAATGACGGCCTGCCACTGTATGTAGAAAAACCGATGTACGGGGAAACCAGCGATGGGGCGGTTGATTTTAATCTCGGCCAGGGATACCAGCTGCTTACGGGGCGGGAATCTGCCGGCTATATGAGTTATAGTGACAAGGAAGGCCCGCTTTTCCAGGCACTGCGGCAGGAACGATTCCTTAAAGCGTTTTATGAAGACCGGGAAACCCACTTTGGCATAACGAATGCGGTAAACGCATACCGCGTCTGGCACGACGTGGATTCCAACATATCGGCCAAAGACATGGCACGACTTGTCTGGACATTCCGCAATGTGCCCGTGTCGGACATTCACTTTTACATGCTGCCCGGCGAAATTGCCAAGAGTGGAGAAACGAAAACGGCTACATCGGATACGTTATGGAATTTTGATCCCGTAGAAGTACAAAAGATTATCGGGACGAGCAGCCATGCCATAGCCAATGAATAGTACGGCGTGGATGGGATAAAAAAGGAGAAGATAGAAAGAAATGCCATTAGTAATGAAAGAACAGACACACGACACAAAGGAAAAGACTTGTTATGAAATCGCAGCCCAGGCTGCATATGACAAAAAAGGCTGGGATATCATCATCCTCGATATGATGACGGCATCGATCATGGCCGATTATTTTGTCATCTGCAGCGCCCGCAATACCCGTCAGGCCCAGAGTATTGCCGACAACGTGGAAGAAGAACTTGAAAAGAACGGATACACGGTCCGTCATGTCGAAGGCTACCGTTCCGGCCGCTGGATCCTCATTGATGCCGGCGATGTGGTGACCCACGTTTTTGTCGATCAGGACCGCAGCTATTATGAACTGGAAAATCTCTGGTGCGATGCACCGCGGATTCCCTTTGAAGGAGAATAAGATGAATCAACTTTTGCAGGAAAACAGTATCGCTGCCCTGAAAGTGCTCCGTCTCGGCGAGATGGGCGCCTTCCTCGATGGCGGTACGGGCAATACGAATGATGATATCCTGCTGCACAAAAATCAGCAGACTCATCCTGTTGCTGTCGGGGATACGGTGACCGTATTCCTGTATCATGACCCGTCAGGCCGGCTGACTGCCAGCATGCGCCTGCCAAAAATCAAAATCGGTCAGATTGGCTATGCCCCTATCATCAACACGACCCGTTTCGGCGCCTTTGTCGATGTCGGGACAGAGCGGGGGATTTTCATGCCCTTTGCCGAAATGAAGGGACGGCCGAAAGAAGGGGAATATGTATGGGTCCGTCTCTATGAGGATAAATCCCATCGTCTGGCCGTTTCCATGGAAGTAGAAGACGAAATGCGCCGCGCTTCCCGGCCGGCGACCGATGCCAGGATTGGCGACTGGGTAGAAGGTGCCGTCTATAATATGAACGACCAGGGTGCCTATATCATGACCCGGGAACGGTGGATTGCGTTCCTGCACCGCAGCGAGTTCCATGGCCCTATCCTGATTGGCCAGATGATCAAAGGGCGCATTACCTACCTGCGGGAAGATGGCCGTATCAATATTTCTCTGCGACCGGTCAAGGAAAAGGCGATGGATGAAGACTGTGCCCAGATTGTAACATTCCTGCAGAGCCGTAAGGGGAAGATGCCCTACAGTGATTCGACGGCACCGGCTGTCATCAAGGCAAAATTTGGCCTGAGCAAATCGGCGTTCAAGCGTGCTCTGGGGCATCTCATGAAAGAAGGGAAAGTCCATCAGGAAGATGGCTGGACCTATCTCGATGAGCAACAGTCCTGAGTGCCATGTGATTTCTTTGCAAAAAATGCATATATGAGGCGATTTAACTTTTAAAGTGCTTTTCTGATGAGCAACAGAGTTTGTCCGATGGACAAACTCTGTTTTTTTATGTGGTATGTCCCGGGGAGCAGGAAAATCCTTGTGTATGGTTCATACATATTGTATACAAAATTCAATTCATACTAAAAATATAGATTAAATAGGCAATTTTATAAAAATATAATAATTTATTTTAAAAATTTAAATTGTTTTTCCGAAATACCCTTGAAAAAAATTAATAAATGTTCTATACTTTAATCATTCAGCGAACTGAATTCTTCAGGAAATAAAAAATAAAATGAATATTTTAATTTTGTAAAAGAATATTCATGCGAACTATGTCCTGAAGGAATACCAACTGGAAAGGAGAGAGGTATATGCGAGTGTTGATTACAGCCATACCATTCATCTGGTCCATCTTCTGTCTTCCCTTTGTCAATGTGGCTCATCCTTACGTGCTGGGGCTTCCCTTTGTCGCCTTCTGGGAACTGGCAGGAATCATCATTTCCGTAATCGCATTGCAGCTTTTGTGGAATGTGGACCACAAACCTGGCGGTATTGCCTCAAAGGATCATTTGTACATGGATCCGAACGTCAGTCGTGATGACATCAAATAAGTGCAAGAGGGGATGTGAACTGGATGGATAATTTCGGTGCATTAATCATTTTATTTGCTTTTATTATCGGTATCTCTATTCTCGGTGCTATTCCGGGCCTGAAGGATAGAAAAATGAGTGCTGAAAACTGGGCTGTCGGCGGCCGTAATTTCGGGCGCTGGCTGAACTGGTTCATTATGTGCGGGGAAGTATACACCGCCTTTGCTTTCTTAGGTGCCAGTGGCTGGGCATATGCCCGTGGGGGCCCTACCTTCTATATCCTGGCTTATGGCGGTCTGGCATATCTCGTCGGTTACCACGTATTGCCCCGTGTCTGTGCACTCGGCCATCGTCATAAATTAGTGACCCAGGCAGACATGGTAGAATATCTCTACAGCAGCCGTCCCCTTGGGATTTTCATTTCCTGTGTCGGCGTCGCCTTCCTCCTGCCGTATCTGCAGCTGCAGCTTACTGCTCTGGGTCTTATCGTGGAAGTCGCTTCTCTCGGAGCCATCGGCCGCGTCCAGGCCATGCTCATCGCCTTCGTCATGGTTGCGGCATTCGTCTTCCTGAGCGGCCTGAAAGGTGTTGCTTCTACGGCAGTATTTAAGGACGTCAGCATGATCGCTGCTATGCTGATTTTTGGTATTTATCTTCCGTATCATTACTGCGGCGGTTTCTCTGAAATGTTTACAGCCGTAGAATCGATTAAACCCGATTTCCTGACTTTCCCTGGCGGCACGAAGAACCTCGATGTGACCTGGGGGATGTCTACCATTGCACTGACTGCCCTGGGTTTTTATATGTGGCCCCATTTTTCGACCAATACGTTCAGTGCCAAAGACCCGGACGTACCGCGTCATAATGCCATTTATCTGCCCTTTGCCCAGCTGGCACTGATTTTTCCAATGCTCGTCGGCTTTACGGCAGTCATCGTATACGCCAGCAATCCGTTGCCTCGTACCGATATGGCATTCCTGTTCCTCGTAAAGGATACGTTCCCGACATGGGTACTGGGAATCCTCGGCGGTGCCGGCGCTCTGGCCTGCATGATTCCCGCAGCGGATCTGCTCCTTTCTACGTCGCTGCTCATTTCCCGCAACATTTATGTACGCGGCTTCCGTCATAACGATGAACACGTTACACCGGAACACATGAAGAACGTAGCCCGGTATCTCATCCTCATCCTGACGGCTGTTGCTCTTTACCTTTCCATTTTCCATGCCAACCTGCTGGTCAATCTGCTGCTCACAGGCTATGCCGGCGTTACTCAGTTCTTCCCGATTATCGTACTCGGCCTGTTCTGGAAAAAAGCCAGCAAGCTCGGCGCCGTCTGTGGCCTTATTGTCGGAGAATTCCTGGTATTCTTCCTCATCCTGAGCAAAATGGATCCCGTTGCCCTCGGTTCGGTCCATATCAATGCCGGATTCTTTGCCCTGTGCATCAACACGCTTGTCTTCGTCATCGTCAGCATGATTACTTCGTCGGGCAAGACGAAGATGATTTAACGGTCTCTATCCTCATGATTGACAACTCTCACAAGATTTGCTATGATTAGTGGCATGAAAGCCGATGAAAGAAAGTAGTATGCAGTCCGCCACAGCGAGGCAGGGAAGGTGTGAGCCTGCCAGAAGGAGTGCAGAAGGCATTCTGAAGGCGGCAGCCGGAAGCCGTTGCGGTGTGTATGGCTGCATAAAGTGAGCGGGTCAATCGACCAATCAGGGTGGAACCGCGGGTGTTAACTCGTCCCTGTAACATCAAGAGATGTTACAGGGACTTTTTTTGTACAGGAGGGAAAAGCAACATGAACTTTCAGGAAATGAGCTTCGCTTTGAAGAAATTTTGGTCCTCCCAAGGCTGCATCATCCAGGAACCGTATGATGTAGAAAAAGGGGCAGGTACAATGAATCCGGCGACGTTCCTGCGTACGCTGGGACCGGAACCGTGGCACGTCGCATACGTCGAACCGTCCCGCCGTCCGGCCGATGGCCGTTATGGCGATAATCCGAACCGGCTGTATCAGCATCATCAGTTCCAGGTCATCTGCAAACCGAGCCCGGACAATATCCAGGAACTGTATCTGCAGAGTCTGGAAGTACTGGGCATCAACCCGAGAGAACACGATATCCGCTTTGTCGAAGACAACTGGGAATCGCCGACACTGGGTGCCTGGGGTCTCGGCTGGGAAGTCTGGCTCGACGGCATGGAAGTCACACAGTTTACTTATTTCCAGCAGGTGGGCGGCATAGACGTTCATCCTGTATCATCGGAAATCACATATGGTATGGAACGACTGGCCATGTACATTCAGGGTGTAGACAACGTATACGACCTGGAATGGACGGATGGCGTGACCTATGGTGACATTTTCCATCAGAACGAATTCGAACAGTCGTCCTATGCCTTTGAAGTCAGCGATGCCAAGCTGCTGTTCCATCTCTTTGACCTCTATGAAGCCGAAGCCATGCGGACCATCGAAGCCGGCTTTGTCCTGCCTGCCTATGACTATGCGCTGAAATGCTCTCATACGTTCAACCTGCTCGATGCGCGGGGCGCTATCAGCGTCAGCGAACGGGCTGCTTTTATCGGCCGTGTCCGCAACTTGTCCCGGGCCTGCGCCAAAGCCTATCTCGAACAGCGTAAAAAACTGGGGTTCCCTATGTTGAAGGAGGAAAAATAAATGAGCAAAGATTTACTGCTTGAAATTGGTACGGAAGAAATCCCGGCTCATTATATGCCGAGTATCCTCAGTCAGATTAAGGATCTGGCCCATAAAAAACTGGATGAAGCTAACATATCCTATGAATCCATCCGCTCGCTGGGCACGCCGCGCCGTGTAGCTCTTCTGATCGCTGGTGTGGCAGAAAAGCAGTCCGATGTATCGGCCAAGAACAAAGGGCCGTCCGTCAAGATTGCCTATGACAGCGAAGGCAAACCGACGAAAGCTGCTATGGGGTTTGCCCGGGGCCAGAAGATAGCCGTAGAAGACCTGGTCGTAGAAGACGGGTATGTCTATGCCAACGTTACGACAATCGGCAAGGATACAGCCAGTCTGCTGCCGGATATCCTGAAAGATATCATCCTGTCCCTGAGTTTCCCCAAGAGCATGATCTGGGGTGACCAGACGGTTCATTTCGTACGGCCTCTGCGCTGGTTCGTAGCGCTCTTTGGCACGGATGTCGTTCCCTTTGAAATTGCCAAAGTAAAATCCGGGCGCATCAGCCGCGGCCACCGTTTCCTCGGTACGGGCGATTTTGAAATCCCGTCTATGAAAGACTATGAAGCCGTAACGAGAGAACATTTCCTCATCGTCGATCCGGAAGAACGCAAACAGATGATTCTCCAGGGCATGCAGAAACTGGCGGACGAAAAGGGCGGTACGATCATCATGGATGAAGACCTCCTGGAAGAAGTCGTATTCCTCGTCGAATATCCTACGGCCCTGTGCGGCGAATTCGATACGGAATTCCTCCAGCTCCCGGAAGCGGCCATCATTACGCCGATGAAAGACCATCAGCGGTATTTCCCCATGCGCGATAAAGACGGCAAGCTCATGAACCTGTTCCTCACCGTCCGCAATGGCGATGACTATCATCTGGAAACGGTCCAGCACGGCAATGAACGGGTACTGCGCGCCCGCCTGGATGATGCCAAGTTCTTCTTTGAAGAAGATAAGAAAAAGAAACTTATCGACCGCGTCGATGACCTGCAGCGCATCGTATTCCAGGACGGCCTGGGTACACTCAAAGATAAGGCACAGCGTCTGGAACAGATTACGACATTCCTCAATCACAAACTGGATCTGGGCCTCGATGATGGCGACCTTACCCGCCTGTCCGACTTGGCCAAGACTGACCTCCTGACCCAGATGGTAGCTGAATTTACGGAACTTCAGGGCGTCATGGGACGAGAATATGCCATGATTGACGGCGAAAAGCAGGAAATTGCCGATGCCATCAACGAACAGTATCTGCCGCGTTTTGCCGGCGACGAACTGCCTCAGACTACGATGGGTAAAGTCCTCGGCATTGCCGATAAATTCGATACCATTACCGGCTCGTTCAGTTTGGGCCTCATTCCGACAGGGTCGCAGGATCCCTTTGCCCTGCGCCGCCAGACTATCGGTATCCTGAATATCCTCATGGATGCCGGTTGGAACCTCAACTGTGACGAAGTCTTTGCTTTCATTCTCAATCTCCTTCACGTGGAAGAAGATAAGCAGGCCGAAGTCATGAGCCAGCTCAATGAATACTTCACCCTGCGTCTGAAAAATATCTTCCAGGATAAAGGGATGGATTATCATATCATCGACTGCGTACTGGCATCGGATACGCTCAATGCATCGGAAGCGGCCAAGAGAGCCGATGCGCTCATCCGGGCCGACCTCATGAGCCAGACGGAACTGCTCCAGGCTTATACCCGTGTAGGGAACATGGTCAAAGACGCTGACGATACTCAGGTTAATCCGGACCTCTTTGAAACAGAAGAAGAACGGGCCCTTTATGGAGCCGTCGTAGCCATGCAGGCCAATCTGCCGCAAAAATACGCCGTATACGACTATGCCGGCGCTGCCGAAGTCCTGGCGGAAGGCATCGGGGCCATCAATGCCTTCCTCGACAACGTCCTGGTCATGCATAAAGACGAAGCGGTCAAACAGAACCGTCTCAATCTCCTGACGCTGACCTTCAGCCTGATCCAGCCTATCGGCGATATCAAGAAATTGAGCTGATACAGCAGATGGGTGTGTCACAATCTTCTTACAGTCTGTAGTATTCGGCTGACGATATGACAAATTCATGATATAATAGAAGCAAAAATAGATGTGGATCCGCTCCACATCTATTTTTAAATGATGTATACGAAGGGAATGATATGGATGAAAGGAAAGAAAATCGCGCTGCTTCTGGCTGGTCTGGCTCTCGTTTCCTCCACAGCCCTGGCAGCTAATACACCGTATGGACTGCTGGACAGCTCCGATAAAGACAGCTATGCCAAAATCATGGTCTATCAGGCTAACGATATGAATTATTACCGCTACATCAACAGCAACTATCATTATGCGCTGGATATTCCGACAGAAGTCAATAAAGCCGACGAAAATGAAGGGGGAGATGGCTGCTATTTCCAGGACCTCAAAAATAAAGTCGTCGTCACGACCTATGCCGTTAAGAATCAGATGAATTTTTCCCTGGATGAATTGTACAACATGGATATCGGCATGAATGGATCTCCAAAACTGACGACAGACAATAAGACGGTCAATCACTATGCCATCGCCTGGACGAAAGACGGCAGGAATTTCTATAAAGAACTGTATCTCCTGAATGATACGAATACCTATGTCTGCTTTTCCGTCGTCTATCCGACTAAGCTGGAAAAGAAATACCAGAAGTATATTTTCCACATGAGCCAGAGCTTTATGCCAAGCGGAGCCGTTATCTAAAAAAAGCTTGCAATACTGTTTCTCCTATGGTATAATATCGCTGTTAATTTAGGCAGTCCTCTGCCCGTAAGGCGATTGTCACAGCTGGGTGATGACGCGGGCACGAATGTCTTATAGGAGGAAAATAAACATGAACATCATCAGCGTACTTGAACAAGAACAGCTTCGTAAGGACATCCCCGATTTCCGCCCTGGCGATACCGTCAAGGTACACGTAAAGGTTGTCGAAGGCAACCGCGAACGTATCCAGGTATTTGAAGGCGTCGTTATCGGCCGTCAGAACGGCGGTGTCCGTGAAACATTCACGGTTCGTCGTGTTTCCTACGGTGTCGGCGTTGAACGTACTTTCCTGGTACATTCCCCGCGTCTGGCCAAAATCGAAGTTGTACGTCATGGTATCGTTCGTCGTGCAAAGCTGAACTATCTGCGCGGTCTTACAGGCAAAGCTGCCCGTATCCGCGAACGCCGCTAATTTGCAGGCAAGAACACTGGAAAAAAGACTGTCTGATGGCAGTCTTTTTTTTATCCATATTGGTGCCCTCCTATGGCAGGTGGCCGTGACGTATGGTATAATAAACAACAGGATTAATTAAATTACAAGTATTTAATGAGGTGATTTATTGTGGCAAAACCAATTTTTGTTACAGGGCATAAAAGCCCCGATACAGATTCTATCTGTTCCTCCCTTGCATTCGCGAAATTAAAACAGCTCCAGGGAGTCGACGCCGTCGCTATCCGGGCTGGTGAAATGAATAAGGAAACGGCCTTTGCGCTCGATTATTTCCACGTCGAACCACAGCCGATCGTCAAAGATTTTTATATCAAAGTGGGCGATGCTGTCCATACAGAAGTTGAAGCACTGAAAATCAGCGCCAGCCTCAAAGACGCAGCCAAATGGTTTGCAGCTCATCCGTCTCCCATCGCTCCCGTTGCCGACAATGGCACATTCGTAGGTGTCATCGACCGGGCCGCCCTGGCAGAAGAATTCATCAAGACCGTTACCGGGGAAGAACTGAGCATGGTCAAAGACCTGGTACATGATCCGGACCGCTTCTTCCAGACGACGGATAAAGGTTGTGATATCCCGCAAGACGGCAAATATGTCGTCGTCGATGATGGCAAATACGTCGGCATGGTATGTGCCGAATGCGTAGCCGCTGCAGAAAAACAGCAGGTCATCCTCGTAGACCACAACGAAAAGAAACAGATCATCGACGGTTCTGAAGATGCCGACATCGTCGGTGTCGTAGACCACCACCGCATCGGCGGCACCCTTTCGACAGAAGGCCCGATTTTCATTCTCTTCCGTCCGGTAGGCTGCACGGCGACGATCGTAACCGGTCTGTACAAACAGGCAGGCATCGCTATTCCTAAGGATATAGCCGGCCTTCTCCTTTCGGCCGTAATCTCCGACACGGTCCTGTTCCGCAGCCCTACCTGCACGGAAGAAGATAAGAAGACCGCCTCTGAACTGGCTGCTATTGCCGGCGTCGATGTCGAAAAATATGGCATGGAAATGCTGAAAGCCGGCGCCAATGTATCGGATCTTACACCGGAAGAAATTGCTGCCAACGACATGAAAGAATTTTCTGACAGCGGCAAGACCTTTACGATTTCTCAGGTTCAGGTCATGGACACATCGGATCTTCTGCAGCAGAAAGACGTATTGCTCAATGCGCTGGAAAAAATGCGTGCTGCCCACAGTTACGATGCCGCATTCCTCATGATTACCAGCATCATCGACGAATCGACCAACCTGATCTTTGCCGGCAACATGGATGACGTAGTCACCAAGGCCTTTGCCAAAGACGTCGTCGATAAGGAAGTCTATCTCCCGGGCGTCATGAGCCGTAAGAAACAGATCGTTCCGCCAATCCTGACGGCTCTGAAATAAGTTTTGCTATACCTGTAATCCAACAAGGGACTGTCGTCGTGCGGCAGTCCCATTTTATACGTATGCCGTCTCATAAAGGAGTTTGAATGAATCCTATTTTTGCTACTCTTAACGAACGCCAGTTCGAAGCTGTCCAGCATACAGAAGGGCCGCTGCTCATCACGGCCGGTGCCGGATCGGGTAAAACAAAGGTACTGACCTGCCGGATTGCCCATTTACTGGAGCTGGGCATTGCGCCATATCGCATCCTGGCCATCACCTTTACCAATAAAGCTGCCAGGGAAATGCGGGAACGTGTAGAAAATCTTGTCGGTGCCGAAGCAGAACGCATCTGGCTCAGTACGTTCCATTCTTTTTGTGCCAAACTGCTGCGTTTTGAAATCGACGGATTTCAAGGGTATACCCGGAATTTCACGATTTACGATGCGACGGACCAGCAGACACTCGTCAAGGACTGCCTGAAAGAACTGAATCTGGACGATAAGCAATTTCCCCCGCGATCCGTTCTGGGAACTATTTCCGGAGCCAAGAATGCGCTCATGGATTCCCAGGCGTTCGCCCGCCGGGCCGGTGATTTCTATGAACAAAAAGTAGCCGATGTCTACGACCTGTATGAAAAGAAACTGAAAGCCAATAATGCCCTCGACTTCGACGATTTGCTGCTCCTGGCCGTGCGCCTGCTGCAGGAAAACGAAGAGGTCCGGGAAAAATATCAGGACCGGTTCCAGTATATTCTCGTCGATGAATATCAGGATACGAACCATGCCCAGTACATGCTGACCCACATCCTGGCGGCCAAATGGAAGAACATCTGCGTCGTCGGCGATGCCGATCAGAGCATCTACGCCTGGCGTGGTGCCGATATCCGCAATATCATGGATTTCAACCGCGACTACCCTCAGGCTGCGTCCATCAAGCTGGAGCAGAATTACCGTTCTACCAAAACAATCCTCAAAGCAGCCAATGCCGTCATCGACAACAATATGGACCGGCCGCAGAAGAATCTGTGGACGGAAAATCCGGAAGGCCATAAAATCATACATTATCACGCCCAGACGGAACACGACGAAGCCGATTATGTAGCGGGTGTCATCTATAACCGTCATACCATTGAAAATGAGCCGTACGGTGATATGGCCATCCTGTTCCGCACCAATTCCCAGTCCCGTGTGCTGGAAGAAAAACTGATGCGCTATTCGATTCCCTATACCATGGTAGGCGGTACGAAATTCTATGACCGCAAGGAAATCAAGGATATTATCGCCTATCTGCGCCTTTTGTATAATCCGGAAGACAGCCTGAGCCTGATGCGCATCATCAATGTACCGAAGCGCAACCTCGGCGCTACTACGCTGGAACATCTGGCAGAATATGCCGAAAAGAAGGGCATTTCCTTATTTGAAGCCCTTTCGTCTACGGAAGAAATCCCCGTCACCAAACGGGCCAAGGCCTCACTGGAACAGTTTTCCATTATGATTTTCGATTTGCTGGGCCATGTCGATGAATGGGATGTCCAGACTCTGATGGAAGAAGTCATCCGCCAGACCGGATATGGCGATATGCTCGATAAAGAAGCTGCCCATGATCCGCAGGGGGAAAGCCGTAAGGATAATGTCGGCGAATTTCTTTCCGTTGCCAAAGATTATGTCGATTCCAATCCGGAAGGGAGTCTGCAGGATTTTCTGGAAAATGTCGCTTTGGTCAGCGATGTCGATGAATTTGAAAGCAGCGATTCCAAGGTTACGCTCATGACGCTTCACGCCGCGAAAGGCCTGGAATTCCCTGTCGTATTTCTGGTCGGCATGGATGAAGGATTGTTCCCTCACAGCCGGACTCTCATGGACGAATCCCAGATAGAAGAAGAACGGCGCCTGGCCTATGTCGGCATTACCCGGGCGGAACGCCAGCTGTATGTGACCAATGCTTCGACGCGCACCATGTACGGCCGTATTTCTGCCTATCTTCCCAGCCGCTTCCTCGACGAAATCCCGGAATCGCTGGTTGAAGAGTACCACCGCCGCACGGCCATGCCCCAGAATCACGCCGGGGACGTGCCAGCACGGCAGCGCGTGTCTATCCTGACCAAGCCGGTCACGACGAGTCTGCCCAAAAAGCACGCTGTCGATCATACTTGGCAGAAAGGCGATACGGTACGTCATAAAATATGGGGAACCGGCAAGGTCCTGGAAGTCATAGGCAGTGGTGAAAATCTGCAGTTGAAATTGGAATTTCCCACTAAGGGTGTGCGCCAGGTCATGGCAAAATTTGCACCCATAGAAAAAGTGTAGCCGCACAGGCTCACCGAGGAGGTCTGAATGGAAAAAGAAAAAGCGCGCCTGCTGGAATTGCGCAAGACGATCGATGAACTCAGCTATCAGTACTATACACTCGATAAGCCGACGATGACCGATTATGAATACGATATGCTGTACCGGGAACTGGAAACGATAGAAAAGAATCATCCGGACTGGGTGACGCCTGACTCGCCGACCCAGCGCGTCGGCTCGAAAATTTCCGGCGGCTTTGAAAAATATACCCACGACAGACCCATGCTCAGTATGGGAGATGTCTTCAACGACCAGGAACTGATGGAGTTTGATCAGCGTGTCCGCAGTGATCTGGGGGGAGAAGACCTGGAATATGTGGTCGAATTGAAAATCGACGGGCTGGCAGTCAATCTGATTTATGAAAATGGCCAGTTCATCCGTGGCGTTACCCGCGGAGACGGGCGGGTCGGTGAAGATGTCACCAATAATGTCCGTACTATCCGTACGATACCCCTTCATATCGACAGTACTTCACCTCATATGGAAATCCGCGGCGAAGTCTATATGCCGATACAGGCCTTTGAACAGCTCAATGCCCAGCGCCGCGATGACGAGCTGGAACCTTTCGCCAATCCCCGCAATGCCGCGGCCGGATCGCTGCGGCAACTTGACCCGCAGATTACGGCCCAGCGCAAACTCGCCTTTTTCGCCTATGCCATAGGGGGAACGGTAGGCATTGACATTCCCAGCCAGGAAGCACTGCTGGAAGATCTGAAAGCATTTCACTTCCAGGTCAACCAGGAATACCGGAAGTTTAAGACGATGGCCGATGTCATTACTTTCATCCATAGCTGGGATGACCGGCGGGACAAGCTGCCATATGCGACAGACGGCATGGTCGTCAAAGTCAATTCCTTCGCCCAGCAGGCCCGTCTGGGGAACACGGTCAAGATTCCCCGCTGGGCCATCGCCTATAAATTCCCGCCGGAACAGGCCCGTACGAAGGTGCTGAATATTTCTGTCAGCCTGGGCCGGACCGGGGTTCTGACACCGGCTGCCGACCTCAAACCGGTCCGTCTCGCCGGGACTGTAGTCAAACGGGCCACGTTGCACAACGAAGACTATATCCGCGAAAAGGATATCCGCATCGGCGATACGGTAATCATCCAGAAGGCAGGAGAAATCATCCCTGAGGTTGTCCGCGCTGTTACAGCTGACCGGGATGGCAGCGAACAGGTATTTTCCATGCCGGCCCGCTGCCCGGGGTGTGGCGGCCCTGTCGTACGCCGCGAAGGAGAAGCAGCTACGCGCTGTATCAATCCCGACTGTCCGGCCGTCATCCTCGAACGGGTCGCCCACTTCGTTTCCCGCAATGCCATGAATATTGACGGCCTCGGCGATGCCATCGTCAGCCAGCTCCTGGATCATCATCTGATCCATACCGTAGCCGATATTTATGGCCTGAAGAAGGAAGATTTACTGGACCTCGACGGATTTGCCGATAAATCGGCAGATAATCTGCTGAAAGCTATCGAAACGAGCAAACATGTAGGCCTGGCACGGGTCTTGTTTGCCCTGGGAATCCGCTTTGTCGGTGCCAAAGCCGGTCGGATCCTGGCCGAATGTTTCGGATCCATCGATGCCATCATGGAAGCTAAGGCAGATGAGCTGACCGTCATCGACGAAATCGGACCGCGTATTGCCGAAAGTGTCGTTTCTTACTTTGCCGATGACAAAAACCGGGCCCTTATCGAAGAACTGCGCCAATATGGTGTCGATATGACTTGCGAAAAACGGCAGCTCATCAATGCTTCCTTTGATGGGGAAGTAGTCGTCCTCACAGGAAAACTGGAATCCATGACCCGCCAGGAAGCGCAAAAAGCCGTGGAAGACCGCGGTGGCCGGTGTACTTCGTCAGTTACGAAAAAGACGACTCTCGTCATAGCCGGTGCCGATCCGGGAAGTAAGTATGAAAAAGCACAGCAGCTGGGCACACATATCATCTCAGAAGCGGAATTCCGTGAATGGCTGGAACGGGAATGATAACGCATTAGAAGAGTCATGACGCTGTCCGTGGCAGTGTCATAGTCAGGGGACTGCAGCAAAATGGGAAAACAAGGCCCGTTCTGTTACAGTCCTCTTTTTCTCTGTGACTTTAGTATGAAAAGTCTTGATTTATTTCATTAATAATGAAATAATATACATAACAAATATCCTATGTTGAAGGACTGATGCAACATGAAAAATAACAAGCTGACGATTGGACAAATGGCAAAAATGAATCATACGACGATCAGTACGCTTCGCTTGTATGATAAACTGGGCATTTTAAAGCCAATCTATGTCAATCCAAACAGCAATTACCGGTATTATGACATCCGTCAGTGCATCACTTTCCGTGCCATACAATTTCACAAAAATATCGGATTAAGCTTAAAAGTAGTTGAAAATATATCCAAAACAGATACATTTTCTTATGTCGAAGAATTATACTATCGCCGTCTTGATGAACTATCCAAACAAATCGAAGCCCTTAATGCCCAGCAGCGGGCTATCATCCGATCTCTCCATGCAATCCGCCATATCGTCGATCTGCCTCCCGTCGGGACAACCAGCCTGACGTACTTCGATACAGAATATGCGTATACCAAACCAGCAGAGCGCGATTACTTAACAGAGTTTAAAATCGTATAGTTTTAGTTAATTTGTCTATATGCCAACGTAAAATAAGATGAAAACTATTATACTAAATCAATATGATTTTAAAATAAAAAATATATCATATTTAAACGGGATTAATCCTTATTTTTCTTCTAAAAATTAACATAATATAAAAAATGTTTAAATAAATTCATGATATATTCTTATTACACTATAAAAAACAATTCGTTTGACTCTCACCTCTATATATGAGTTATAATTATATATATAATTTTTGATTTTTTGTTCATCATAATATGTGTCCAGATAGCATTTCTGAATCAAGCAGGGGAATAAACAGTCAGGGGAGAGAAATAATTATGGTGCAGTATACGGATCGATTGAAATATTTGCGAATCAGTAATAACCTTTCACAGAAAGATGTTGCCAATTTGTTGGGGTGTTCTCAGGTCGCCTATGGCATGTATGAGCTGGGAAAACGCCGCATTTCTCTCGAGAAACTCATCATTCTTGCAAAATATTATAATACGACGCTGGATTACATTGCCGGTTTATCTGACAAAAAATAAGGTGGTTGTACGGCCACATTGCCTTCGTGGGAATGTGGCATTTTTTCTTTTGTTGTTTTTGCAACAGAAAAAAACAGCGTTTCCGTCTATACTGATAACGTAATAAGAGACGCCAGAGGAGGCGGAAACGATATGGATAAAACAATTGATGATATCTGGTCTATTGTGCCGGATTATTTTAACAGAAAAGAATGTGAAGGCTGCGGCTGCTGTATCAGCATCTGCCCGGCCCATGCGATTACCATGATAGAGCGAATGGATGGCAGTGAACGGCCTGTCGTCGATATGAGCAAGTGCATCCGTTGCACCCGCTGCATGGATGCCTGTGAAATTTACAAGTGCTATCATGCCTGAGCGGCGTACCGCTCCGTTATTATCAGGATTGCTATTCAAAACAGGAAGAAGTCCTATGTCAAAGGGCATCTTCCTGTTTTTATTTTGTCCTCATACAGCTGAACGTTTTTTTCAAAATTATGCAATATATTTTTGAAAATTCCATCAACTTTCATTGCAATATATAATACATAAGCTTATAATAAAATCCGTCATAAGAAAAATATAATACTCCAGTGCATAGCTTAAGGGGAGGAATTAAAACATGAATGCATGGATCAATAACGTTTGTGAAAGGCGGTTTCATCTCAGCCGGTTTCATTCATCTGTCAGTACAGAAATTATAGCCGGGCTGACTACTTTTGCCACGATGGGTTACGTACTAGCTGTCGTGCCCCATATGATGGGGGAAGCCGGATTGCCTGGCGGGGCCGTTCTGACAGCTATGGTACTCATGATTTTTCTGACTACGATGGCTATGGGCCTGTATACAAACCGGCCCTTTGTCCTGGCTCCGGGAATGGGCAGCGTTGCCATATTTTCTATTACCTTGGTGCAGTTACAGCATGTATCGGTCAGTATTGCCAGTGCTATCGTATTTTTAAGCGGTATTTTATTCATTCTCGTCACGGTTCTCGGTATCCGCAAAGCCATCGTTATGGTCATTCCTAAGGGTATCAAGATTTCCATCAGTGCCGGTGTCGGCATGTTCCTTGCCGTAATTGGCCTGCGCAATGCTAAATTACTGGCAGCTAATGCCAAGAAAGTCGCCCTGTCTTTCGGTGACCTGACACAGCCTGTCGTCATTCTGGCTATGATTACCTTCATCATTCTGCTGGCACTGCAGGCGCGCCGTGTCAAAGGGGCAGCTCTGATCAGTATCATTGCCGGTACTATCATTGGTATCCCCATGGGTATTACCAAAATCCCGGCTACGCTGTTTACCATGCCGGACAGCTTGGCACCGGTATTTTTTAATTTTGACCTGTTCGGGGCACTGGACGTCAAATACTTGCCGTATTTATTCGTATTTTTCCTGCCGGATTTCTTTTCTAGTTTTGGAACGGCTATTGGTATCGGCGGCAAAGCGGGATTCCTCGATAAAAACGGGGATCTTCCTGACATAGATAAAGTGTTCCAGGTCGATTCGGTAGCAGCTACGCTGGGTTCCTTCTTTACCATTCCTGTACTCATTACCTATCTGGAATCGGGTGCCGGTGTCGAAGCCGGTGGCCGTACGGGGCTGACTGCAATTACTACGGCTATTATGTTTCTCCTCATCCTGGCCGTGACTCCACTGGCTCTCATGATTCCGGCAGCGGCTACAGCTCCTGTCCTGGTCTATGTCGGCGTGAGTATGATGGGAGGCATGAGAAATCTGGATTACACTGATATGTGTGAATATATACCGGCTTTCCTTTGTATTGCCTTTACGGCTTTTACTTTTAATATTGCTAACGGTATCTCCGTTGCGTTCATTGCCTATGTCATCATGAAAGTCGCTTCCGGCAGAGCATCGGAACTGAATAAAGGACATTTTCTGCTGGCACTGCTTCTGGCGTATTATTTCTATGCCATTGCTGGCGTTAAATAAGGGAGTGATGGATGGTGAAAATCGATTGGCTGTTAAAAAATGGGAATATCTATAATGTCTATCTGAAAAAATTTATTCCCTGTAATCTGGCTATCAGTGGGAAACGATTTTGTTATATGGGAAATGACCCTCTGCCCATCAAGCCGGAACATGTGCGGAATCTTGATGGCCAGTACGTAATCCCCGGCTTCATCGATTGCCACATGCATATTGAAAGTACGATGGCAGCACCGCGTACCTTCATGAAAGGAGCTGTCCGCAATGGTGTAACGACACTCATTGCCGAACCTCATGAAATTGCCAACGTATTCGGCCTTGCAGGCATACAGGCCATGGCTAAAACAATGCAAGAGGGGCCATGTGACGTTTATATCGCCATTCCCAGTTCGGTCCCATCGACAAATGAAGAACTGGAAACGACCGGTGGCGTCATCGATAATGATGATGTAGAATCTCTGATGCATATGGACCACGTCATCTGTCTGGGCGAAGTCATGAACTGCCGCGACGTCATACGGGACAGCCATTCCAAGACCAGCCGCCTGATCCGGCAGATCCGGGCTGGCCGGCCCGATTTCTCTCTGGAAGGCCATTGCCCCCGGTTCAGTGGCTGGGAGCTGGCCCAGATTTTGATGAGCGGCGTGAATTCCGACCATACGGATCAGTCGCTGGAAGGCCTGAAGGAACGGCTCATGAATGGCATGTTCGTACAGTTGCAGGAAAAGTCACTGAAACCGGAATTTATCTCTTATATTAAAGAAAATAATCTGCTGGAACACATGGCCATCGTAACGGACGATACCATGCCCGATGCCTTCATGGAACGGGGCCATCTCAATTATCTGGTAAAAAAGGCCATGCACAATGGCCTGACACCGGAAGAAGCTATCTATACAGCGACATATACACCTGCCCGGCGCATGGGCTTGCGCGATAAAGGGAGCATTGCACCTGGCAAAATCGCTGATTTCGTCATTTTGTCTGACCTGACTGACCTGACCGTTGAAAGTACCTGGTGTGCCGGGCAGGAAGTCTATACAAAAGGAGATTCCTGGCAGGAAGCAGAACGGGATACGTCTTTCCCGAAAGCCTTTTATCATAGTGTCCACGTCGCGCCGCGCACGTCCGATGATTTTACTTTGAAAGCTCCTATAGAAGAAGGGGAGGTTACCTGCCGCATCCTGGAAGTGCAGGAACATACGACCTTTGTCAAAGAAGGACGGGCCGTGCTGCCAGTCCATCATGGAGAAGTTGATTGGGAACATAGTCCTTATAATCTGGCAATCGTCTGGGAGCGCCATGGAAAGAACGGTGGCCATGGGACAGCTCTTGTCGGGGGAACGGCCATGACCAGGGGGGCTGCAGCTACGACCTATGCCCATGACCATCATAATCTCCTTGTCATAGGTCAGACAAAAGAAGATATGATGGCGGCTGCTAATACGGTCATCGCCAATCAGGGAGGCTATGCCGTAGCTTGTGACGGCGTCACAAAAGCCTTTGCACCGCTTCCCATTGCCGGGATTCTGTCCGACCGGCCGCTGCCTGTATTGGGAAAACAAATACAAGAGGTGCATCGCGTCCTGACAGATTGTGGATATCGCCATGATAATGTCATCATGTCCCTCAGTACCTTGTCACTTCCCGTAAGCCCATTCTTTAAATTAACTGATAAGGGGATCATTGATGTCCGTAATGCGAAAATCGTCCCACTTATTACGGAAGCACGGGAAAAGCCGTAGAATACGAATAAGTAAATAGATAAACGAAACAGACGTGCTGTCTGGAGCTCTATACACCAGACGGCACGTCTGTTTTACTACATCCGGACGTTAAAAGGATTGAAGTGGAACGGAGATTGGGTATAATGAATGTAAAAGGAAGTGATACGTGTGAATATAGCCATTGTAACAGGAGCTTCCAGTGGTCTCGGCAGGGAATATGTACGGCTTCTTGATGAACAGTCTGTCGAAGAAATCTGGCTCATCAGCCGCCATCAGGAAAAACTGGAAGAGACGGCACATGCATTGAAAACAAAATCCCGCATTTTACCGCTGGACTTGCAGAAACCGGCATCGTATACGTCTTTTGCTACAGCTCTCAGGCAGGAACAGCCCGTCGTTTCGTATTTCATCCATGCTGCCGGATATGGCCGTATGGGCCGGGCTGCTGCTATGACAGAAGCAGATACATCCGGTATGATTGCCGTACACTGCCAGGCCGCTGTCTCCCTGACGAAGGCGGTCATTCCCTATTGCCAGCAGGGCAGTCACATTGTTGAAATCTGTTCCTGTTCCGCTTTCCAGCCATTGCCATATCTGGCCGTATACGCTGCCTGCAAGGCCTTTCTTCTCCGGTACAGCCGGGCATTGGCAGAAGAACTGAAACCATCGGGGATTCTGGTCTCGGCAGTCTGCCCATACTGGGTCAAAGATACGGCTTTTATTGCGACGGCAAAGAAGACCGACCAAGAAAACCGGTTTACGCACTACCTATTTGCCGGAGACAAGAAGACTATCGCCCGCCGTTCTTTCCGTCAAATCCGTCAGGGACGTGTCGTCATTACTCCTGACTTGATTTCTACACTTCATCGCATCAGCTCCGGTATCCTGCCGCAATCCTTTTTCATCTGGATCAGCCGCTTTTTCCGCTGAAAATAGATATCCTGTGTGTCTGTAAAGCCGGATATTGTCAGGTTTTATTGCGTATGGCAGAGGGGATGATGCCAATGGCGCAGAGAATGGTAAAAATCAAAAATGCCAGCTGGATATGGGCTGTAAGCCATGATACCGTACCATTCTGGTTCTGCGAAAGAATCAGTGTAATAATGGCAACACTCAGGACCTGCCCGATGAGCCGGACTGTTCCGACGACGGATGAGGCAGCACCGTAATACTGGGGTGTAACGGAACCCATGATGGCATTGTTATTGGGGGCCGTGAAGAGGGAAAAACCGATACCGATGATAACCAGGGCGGCAATAATACAGATAAACAGCGGATGGGTGACAGTATAGGTCAGTGTGGCAAGACCAGCTGTGATGAACACCATGCCGGATGAAGCCAGGACAGACGGGCTGATTTTATCGGACAGCGTCCCTGTCACCGGCGATAACACCGCCATGAATACGGGCTGCATCAATAAGATGAGGCCCGTATCGCGGGCATTCATGCCCATGACACGCTGCAGGTAAATGGACAAGAGAAAACTGATGCCAAAGGTTGCACAATAATTGAGCATGGCAGCCAGGCTGGAAAAGGAAAAGACACGGTTGCCGGAAAAAATACGTACAGGCAGAACCGGGCTGGCCGTATGCCATTCACGATACAGGAATACGCCGAATGCCAATAGTCCTGCTGTCAGCAGATATTTCCCATCGTCCCAGACGGCTAGTTCAGAAAGGCCGGTCATGACGGCTATCATAGCCAGTGCATACAAAAGACTGCCTGTACCGTCCAGACTGCCGCCAGCGTTGACGATCCATTCTTCTTTCATATAGCGCAGCGATAAAAGATAGACAATGGCACATACGAGGGCAATAAAATAAAAAATAGCCTGCCAGTTCAAATAATACGAAAAAAAGCCGCCCAGGACAGGGCCAAAAGACAGGCCGCTATATACAGCCGCTATGGTAAATCCCATAGCACGGCCCCGGCGCTGAGGATTGGTAACGAGTGAAATGATTGCCATATTGGTAGCAAAAATACAGGCGCTGGCCAGCCCCTGCAGGACGCGTATGACGAGCAATGCCATAATGGATGAAACGAAAAATACCGATAGAGAAGAACAGCAGAAGAGAAGGACGCCAATTAAGAATATGCGCCGTTTGCCCCACCGGTCTGCCATTTTGCTGACGGGCATAATCGTGATAGTGGAGACGATGAGAAACGTTTCAATGACCCAGCTCAGGGCCATTTCACTGGCTCCGTATGCAGTTCCAATGTCAGGGAGGGCTGTCGTAAGAGCACTGCTGGTGAACGGATTGATGAACGAAACCATCATCATGAGAATTAAAATCTTATTTTCATAGGAAATGCGTTCCATGCCATTATCCTTTCTGTATTATAGATTACACGGCTAAGCCGGTTTGTTGACGTATTTTATCATACGCTTTATTCTATATTCTGACAAGAAAATTTCCCTATGTATCACTAAATATATGAAATAATTTACCAAACACATCGCTGGTCTTGACAGATTGTTTACATCAGCCTGATATAGTGAATGCAGATATACAGGAGGTGTAATTTCATATGAATAAAAAATGGAAACGCTGGATAGCTCTGGGATTGGCCGTCTCTTGTCTGGGAAGTGCTGCCGTGCTGGCTGAGAGAGTCCAGACTAAATCGTATATTGTACATGCCGATTCCTATCAGCTGCCCTATAAAGGCAACGAAAAAGCCTTCAAGCATCACATTAATCCAGGATACGGGTCGGCATTGGCCCTGAAGGATATCAAAACCGATGGAACCATCGAATTTTATGCAATTACAGACCGGGGCCCTAATGGAGACATCCCGACATACATAAAAAATGGTAAAAAAGTAAGTGGAAAATTCTTCCCAACCCCCGATTTTGCCCCGTCTATCGGAGTCATTACCGTACGTCCCGGACAAAATCGTGCCGATATAACAGAATCTATCCCGCTGAAGGTACAGGGGAAAGCGATTACAGGCAAACCGGTACCGAAAGGAATGACTGATTCTACAAAGGAAATCGCCCTCAATTTCAAAATGAAGGATTTGGGAACCGATATCAACGGTCTGGATACGGAAGGACTGGCCATAGATAAAGATGGTAATTTCTGGATCAGCGACGAATACGGTCCTTTTATCGTCAAAGCCGATAAAAATGGCAATAGAGTGGAAAAATTTGCTCCCGGTGCCGGGCTGCCCAGCATCCTTGCCAGCCGCGTTCCCAATAGAGGCAGTGAAGGCCTGACTATTGATGAACAAGGACATATCTTTGCTTTGATTCAGAGTCCGCTGAATGTAGATGGCAAAACGAGCAAAACATCTAAATATACACGTATTGTAGAACTCGACCCGGTAACTAAAGAAACGAAAATGTACGCTTACCCTGTCGATTCAGGCTTTAAAAACACAGGAGCAGCCAAATTAGGCGATATCACCTCCATCGGCCACGGCCAGTTCCTCATGATTGAACAGGGAAAACAACACGGTGTTATGCAAAACCTGATTTATAAAGTAGATCTCAATGGTGCCACGCCCGTAGCAAATAATGGCGATCTGGAATATGGACGCCTCGACGGAAAACTGATACCAGCCAGGAAAGAACTCGTTTTAGACCTGCGTGCCAACGGCTGGAATATCGAAAAAGCCGAAGGCCTGGCACTATTGCCGGACCGCAGGACCATAGCCGTCGTAAACGACAATGACTTTGGTATGGACATTTCCGTACAGGACCCCAAAGCCCCGTCAGCCGATGTATCGGACTATACCTATGACAGCGACAAAAAAGTCATGATATATAATAAAGACAAAACAGTCCATAAAGTAAAACTCAGCCTTAAGAAAAATGCACCGTCTGAACAAGAAAGCCAGATTTGGTTTTTCACATTGCCCGAATCATTATAGAGAGAAGGTATTACTTCCGATAACGTTAATTTATCGGAAGTAATGAAATGAGTAATTTCCGGGAGTATCTTTAAGGTCTCGTAAACCGCTTATTTATGCCAACTATCAGGTATTACTGTACATTGGTAATGCTCTTCAACGTTTGTCGAATCTCTTAAATTAGTATCTCATAGTGGGAAGGTTTGTGGGAAGGCTGATAAATACCGCTGTAAATTTATTATGCGGTATTTTAACAATGGTATGCTAATCGATATCATACAAAGAATGGCCAATTGCAAAAATGCAGCTGGCCATTCTGTTTTTTATTCTTGTTCTTAAAATCAAACATAATACGCTTACCATTTGTACTACGTACGTGATATAATACCTGTATACAGCAAGTTATTGTGATGCCCACGAAGGAGGGTGTATTTACTATGTTAGCAAAAAAAGTAGCTAAATTGATTAATGACCAGGTTACCTTAGAATTTTATTCTGCTTACCTCTATCTGGATTTTGCAAATTATTATATTGATGAAGGACTCGATGGCTTTGCTCATTGGTTCGAAATCCAGGCCCAGGAAGAACGGGATCATGCTATGCTCATGCGTACGTATCTGCAAAATAATGATGTCCGCGTCGTTTTTGGCACGATAGACAAACCGGATCAGGAATACAAGGATTTGAAAGCTCCTCTTAAGGCTGCGCTGGAACATGAACAGTTTATCACCGGCTGCATTAATAAGATTTATGGAGCTGCCTCTGATGAAAAGGATTACCGTACCATGGAATGCTTCAACTGGTTCGTCAAAGAACAAGGCGAAGAAGAAAAGAATGTCGGCGATCTGCTTAAGAAATTTAAACTCTTTGGCAATGACCCGAAGGGACTCTATGCATTGAATCAGGAACTGCTGACCCGGGTTTATGCGGCTCCGACACTAGTCCTCTAATCCAACTTTGAATTTCTTATATGATATATGACAAATCTCCCTGGCCGGGCGTACTCGTCGTCGCTAGCCAGGGAGATTTTTTTTACCAATATTGATGTATAATACGGGCCGTTTCATCATGGACCAGACCATTGGTAGCAATGATATGTTCATTGTGTAATACGTCAGGAACCTGTCCATCATATGTCGTGACTCTGCCGCCCGCTTCTTCGACAAGCAAAATACCGGCGGCCATATCCCACGGCTTCAGGTTGCGTTCGAAATAGATGTCCGTCCGCCCGGCTGCTACATAGGCCAGATCAAGGCAGGCGCTGCCCGTGCGGCGGATATCCAGACATTGGGAATACATGGCCTGGAATAAAGGGAAATTCTTTTCTGTATATTGCCGGTCATACGGAGAAGTTCCAATGGCAACCAGACAGTGAGATAATGCTCCATTTCCAGTCACATAGATGGGTTTGCCATTTAAAAAGGCGCCGCCACCACGGGTTGCATGAAACAGTTCATCTGTAAACGGGTTATACACGACAGCCGCCTGTAAGGTGCCTTGTGCATAATAGGCCAGCGATACGGCACTCATATCGAAATGGCGGATAAAATTCTGGGTGCCGTCAATGGGATCAAGAATCCAGTATCGGCCATCGGGATCTATAGCCTGACTATTGTCCTGCTCTTCTGACAGAAGTGTGACGTATCTGTCTATTTCCTGCAGTTGAGTGCGCATATATTCCTGTACGGCAACATCCATCTGGGTGACGAAATTAGACCTCCCTTTGGCCGTAATTTCTAAGTCTTTTTCTTCCGTCAGCATATCGTGGGTGCTGCGAACGAGCTCTATTATTTCTTTTTCAAACATGAATCGCTGGCCCCCTTTTTTCTAGTGTGTTGAACATTTGTTTGGCGAGCAAATTCCGGCTTCCAGGAACACATGTTCGGAAGCTTTTCAAAGCGCCATGTCCGTTGGCAGTCGGGATATTTCTGGTGATCCACCTCACTCATAAACATGTCCAGAGGCCGCAGATAATGGCCATACGAGCCATAAAGCGCCTGATACACCACATAGGATTCGCCGGTCTTAGCATCCTCTGCCAACGTGATGATACGGTACTGTTTTTCTTTGAAATGGATCCAAATCTCTCCAGCTGATGGCAGTGCTCTATTCATGATGACCTCCTTATCCGCGTATTGATTGCGTATCGATATGAAAATACTACTTCAGATAATAAACTCTGTCTGCTTTTCTCGGTGCGGCTTTGGGGAGCGCTCCTGCCGGATAGCCTATGATGCAATGTCCAATGCCTTCCCATTCATCAGAAGACAGGCCAACCTGGTCCAATATCTTCTTTCCCAGAGGCGTATCCATTTCCTCTTTGGCCCGGTGAATCCAGCAGCTGCCAAGACCCAGGGAATAAGCGGCAAGCATCATGTTTCCCATGACCAGGCTGCCATCGTATTTTTCTTTTCCTTCTCCTGTTTTGCCTAATACGAGAATGACGACAGGAGCGCCATAAAATGGGTCATTGCCAGCAGGCCAGCCGCCAATCTGATTGTTGAGTTCTGACAAATCGTGACGGAGTTCATCGTTCGTAATCACAATAATTTTCGTATTCTGCCGCCCCATACTGCTGGCCGCATAGAGGCCGGCTTCGACGATTTCATGGATCAGCTCTTCAGGTACCGGTTTATCTTCATACGTACGGATGCTGCGCCGTTCTAACATGGCTTTTATGATTTCATTCATATCAATCACCCTTTCTTTTTTTTACCTTTTTCCGTCACTTTTGACCTGTGTCGCAACGAGGAGCGTAAAGACGCCCGTACCGCCGATGATATTTCCCAGGCCCGTTGGCAGGAGAAAACGGAAGAAATAATCAAACATCGTGGAACCACCCATGAGTACATCATAGGCCGCTTCGCACGACCCGACGACGACATGGGCGAAGTTTCCGATAGAAATGAAATAAGTAAACATAAAAATGATAAAAAAGGCAAAGCTCCGCGACATGGGCATCATCCAGACGATAGCTGCAATCAGCATGCCTGCCGGAATCCCCCGCATGATGTTATCTACCGGACCGGGGGCCATGATATGGTGGGACACGTTGTACAGGCACTGGGTAATTTCCGGTGTCGTGAAAATCGGGCTGGACATGAAAAGAGCCGCGATCGCAGTGCCGACAATATTGGAAAGGAAAACAATCCCCCAGAGCCGCAGGAGCAGGCGGAGATTCTTCCAGCAAGGATCACGGAAAACGGGGATGACCGTAGTAATCGTGTTCTCCGTAAAAAGCTGGAGCCGGCCTAAAATAACGATGAGGAAACCCGTCGTATATCCGACACCGGTGATGGCTTCTGCCCAGGAAGCGCTCCCAATATAGACATTGATAATGGAGCGGAAATAGAAAGAAAAAGAAATCATCAATCCCGCAGCCAGTGCCGATAAGACGAGGGGCCAGGCCTTGCGTTCCAGTTCCAATTCGCCGTCATGACGGATAATTTCAAAAATCAGATTCGGTGATAATTTTTCATATTCTTCCACAATGACGCGGGTCTTCTGCTCTTCTGACTGAGGGCAGGAAAAATCGCAATCGCAGGGATATTTCGTTGTCATACATCCTCCTGATAGATACTAAAATATTACTAATAACTGGGTTATTGTACCACATACAGCTTCATTTTGGAATAGAAATTATCCGGCTAAGAAAGCTTCTAATTGTTCAAACGACGAAAGAAAGGCGACTTGTCCGGCCCAATGATTATCAACAAACCCTTCTTCTGCCATATGCCGTATGAGTGATTTCATCGGCTGGTAATAGCCATTGAAATCGAGGAATGCAAATCGTCCCTGCAATAATCCCAATTTAATCTGGCTCATGACTTCACTGATTTCTTCCAGAGTTCCTATTCCTCCGGGAAATGCCAGGAACACATCGCCCAGTTCCATCATCTTTTCTTTGCGCGATGCCATATCGTTTGTCACAATGAGCTGGGTCAATCCTTCATGCTGCAATTCGTCGTCCATAAAAAACTGCGGTTCCACGCCAATGACGCGGCCGCCGTGCTCCAGAGCTCCATCGGCCAGCTTTCCCATGAGTCCGGTCCGGCTTCCCCCATAAATGAGCGTATGACCGTGACAGGCAATCCATGCTCCCAGTTCATAGGCATATGAACGATAGACTGCACTGTGTCCCGTCCTTGCTCCCAAATACACCGTAATATTCATGATATTCCCCCGGTTAATCGTCTTTAAGTGATGCATCAATGAAATGCAGATTTACTTCCTGTGTCCCTGCTCCGTATACGGTCGTAACCCACGCTCGCAGAAAACCTGGCACATCGCCTTCTCTGTCATCCCTGGCAGGGTATCCTGGTACCCCTTCCTGCCCCAGCGCAAACTGTACCAGAGACTGTACGAGGTCCTTTCGCGTCAATACGCAGGCATAAGAAGGCAACCCGGAAGGCACATCACCGTTTGTATCATACATACAGTGGATAGTGCCTTCCAGAGCCTTGCTGCCATCAAGTTGATTCCATTGCTCCTGATAATACCGTGCCATGGCAAAGCGCCGATTAACAGCCTTTTTATATGCTTCATACCGGGCACTGATTTTAGAAATCCGGTCCCGGTCCGCCGCCGACTGCATGCACATGCGGAACAGATTCCGTTTCTCTTCCTCCGTTACGACCAGAGGATGAACAGCAAACCGTGGGAAATCTCCCAACTCCTCCTTATCAACCTGTACCAATTGCTGCCAATGCTGCAGAATCGTTTTCTTTTCATTACGCGTACTCATGGACATCCCTCCCATTTATACAATCTGGAAATCTCTCTGTTTAATACTTTATTATATATTATAGCAAAAATCAGTTTGTCATTACAGACATTGCGAACCATCATAAAGAACTCAAAAACCATTGGAATATCCAGGAAGGTTAGTGTCAAGAAGTTTCCGGTTATTTTACATCAGCCTGATGCAATAGGCACAGTATAGTTGAATATTCAACTATACTGTAGAAAGTGTGATGTAGAAGCATATGGGGCTTCTACATTTGATACTCGTATCAGTTCCTGTCGATACGTTGATTATGTAATATCAAGGCCCCAGGGATTATTCCTGAGGCCTTTTTCAGAAGCATTATTTCAAATGATATTCTTGTAGTAATTTTTCCTGATATTCATTGTCCTGCAAAACGCGGTTGATATCTTCTGTCCTGCCTTCCTGCAACAGTTTTTGAAGCAACGCACTGAGTGCCTGCCTCCCTGTTTTCTCACCGCGTTCCTGGCCAATTCTTTCACCGCGTTCCTGGCCAATTCTTTCGCCGCGTTCCTGACCTGCCTTTTCCCGGCTGTAAAGGGCCGAAGCAATATCGCGCATGGTACGTTCATGCTCCCAATAGGCCGATTTCAGCTCATTATTGGTGGCAAATTGTTTTTCATAATCCATCG